>Ga0315307_1000375_pt1 | contig 19231 bp, 15 predicted proteins | sample TDP2_MG_FD_203079 | JGI IMG/M metagenome (GOLD analysis project Ga0315307, IMG submission 203079) | Freshwater sediment microbial communities from Lake Towuti, South Sulawesi, Indonesia - TDP2 | ecosystem: Environmental > Aquatic > Freshwater > Lake > Sediment | place: Indonesia: South Sulawesi...
CGCCTGGTTTCTATAAGAACATTAAAAGAAGCGTAATGGACGGCGTCAATGTTAACGAACTGGACATTAGGGATTCTTCGCTCAGGGAGAAAATCCTTGGAAGTTATGATACTGGCGTCGTTAAGCTGTGGGCTTTGAAGGGTTCGCTTCGTGACCGTTGGACATCTCTTGATGAAGGTGATTATGTACTGTTTTATCATGCGGGTAGGCTGATTTACGCTGGCAAGGTAGGTTTCAAGTATCCTTCAGCAGATGAGCCTGAGCAGGTGGAGAGCGGTAGTCGTCTGGCAGAGAGTGTTTGGGGGAGAGATATCGACGGTAAGACATGGCCCTACCTATTCTTTCTAGAAGACGTTAGAGAGATTGACCTTCCTTTATCGAAACTTAACGAGTTGGCTGGATACAGAATGAAGGCTGTGGTTGGATTCATGAAAGTACGAGAGGAAAAAGCGTTCAGAGTCGTCGGGTATCTGCCGAAGGCCTATGTTAAACCTTCCGTTGTAGCGAAGCCCAAACCGCCACTATCGATTCAGCATGACCAGATGGTCGACGCTATCTATGCTCTCGGCGAGTTAATTGGATACAAACCTGAGAAGAAGTGGAGGCATGAAAGATACGAGTTTGACGTTGTATGGCATAAACCGCCTAGAATTGGACCTAAATATGTGTTTGAAGTACACCTGAAGGGAAGTCTAGAAGCAGCCTTGTTAAGGCTTAAGCATGCTCATGACCTATGGGAGTCCCAAATATTCCTGATCTCAACGGAAGATCAGCTCAAAGAAGCTCAAACCAAGTTTCTAGGCGAACTTCACGAAATTAGGGACAAAGTAACTCTTCTAGACGTTAAGAGCGCCGAAGAGTTCTACGATTTCAAAGGCAAATATGAGTGGCTTGAAAGAAAGTTTGGGCTTAGACCCACATAGAAAACACCTGAGCAAGAGAGATGAAAAAGAGGAGTGAGTTCAAGGTGATCGATCTGGTCGGGCATATGTAACATCTGTAGCTACAACTACGATTCATAGAATACTCTTGAGCTGAATCAGATTGTCGATAGTTAAATCAGGTTCAACATACTCTTTCCATGGCTTTCTATGAATCAGCACGGTAATAATGCCTAATGCTTTCGCTCCTTTTATGTCTGTGAACGGTTTATCCCCGACATAGAGCGCTTCAGGCGGTTTAATCTGTAACTTCCTCAGTGCGAGCATGTAGCCCGACGGGTCAGGCTTGACTTCATTTGTTTCTTCTCCAGCGATGACAACGACATCGAATAGCCTCGGAATGTTGGACCTAGAAATTCTCTTGGCTTTAATTCCTGGAGTACCGTCTGTGTCGGTTACCAAGGCGAGCTTGTATCCTTTCTCTTTGAGGTACTTCAATGTCGGCAATGCGTCGACGTATTCGACCATCCCCTTGGTATACTTGGACCAATATCCTAGTGTCAGTTTTCTAGCAAACTCGCTAGGAATCAACTCTTTGAGATTCATCTTCTTGAGAATCTCACCCCACCAGAGGTCTCTATTATACAACAGTTTGAGGTCCATCTCTAGGGCCAGTTTCTCAATCGCTTTGATTAAGCGTCGTTGGCTGATGTGTTCGTTTCTCGAACTCAAAAAGTTGAAAAGTATTTTGGCAACATACGTGTTTGCTAGCGACTGAGATTTGGTTGTGTCCACTAGCGTTCCGTCGAGATCGAACAACACTGCTTTAACTCTGGCCAACCTAGCCCTGGTTATCGCGAGATTCACCGGAGACGCACCTAAATAAACAATATCGCTTAACATATTAATAGAAGACCGATGGATCTTGAGTTTCTTTCTTATATCGATGATGTCATTAAGATTTTCGCAGAGCTGGGATTCGATGCGAAGCGATGCTCTGGCTATTATGAATGCCGCAGGCGCGGAAGAAACGGCCGTTTTGATGCATTATTGAAAGAGATCAATCCGCGTGCAGTGTATTGTGATCTCCATTGGGATGGAACTATTCATTTTCTGTTTCTGGCTGTGGACTACGGGACAAGGCCTCGCATTCTTTATGAGAATGAATTAAGACCAAAACTACATGAAAGATCGATTGAACATAAAATAACTGGTGGGCTTTCATGGTTCGAGAGAAGGAATCGAGCGATAGTTCATGGGCTTAGAATATGAGGTGTTTCTTAATGAGTGCGGACACAGGTTTCCTGTTTAGGAAGTTGCAAGATTACGTTACCTATGAAGAATACAACAAAAAACAGGAATTGATGATACGAGCGGGACAGTGGCTGAAGGAGATTCAACATCCAGCTGGCTACTGGGGTACACGCGCGCCCATAGAAACATCACTCGCTTCTTTGGCATTGCTCTCAGTGGGTGTTAAGATAGATGAATCTTGGCCAATCCCGGAGACAGGCGCAAAAGGAGGTCTGGCAATGGCAAAAGACTGGCTGAAAAAGAACCGAGATACGTGGTCCCACAATATTTGGGACACAGCAGTTGTCTTGAGAACGCTCGTTGCGCTAGGTGAACCCATCGAATCTCCGACGATCAGCGGCTCTTTGGCTTGGCTTAAGAATCAAGAGAGAGATCAATGGTCACACACCAAGGGCACAGGACTTCACCACGCAGCTCAAGCATTGATAACCTTCACGCAGCTTCGTGAAGATAAGAGAACTATACAAGATCTAGCACATTGGTTGATGAGTCATCAAGATCCTGAGGGAAGCTGGAATCACTCGAGGTATACAACTGCCCAGGTTGTTCAAGGACTTGCAAAGGCTGGCTACGACTCCAAGACACCAGAGGTAGCAAAAGCGCTTAAGTGGCTAGATGAGGAGGTCAACAGAACTGTTCTCGAGAAGGGTGTCTTCGAAGACTTTGGGCACAGCCTTATGGCATATATGGAAGCTACTGGAAATCCGGAATCAGAGATAGCTCAGAGAATTGCTCAGGAAATGTTGAGGTCGCCTGAGAGGCTGAAAGATGATGGAAGTTGGTATGAGGATGTGAGGTCCACCGCGATCGCAGTGTTGGCATTGAAGGCTTTGGGTCGTAGGAAGATATTCCGAATTCCTGCTCGCGATCTAGAACATCTTATTTCGACAGTCGAGAATGCGAACAACAGAATTCTTGACTTAGAGGCTAGGCTCAGAATTGCCGAGGAGAATCTAAGAAGCAAGGTCGGATTGCTACCTATTGAAATAATGGAACTTCGGTTACTTGACTACTTGCGAAAAAACGAAGGCCAGATCTTCCCTTCAGAGGCTGCGCTTCATTTCGGAATAAGCGAGGAATTCTTGATGGCGATCTTGAATTTGCTTGAAAAGAAGATGAAGATAAAGCGTGTGGTTTGAGGATGTTGAAATACGAAGTTTGTGAGGAGAAGCTAGTATTCAACGTTCCTGAACCGGCGATGGTACGACATGAAATATTTCCATACGAGAAGAGAGAACGGAGATTGATTGAATACCTGCGGAAATTGGAGAGCCCAGTTTATGGTTTCCTCAACTATGTCGACATAACAACTATAGATTACTTGAGGCATGTGAAAGACGATGTTGAGATTCACCTCGTCGTTGGACTCATTAAAGGTGAAAGCAGAATAGAACAAGAAAATATAGAGGCTTTCAAGAAAGTCGCCGAGAACTTCAAAGCCAAAAGAACGGGAGCATTTGAGGTTTTTGTACTCCAGAGCGAAATCTGGAAAAAATGTCCCAAGGCTTGGATGCATGACAGATTTCTCCTGAGCGGGAATTTTCATCTGGCAATGGGAGGCGATCTAAAAAGGGATTCTCTTCTTTCTCCTGCGTCATTCACTATTATCGCTACTCCCGTGCAGCAGTGGGAAGAGTATGATGACTTCGTAGACTATTTCCGCTCATTGCTTACGAAAACCGATGAAGAGCTAAATGCCCGTGGCATTCTGTTCCAAAGAAGAGAGAAGATTGTCTAGTTAGACGCTGCAAAACAAACGAGCGCAACTAGTTTCGTCGAAATAGAAGCGGGAACCAATCCTCAGTGTACACACAAGGTCCAGAGTTTGCTTGTGCGACATTTTGCTTGCTTTTGCTTCCGAGAATAACCAAAGAATAGAAGATCAACGCTACGCCGCCTGGATGAAACTGATCGCTGAAAGTGCTGAGTCGGCTCAGCAGAAAGCCTAACTAAGGGCTTCTAAAGTAGGCTTGAATGGTGTCTCGCAATGAGCAGATGGGGCATTTCTGAGTTCCTTCCATAGATTCGGTATATCAAGAGCGTGCCCTCATGAGAATGCTTAATTATCTGCGCTTGTCTACTTGAGTCTCCAAGGCGCGTGAGTGGGACCTCCCACCCGTTGCGCCTAACAAATCCCGGAGTTGGGAGGTGAAAAAGTGAAAAGTAAAACTACGCTCTCTGTTTCTCTTAGCGCGATCTCCGCTGCCCTCTACGCCGTCGGTGTCGTTGCTCTTGCTCCAATTAGTTTTCAGGTATTCCAAGTTAGAGTAGCTGACGCGCTACTACCACTTGCGATACTCTTCGGTTGGCCAGCGGTTCTCGGGTTTTCAGTAGGAGCATTTGTAGCAAACTTCTTCGGCGGTCTCGGAGTTGTGGACATAGTAGGTGGAAGCGTTGCAAACTTTCTCGCCACTTACACTGCATGGAAGATTGGACGGAGGCGGTCCAAAGGCAGTTGGCTCGTTGCCGTAGCCATGGAGATACTCGTGGTGACGGTAATTGTCGGTAGCTATCTGAGCTATCTGTTTCAAATGCCATTGGAGATAGGGCTGCTCGGTATTCTACTTGGAAGCTTCGTGGCCATCGGCCTTCTTGGATACGCGTTACTTCTTATGCTGTCAAGACCAATTGTCACTAATCAACTCAAGTCGCATGGACTGACTGTCTATCGAAAAGAGACTTGGTAGCGAAACATTAACTGCAAGTTGAAAACTCCCTTATTTTCTTAGTCAGCCATATCAGCGGACTGATTTTTTGTCATGCAGCCTCAGAAGGGTTGTAGTCATAACCAAAATGAGGAATGCTCATAACTTTATAATCACTCTATAACGGAATATAACCGAAATTTTTTTCAAGGAGATTATAACAGGGGGAGTTATATTCCGTTATGAGCGTTATACCCATAACTGGAAGTGGGATTCATGGGAAAAACAAAAATTGAAAGAGAACTCCTTTGCCCTGAATGTGGTGAACGTCTATCTGTCTATCCAAGAACAAAGGATAACGGTCAAATCTCAATAATCGTCACTTGCGAATGGTGCGATTATGAAGGTTTGACCATGGAGACAGGATTCAAAGAGAAAGACCTTAAGAAATTCTCAAAACCACTGAAACAATCTATGACAAGAGAAATGAGAATAGTCTGATTTCTAGATGGCACCGATAAATAGATGCACAACTCCTAGAAGACTGCGAAGAAGTCCATGAAGATGAAGAAGACTACTGGGACTGGAAGTAGTAGACCAATTCAGAATGCGATACACTCAAGCTATCTTGTTTCTTGTTTCTGAGCTCACTTTGAAATGGCAATTAGGCTTCAGTGACAGAGGCCATCTTGCATAGTTTAGAACTATAAAACTATTGCAAGAATAGCTTCAAATTAGTTTATCAGATATAATGGTATATGTAATCAGGTTCTAGGGTGTTGATGGATGGGTGGGAGGGTTACAACCTTTGTTCGAAAGTCTCGAAGAGCGGTTGAAGTACGCACAGTTCAATCAGACTGAATACAAAGTTCTCGTTAAACTAGTTGAGAGAGCAATGGACCGTGGCAAGGGCATACAAGAAGAGCAGAAGGTCCTCGGAGGAATGACAAAGCGAGCCTATGAAATTCTGAACAGAGGCAAATTCATCCAAACATTGCCTCAGTCAAAAATCAATCTGGGAGAATTTAAAGACAGATGCACGATTGGCGTTGATGGGAGCTTTTGCCCAGCAGGAGGAACCGCGGGCCTTTGGTATGCTCCCATTACCGCGGTCAGAGTAATTCTGAGGCGTGGAGTTGACAGTCTCAAAACTTTTGATGCAGATAGCGACCTGGAGGCCGAAGGTGACATCGTCTTGGTGGATGAGCGTCATGCCGAGAACGTCAATGGTGAAATCATTAGGAGGATGATGGAGCTTGAAACCATGGCGATTATGCTCACAGCATCAAGAAACAAAGGCTCTGTGCTGATGATTGATGGTCCTGTCGTTGACCCACCGACCTTCGGCGGAAAAGACTACGTGAAGTACAGGTGTGACGCCTTCAAGAATTGCATTGCAAACGATGTGCTTGCAATTGGGTGCGTTAAGCGCATTAAAGACAATTTCACGAATGAATACGTAGAAAAGAACTTTAAGAGAACTTCGGATGAAGCAAGTATCTTTCAAAAATTCCCGACAGACATGCACTTGATGTCCTATGTTTTCACTTATATGAGAACTAACTCGGGAATTACTGATGTTATTTACACGCAGCCAATTGAGACGAGTGACCTAGGCGGAGCGGAGTACAAGAGGTACAAGGGAGAAGGATTAAGATTGGCCTGCATGTTCGTTCAGAAAGATCTAAGATCATCGATACTCAGACTTGACATCCCACTGGTTTCTGGACAGACTGAGTTGAAAGTGGATGCCGAGGACTTCGTAAGGCTGGTCGCGGGATGGACTTATCCAGAGCTTGGAACTCCGCTACCAGTCTACTTGGCCCACGAGAAGTGCGAAGTTAGGAAAGGGTGTGCTGATGTATTGTACGAGGAAATCCTCACGAGAATGAGGACGACTGACCCATTTAATCAAATTGCATCCATGAGTCTAAGATGACAGAAGAATTGGAGAATGTGAGAAAACATGAGTGAATTAGGAGAACAAATTGGAATGATTCTGAGCAGCCCGAACACACGCGAGGCTTCATGCCAACTGTTGGAATCTGCAGAGCGTGGTGGAATTCGCGAAGGTATGATGCTGGTGATCGCAGCAGATGATGGTGCTAGGAAAATCCTCTGTAGAGTAGCGGAGATAGTTCCATATCACGCATTTTATGCTGAAGGCGCGTCGTGGAGCGAAGCGATCAGAAAGAAACTGCCTCTTCCTGAAGGCGTAGCAAGGCAATATGAAGTTTGCAAACTCGACATCTTGATCGGAATTCCCGGAGCAAAGGAGGTCAACATTCCGCCTCATCCCGGAGATATTGTCTACAGAATTGACCCCGAGAGGCAGATTGAAGAAATCTTTGCAGTAAAGAAGGACAGCAAGGGAATAATCTGGTACGGCACTTTGGCTGGATATGAAAAAACTCCAGTTCCTGTACCGCTTGATGTCGAGAAAACACCGATGCATCTTGCAGTGTTTGGCATCACAGGCAGAGGAAAATCTTTCGACATGGGAGTTTTGATCGAAAGGCTTTGTAACATTCCTACAGGAAAAGAGAGACTATACATTTCATTTCCCATGATTGTAGTCGACGCACATGGAGACTACATTAACTATGCTTCGTACCTGAATGAACACCTGACCGAAATAGCGCGGCAGAAAACCAAAGCTAGGGGCAGGCCAAGACTATCCCTTAATCCACTGGGTGCTGTAACTGAAATTACACGCTATGTTTTCCCGAAATGCTATAGAACACTTGGACCAACGGACAGGAAATACACAAAACAGATCGCTATCGATTTGAACATGCTGTCGGATCGCGACCTTGCAGAACTCATAGTCACTTACTACAAAGGACAAATCGGTCCTGAGCAAGAGCTACAAATTTCTGGAATCGAATCATCGCTTTCTACGCTTCGTGGGCTTGGATATCCTTGGGGTGAGAACAAGCACGAGATATTCGTAAACGATGATTATTTCGCTCAATTCAAGAAACATATTCAGACAAGACCAGATCTTTTCCCACAAACAATAAAGGCAATGGGAACCGCACTTGACAAATTTAGAAAGGTCAACGAAGAGTTTCACATATTCTCAGAGACATCTCCTTTGAAAAGCGATGAGTTTATCGATGACCTAACTTCTCACGGAAGCATCGCGATAATTGACTTCTCAGCTGATGGCGCTCCAGGAGTCGATCTGCCTGAAAAACAGCTTGTTGTTAGTTATCTTGCGACAGTATTGTTCAACAGGTTCACTCAATACAGGATAGAGAAGAAACCTCGTTTCTTGCTTTTTGCAATAGAGGAATCTCAAAACTTCTGCCCAAATCCAAACTATCCTGTGGCGGTTAGCATAGCAAAGAACAAACTTTCTGCCATAGCGACGCAAGGAAGAAAATTTGGCCTGAGCCTTTGTTTGATCTCCCAAAGACCCTCGTTCGTGGACCCAGTGATTCTGTCAATGTGCAATACGTTCTTCATACATGGAATATCGCCTGAGGATGTCGGTTTCGTCAAGAGTGTGACAGGGGGATTGCCACCAGCATTGGGTTCAAGGTTGACGAGACTTGAACAAGGTGAGCTTATTGTAACAGGCCAAATGTGCAAGGCGCCCTTCCCGGTTGTGCTGAGAGTTAGGCCTGACGAAAGAATTGTAGAGCACCCAACAGGAAAGACAGATGTGGTTGATAGACTCGCCGAATTGAGAGAATGAAAGTATGTCCGCAAGAACCAAGAAATATGAAAGGCTTCCGCCAGAACCTGGAATTCCATTTACAGGGTTTGACTTTGCAGAAATAGATAGTCGAAAACCAGTAGCGAAGAAGATAGGTGATTTCATCAACTACTGTATGCAAGATGCTCGCTCGCCTGCCGCCCGAATTATCCTTGGTGAGTGGGGTGAGGGAAAATCCGAGGCATACATAAGATATATTCAAAGAGAGGTCAAGTCGAGAGATGCTATTTCTTATGATATCTCGGCGCCAGCGATAATCGAGATCTACAAAAATCCATTGAAGAATGAGAAAATTCGCGTACTCGCATCTCCATCTGTTCAACTCCTAACAGCAATCTTCTGGGCTATCTTGGATGACATGAAGGTGAGAGGAGAAAAAGAGCGCAATATTCCCCTAATTGACGACTATCACGACCAAGTACAATGGTTGGAAGACATTCTTAAAGCTCACTCAAAGAAATATTCCAAGATTTTCATTTTCGTTGATCAAGTCGAAGAGCTCATTCTGGAATTTGATGTGCTCAAATGGTTTCTTATTGGGCTAAGGGAAACTCTCGACGGTAAGTTCTTTTCAATCAGCGAAAAGGGTCGATACCCCGGATCAATTTTCTTCTTTCTTTCATGCACACCGGACGCATACCACCGTATGCTTGTCGACCCTCGAATCAGTGAGATAATTGGCGGTCAGCAGCGAAGAATAGGCTCGATTGAGCTTTTGCCCATAGGCAGAAAAGAGGGACTGAAATTCTTTCATGATCTTCTAAGGTATAGCTACTTAGAGAGAATGCCAGAGTATCTTCCATTTCGTTCTGCTGGAGTTCTGAATTCGTTGTTTACGGCAACTCGAGGAAATCTCGGCGCCATGGTATCTCTGTTCACCAAGGTGATGCGGAGTATTCAATCTGTTCATGATGGAATGGAGATAGTGGACGGTGGATATATCACTGAACTACTGGCCAATGAATCGGTCGCAATTTATGGCGGTACCAGCAGTTGCATAGACAAGGATTTGCTAGTTTATATAGAATCTGAAATTCGAGCGAAGAAATTACATGATGCATCATTAAAGATGCTACTTACACTTTTAGGCGAACTCAAACCATTTTCGACCGAAGAAATAGGAAATAGGCTCAGATTGTCAGCTTCTGAAATCTTCTCGGATCGGAATGCTCTGAACCAAGCATTGGGCGAAATCGTTCCGAGAGCGATTGTCAAGGTATTTCCGGTCAAGGAGAATTTCAATTTCAAGGACATAGTAGAGAAACTCGCCGCTCTACGCATGGTCGCAGTAAGCGACACTGGTGAAAAGATTGTTCAGTTTGACAATTATAGGGAGAGCACAAGAGACTTAGAGGATCGTGTAACGTATGGGGAATTTGAGAACTCCAAACTGGCCTACAAGGTTTTCCTTCCTCTCGATATAGAGACGTTTCAAGCAGTATTCGAAGGCATATCGAACGAAACCTGCAGCAAGCTAAAGAGACCTTTTGAAGCGCTAGTCGAGCAAAATAGACCTTATCTAGTCGCATCAAGCTCGATTGTTGACAGGCTGTATCCCATTCCTGTCTCTCCTTGGCTCCAGTTTGTCAGAAATCGTGAAATCCGCCAAAGAATCTGGAGAGATGTCAGGGCTGGCTTCAGCGAGTACTTCAGAAAAACTATGAATCTCGCATTTGTAAGCTTGCTCAAAAGGCTTGAGGCTTTTGACAAACTTGAGTTGAAGTCAAATGTTTCTGAGAACTTGTTGTATATTGACTTGCATGATAAAGCAAGCAATGTCTGGATAAGAATACTGTTGTTGGCTTCAGCTAGCGTATCGGACAAGGAAATCGATACCGCTGAAAAACTAGCAAGACAACTCACGCCCAGGCCTAACTTAATCCTGATTCTTCATATAGATGACCTGAGTCCTCAGATCACGCAAAAGATATCGGATCTAAAGTGGCAAGCTCTGCCCTTGAAGCTTCATCCCACGTATGCCAAGAATCTTCTTGCCATACACATTGCTCTAGACAAATTCGCTGAACATGTCGACCAAGCAGTGATGCAAGACGCACTAAGGACTCTTGCTAGCCAAATGCAGATCGTTGACCGAATCTCTGAATGGATAGACCTCGGGAAGAAGAACGGTTCAATCATCGTAGATCTGAAGAAAGACTTTGCGAATAACGATGATGAGCTAGTGGATACTCTAAAGTTCTACGTAAACTTTCTCGGAAAGAATATGATGCCTAAGGAAGCACTCAACTCTAACTTCGATAAACTACTTAGATTTGTTCCCTTTGGGTTAAAGCCAGGCCTGGCAGCCGACATAGAAACTGTCGAGCAATTGGAAAAGATCACCCTAGACCTAAAGGAAAACGGCTTCATTTGTCTAATCTCAAATAAGAATGTTCAAGTTGTTTTCCATCCTGTTGAGAAAAGGATCTTAGAAATACTTAGAGACAAAAAGCAGATTAGCTTTGAATCGCTCGAGGAGTTCTTTGTCATTTCAGCCGGTGCAAAAAGAATACTTCAAAAAGTATTTCTGGCATTACTAGCTTACAAAGGGCTTGTCGATTTAACCGAAAACAAAGTTATGCTAAATGACTTGAAGAGTTATGAGATGAAGGTTGAAGGAGACTACGAGGCATATAGAAGCGTGGCGGACTCTCTTCTGACCAAGTCGAGAGACTACGCGCATATCTATGTTACCAAGCAAAGAGACGAACGTCTGATTCTCTTATCTGATTTCAACGAAACGATGCAGATGCTGCATGAAAGCGCACAAAGAGGTTCTGAAAACGTCAGGCTTCAATCGCTTTCCCTGATACAACTACTTGTGCGCCACTTCGATTCTTCTTTGAGACCCAAGTTTGAGGCGAGCACAGAAAGGAGAAACCAAATAGTCACGTCAGTCGACAGTAAATTCCGACAAATCAAAGAGAGATTCTTGAACGTAGTTCAGTCCTATAACAGACTATACGTCGACGCGAATCTAGGTGTTGACAACATCAAGGAATATGCTGGCATTGAGGAACAGAAGAATGAAATAGTTGATTTTTCAAACAAGCCCCTCCAAGCAAAGGAACTTGCCGAACTGTCTACAAAGTACCGACTGTCTAGGGATACATTCGATCACAGACACTATCGCAGTACAGAATTTCTATTCAATCTCAAAATCTCGGCCTTGGAGTCGCTTGTGAAAAACTTCACCGAAGAAGCTGACGAGAGGCTACGTATTGTCGATAACGTTAGCAGGCTACTTGGGAGCATCTCAAAAAAAGAGAACACGCTGAACAGCAAGCTTTTCACTTTTAGACCCGATGAAAAATGCAAGATAACCTGTGCGCTGCTGGGTAATATGCGAACTGGATACTCACCGATCGAGAAAAAAGTAACAACTGTTCTTCAACAGAGTAAGTCGGCGATTAAATTGTCTGAAATTGAAGAAGATCTCAAGCCCAAGGAAGCGGAGTACTCGGAAAAAGAAGCTATTCTGTCCCCAATACTGGATGCGATAAGTGATCTACAAAAATCAGAAGGACGCTTCATTATCGACTGCGGAAAACTTTCTGTACTCATCGGCGCTTTCTGCTCGAACGCCGATTTAGACATCTACAAGGACTGCAAAAACAATCTATCAGGCAGGATGCGTTACTGGAAAGCCGAATATGAAAGACAACTGGAACAAGCTGAAAAGATGAAGATACAGGCAAAGAATATTCGAGCAATTCACAATAAACTGGATGATGGGCTAGACGAGTTCGGCAGACTACAGGAAAGCATGGATAAGACATGGACGGCTTACAAGCAAGACCTAAGCCAGAGGATGGATGACTTGGAAGAAATCTTTTCTGTGCTCAAAAAACAAGGTCTCTCTATAGATGAGACTAAGCACAAGCTACTGACCAAGAGAATCGCTGATTTGAAAGATACTGCGGAAAGAATCAAGCCTTGGGAAGGAGATATGAAACTAAGCTTGCTCGAAAAGGAGGCGCTCTCGATGCAAACTGAAGCCTCAAAGATACTTCCCATCTCTTCCGAGGAAGCGTTCATTCTCCAGTGCATCGTGGAGAAGAAGAGAACTCTGAATAAAGACTGGATTGGTATCGAAGAATTGGAAAAGGCGGTCAAGAAGAAAAGCAAAGAAATGGATGTGCGTAAGGCTGTTGATGGGCTTCTTAAGAAACGAATAGTTGCGCCAGGAATTTCTTTCGTTGCCAAATAAGGAACGTGAAGAACTTGAAATTGCGATACATGAGCGGAAGTGAGATATATCAGAAGGTGTCACGCAGGAAAGGAAATGGCGTCATAATCAAACGGAATCTATGTTTCTACAATCCGACGGAAGTACTAACTGCGCTTAACCAAAATAACGAAATTAGGAGCTGGTTGTCATACATCGGGAATCATTACGTTCCTCCGACTAAGGACATACTTCTGATTTATCCATGTTCAACTGAAAAGCCGTACCACAAGTCCAGATCGCACATGCAGCTCTTCAAAACTCTCTCTCGACTAGGTAAGGATAGAGCGCGCATTCATCTGGCTACAATCTCTGAGCCTTTTGGATTTATTCCCGAGGAATTCTACGAAATCAAGGAAAACTGGTACGATTGCCCGGGTCTTTTTGAGTGGTGGTGTGGAAAATACGGCCAGCCCTATTCAAAAGAGGACTCTAATCGCTGCATCGACATCCTCGCATCTAACATAGCCAAATTCCTAATGAAAGCAAAACGAAGGCGGAGCTACAAGAGAATACTGGCCTTCGTCAGAACATGGTCTTCTTCGTTAGAGCGAAAAGACGACCACACACATAGGAGAATATTAGAGAAGGCTGCGAGTATCGCTGGCGTTCATATCGAGTTCTCTCCTTGCAAGCGACTAGTAAAGAGAATTGTGCAGAAGAGCGGACGGCTTGCTTGGGACATGTACGGAGTGGCTCACCCAACCGCCCAACGATACCTCTTGCATCATCTAAGGAAGATTCTGGATGATATACATAGCGAGAGAATAGGATCGCTTCGCGTGGGATAGGTACGGCGTGTCTCGTCCGATCGCTCAAAGATCCTAAAGAGGCTAAGAGGCATCTTGAATGAGGCTTGAAAGACCGTTCCTCTGGTTCAGTCAGTTGGTAGGTGGGGACCCTAAACCATGGGAACATTTCAAGATTGATGGAGTAATGGTAAATGCCTACGAAATTATGCAAACGATGAGAACTGAAACCGAAGTAAGGCAGAGAGGAATACACGATTATCTAGGTTTCAAGGGCCCCATAACTATGGATTCTGGGGGTTTTCTCTTCATGCAGAAAGAGACCTTGAAAGTTGATCCATTGAGCATCTTGAAACTATATCGAGAAAGCAGACCTGACTATGGGGTGGTTTTGGATCACCCACTTGGACCAAATCTAGCAACTCCGCAAAGAAAGAGAAGACAGCTCAGGACTTTACGAAATACGAGGCAGATGGTAGAATCGCGAAGCACTTCGGACCCGGAACTCATTCCTGTAATTCACGGTCACACTAGTCATTCGATAGAATGGTATGTTCAAGAGTTACAGAAGATTGATGAATTCGATATTTATGGCATAGGTAGCTTGGTTCCCTCTGCTTTCAACACGAGAGGCGTAGGCGGCATTTACAATGTGGTTGAAATACTGTGCCAAGTTAGAAGATTGCTTCCAAAGAAGAAAATCCATGTTTTCGGCATTGGAAGCGCGATAACAATGCATCTAATGTTCTATGCCGGGGCAGATTCAGTTGACAGCTCATCTTGGAGATCCAAAGCGGCATTCGGGGCCATTCAACTTGCAGGAATAGGTGACAGGTACATTACGTCAAACAGAAGACATAAGAAATATTTGAACTTGTCCAGAAAAGAAGAGAGGATTTTAGATTCTTGCAAATGTCCTGCTTGTAGACATCATTCACTTGGAGATATGAGGAAGAACTTCGAATTGCGCGCTCTTCATAATGCGTGGGTTTTCGAGAATGAGATTAAGAAAGTCAGAAGACTAATCACGGATAACAGATATGAAAACTATGTTGAACAGGTTTTAAAGATAAACCGCTTCTACCCGGTTCTTGAGCATGTAAGAAAATTAATGAACTCGGATTCTCTTGGCAACAGAAATGGAGGAAGCCCTTGAATCAGAAGCAAGAGCTTCGAGCGATGTTCGACCCGAGGTACGGGGATAGAACTTCGAATTGTAAAGATCCAATTTATATTATTCCAAATAACCACTTAAATCTTCTACCTGTGCTTTCTTAAATGCTTCTTTTCTTCTCCTACAGGGAGGACATGCACCACAGTGCATTCCTAAGGCTTTCCAGCAGCTCCAAGATTTTTGAATGGGAATCTTATGATCGTAACACCATACAACCATATCTTTTTTGTCCCATCCAAGTTCTTGGAATGGCGCAACTACTTGCAGTTTATGATTGCTTGCTCCGTGCCTTATCTCATCTGTCTTCTTTCTCCAATATGAATAGGAACTGTCTTTCATACGGTCATTTACGTTTGAGCCAACCAGTATAACGTCTATATGCAAAATAAGAGCGTACCTTACTGCTTGATTAACGATGTCAGAGTTTCGTAAAGCATGAGTCTTCTCAGTATTTGCTTGAGGAAAATATTTCTTAAATTCTAAGGGTGGAATAATAGTTTTGACTTTAAAGGGACTATGGAATTTTGTACGATATCTCTTCAAAAAAAGTCGACTGAAATATCTTATTGCTCTCGCCTCCGCTCTATAGTTTTCTTGTTGTCTAATGACAAAAATTGGAAAAACCTCTGCATTGTATTCTTCAATCATAAATGGAATCAGAGATGTTGTGTCCAGTCCCCCTGACCATGTAGCAACGACTTTTCTAGTACGTAAGGAACCCAGAACCACATTTTGTCACCTGCGTGTCGGTAAACATGCCATTACCATTCAGAAAAATACCTTCTTATTCTGTCTTCCACGTCCTTAAAATGAATCTCTCTCTTATTTTTCAAACGTACAAATACAAGCAATGACCAAAGCTCCTTGTATGCCTCTTTTAGACTACTGGCAAGCGGAGAAAAGTCCTCGAGCCTCATTAATTTGCCATCGGACACTAAAACTTTCATCGAGGCCTCTTCTAGCCTCCCAAGTTTAGGAATATCGACAAAGATTTCGTTACTGCCTATTTGTCTGTTTAAATAGGTTGGTAAATCTCTTCTTATCTCGTTGGCAAAATCCCAGAGCTTCTTGAAACCGAGAGGCTCAGTTTCTTTCTTGAGTATTTCATCATGGAGGTAAGCAGATAATTCGCGCCACTTTAGACAAATGTGGAAATCGTAAACTTTTCCTTGTTTGATTTCATTGATAAGTCTATAATTCTCAGATGAAGATTTCTCGAGCTCAGATATCATAGCACTGTCATCCATTTTGAAAAAGAGTTTGTTTTTCAGTTCATCCTTTCCCATAAGATTGAACTCGCTATTTCCTCCTTCAACCATTGCTTGTTGAAGACAATTGAAAATAAGTATCTCAGCCGCTCTATGTACAGGTTCATAATAAACATGCGGACGCAACATAACTCTGGCTAAAAGTAAGAAATTCGCGTCAGTTACATAATCCTCTTTTACGGCTGTATCTATTCTGGTTCTGCCAGCAGTCCGAACATTTGTCTTGGCTAATCCTTGGATTAGCCTCTCGTAGTCAAGTGAATACCCTAACCCTGTGAATTTTAAGTCTCGTAACAGATAGTCTATCCTATCCACATCTATGTCATTGGAAAGGATTTTATCCAAAATAGGATCATTACTAGGTTTCCTGGAAATCACATCTGCGATAAAGCCTCTATCAGGAAGATTACCGTATTTTTGCCATATTTTCCCTATGTTCGGACTATCCCTGACAATGTGCGCTGAAGTTTCCTCATGTTTAACATCCATTCCCAGCCAACCCAATATTTTTTCTGAAAAGTGAGAGAAAGGACCGTGCCCAACATCGTGAAGAAGAGCTGCAAGTCTTAAGGCCATCATTTGTTCGGTAGCTAAAGAAAGATATTCTCCTGCTTTATTTGCAAGATATAAAACGCCCAAAGAGTGATCGTATCTTGTATGCTGGGCACTCGAAAATTGGGGAGCCAGGTAGACCAAGCCCAACTGGGTTATTCTCTTAATTCTGTTAACTTCAGGCGTAGAAGTTAGTTCACTTTCTTCTCTTGTTAAGTCGATTTCCTTAAAAAAAACGTGATCCCAAACCAAAAAAACGTTCACCTTTCGGATAAACGAATGTCAAATACATTCTCAACCTGTTTTTTGACGCCATCTTCATCTATGCCTAACTGTCTTATCTTATCACGATCATAATAGACTCCAAGGAACCAATTTCTTTTTTCTAATTCCGTGATTCCATATCTATCCCCCTTATCTTCCTCAAGCGATCCAATCAACGGAGAAGCTTTATCTATCCTTTCAAGATCCCCGTCTTTCGATACAAAGATGTTTTTAACCAAGCCTTCAATGGTCGGCTTGTCAAAATCAACGATAATTTGCCCGAACTCAGCACTTAGTTTAGAATTTACCTCACGCTCATGATTTTTCCAATCTATCGGATGATCGATATACCATTCGAGTCTCCTTTTGGTTTCGTCAGGTAGCTTTGGCCATCGATAAATATGATCAAGCGTCCCATATAATTGTCCAGTTTCAATTAGCTGGACTATACGTTGAGCAACTTCGTCATTTTTTATCTTTTCTCTTAATCTATGTATGAATTCATCATCGGATTGAAATTGTTCAATAGTCTCTCTCCGAAAAGCGTAAAATTTATCGTAGTCATCGCCTATAAATCTCTCCATAACCCTCGCAAGCATTTTTTGACCTTTAATCGCCTCAGGATTGGAGTACAATTTAGAGTACAGGTTGACGCGCAATAAAAGAACATTCTCGATTGAGGGGATAGCTTCTTCTTTGTAAACTAGTCCCTTTTCTTTATGAAAAGTAGCATTGTTGAAGATTTCGCTCGGATCAAACCCGATACCTTTGATTCCTGCGTAATACGCATCTCGTAAATAATAATCCAGTCGATTGAAACTAAGCGGGCCGTCGACTAAGGGCTGTAGCTTGTGAAACCACTTTATCACTGCGCCCCTGTCTTTGGACGGCTCTTGGAGAATTTTGCATATTTCGTCTACTTTCAATCCCATAGAACTTAGAATGGTACCAATTTTCTTTGATTGTTCAACAATCCTAACGCTTTCGTGAATTGGTAATTGCTTTTCTTTCGGAATGCGATCCCTCACATCCCAAAAGACATGTCTAAGGGGCTCACTCCCAACATCCCGTAAAAGAATAGAAACGAATAATACCTTTTTTTCCTTTTCTTCTCCATCGATTTCAAAACGACGAATATGTTTCTTAGCAAGACACAAACTGCCTAGTACATGGTCGAAAATTGTGTGCACAGCGCCAGGGTATACCAGAAAACCCAATCCTGTCTGCTTTATGTAACGAAGGCGTTGAAACTCAGGCAACTCTAAAAGTTCATATTCCCTCTCTTCAAGTCTCATACTCCCATGAATTGGATCTAAGTATACCTTTTGACGCATTGAAGACCCTCAGAGACTAACTCTTGGGATCACTTACAAAAGTTTTTCTCGATCGATATTAGGACAACAAGCGAAGTTTGGTTCCAGCATGAACAGTCCTCCAAGTTTTCCCCTTGCCTTTTCAGCCGATCCAAGGAGACCGATTCTACTAGGTTTACTAGGGCCCTGATACCTGAGCCAACCTCTTCGAATAACCAGTCAAACTCAGACAACAGGCCTTCGAACCACCTTCCCTTGTCGATCGCTAACCTTCTAAGGCCTACTTCCCAGATTGAATCTAGAACCTATGGGATTTGGGGTTTGGTGGTTGACCGTGTTCCATTCTTGGAGATTATGGCTTTGTCCTGATCCAGACCATACATTTTACTTCGTAGCCCAATGCTTCAAGCATTTGGTTAGGTGCTCCTATGCCTATGTTTTGAATGGCTCTGTCACTTTCGAGAGGCTTGCTTCTCCAAGTTGGCTCAGTCTCCTGTCGATATCCTCCAGCTTCTTCTCAGAAACCAAGACGTCGCCGATCAGCCTATATCCTTTCACTGGAGCTGTCTGAAGCTGTTCTCCTAACTCTTCCAAGGAAGCCACATCGCCCTGCAGCCTCAACTCAACATTTGCCAAAGATTCCACCTACTTCGCTATAGTCTCCTCCTTCATGGCATACTAGTCGATGATAGGCTTGACCGGAACCTCTCTCTCACATAGAATATGAGGCGACCGACTCTTTGAGAGAGTACACCTCGAAACGGCTGATCAGCCAAATGTCTCAATTCTCAGAAATCCTGTCGTCAATAGAGTAGGGCTGATCGAACAGCTATGTTATGATGCCGTCCTTAAGCGAGCTCTCTTCGATCTGCTTTTCACAGCTTCCAGAGCAGGTCATTCTGGTCCCGTAGAAATATATACATACTGGTTTCTTGAAGTGTCGATATGGGATATGAAAATGGTTTTTGCTTGTGTACTGATCTGCTGCGAGCCAGGCAAGTTCAAGAGCGTTGCTGGTGAAGTTAAGAAACTCAAGGGAGTGAAGAGAGCTTTCGGTGTCCATGGAAGATGGGATGCTGTAGCAGAGATTGAAGCTGCTGACATAAAGGCTGTTGGTGA
>Ga0315307_1000376_pt1 | contig 19223 bp, 18 predicted proteins | sample TDP2_MG_FD_203079 | JGI IMG/M metagenome (GOLD analysis project Ga0315307, IMG submission 203079) | Freshwater sediment microbial communities from Lake Towuti, South Sulawesi, Indonesia - TDP2 | ecosystem: Environmental > Aquatic > Freshwater > Lake > Sediment | place: Indonesia: South Sulawesi...
CTCTGATTGCCAGAGGCACCAGAACGTAGAGGCTGGCCTTGACGCTAGAGCCCTGCGATATCGGCTTCACAACATCAATTATATTCTCTTTCATGGCACATTTCACCTTTCACAATTCGAAATAGAATATACTTTCACAAGTTATTTATAACACTTTCCACATTTCAGAATGCGAAAGGAGAGTAAACCATGACTTCAATCAAAAATTTAGAAAATAGCGGCGTCCTTCAAATTCTCCTATTCCTTCACGAAAGAGGCAAAATCAAAGTCACAGACATCGACATTGATGCCAGCAGCGGAACCGTCTATAGAGCCCTCAACACCCTAACAAAGTTAGAGCTGATCGACGAAGAAAGAATCAGACCCTACACACGATACATTCAGCTGACCGGAGACGGCGAAGCCATCGCCAAGAACCTTAAGGCAATAGAGCATATCCTAGAAGCTAAAAAAGGTCGCTTAAAACGCCAAGCTCAGTCCTGATCTGCTCAAACTTCTTAGCCTTAACCAAAACTTGCACATCTTTAATCTTACGTCTAGCTTCTCGAAGATTTTTAGCCTTGTCCAAAATAGTCAAAACAGCGTCTAAGCAATCGTCCCAACCCTGCTGATACGAACCACCCATAACCCACACTTCCACGGCAAAATTGAAAATGAAGTATCAAGTCTATAAAAGCCCAGTGCACAAACAACACTTCGAAACCCCAGTGAGAGGTAAGTTAAAGTAAAATTGTTGGGTAATTACAGATTACATATCTTTTTATTTCAAATGCGCATAGTAATTTTTGATGAGCCGGAACAAGTGAACTACAGTATTGCCCGATTAGGGATTTTATCATATGCAAACACAATAACGCATAAATCTGTGTCTTAGCATTAATCGTTTTGCGGAGACAGAGAAGTAAAGGTTGGGGTATTATATGGGCGATAGAGAGGAAATCGAACAGAAGAAGGAGTACGAAAAATACAAGGATGTTATAAAACTATACCGAGAGTTCAAAAGGCTCCGCGAGGTCCTAGGAAAGCCTGTGGAAACCAAGATTAATCCTAAGAGGATAAAAAAAGATTTGGGATCTAAGGAATTTTTAGTGCTTATTGAAGAGATAAAGGGGAAAAAGCATTAGATGGAACTCGAAAAATTGGAAAAAATCAAAAATGCACTCAATAATACATCTCCTTTCATATCTGAAATAGAGAAAATGCGCGACTCAAAACTTATTGTCTTCTTTTGCATAAAGTCCATAGGCGATAAGGCAGTATTTAAGCTACATAGAGTTCTAGGAAAACTCAAGGGTATAACGAACTTAGATTTCTTGATTGAGTCAGGAGGAGGAGATATTGATGTAGCCTCAAAAATTGTTAAAGTACTACGGAGTAATTGTAAGAAACTTGGTGTCATGGTTCCATTTTACTGCAAAAGTGCAGCCACCTTGATAGCAGTTAGCGCAGATGAACTGATTATGTGTAAATCTGGTGAACTGGGACCAGTTGATACCATGGTTAAAGATCCAACTACAGATATGTGGATACCTGCCCACTCTATAAAAGAAGCTGTAGCGTTCATTGAAGAAACCAAAGATCCCCTTGTCAAGTTGTCTATGGCCGACAAGCTTCCGCCACTTCTGTTAGGAGCATTCAGGGATGCTCAAAATGCAGCTAAGCAATACATGGAAGAGGCATTTGAAAAACTGGGTGACAAAAAAAGCCAGGCACTCGAAATCTTTACGACAAAGTTTCTTTCTCACGGATATCCTATAGATAGAGATCTGTGCAAAGAAGAGGGCCTCCCTGTTATTCCTCCCGAAGATGCCTTGGAATGTAAGATCTGCGACTTGCATGCTATATACATAGATTTGATGATGGAACTAAAGACCGGTGAAATTATGATAATTCAAACAAGTAATGAGAAATGTGTCGAAATTAATGGCGAAGATGTGTCTGCTTCTGTCTAGTCCTCATCTTAAGTCGAAGCCTACGTTTTCTTGTGTTTCACTTTCCTCCTTTTGATTTCATGATATTGATGGCGGCCAAGGTCGGGGTTGCCATTGCGTTAAACGCCACTTGAGAAAGCATGCGCCAAAAGTGTGAGGATAAGACAATTAAAAATACCTGAGCGCGCATCATGTAAACAATAATCGGTTCAGATGGGCTAATACAACTGGCTAACGTTCATATGCAATGCTTTTTTAAGCATTGGTTTAAGATTTTGAAAAGCAGCAATTTAAGGCTTAGAGAGAAAATTGATGCCGTTCTCTTGTTAAACGTGTATTTTATGCCTGTTTTTGTCTTATTTTCATTGATTATAGGAACCCCGCTACTTTTGCTTAAACCATCAGAATGTCTCGCCATAATTTGGACCTCCATCCCAATTTCCCTTTATAGTTTTGTCGGAAATTTTGCCCCATTCTTCGAGGTAGGAATAGGAACGTATTTAGACGGTAGAACCAGAGCCCAATGGTTAATTCCGTTATTAATTTTCACGTTCTTATATAATATTCCAATATGTACAAAAGCCTTCATAGATTTACTTATATCAAAGATTTTCAAAAGACACAGTAATGATTGGGCAAAAACTGTCCATACGGGGAATGGAAACAGTTATATCACGAGTTAGGGCATAATTGCTTAAAAGATAAGGATGATTCCAAGTCCGACTCCGACAACGTTTGTCTTACTAATTTTTGGAGTTTTAACTTTCATTTTCATCATGCTTTTACCTGCTCTTCTCGAACTAAAGAAGCCTAGAGATGCTGGACCTCGAATGATCATTGACTACGCTCTTTTTACACAACCAGAAATTAAAAATACGCTGATGATAAATGTAGAAGAAGATCAAAGATTCGATCAAATGCTTGTTGAAAAAATAGCAGATATTATTGCTTTTCTGCCAAATTTAGAGTTGTAAATTGCTTCGTTTCAAAAATAGTTTCGCGTTCTTCCATCTTTCTTGAGCTATCTGAAGGTTGCCCAGAACGCTGCCATGAAGAGAATAAAAAATATAACAGAGGTAAGTACATTGAGTGCATTCTCTGTAAATTTTACGCAATGCATTAAACTTTTCGATATTCCACTTCTTAGGCAAGTCAAAAATTGACGCTACGGGTTTATGAAGGTGACAACCAGCAACATTGCCTAAATGATCTATGATAAAGAAGTTTTGAAGTGCATGACACTTCCATGTTCTTCTGCCTCCCAAGTAAAGGTTCCTGACAGCTTCTAATATTTTAGTTGTCATGAGGATATTGCTGTTTTTCCGTTTCATGTTAATTAGAGAGCTACAGAGTTTAACCATCGCTCTCTCATCGGTTATTAAGAACTTGTCATTTTTCTTACCGATTTTAAAAAGCTGGCCTGAATCATCAGAAAAATCATAAGAATATAGACAATACCAAAGAGGAATTCCTTTTTCCAGGAAATAGTTAGTAAAATCTATGATTTCGTACAAGTTAAATTGTGAAATTGTTGGTGTTACACTTACGCTAATTCCTTCCCTATCCAATTTTTCAACGGCTTGCATAGCCTTTTTCCAAGCACCTTCGACACCTTTTATATAATCATTTTTTCTCGGGTCTAAACTGTCTATTGAAATCGCTACAAAGTCAGCATTACGTAAAGCATCGATTTTTTCTGCAGCCATGCTACCGTTATCGTATATTGTAGTGATGAAATAGCGTGAGGCGTATTCAAGGATCTCGTCTATGTCTTCTCTTAGAAGTGGGTTTCCTCCAGATATTACAACCTCTATGACGCTGAGTTCTTTGAGTATATCTAACCCTCTTTTGATCTCTTCTGTTGATAATTCTTTTGCATCTTGTTCTCGCCAAACATTGCATCCTTTACAATGGTAGTTACATTTTCTTGTAACCATCCACTGAACATGATAGGGTCTATTGGGGGTTAGGGAACGAATCATGATGCTGGCAGCTTTTTCTAAGGTCATGACCAAGCAGCATACACCGCGCACTATGTGGCATTTATCTAATAAAAAATAAACTATATAAAAATATGAGGTATACGGGAGTACTTCAGCGGACGGTAAGCCCATCCGCATCTGAAAAATGAGACAGGAACGACGTTTAAAGTTGCTGGGAGATGTTAGTCATCGACTACAAAAGAAAATTTTCCCAAAAGTATATCTTATTTTTCGTTTTTCTGTCTAGCTACAGTTTCATTTTCTATTAGGGTTTTGACCCCAACCCATTGAAAAGCACCGAATCCTACGACAAATCTAAACCAAACTGTTATTATCCTTATCAAAACGGTCGCTGCAGCACTGATGTATAACGGCACACTGAATGCTCCAAAAAGAGCTGTCATGGCTATTTCTGTTACACCCACTTCTGCAGGCAATCCCACTGGAACAGATTTTAACGATAGAACAAGGGAGTAGACAACAATGAGTATGACCCAGTCTAAGGTGTAGCCTATTGCCGCAAAGACTAAGTAATATACAAGAACGCCAAAAAACCACGATAATATGGAGAACCCTATAGGGAGAATAAGCTTTTCAGGATTTGCACTGAAAGATCGTAGTGATTCATAGAATGCTCTTGTGCCTTTTCTGGCTTTATCCCTCCACGCATCGAGACCCCATCGCCCATGGCTAACACGTTCTATAAGGGTAATAATCATATCAATTATCTTTTGCGTCCAATTTTCCTTGAAACATAGGATAAGAATAAAGGAAAGAAAAATGACAGATATAGCCACTACAAATAGTATTAGGCTTTGTATTAAACTTGGGAAAGGATTTTGAAATATCACCCTGTACAAAGCGCCAACTGTTAAGGCACCAATAGTGATCAACGCGCCTAGTATTCTTTGGGTTACAACAGACGCCGCAGCCTTTCCAGCGTCTATTCCATCGCGTGTAATAAAGTATACCCGAGAGATTTCGCCGCTCACGGATTCTGCGGGAACAATCAAATCTATGAAGTTGCTCGCCCAAGAGTATATGAACGCTTTCTTAAAAGAGACAGCTGCTGAAAGAGGTTTCAAAAAATAATACCATGCCGATGTAAAGAAAAAAATTTCGACCACAGTTGCAACAACCGAGAACAGGTATATCGGAAGGCTTGTTTGCTTTATCATACCTATCATTTCGCCTATGTTGACGAAAAAAATTAGGTACAAAATGAAAGCCAACAGTCCGAGAAGTAGGAAGGGAATCGTTCTACTCAGCAGTTTTTTTCTTTTGAGCATCATGAAGAGCTACACCAATGCATCAGTGGATAGAGTCAACAACGTATTATGCTTTGTCCAAAGTTAAGACTTCCAGGTTCTTTATGCTTGACATATTAATGATTAAGGAATAGATCAGTAAGCAGATAACTTTCGCCAAAAGTATCAAAACAACATTTTGAGTGGTTCTATCGTCTTGAATCTTTTGAATTGGGGTAATGCTTTGTTGCTTGCTATGAAAACAGCTTCTGTCTTTTTTGGGTAGAAAAGGATTTTTCTAAATTGGAAAAGGTTTGAAAGGATTTTAAGCCATTCTTCTGGTCTTCTATGATATTCAATGCCTAACGGTTGCCCTTTATAACTCTGCAAGGGAACCGAGAAAACCACATTTTCTCCTACTCTGCTCATTTCGTTCAATAATTTGATTGCCTTGGTTACTTCAAAATGTTCCATAAGACCTTGAGAATAGGCGCAATCAAAACTTTGATCTTTGAAAGGAAGCTTGAAACCGTCGCATGCAATAAAGTCTCTTATGTTTTTTCTGTGTTCTTTAGCTAGATGCATCAATTTAAGGTTGACATCTGATGCTATTACAAACCTATTTTTTGAAAGGAAATTTTCAAGGAAAGCTCTTCCACTTCCTACTCCAAGAATTGTTTTGAAATTGGTTAAAACTTTCAAATCCACTATTCTGTAGGTTATTTCTACAATATACCAATATAGACCAGATCTGTCCTTGTAATGGTTAAACCAATTAAAAAGTGACATTTTGTTTCCTTTACCCTTGTTTTTGTTAATGTTGATTGTATCGCTATAAAATTTTATGGTGAGAATACTGTCTTTAAAAGGGAAAAGGTTAAAGCAATTTTTACAGATTAACTGTTAGCATAAAAGTAGTTGGCAAAACCACGAGAAAAGGAACCAATCAAGTTATGATTTCGATAAGACTCATAAAATATTGGCGCTGGGAAGAGATTAGAAAAATGCTAAAGTGATAATTATGACTCAGAGCTATGGAGATGAACGATTGGAACCAATAGATGTTGTCATGCTCACAAAAAATAGTGAACATTTACTGAATAAATGCATAGAATCAATCTACGAAAACGTACCTGTTAAACGTTTAATAGTTGTTGATGGATTCTCTACCGATAATACATTGAAAATAATGAAAGAATTTAACAGAAAATATGGGAATGTTAAGATTATAACCGAAAAAGGTTCTAGAGCTAAGGCAAGAGAAAGGGGTATAGAAGAGGTAAAGACAGAGTGGTTTATGTTCGCAGATAGTGATGTTATTCTTTGTAAGGATTGGTTCAAGAAAGCAGAAAAATATATCGATAAAGATGTTGGCGCAGTATGGGGATTGAACGTTGATGTAATTCCGAACGTTAAAAATAAACTGTTTTTGAAATCTCTAGCGCTTGTCGCAAGAGAATGTTTCAATCTTCGCGGTGGCATGCATGACACACTAATTCAGCATAAACTCGTGAAAGATATCAAAATTCCAGAGCAGTTACATGCTTATGAAGATGCTTATATTATAAATTGGATTAAGAAGAAGGGCCATAAGGTTATAGTTGGCGATGACATTTACTGCTTGCATTTCCGACCGAGTGAGGACTGGAACATAAAGGAAAGCATTTTGCTAGCTGCTCAAGAAATAAAATGTGGTTTAATTTATTCCCGCATTTTTAGATATGCCTTTTACTATCCATTCTTCGTGTTTTACTGGTTTCTTCAGTTGTTTTACAAAAAATTTGGAAACTTGCCTAGAAGTGCAGACCAAAGATGATCCGATATGGGTCTAGGCAAAGATTGGATCTTCCCGCTTTTCGTTATGATTATTCTATCACTTGGGCTTTCCAGGAATTCGCCGATTATCGAAGCGTGAATCTTTTTCTGCTTTAACCTTTCAATTATTTTGTTCGCAGATTCTGCCTTTGCAGAAATGAGCAAGGCTCCTGAGCTGATAAGTTGCAGGGGATCAATTTGAAAAAACTCGCATATTCTAGCAGTTTCCGGCTTAACGTGAATTTTCTCTTCAAAGATTTTTACGCCTAGATTTGATGCATCTGCCATTTCATGGATTCCCCCATATAAGCCACCTTCTGTTGGGTCATGCATGGCATTAACCCCGCCTGTCTTAAAGGCTGTTAGTGCGTCTTCGACGACGCTTATGCTGTCATAAAATTTCTTGGCACTCTTCAATATGGCAAGTTTTAATGTTTTTCTTAGCCTTTCTTCTCTATCTGCCGCAAGAATTGCAGTTCCTTCAATTCCAGCGCTTTTAGTCAATATGAGCTTATCTCCAAGCTTTGCTCCTCCGGCGGTTACATAGTTTCCTTTCTCTGTTACGCCCATAACGCAACCTACAACTATTGGATAAGTCAGTCCAGGAGTTACTTCGCAATGCCCTCCAACAATAGCCATCTTTAATTTTTTGGCAGCTTTATCCATTTGAGCACATATCGTTTCAACAGTTTCTCTATCTGCATTTTTAGGGAGCAAAATACATGAGAAAAAGAATGCCGGTTCTACACCGAATGTGGCAATATCATTTGCGTTGATGTTTACTGCAAGCCATCCGATTCGCTCTATTGCTCCGGTAATGGGGTCCATCGAAATGATTAAGGATTTATTTCCTACGTCTATCACAGCACCATCAAATCCGGCTGAGGGGCCTAAAACTACTTCCTCACGTTTAACGCCTAAATTTGTAAAAACTACTTCTTTCAAGATATCAATGGGAATTTTCCCTAGCGGCAGTTTCAGTTTCTAATCCTCCTCTGTGATGTTTAGATCATTCCTTATCAAGCGATCTCATAAATTAAAAATTCTGCGTGAGTTTTGTTCCAAAACCAAATTTAATTGCTTCTCAGTGAGGCCTGCCACTTCAACTTTTTTTATTTCAAAGGCTGGATGTCCAAAGGGCGTGTCAGACCCATATATCACCCTGTGTTCACCCACCTCAAGAACCGCTTCTTTTATTTTGCTGTGCATCGGCATTGCAGATGTTTCCAGAATTACATTGTCATGTTTCTTTGCAACTTCAATTGCTCCATTGATATATACAATGTGTCCATGGCCCATGTGTCCTAAAATAATTGTTGCCTCTGGGTAAATGTCAGCCAAGTTTCCAAAGTGCCAAGGTAAAGACCAAGGTGGATGGCCACAATGGAAGAGTATTGGAACATGATGCTTGCATGCCTTATCCATTGTTGGGAAGACGATTTCTTGATCTGGCAGATAACTATCTATCAATGGATGCATTTTTAAACCCTTAAATCTCCATTGATTGATGGCTTCATCGACAAGTTTTGCTGCTTCATCTCCTTCTTTTGGGTTGATCCAAACTAGACCATAAAGTCTGCCTTGATATTTCTTAACTGCATCTACGGTAAGCGAATTTGGAGTCGTCGAAACCAACGCCTTCTGTATATTCCATTCATCCATTATGGAGATTAGCTCACGTGCGTCCAGTTTTACATTAAATAATGGAAATTCGCCTATGTGGGTATGCGAATCTATTACCATTTCTAAATCTTCCCATTTATTAAACCAAATAGTCAATTTTTAACGCTTTTCTTACAGACGCTAGTAACGGAATTGTTACGATTATATCTATTGCACTTAATGGAAAAAATGTTACTAGATCAAGAAAAGCAGCTGGACCAAGAAGGTAGTAATCATAAAGAAAGTAACATATATTCTTCTGAAATGCAGCCAATATCATGGCTATAAGCTCTGAAAGCATAGGCTTGTTTGGGAAAATTCGTCTCAATTTTCCAAGCATGAAACCCATAAACCCTCGAATCATGATTGTTGCAGGCGCCCATGAAGCGAAGGCTCCTCCCCAAAGGGGATTCCAAACATCAAACAGCATCGCTCCTACTCCACAAGCAAATGCGCCTATCAATGGACCGCAAAGGAAAGCTGCAACAAACGATGCAATGTCTCCTAAGTGCCAAGCGCCTAGCGGTGGAGGCATTTTCAGTGCTATACTGGTGGCTAAATACACAAGGGCTGTCATGACACTTGTAAGTGCCAGAATTTTAGATGATGAAATTTGATGTTGTCCCATTTTATCTCCTCAAGTGGAATAGTATAGTTATAACTATACTATTTTTAAGGCTTTCGCTGCAAAATGCAAGAAAACTATAATAAAAGTTTTAAATCATCCATTGCATGTAGAACTTTTTTCCCACGTTGTGTTATTTTGAAGAACTTTCTCCCATCTTTTATGTAGCCTGTTATCAGTCCTTTTTCTGATAGCTCGTTTAGGTGTTGGTATATGGCTGCTCTTGTCATGGTTTTTCCGATTTTTTTCCATAAATCATAGCCATACGTGTCTTTTCTACTTAAGATTCGCAATATCTTCTCTTTTGTGCTTATTTCTAAGCCTACAACTGCTGTTTTCTGTTTTTTAGTTAATGCTTGAAGTACGTCTGTGGCTTTGAGTCCGCTTCCAGTGATAGGGCATACAACGCTATCGCTCTTGCCAATTTTTCCCATTTCAACTAACTTTTTTAAGGCCGCGATTGTGGCAGAGCTTGCAGGTTCCGCGAACATTCCCTCTAGTTTGGCTATTTGAAGTTCGGCGGTGAAAATTTCGGGGTCGGAAACTGTTAGGGCTAAACCATTTGATTCTTTTACTGCCTTTATTGCGAATTCACCTTGTAATGGTTTAGATACTAAAATGGCTAGGGCGTGGGTAGACGGTTTCGAAATTCTGATTATTTCAGGACGACCCTCTGATATTGTTTTGGCAATGGATGCGCTTCCTTCAGGCTGAACACCAACTATCTTTGGCAAGGATCTCGTTATTCCAAGCTGCTTGAGTTCTTTGAAGCCCTTCCAGATGGAATATATGGTTCCACCGCTTCCCATGGATGCTATGAGCCAATCGGGAACGCCGAACTGTTCATATACTTCGTAGGGAATTGTTTTTTGCGCTTCGATTACGAGTGGGTTTAGCTCTGCTGTTGCTTGATACCAATTCATCTCCTTCGCTAAGGCTTCAGCTCTACTTATGGAATCGTCAAGGATCTCACCAAACTCTTCAATGACTGCATCATAAACCAACATCTGAGCCAGTTTCCCCACATCAACAAGTTTTGGCACGATCACATGGCAATTCAATCCAGCTTTAGCGCAGTAAGCAGCCAAAGAGGCGCCTAAATTTCCATTCGTCGCACAGATTAGCGTATCATATTTAAGATCAATTGCATTTGATGTGAGTAGAGCTGCAGCGCGGTCTCGAAACGAGTTCGTCGGGTTTCGGGTTTCATCCTTCAAATACAATTCCTTTAATCCTATACTTTTAGCAAGTCTTTCAGCCTTGTGAAGGGGTGTTCCTCCTTCGCCCAAGCTTATTATGTGCTTTACTGGTGGAAGTAAAGGTCTATATCTCCAAAAACGTAGCTCACCCGAAAACTTGACTTTACGTTCTTTTGGTAAACTGAATTCATATTCTAGTATCCCTCCACACTTTTCACATCTGCTTCGGAGAGGTAGTAACGGAAATTTTAAGCCGCACTTAACACATTTTAGAGCCATGTTTCTACTCCATTAAATTTAGGTTTCAGCCTGTCACTCCTTTTGATTAAACATTTTCTGAAAGTTTTCATAGAAAATCTTCCTCTTAGCCTTTTGTGAAATTTCTGCAGCCTCAACAATTGCTATTTGTGTTGGATAACGGTAGTATGGAACATCAGAGCCAAACAATATTTTGCCTTGACATATATCCACTGAGAGTTCAATGAAATCTGGTAAGGTGCCAGAGGTTTCTGCGTAAACGTTTTCGCATTCTTTTAGGGCGCTGATGGCTGATTCTCTTAAATGACCTAGAATTATAGGGAGCTTCGGATACTTCTTAGCTATCTTTACGATAAGCCCTGGCGAGGAGAAACCATCACCTGAATGGAACAGTATTGGAAGTTTCAATTCGTTAGTTTTTTGGAAAAACTTGTTGAAGAAAGGGTTGTCTGCTCTGAAGCATTCTACCATGGGATGAAGCTTAAGTCCAGTTAACCCCAAACTGTTTTTTATGCAGTTCAACTCTTGTATGGCATCTTCTCTTCTTGGGTCAACACGCCCGAACCCAACCAGACGTTTTGGATATTTTTTCACACATTTTGCGATGTAATCATTCATTTCAGGGTATTTGTCGCCTACATTGGGATTTGGAAAAACAATTGCTCGTTCAACATTGTATCTTTCAAAGAGGCGGATAAGCTCGTTTATGTATATCGTCGGATTCATGTATGGTTGCCAAGGACCCGACTTTCCCAGATGAACGTGAGCATCACAAATTTTCATAAGTTTTCGCCCGAGCTTAAGTGCTTATAAATATTCGTTCCTAAATCCTTTTTAATGTTTACAATCTTTTGAAGGTTATTATTTGGCTTTGAGGAATGGGAAAGCCTAAATGGGAGTCTTATGTTGATAAATAGCAAATTGTGAGTTGACTACTATGAGTGAGAAAGTGAAGGAAGACCCTGTTAAATTGCATAAGGATGCGAACACGCTTTATGAGGTTGGCAAGTACAAAGAGGCTGAAGAAAATTTCCTACGAGCCGCAGAATTGTATCAGAAAGCAAACAACTTCTTCGACTCTACCTCCATGCTTTTCAAAGCAGGCGAATGCGCTTACATGCTTAAAGAGTATAAAACGGCTCTTGAACACTTTACGAAATCTGCAGATCTATCCTTCAATAAAGGATTTGACAGATTCGGAGTCAGTGCCTTAGAGTATGCAAGAGATTGCTATAACGCCTTGAAAAACAAAAGAAAAGTTAAGGAACTTGAAAAGAAAATAAAGGAAGTTAAAGCGAAGTTGGAAGCGTCATTCTAGACATAAAAACTTTATTTAAACCTCTTTTTCCTTTTATACAGCAAATGTTTATCTTTTAAGTTGACAATTGAAAAAATAGGTGAATTTTAAGGGTTAATGTTATGCAGACGCCTTTCAAAGCTTTGGCTGAACTATGCGAAAAACTGGAAGCCACAACTAAGCGACTTCTAATGATAGACCTCGCCGCAGAATTACTGAAGAATTTGGAAATTCAGGAAATTGAACCCGCCGTTTCCATGATTCTTGGAAGACCTTTTCCAAAATGGAGCCAACAAACCCTTGAGGTTAGTTGGACAACTCTAAGCGAAATAATTAAGCGCATAACGGGGGTTGAATGGAGTGTTTTCATAGAGGCTTTCAGTAAAACTGGCGATATAGGTTCAGCTACAAAAACTGTTTTTGAAGAAAGCAAAGTCAAGAGGCAGGCAACACTTTTCGAAAGAACATTAACAATAGTTGAGGTTAGACGCAGTCTAGAGGCTATAGCCGAAACCACAGGATACGGCTCAAGAGAAAAGAAAGAACGCCTAATCGAAGCACTGTTAAGTTTAGCCTCACCAATGGAAGCCAAATATTTGGTTAAGATTTTCATAGGCGAAATGCGAACAGGCTTCCACGAAGGATTAATGGAGCAAGCGGTTTCCAAAGCCTTTCAAATCCCGCTGGAAGGCGTACAGAAGGCAAGCATGACTATTGGCGACTTAGGAGACGTTGCCGCCATAGCTAGGACAGAAGGTATGGAAGGCTTACTAAAAATTAGGTTCAAGGCTTTCAGACCAGTTAGGCTTATGTTGGCTCAGATGGCAGATAGCGTTGCTGAAGCCTTGAAGGAGCATGATGGGAAAACAGCCTTCGAATACAAGTTGGATGGAGCTAGAGTTCAGATCCACAAGCTCGGTGACGAAGTGAGAATTTTCAGTAGAAGATTGACGGATGTAACTGAAAGTTTGCCAGAAATCGTCGAAAAAGCAAGAAAAAACGTCAAGACAAAAGAAGCGATATTTGAAGGAGAAGTCATAGCTGTTGACGGTCTTGGCAATCCTATTCCTTTCCAACACTTAATGCGTAGATTCAAGAGAGTCCATGCAATAGAGGATATGGCTGAAAAAATCCCGGTGAAGCTTTACCTATTCGACATTCTATACCTCAATGGTGAAAGCCTAATTTCAGTTCCTTACTTGCAACGTAGACAAATATTGGCTGAAAATGCTGGAGAAATACCATTAACAAAGCATGTAATTACAGACAAAACGGAAAAAGCTGAGCAATTTCTAAAAGAAGCTATGGACGCTGGACACGAAGGGCTAATGGCTAAAAAAGTTGACAGCCCATACACTCCGGGAATCCGTGGAAAACGTTGGCTTAAAATAAAGCCAGTTCTTGAACCTTTAGATTTGGTTATCGTTGCTGCTGAGTATGGTTATGGACGCAGGCATGAGTGGCTTTCGGACTATTATTTGGCGGCTCGGGATGCTGATACTGGTGAATTCTTAACTGTGGGTAAAACGTTTAAGGGATTAACTGACGCAGAAATTATCGAGATGACAAAGAGGCTTAAGGAATTAGCAGTAAAGGAAGAAGCTAGAAGAGTGTTTGTGATTCCCAAAATAGTTGTTGAGGTGATGTACAACGAGATTCAGAAAAGTCCAAAGTACAAGTGTGGCATGGCTTTGCGTTTTGCGAGAATAAGCCGCATAAGAGATGAAAAAACTCCGGAAGAAACAGACACTGTTCAAAGAGTTAGGGAAATTTATGAAAAGCAGTTTTTGAAAAAGGGTAGATATAAAACTGATTAATAGCATTTTAAATGAGGGCCCGCACAAAATGTCTGAAAGTCAAAAAAAATCGATGTACGACAAATTTTACAGTCGCCAAATAGTTTTGAAAGAGCTCGGTCGAAAAGGACAGAGGAAGCTTGCAAAGTCAAGAGTTGCGGTTGTTGGACTTGGTGGATTAGGCACAGTTTCGTCGCTTTATTTAGCACTTGCTGGAGTTGGACATTTACGTTTGATAGACCAAGATACGGTTGAAATGCAGAACTTACATAGGCAGGTTCTGTATAGCCCAGAAGATTTGCGTTACCCAAAGGTTGAGGTTTCAGCGGAAAGGCTGATGAGAATTAACCCTTTAGTTGAGGTTGAGTCCTTCTCTGAAAACCTAAACGCAAAAAACGTTGAAAAACTTCTTTCTGGAATGGATTGTGTGGTTGATGGCTTAGATAATATGCGGACTCGTTATTTGGTTAACCGTGCATGTGCAAAGCTTAAAATTCCCTATATTTTTGGGGCAGCCATAGGAATTGAGGGAAATCTTTCGGTTTTTGCTCCACCTGAAACTCCATGTCTAGAATGCGTTCTTCCAAATATTGACGACAGTAATCTGTTAACATGCGACGTTCGGGGTGTGCTTGGAGCTACTCCTGGAATTATTGGGAGTATGCAAGCTATGGAGACCATAAAAGTTTTGACGGGAATTGGTTCTACTTTGAAGGGTAAGCTTATGATTTGCGATTTCAGTGATATGTACTTCACTACCGTAGACATTTTTAAAAGGGAGAACTGCCCAGTGTGCCAAGGCGTTATGGCTTTCCCTCAAAAACGAGAGAAACTTGCTTGGTTATGTGGACGAAACACAGTTAACATAAACCCTGAAAAACCATTAAAATTAAACTTTAACAAAGTTTATGAATCAATTAGACAACATTTTAAGGTTCGCATAAAATCTCAGTTGGCAATAATTTTTAGCTATAAAACTTTTGAAATCAGCTTATTCAATGGTGGACGAATGCTTATAAAAAACGTTAACAGTGAGGAATCAGCCTTAACGGTTTATAAAGAAATTGCAAAGAAACTTGGAATAGGCTAAATAATATTTATTACGGTCTTAATCTAAGAGTTTTCATTGGCATTGTGCCGGGGTGGCCGAACGGTTCAGGCGGTGGCCTGCAGAGCCGCTATATGTGGGTTCAACTCCCACCCCCGGCTTCGAAAAAGTTAGCAAGTTTTTTATATTATAATGTTACAAATTTGGGGAAAGGTGATTTAGAAATGAAGAAAAAACTTGCAACGATCGCGATTATCGCAATGATTCTTTTAATGACATTGCCGTCGACACATGTTGCTGCAATTTCAAGCGCGAATCCTATTACATCTCAAGTTCAAAGTTCACCCGTTCAAAAGATTAATCCATATCTACTAGAGGAAATGAAACGAAATGCTACATCATCAGACCAACATATTAGAATTCTCATCAGATACGATCCAAACATGGAGCTTGTGCTGCCGAAAGGAGTTTGTGTTCTTAGTGAATTCAAGACAATACCGTTGATTTCTGCGTTAGCCTCGCCCTTTGAGATAGAAGAGCTGGCTGAACTTGAAGGCGTTGAATACGTTTATCCCGACATGAAAGTGCAAGCATTAAACTTTGACTCTCGTCAATTGCTTTATCCAGATTTGCAAAATACGCAGCTTCCTATAGGGTCGATTCCACCTAATCCATGGCTTGGCGAATATCCCTGCTTCCTAAACGAGTCTACAACACTTATTGGAGCTGACCATTTATGGGCGGACGGAATCACTGGTGAAGGTGTGATAATAGCAATTTTGGATACCGGAATAAACAAGTATCATCCAGACTTAGACGACTTAGACGACGACCCAACTACATGCGACCCCAAAGTGATTGGAGAGATATCCTTTGTGCCCTATGAAGGACCAGAAGAATTGGACTTTCCTTTTGGGCACGGTACCCACTGCGCAAGCATAGCAGCAGGAACAGGTGCAACAGGAGGCATGGGCTACTTCGGAACCTACTTCTCCGGGTACCCTGAATTTCTTAATGCCACAATACTGCCAGGAACAGGACGTGGAGTTGCCCCAGGAGCTTATCTCTACAATGTGAAGGTGCTAAGCAGCGAAGGCTGGGGATATGAAAGTTGGATTGTTGCTGGAATAGAATGGGCTATGGAACATGGTACAGATGTCATAAGTATGAGCCTTGGCGGGTGGCCAATTGTTCCACCAGAAAAAGACCCGTTGGTTTTGGCGTTGAACAAAGCCATTGAACATGGAGTAGTCTGCGTCGTTGCTGCTGGAAACGCTGGATGGGGATACTTCACAATTGATAGCCCCGGATTCGGTCCAGCACTGCTAACTGTGGGCGCGACGACGGAAACCGACGAACTTGCTATTTTCAGCGGTCGAGGACCAGAACAATATGGGCTTCACGCTAAACCAGACATTGTGGCTCCAGGAACATGCATTGTTGCAGCTTACGCATTCTTTGATATGTTTGAAGATTGGATGGGACAGCAGATTTTCTATGAAGAGTTAGGTGGAACCAGCATGGCTACTCCTCATGCTGCTGGCGCAGCAGCTTTGCTCCTGCAAGCCTTTCCGGGTGCCACACCATACACTGTTAAGTCTGCTTTGATGTTGGGCGCTGACGATTTAGGCTTAGACCCTATGGCTCAAGGGGCTGGTAGACTGAACGTGGCAAAAGCTTATGACATCATGGAAAATGCGCCAAAAATGCAATGGAATGTTCCGATACCAACAAATACTATTACACCAGCACAACCGACCTTAATGATGATGCCGAATCTTACAGGCGTTGACATTCTTGTTGAAACTAATTTCTGCAACTACGTAAATATGATTACGTTCTTAATGAAGCTACTCTCAGCCGGCGCCAATTTATATCCGTCTCCACCAGGACCATACACAAACGATACCCTTGTAGATCCAGGTACTAAAGAACCTCGTTACGATGCCTTCATTATTTCAGAACCGTACTATGTGGACGAAGCATGGTTACCACCAAGTGTGCTAGCATACTATGTTCAACAAAACGGTACAATCCTTTTCACTGGCGACAGACCCATAGTCTGCACAGATTACACTATTTGGACAGAACAATGGGGTATAAGCTGGAATAACACGGCGGTAGGAGGCCTTTCAACCAACATCGCTTCACATGCGATAACAACTAACATCCAAGAAATCTACTTCGGCAGCCCCATAGCCAGTTTAATCCTTGACACAGGTGTTACTCCAAGCCCAGAGTGTGTGGTTTGGGACCCAATACTACCGGGAGTCGCCGTTTGGCAAGCACAAGCACCTGGCACTGGAAAGGTAGTCGTGCTTTCCGACGATGGAATTCTAGGAAATCTGTACTTGTATTCTGCTGACAACTTGGAATTTGGTTTCAACATCATTAAATGGTTCACAAACGCGTCAGGCATGTATCTAAGTGGCGTAGAGTACCCGTTAATTCCGCCGATTGAATCTCCCCATCCCTACCCGTCTAATTACGATAACTGGTATTGGGTGTCTGCTCCAGGTGCAAATTGGATCAGCGTACACTTTGAAAAGATTGACGTTGAACCCAATTATGACTTTGTTACAATTTATGACCAATTCATGAATCCGGTGCAGTATTTCAGTGGTTACTTTGAGGATGTTTGGACAGAACCTACGTTCGGCGATTTGTTGTTTATTAGACTTCAAAGCGACTTTATTATTGAATATTGGGGGTTCCTTGCGGATGCCTACATGTATGGAACCATTGTTTCACCATTGTCCCATGAAATCGGTATTGGAGGAACGTGGGAGAAATATGTCATTGCCAACTCAACCTTTACAATGATGGTTGATGTCCAAAACTTTGGAAACTACACTGAAGACGTTATGCTCACCATGCAAATCTTCAACAATACTGGTGGCATGGTCTTTGACAATAACTTTGCTAATGTAACAGTGGCTTCAGAAGAGATAATTACAGTTGAAGTTACTCCAGAAGTTGTGCTAAACGCCACAACAATATGTGACTTTGCAGGAACTCACAACTACAACTTTATCATCTCAGGCGAAATCTATAACTCATCTTCAGGCAGTCCGCCATATCCAGAACTTGACTATACCAACAATGCATTCAGTGGCGAAATTGCCGCAGTGCCAAAAACCACGAGATCTGGTCTAAATCCATTGTTAAGCGTCATAACACCAATGAAAATTGAATCCACAAGCGCGCCACTAATCACAATGTATCCAAATGACTTCACATTGCACAACATTACGGCTTTTGTGGGCGGCGGAGAACTCGTCAACGCAGAATTTAGAATCAGCGGTGCCGTGACTGCAATCGCGGACTTTGTGGATGTGATAGCCTTCACTAAGCATTACGGTGGAGATATCTATGGGGAATGGCTACCTGACCTATCTCCAGCATACTTTATTCCAAACATGACGGCAACGATTGGAGATACATTGGACATAGGGGACGTATCAGCGCCTACAATGCTGTCTGCAGAACTCCAAGTCTACATAGACAGCAATACCCCACCGGGAACATACACTGGAGCAATACAACTCGTGAATGGAACCGAAATCATTGCCTCGGCAGACCTAACTTTAGAAGTGCGCACGCCCAAGAGCAAAGCTTTATGGGAAGACTATTTCAACAACTATCTGTACGGATACTATGGCCCATACTGGGGAACAGACTGTGAAAGACTTTGGGGTGGAGCGTGGAACCGTTACGTAGGCCGCTGCATAGGGGTTTTCGAGTGGTGGAAACAGGTTGCAAGCGCAGGTTTCGATGTAGACTCTTTGCATCAGCAACTATACTTCAATGAACACATAGGTTTCTTGGGTTCCGATACAAAAGACCCGATGCAAGTAATTGCCTACGGAGGCTACGATACTATGTACATGCATGATGTTGATTATCCATTCTTTGTTCAAGAGATATCTGTGTTACAGGGATTATACGAAACTGGAAAAATGAATTTCGTTGTGTTGTTCAATCAGGGCAGCGAAGCCATTGACTTTTTCACAGCAAACTATGGCATCAGCTATACAATGCCCTATATGGGGGGACCGTCATCGCCTTCACCGTTAATCATGGACATGCTCGTCACTGGTATTGATAAGGATCATCCAATCTTCGAAGATGTCGAAAACTTCACATTGTCACTTTACCCGTATGAAGGCGGCTACTTCCTAAGAGTCGGTCCATTCATCTGGGGTGAAGGAATCGTTCAAAGCAAAGGAAAGGCGATGGGAATTGCAACTGGAACAGACGACTTCGGCCTTTGGGACACAAGCGGATTCGTCGTGGCAGTCAATGAGTTGCAAGCAACTCCGCACATAACCTCCAGAATGGTCGTTGTCTCCGACAGTAACAT
>Ga0315307_1000377_pt1 | contig 19197 bp, 19 predicted proteins | sample TDP2_MG_FD_203079 | JGI IMG/M metagenome (GOLD analysis project Ga0315307, IMG submission 203079) | Freshwater sediment microbial communities from Lake Towuti, South Sulawesi, Indonesia - TDP2 | ecosystem: Environmental > Aquatic > Freshwater > Lake > Sediment | place: Indonesia: South Sulawesi...
ACATGAGACAAGCAGCAACCCAGTGGAGATGGGCATCGTCATTGCAGGAACGGATCCAGTAGCTGTGGACGCTGTGGGCGGCGCAGTAATGGGCATTTCGCCAGCTGAAGTGAAGCACTTGTTATTAGCCGAGAAGAAGGGACTCGGAACGTGCAACCTCGATGAAATAACAGTGCTGGGGGAACCTATAGAAAGGGTGAAGCGGAAGTTTCGACGGTCGCTTCAGTCACGTGTGCTGGCTCACCTCGGCTAGAATGTATGTGCGGTGTGCGGAATTTTGTCAAATTCGGCTTTGACTCCGAGGTATTCGAGAACTACTGCTTTTACGAAGTACCAGATGACAAAAGAGAAGTAAAAGCAACCTAAGAGTGGCAGTGTCAAAGCATCTGTCATTTTGTTTCCAGCGCGACGATTGGCAAGAAGAGCGATTGCTGTGTAAACCGATGTGGCTAAAATCCCCACGTGCATAAGGAGATACTCTCTTAGGCAATAGCTAATAAAGACGAACGTGAGGGTAGCAGCCCAGACTAAAGGGAGTGAATATCCTAGTGCTACAAAGAATAAGCCCAAAAAGCCGATGTGTCGAAACACTCTTTTGGAGAATCCCTTATGTCTAAGACTAGCCTGCACGGATCCTCTGATCCATCTTTCTCTCTGTTTTTTGAAGAGCGAGAACGAAGGCGCAGCTGAAACACAGCTGATAGCCTCTGGCTCAAATTCCATTCTGTATCCTCTGGATGCCAAGCTTACAGACGTGTCGAAGTCTTCAGTCAAGGCGTCCCCGGCAAACGATGCTAGCTCTCGCCTCACAGCGAAAAAGGCTCCGTGAAGGATCGGAAAGAAATCAAACCTGCTCGAAAACGGGTGAAACCAGTAAAAGCAAACGCTAAATTCCAAGGCGGCAAGTTTGCTGACCAAACCGTTGGACCGAACCTTTGTCACTCCTGTTACGATGGCTACATTCTCCGAGTCAAAACGCTTCAACAGATGCTTGATGCAGTCTTTTTCGGGACGATTATCAGCATCAAACACGACTATAATATCCTCTTTGGCAATCGCTGACCCTTTGTTTAGCGAGGCTGCTTTTCCAAGTCTGGTCTCGTTGCGAATGACAGTCAAATTCATCCTCTCAGCTACTTTCCAGGTGGAATCAGATGAATGGTCATCGATGACAATCGTTTCAGTTATGGGAGAGCTTGAGTTTCTGAGGTCTTGCAGCAAGTCACCTATCACGCCTTCCTCATTGTAGGCAGGAATAATCACCGAGCATCTATCAGGAATAGAGCCTGAACATTCTTGATGGTTGATTCTGCGAAAAGCAAAGTAGGATACAACAAGATAGTAGGCAACTAGAAAAACGGTAACAGCTGTCAAAAAAATGCGTAAAGCCGCAGCTATCACAATCGCTTATAGAGGTTCTAGATGTAAAAAGGTTTGGCAGTTTCGGCATTACTTGCTTTCAACGCGGTTTCCTTCAAAGTTGAGCTACTAAGGCGCGCGTCTTTTGCATTTAGAAAAAGCCTTTGAAGGATTCGAAGACCAGGCGCAGATAGAGATCCGATGTGAGAATTGACGATTAAACATTCCGTCCTGAGATTTGAGACGTAACTTCTAAGCGATTTCTCGAATCGGTCAGCTTCGAATTTCAGGTTGTACCATGTGAATTCCTGCGTGATTGGTATCTCCCACAGCCTCAGGCTCAAAGGGTGGAACATTTTTGATGCAGGCGGAGTTCTTCTTGTGAAAATAGAGATTGCCCTTAAGGGCGGAACGTAAGAAAGAAGAATGCTCCGAAACGCCATTTGTGATGAGTCGTAAAGGAAATTCAAGTCGTTAAGTGCCTTCCATAGACTCTGCCCGCAGTGATGATAAGGTGCTCTGAACCCAACTGGATCGGTGTCCAGCTTGTCGTGCAGTATTCGACGTGCCTTTACGAGTTTGTTCTTGATTGATGAGTAGCCTAAACTGAACATGTCGAGAGGGTATTCAGTCTCGAAGGGGACATGGCTTAAGCCGTGAAGACCTATTTCGTGGCCGCGGCTTTGGGCGTCTCCTAGGATTTGGGCAAGGGAACCGCATAGATCCCATTTTTCTTCACTCTTTGGTACAACGAATAAGGTTGCATTAATGTCGAATCTGTCCGCGGTTCTCAGAAGCTCTTTCAGCCTGGCAACCTTGGTGTTGGGCGATATGTCATCGCAGCTGAACGCCATCATTGGTTCATACATTAACTGCCACACATTAGTTGTAGTCGAAGCATAATTAAGACTATTCTGTACAATAGTAATGTTGGAGTATGCCTCTTTGAGTCGAGTTCTTTCAGCCGTCCCCTTATCTGGGCTTCTTGCAGCCTCTTTCTTGAAGCTTCGGAGGACAAAATGGAAACAATATTCCCTTGTGGTATCTAAATCCTATCGAAAAGGTCCGCCTATCGCCATGTGGGCGATAACCACGCGCTGCAACTGTCAATGCTATTTCTGCAAGGTCTGGCGAAAAAAGGTGATTGAACCCAGCTTGGAGCAGGCGTTAGAGACTATTGACATGTTGGACAGCATGGGCTGCTACAGCCTGAGCATAACTGGTGGAGAGCCGCTTCTGTATGCTCACATCGAAGACGTTGTAGACTATGCTCATGACAAGGGCTTTATTGTTCAAATAAACACAAATGGCTCTCTCTTAGCTGAAAGCATTTACAGAATCTCCAAGGCAGATCTTGTGACGATTTCGCTTGATTATCCAAATGAACGGCATGATGAGGCGCGAGAGCATCAGCGTCTGTTTCATAAAGTGTTTGAAGGCGTTGCTGCGTGTAAACGCGCAAACATAAGGGTAGACTTCAGCGCGCTCCTGCTGGGAGATCAGGAGATAACAAGGCTGGTTGATATTGCGCAAAGTTGCAAAGCTAGCTTGGTTTTGTCTTATCCTGAGGTTGGAGGTTCACTTCACGCAGATGTCTGGAACGTGCCTTCAAAGCAATGGCTGATAAACTGCTTCAGATCGGCGATAGCGTTGAAGCAAAGTGGCAACCCAATATTCAACACTATGATGGGTCTGCGCGAAGCAATTCAGTATTTGGAGACTGGCAAGCGTTCCATTCCATGTTTTGCAGGCGAGAGCATAATCTACGTAGACTGGAGCGGATGGGTCTATCCTTGTCTTCACGAGTCAAAAACTTGTCGCATAGAGCATTTGACTGAGAAATATCCAAGTTTACCTAAATTCTATTCGTGCACCAGATGCTACGACCAAGCTTGGCTTGACCTTTCAGCCATAGAATGGACTCTGACGAATTTCAGACCAGACTTGAGCTTCCAAGATCTAATGCAAATAGGGCAGATAGCCTTGAAGATGGTCTAGGTCGGGAAAACCTGATTCGGTAGCGGGCGTACAAAGCCCACCTGAAGAGGATAACGCTCAAACCGATAGTTGACCCAATGAACATGTCCACGAGCAACGTGTGCTCGTGGCCTGAAACAAACGAGATGAGCCAAGCAATCGACCATGGAACTGGTCTTCCTCCAACAGGGTACGGATCCATCCACCACCAATTGGGATAGTTTAACCAGTTTAGAGGTCCGTTTCCACGAATGGATTCAATGACGGAAGCGCTGACTAAATCTAGAAAGCCAGAGCTGACAAGAATGGCGGGAGTTGCCAAGAGAAGGATTATTCCAGCGTAGTTTTCGCGTATGGTCTCCCGCGCATTTCTTTTCCAGAAAAGGGGAGTAACCGTTATTGCGTACGTTAAGAGAAACATGACTGAGCTAACTGGAATCCAGTAGGTCGGAGCCTGACTTTCTGGAATGACTGCGCCGAAAAGGGTCGCGTCAATGGTGGCGTAAAATAAAATGCTGAAAGCAAAGGAAAGAACAGCCAACTGTAGCATTCGCTTTTCCGGGTTCAACGGATCACTGCTCTGCACATATGTTGCTGTACATATTGAGATAAAAGAATGCCCATAGTGCCTGTTGATACGGTTAACCGTGTTTCAGCATCGACTGTGCGTGATGGGTGATCGTGTTTCTGATATCTTCCTTTGTTTTGTGGGGTCTCCAGCCTAGCAGTTTTTGTATTTTCTCTACGGATTCTGATGCAGAGCGTAGTCGTGCAGAGGGCTTTGTTGATCTGATCTCAGCTTTTGAGCCTGTGACTTCGCAGATGATTTCGTAGAGTTCACAATACGTCAAGTAGGTTGCCGGATTTGACAGGTTGAAAACTTGACCGTAAGCGTTCTTTTTCAGAGTTGCAGTTACGAAGGCTTCAACCACTTCATCGACGTGTATGGTTCCGAAGCCGTCGCCTTCCTGAACCTTTATGTTTTTGCTCTTGGTCACTGTGTTGACCATGTCTTCGTTCATGAAGAGCGTCTCTTTGTCGTCGTATACAACTTCTATGCGAAACGCGGTTGCAGGCAATCCGCGATGGTAATTGAACATGAGGCAAAGTTTCTCGATTGTTAGCTTGAGTATACCATACGCGGGTCCAGGGTCGCCGTTCCATGTCTCAGGTTTGCAGACAGATTCTTCATCCAGCAGAGGCGATTCGGGTTCTCCGTAAACGGCGCAGCTGCTTGCATAAAGAAAATGCTTGGCACCATGCGCTTTAGCTGCTTCCAGCAGGTTCAATGTGCCTCTGATGTTGGCGTCGAACAAGTCGGCTAGTGGAAGCCGATGCCTCCAGCTATGTCCATTCCAGTTGATCGCCAAGTGATAGACAACATCAACATTGCTGACCGCTTTTTTTACAACAGCTTTGTCACATATGCCGCCACGCTTATCATTGCCGCCGATACCTACAAGCTCTAGGTTCGGGCTGCTCTCGTCTTTAAGAAGCCCTGTTTGGATGTCCAAGACTTTTACGCTGTATCCTTTATGCAGTAAGGCTCGCACGAGCCGAGCGCCGATAAATCCGCCGCCGCCAGTAACCAAAACTTTCTGCTTGAAATCAAATGGAGTCATAACTAATACTTTCTTTGATACGGCTATAACAGTGTTGGCGCTGTAGCTGGGATTTGGGCTTGATGGAGTTGTTGCTTCAACCGTTTACTCTATATCTTGGAACTTCTCATGGAGTAGGCTTCTCGAGTAGAATGGCTGCAGGTGTAGCTAGGACATGTTTGACTTGTGGCTGCTTCCCCTGTTCGGTTTTCTCATCGCTATAGTTGCTTCCTTGACTGGCATTGGAGGAGGCATATTCATTGTGCCCGTGCTAACGTTTTTCTACGAGTTTGTTCCAGCCAACGCCGTTGGCACGAGCTTAACAACCATAGTCTTCACGGCGGTAGCGGCAACCCTAAACTATGCGAGACAAAGGCGAATCTACTGGAGAACAGGTCTGATCCTAGCCATAGTGACGATGCCCGGAGCCTATCTAGGCGCATGGCTGACCACGCAGCTGCAGCCAAGAGACCTTGGGTTGATTTTCGGCTTTTTCCTCATTTTCGTTGCACTCTACATAATAACAGATTTGAATAATCTCAAGCCCAAAAGAAACCAAGGCAAGGCATCAGTCGAAAAATCTGACTCTGAGCTGGTCGAATCTGGGAAAACAATTGCAATAGGTGCTGGACTCAGCTTCTTCGGCGGTCTCGCATCTGGCTTGCTTGGCATAGGCGGGGGGCTACTCGTGGTGCCGATAATGACCTTCGCCATGGGCATGTCGATACATTTAGCGACGGCAACATCTATGTTCACAATGATTTTCACGTCGATATCGGGGGTCACGCAGCACTATCAGGCTAATCACATAAACTTTGAAAGCGCACTGTTGCTGGCTTTGGGAGCAGTTTTCGGAGCTCAGGTAGGCGCGTATGCTTCCAAAAGGATTTCTGGCAAGAATCTGCGCAGGGTCTTCGGCATCATAGTCATCATCTCAGGCATTAACATGATCATAAAATACTGGTGACCGCGTTCAGTTTTGGTAGTGGAAAGATATTTTCGTGAAACAGGATTGCCTGGGCTTTGCTGGTCGTAGCGCTTGCGCCCTTGATAACTGGTGAAATATTGTTCTAGCTGCTTGTTTAGCCTCGAAATGTTGTTTATCCTGTGATTCTTGTGTCTTCGTGAGTGTATGGTGGGATGCAGATGCAGAGGATGAGCAGGTCTTCTGTGCCTGTATTTGTTACTGTGTGTTTGGTTTTTGCTGGTATGTAGACTAATGTGTGTTCTTCAATGGAGTCCTTTCTGGAATCAAGTTGTATGACTCCGACTCCTCTCGTTATGTAATAGAACTCTGCTGAAGTTTCATGGATGTGTTTTAAGGTTCTTTTGCCGGGTTTTACAGTTGCCAGGGCTATGCTAAACGGGATATTCCTGGGTGCTTTTTCTGAAGTTTCACGGAGAGGGTGAAAAAACTCGCGAATGATGGATTCATCCTTTGTGAGGAATGGTTTGAGATCGCGGGATCTTGTTAGGGACATGAGGACTCCTAGAGTGAGGTTGCCTTAAATCGTTACCCGATGTTGTAACATGGCTCTGCTAAGGGCTCGATCAGGCGCATAGATTGCGCGACTCCTGAAACCAAAGTTAAAGTATTATAATACAGCATGTTCAATTCAGGATGTAGAGTGGGTTGAGGAAGTGGCGGCAATCGAGGAGAAGCGAGACATGATAACCGATAGATGGACTGTGGTGTCCCCCAAAACGCTGGTAGTTGAATGAATCCGATTTCTCTTGACGAGGTTGAACAGGCTCGAAGACGCATTGCAGGCTCTATTCTTCGTTCTCCTTTGGTTCGTCTCGGTGTTGACGATGCGCCTGCTGACATCTACCTCAAACTGGAGAACCTGCAGCCTACCGGGTCTTTCAAGGTTCGTGGCGCGGGAAATGCGGTCAGCCTCTTGCCTGATCGTGAGCGGGAGCAGGGCGTGTATACTTGTAGTGCGGGCAACATGGCACAGGCCTTGGCTTGGCATGCGCGTCGAAACCGAATTCCCTGCACTGTTATCGTGCCCGATACGGCTCCAGAGACAAAGCTAGCTGCGATTAAGAGGCTTGGCGCAAAAATCATTCAGTTGTCGTGGGACGAGTTCTGGCAGGTTGCTGTGACGCGCCGTTATGCTGGTTTGGAGGGAAGCGTGTTCATTCATCCCTTTGTTGATCGCCGGATGATTGCTGGAAATGGCACTGTCGGTCTTGAGATTCTTGAAGACCTGCCAAACGTTGATTCGGTTGTTGTTCCTTTTGGGGGAGGCGGGTTGGTCACGGGCATAGCAACGGTTATGAGAGGGCGGAAGCCAGATGCCCGGGTTTATGCTTGTGAGGTGGAGACGGCTGCGCCCTTAGCGGCTTCTTTTGCTGCTGGTTCGGCGCAGACTGTTAGACGGATTCCGAGTTTCGTGGATGGTATTGGGGCTGAGAGTGTCCTTCCTGAGATGTGGGAGCTTGTTCAGCCTCTGCTGGAAGGGTCTATTGTTGTGTCGTTGCGTGAGGTTGTTTCGGCGATTGGTTTGTTGTTTGAGCGGAATCGTGTAGTGGCTGAGGGTGCTGGGGCGTCGTCTGTGGCTGCGGCGCTAACAGGCAAGGCTGGAACGGGACGTGTGGTCTGTGTGGTTTCAGGCGGCAACATAGACTTGTCCGCGCTGGTTAAGGTTCTGCACGGCGAGACTCCCTAGAGTGTCCATGAGACACTGGTAAAGGTATACTAGGAACGCTTACTGGTCCCACGAAAAAGCCTTTACTCTTTATTTCTATAATCATGCATATGTGTTAAGGAAGCTGAGTGATCACCATGCCGAGAATTGACGCGGTAGATGAAGCAGTTATAGATAGCCCGGCTCTCGTTGTTTTCAGGGCTATCTTAGATGAGGCGGCAGGGGTTACGCATTGGTGGATGCCTCATTGGGAGTCAAAGCTCAGAGGAGAGACGCCGATTGATCGGGTAGGCGCAGTTTTTGATATATCGATTCATGGCAGGGGCACGCCTAGGTTTTCTGGTAAGATAACAAAGATTGTGGAAGGCGAGTTGATCGAGGTTGAGTTTGGAGGCGACTTCGTGGGAACTGGGACGTGGACGTTTGAGCCGGTGGATAGAGGAACGAGGGTGCGTTACCGATGGGCTGTTAAGCCTAGGAGGCTGTCTTTTGTTCTGCTTTCTCCTTTTATTGATATGGGGAAGGCTCATTCGGATGTGATGCAGAAAGGATTCAAAGCGTTGGGCAATTATCTCAGCGAGAAGTAGTTGGGCTTCTAAAAGAAACTAGGCGATCTTGAAAGGCAGGGGCAACGGTTGAAAGGAATTGTGAATGTTCGGCGTTTCTTGAAGGGCGTGGATGAGCCTATTTGGGTTGAGTTGATGAATGTGGAATATCGAGACTATGTGAGCTGGTGGAGGGGCACCACGGCGGAGGAGATGCTTAAGCTAGAAAAAAGCCCTGATTTTGACTTCGAAGGTCGCTTTGTTGCTGAGGCTGATGGAAAGCCAGTGGGCTTGATACATGCTCGTGTTGAGGGATCAGGCGAGGAAAAACGAGGTTTCATACGTGATTTCTGTGTCTTTCCAGCTTTTCGGGGTGGTGGGGTTGAGGAGCGGCTTTTGGAGGCTGCGGTGGATGAGTTTCGAAGGCGAGGGGTTAGCCGTATTCGTGCTTGGACTGGAGTCGATAGAGCGGATCGTATTCGGTTTTTGGAGAAAAGTGGTTTCAAGTTTTCTCATAGGACTATTGACATGAGAATCAGCTTGGCAGATGTGCCTGTTAACTTGGGTGAAAACTTGGAAGTGGTTATTAGACGGCTTAGGAGCGACTTGGACGGGGATGTTGAGGCTCTTAATTGGCTTGATAATGAGTGTTTCAAGGCTGATCCGCTTCATGTTTCTAGGACGGTTGAGGAGACTCGGAAGGCTTTGCTGGAAGACCCAGTTCTTGGGTGGCGAGAGTTTTTCTTTGCTATGCTTGACGGCAAGGATGTGGGCTACATCGGCGTAGGGATTGATGAAAGATACAATGTTGAGCACGGAGTGAAGACTGGGTATATTAATGGAATCGGTGTGTTGCCAGCGTACAGAAGAAGAGGCATCGGGACTAAATTGCTACTGCATGGGTTGAGGCGGCTTAAAGCTAAGGGAATGACCAGTGCCTCGTTGGACACTGATGACACGAATCCTACCAGAGCTATAACGCTGTATGAAAAGGTTGGGTTTAAGGTCCTGCAAGAGTATGTGACATACACGAAGGATGTTGCAGGCGCAACTATAAGGAGATGACGCGCTTTACACTGCCACTTATTCTAAACATAGTAGGACTGCTTAACCTCATTTTAATAAGCTACACAATAACGGCAATTTAACAGTGGTTTCCAGCTTTAGGAGGAAGCCCTGGAATCCTCGATTTCGTTCTTTCAATGGTATCAATCGTATTGACTTTGCCCAGCCTCTGCACCTTGTACAAACTCTCTCCACGAGCCCCGAGAAAACCATCACTAAGAACCAAGATGTTGTTTTAGGCAGTTTTCTCAGTAGGGTTTTTTCGCATAGTATAGGTTGAATTCGCCTTCCTTCACGTTTTGCATTGGGGCCAGCGTCAGTAGCGGCAAGCGGGTTCAACATTGGGATGTTGGCGGGCTTTGGACTCGCTGACAAGAGTTCGAATCTCTTCGGCGCTACTATTCCATGATTTGATTGTTCAAGAGGGTAATGATTGGAGTAGATCCTTCAATGTATTCAAGTTTTCTGGTTTTTCTAGCATTTTGCAAAATGTCATTATGGGTATTACCCTTGCTAACTGTTGGAGTCTTCGCTCGTCTTGTGAAGGAAGTTTTATGTTAATCTGCTGTATAGCTTCTTTGTAGGCTTCACCAGCTTCGAAGACTGCTCTTTCCAGAATCTGGTTCAGAATGTTTACGAGTCGCTGTTTGTGGTTGCCTCTTAACTTCACTTCTAAGGTTGTGAATACGTCATCCCAGCATATATCAGAGCAGAGCTTACGTCCCCGTGAATCGATTCTGCTCAATTTCTTTGGTGGAACAGGGGCTCTCTCCAATCCGGCTACTCTCAAACTAATCAAACATGAAGAAGGAAAGGCTAACGAGTAGTATTTCTCAACCAGGTTGTTATTAACGACCCTTGTTTTCTCCAGTCTAATTAGATCGACTGATATGAGCTTTTTAATGTGGTAGAAAACAGTGGCAGGAGTTTTATTCAACGCTCGTGCAAGCTCGCTTAGTGACATCGAGCCTCTTCCGAGCATGCAGACTATCTTGTTTCTAGTTTCATCCAGGAGGATTTTGACTTTTTCAGGGTCATCTATTATCTGAATAGTCATAGTTATCAATTCCCTTTTAGATAAAAGTTTAAAAGAATTCTCTACTTAAGCGTTATGAGAATATGGCCTTAAATGATTCATTGCAAGAGGGTCAGAGAATGGAGTGTGAATGTGAGTTGAAACCCGAAGAAACAGAAGTTCTCAGTTCTATCTTTAGATTTATATTAAAGCATGGGAAGTGTCCGACTGTAGAAGAACTGCGATTGTCTCTGAAAAGATCTGATGAAGAGATCATTCGTGCATTTGATGAACTTGAGAAAAAGGGAGATTTTCTTTTGAGAAAGAAGGGAACTCAGGAGATAGTTAGCATCTATCCTGTTTCCTTGACATCTACAGAACATCAGGTTTTTCTTGAGGACGGAACTAGGCTTTTTGCAATGTGTGCAGTTGATGCCCTCGGAATGCCTATAATGTTCAACAAGAATGTCCGGGTAGTATCTCGATGTGAAGAGTGTAAATCTGAGATGGTTTTCGAAATCAAAAATGAGGAGATCATGTTCATGTCGCATCCAGACGCGACGATTTGTAGCCCCAGACGTCAAGTCTATCCTGCAGCGGAAACCTGTTGTCCCTTCGTAAACTTCTTCTGCTCTAGGAAACATGCTGATGAATGGATCGCTAGGAATTCCGGACTGATAAACAACATCAATCCAATCGTGTCAGTCCAACAAGGATTTCCGAAGATCAAAGCCTGCTGGAAGCGTTATGGTGAAATGTTGGGTTTTCGATGAAAGCAAGTGACTGTGAGTTGTATGGATAAAGGTTGTTGTCATCCTCTGGGTGAAGCAGAGTCAGCATTCTTCAGCAAAGAAGCTGTGCTAAAAAAGTACTTACCATTCAAAACATTAATAGAAAAAGAGATTTCTGCGGGAAAGCCTCCGTATCTGGATGACTTTTTAAGAGAGGCTCATATCTCATCGGGGCAAAGGGTTCTTGAGATAGGCATTAATCCCGGATACTTGGCGGTCTATTTTGCGAAAATTGTGGGAGATAGCGGTAAAGTAGTATTGGCTGAGCTTGATAAAATAATAATCCCAGATGCTGAGAAGAACATAAAAAAGCATAAAGTCAGTGACATAGTTGAACTCTCGGAGGTCAGAATCGAGAGACTACCATTCAGAGCAAATTACTTCGACATTGTTCTCAGCGATAGAACAACATCTCTAATAAAAGACAAGTCTACTTTGATCAAGGAAATGGTGAGAGTATTAAAAACTGAAGGAAAACTTGTCATAGCCGATTGCGTATTGCGGAGACCTTTCACGAGAACTCAGGTTGAACAATTTCGTCAAGACTTTGCTTGCATTTTTCAAGCAGTAACAATTGGGAACTATGTGGACATGTTTGAAAGCACGGGGCTTCAGGAGATTAAAGCTATTCTGTTTATGGACGAAGAATGTGTACGTCCACATTCCAAGATTAAGGACATGGTACAAGGTCATCTTGGTTTCGCTATCATTTCTGGCAGAAAGGAGAAAAACTCTTAGACGTTCTGAATTAATAGTTCTCAGAATACTTGTTAAGAAACTGCCAGATTGGTAGGGTTTTTAGAGTTGTCCATATCTGAAGTACTATTAAGTTCTGAAGTTTGGGCTTTGGTGTGCGTTGTATCCTACATTGTTCGAACGATTCCGAAGATTTTGAAGGATGGGAAGAAATTCTACCTTAGACATTTAGCCTTAATGACTGTGGTTGAAGCTGTAATGTGGGTTTCATGGGTTATCCTATCTCTTGTTCCCCAAGCAATGATGCCTCTACCATTGTCAATCGCAATACTTTTTGGTCTCTTCTTGTCGTTGATAGGAATAGCAATGTTCTTTGAAGCTAAGAAAGAGCTCAAGGGCTTCAGAGAGCCGGGAAAGCTTGTTACCACGGGACTTTACGGCAGAGTGAGGCATCCGATGTATTTGGGATGGATGCTTGTCCTCCTTGGTTTTCCGCTGGTTTTCAGAGCGGTTTTGGCTTTCATTGTAAGCATATTTTTGAGTGCGATTCTGGTTTTATGGGCTTATGTTGAGGAGAGAGAACTCGAATTAAAGTATGGAGATGAACACAGATCTTACAGAAGAAAAGTTGGAATGTTCACACCCAAACTCTGATTCAGCCTGATAGCCCAGGTAGATTTTGCCTGCAAAGAGACCCAACGCGGCGGAATGGAACGCATGATTGCTTATGCTCTTCCTTATCCGTCTATGAGGCGATTTTCTTACGCAAAGGTGGGGTTGAAAGATGTTAGCCAACCCACAAGGATTATGGATGAATTGTTCGGATTAACTCGGCTTCATAGATAGGTGGCAGCATAGCTTCTGGCGTGCTCCATCTTTAATTTCCCGCAAACCTTAAAGGCATTCGTGATGGTGCTTTCGCACGGAACGTGTTTGTCTTGGATGAACAGGGTTTTAGACGGTATCTGAAGAAAACTGGCAAAACTGAGAAACGGTGCGACTCTGAAGTTCGCAACGTTAGGAAATTTGAGGATTATTTGTCAAGGAACAAGAATAAGAGGTTTGGAGCTGAGACTCCTGAGGATCTTAGGGATTTTGCGAATTGGGCAACGGCGAGGAAGGAAAACGTCAATGTTTTGCTTTGGGTTCTCAACCGATACTATAGTTGTGTGTCGAATGATTTGATGTTCTGTGCGGTAAATGAATTGATAGGATCGAACTACTTGAAGGAGTATAATCTGAAGGATTTCTTAGGGGTGAATCATCAGCATACGCAGGCGTTGAGGAAGGAGGGTGTTTTCACGTCTGAGCACATGCTTAAGGTGGGACGAACCGAAGAGGGGAGGAAGAAACTCGCGGAGAAGACTGGTGTGCCGCTCAGCGCCATTTTAGAATTGGTTAAGCTGGCTGATTTGTCTAGAATTGTTGGTTTGAAGAGTAAGCGTGCTAGGCTGTATTATGATGCTGGGTTGGACACGTTGGATAAGATAGCAAAATGGGATCCTGAGGAGATGCAGCAGATGTTTGCTGAGTTTGTTGAACGCACAGGGTTTGACGGTACCCCTCCACCCGCGTCTGAAGCAGCTTTTGCTGTGAAACTTGCCAAGTACCTGCCGAGAATTATGGAATACTGACACGCCTGATTATCTTTGGTCTAGCCAGATTACTCTCCCTTCGATGATCGTCCTTTACGTATTTTTGCGGTCCATATGTTTGATCCGTCGAGTGGTTTGTTTGAGCAGGTGGAGTAGCCAACTATGACGACAATGCCGTTCTCCGTGATTAATGTCGTCTTGGGGTTGGTGGCGCTTGCCGCGTTGGTTCTCCTTGCGGGCAAGATTCACTTGGGACTGGGTGCAGGCGGAATGGAACGCATGATTGCTTATCTGGGTGTCGTGTAGGGCGCCGGATTCGGCGGCTACCTAATCGCATACCCACAAGAACGAACAACAGAGAAGAAAACGCGGTAGCTACAGGTGCTTTAACCAAATGGTTTTCGGAAAACCTATTTAACCATGCCTATCCGCTAAACACACTTAAACACAAAACCCTCTTTTTATGTCCGGCTCAGGGTGAAAAACGATGTCAACCGTAAGTAACCTTCAATCCGAAACAGAACTTAGGCGTGAAGAACTAAGAGGACTTTTCACGCTGGGCTTGTTGGCAATCTTAGTAGTAATTAAATTCCAGAATGAGAAGTTGCCCGTCACAATGGGTCAATCTTCTTTGGATTTGATCCCTTGGTTGAATTTCACAATTATACTATGGTCGCTTTATGCTTTCTTTATGGTTCTAGGTCTATCTAGTGACGTAATTGGGAAGAATCTGGCAGAAACATTTTGGGCAGGTTCAAAGCTTTTCTTGCAGGTGGATTTCATATGGTCTGCTTTTCTTGGAGTACTCTACTTTATACTAGGTTATCCCACTCGTTCACTTTGGATTCTTGGGCTGACAGGCGCAACCGTTTTAGTCGGCATTCTTCTTTGGCTAAGAAAGAAAAAACTCAGAGAGATTTGGCAAAAGCCTAAGGTCACTAAATTAGATTTGATAGTACGGGTTACTCTATTCTCTTTTTTTGTTTTTCTTGCGATGCTGTTCTATTGTCCAGATGAACAATACCTCGTTGTCTTCTTTGTCTTGGGACTTGTGTCTTTTGTAGTATTTGCTCTTGTAAAAGAAAAACAATCCAAAGAGAAGAACAAGTCTTCAGACAATGCGAGTGAAATCGTGAAAGACAACAACCCGAAATCGAGAGTAAACATTAAGATGTTTTCGAAGATTGTTTATGATTTCAGAAGAATTCTTTCAGTGTGCGCTTTAATCCTAGTTTCCAGTATAGCGCTTTACATTGGCTTTTCAGTTTATCCTCCGACAAATTCTATTCTTGCGGCATCTAGAACAACTCCCTGGGGTATTATAACCTCTATTTTTGTTCATTCGAGTCCGATTCATCTTGCTTATAACATGGTCGGGCTTTTCGCATATACGCTTCTATTTGTAATCTGCAACAGCAGTCTGACATCTGAAACTAAAAGAAGAATCCAATCATTTTTCTTGGTCTGCGCTTTTGGGTCAGCAATTGCATCAAATGTCTTTTGGGTCTTCTTGACTTCTCAACCATCACTTGGAGCTTCTGGGGTTGTTTATGCTGTTCAGGGAGTCTTATTAGGGTTCTCACTTATCAATGGTCTAAGTATTCTGAATTGGAAGAAATTCAAAACCCAAGAAAAATCCACGAAACTCATGGTCCTATTCAATCTTCTAGTTTTGATTTCGCTGCTTAGTGAGATTTTTCTTTCACCACAAATATTCTTGAGCGTTGCCGTTGGAGTCAACATTGTTGCCCATGGGCTTTCATTCTACCTAAGTCTCGTAACAACATTCGTCTGGAACAATTATGTCAAGAAGGTGTCCATTTTGGTTTGACTTATCACACAAGCCGTGGGGGATTTTTTCATAAAATTTCTCTGTGTGGCGTCGATTCGACCGCATTGTGCGACACGCCGTCTATCTAGTCGTTTAATCCTATACCCGAAGGCATATGCCTTACAGTAGAGAAATGTAGATCAAAAAAACTTTCAGCACGCGCTTTCAATCGATCTCTTTGAAAAAGACTGCCTTGTCCAGCGCGAAATTGGCAACTAGCTTTCGCCGCAATAACCTAACCCAATTGTAATAATCAGTTCTTCCCCAGCATACTAGAAGCAGTCTTGAGAATGAGGCTTGAAAGTCCATTCTGAAATCTGCCGAGAAATATCGTTTCTCGTCGTAATCTGGTTCTCTTATTTTGATTCCGTAAGGCAATCCTAATGCAACACTATTCTTCACTAATGTTAGACTTGTGGTAAAGTAGCGATGCTTGAAATGAATGATTCTACAGTGTTCCTTGTGTTCTATTGCGATTTGCGTCCCCTTGGGTGTGAAAACTAACCAATTAGAAGGCTTGTGAACCCGATTGAGACTTGTCTCACCCAAGAAATGCTTCACAACCTGATTGTTCTGCAACAGCGGCAGTAGATTTCTGAACTCTAGCTTCTTAAAATGTAGCATGTCACCAGACTCAACTTCATCTTTTTGAATGCGATAGATAGTTGAATCAGCTAAACGGGATATCTCACCCAAATGACTAGGATACCCAGTTAGGTAACCATAATATCCGATTTTTCTTGAAGCCCACAAAGGTTCAAAACCTGACAGAATCAAGAACGTTACGCATTCAATAAAATCGAGTTCAAGCTCATTACTGTCGGAATTGTGAAGCTGTGTTAGGATCTGGTTGGCATATGGAGATTTATCCTGCTCTAGTGCCCTCCAAAACAATTCCGCATATTGGACACCAAAGGGCGAATAAGGGGAAAGGTGCATCTGATTCGTCTTCTTATCGACCATCAAATTCGTATAGATTGCAACTTCATCGACTTCTCTTGGGTACAAAATCACATAAACAGCCAGCAAAACCAACAAGATTAATATTGGAACAAGCCAGACTCCAACAGAATAACCATAGAAACTGTACGTCGCCAAATACGAGGCAACAATGTCGGAAATAAGCCCTAGTAAAATCACCACAACTACTAATTGGATAAGTTCCTTCTGCCGTATAGAGCGTTCATCCAAAGACTGCAATGGGGTTTCCAGGTAATCGACTATTGTTAAATTCCTGATTTAAGCTTAAGTCTTCGTGCGAAAAATCCAAGCTCCGATGGCATTCTTCTTTTTTGGCTGTCGGTACGACAAAAAGGTGAACACTATGAGAAAAACAACCCATCCCAAAATGTAATAGAAAACAAAGTTCGCTTGGGTCACGTAGCCCAAATAGGCTAGGAATATCACAAATAGAAAGTCTACATACAGTGAAAGCGCAAGCAATTGGAACAGGTTCGAGACGAAGGGGGTTATGTCCTTCTTGAAAATGAGGTATCTTGAAGCATAAAAGCTGAGAATCTTTCTTTCGGCATACGCCATGCCAATGAAGACAACTAACGCTACTACTGCTGCAGCGAATAAACTCATGAAGCCAAAAAACTGAAAGGTTAAGAAAAACGATATCACAAAGCTGAAAAGAAAGCCGTCCCAACCTAGAAACAAAACTTTGATCGATAGTGCTCTAGCAGTTTTCGAAGGACGCACCCGCCCTACGATTGCACCATAATATCTTGCTGCGGTCGAAGCCACGAGCGAGAGTACAACAGCTTGCTTTATCGTCTGCGCTAGGGACGCACCACTCTCTGGCGTGAATTTCGCGAAATCTTGGAAGAATTGCTGTACGTAGCTAAAGGGCGTCGTGAAGAGTAAAACTGCGAGCGATAATACAAGCCCAAAGAAGAGCTGGTCATCCGACGAAGCCTTCATATCTCTCTCGATTTGGTTGACTTTGTGTTCGATTCTGTCGAGCTTTCTTTCTTCCTCGTTCTGCGCTGCCATTTGGACTAGCCTATACAATGCGTGACAGAGGGCTGTCTAAAGGTTTTCGCATCGCTAGATTAGTTGTTTCCACTAATTTTGCTCTTTTTCCTTATGCACCACAATAATCTTTCGCAATCCGGATCACAATTCGAACATAAAATCTCTTACTAGGCAGCTGTTGCGCAAGCATGCGAACATGACGCTCGATATGTGAAGAATGTCCTTGGACCCAAGGTTCCGCCAATGATATGGCGCCCCTCGGCAGGAAAGACAGATCTTCTTTCCTTTGGCCGGGATTTGAACCCGGGTCAGGTTACAGAGAGCCCTTTCTCCGTGATGTCCAGCGGGCGACAGCCGCTTATACTAGACCGGACTATACTACCAGGGCTGTCTTGGCCAAAGCGCCATCTTGCATAGTCAAAAATTCGCTTAATTAGTCTTTTGGAGTGGGAAATGCACCTAGACGTGCGAGTTTTACCGAAGGAATTTGACCTCCGTGTTTTCTCATCTCGCGTGATGGCAGATATATTAAGTGGAAGGGCTTCTGTGAATAGCTTTCCTTCGTTGCCTTTCTATGTTTTGTTTCCGCGATTATTCCTAAGTTATCTAGCAGAGCTTGAACTGCTTTGTGTATCTGAAGGGAAACCGTTTTGATCTCAGCGCCGAAATGCTCATGAACATGCCCATCACTGTCTATGAAACCAGCAAGTATACCATATTGAAAATCTGCGTGCCAGTGTTTATCAAAATGAAATTCCTTTTCTCTTCGACGGTTATCCTCAGCTCGATAGTACACAAAAGATCCTATATACCCGACGAGTTCCTTTGAACATACCTTGACTATCAAAGTGTTTTCTCTAGCAAAGGCACTTGTTGTCTTTTGGGCCTTGTGGAAAATGTAACCCAGTCTGGCAGCTATATCATGGTCTCGTTTTGCGTCCAAAGCGAACCTCACAACGTAGCGAGGAGTTTTCAGTCCTTTATTGAACGAACCATCCCCTAGGAATAACCCGATAATGTAACCTTTTTCAGAGTCGTCCAAAAGACTAAGGTCAATCTTGGACATTTTTCGACAACAAGTCCGAACGTGATAATAAACTGTTGTCTTCCCGATCCCGGTGTGCTTAGAAATTCTCGAGATAGGCGTACCAGCCTTAGATAACTCCATTATCTCGCGAATTTGACTGGGTGTTAGTCGCTTAACCAAGGTCGAACATTGCTTTGTCCTAGTTCCAGAAATTTAAGCGTTTGAGTCTTATTTCGCCTCGGAAACAAAGCTATGTCCAGCTGGCGACAGCCGCTTATACTAGACCGGACTATACTACCAGGGCTATTCTATCATAGGGGCTAGAAGCGCCGCTTTGGAAAATAAGCAAAACATCAATTAATTAAGCTTTCTTGAAATGCTAAAAAGGCCAGGGGAGATAGCGCCCCTAAATCAACTCAAGCTTCAACTAATTTTCGTTTTCGAAACAGAATTACCCAACCAGTAATCCAATACGCTAGGGCAAAGGTGGAATTCATTATCTGACTTACGGATGAATGAGAAACAAAAGAATTCAGCAAGAGAAAGAAGGTCATCACGAGATTATGAAGCAGCACCAGCAGATAGAAGACAAAAGCTTTCATTTGTCTCCCATAAACCATCCTTAAAGCTTGAACTAAAACTTTTCCATTAAAGCAGAAACCGACAGAAAAGCTATAGCTGACCCCGAAGCAACCATCTTGAAAGGTAAAACTAACATGCTTGAAGACAAAAACATGAAGCCCATGAAAACGAAGCCACTGATCGGCGAAAGAATACTGCTCAGACCTTTCACCAAGAAAGACCTAGCACACACCATACGGTGGTCAAATGACGCTGAACTTAGGAAGCTGATAGGCGAAATCGCTCCCATGAGCCAGGCAGATGCTGAAAAATGGTACAAGGAACTATGCGCAGATGAAAACCGGGCATGGTACACAATCGTCGTGAAGAAGGATAACAGGGTCATAGGCGAAGCAGGACTACTCCACATGTTCAAACCCTGGCGAAACACAGACATGACCATCATCATAGGCGAAAAAGACCAGCGAGGAAAAGGATAC
>Ga0315307_1000378_pt1 | contig 19185 bp, 15 predicted proteins | sample TDP2_MG_FD_203079 | JGI IMG/M metagenome (GOLD analysis project Ga0315307, IMG submission 203079) | Freshwater sediment microbial communities from Lake Towuti, South Sulawesi, Indonesia - TDP2 | ecosystem: Environmental > Aquatic > Freshwater > Lake > Sediment | place: Indonesia: South Sulawesi...
GGGCTAAGAGTAGTGAATGGCGCGGTTGCAAAAATGCCTAAAGCGTTTTCGTAGCTCCTTTGCACTTGCATGAGTTTTGCAGCAGAAAAGGTTATGCTAATGAACAAAGTGATAGCTAGGATGGCGTATTTTACATAAATCATGGTTTCGTGGGTTCGTCTTGAAATTTCAGTCTTATTACGATTAACGAAATCCACTAAGTCTTGAACAAAGCCAAAGGGGCAAAGCCAACCGCACAGAGATTTACCAATTAATATGCCTACCGTAAGAAACGAGGCTATTGCAAGCCACGGAGAAACAACGTTAATGTCTTTCCATCCACTAAGCATTAGTTGTATAGCGGCAAACGCGTCCCCAGCGGTGTTTTGCTGCAGACCCCATGTCCACAGAACAGGAAGCAGAACCGGCAATGCAACTAAGTTAAAGACTATTGCACTCAAGAAAATGAAGGAAAGAAACTGAACAATCCTTCGAGGAGTGTTAAACTTAAGAATATTCTTCTTGATTTCTTTATGCAACTCTCGTTCCTCTTTCCATGCAGTTAATGAAGGGCTGAGCTATTTACTTTCCGATGACCTTAACATCTTCTACAGAAACCCACGGTGCGACCAACTGCCCAACCTTTCTTTCGTTATTAGCAAGAGCAGAAACACTTTTTAGGACTTCGAATATATTCCCAGCTAACATTGTGCCCTTAGTAGCATAAGCAGTTTCGCCGTTCTGGATTTTCCAAGCTGGGGCTGCAACAACAGAGAACTCCCCGCTAGCCGGATTACTGCTGTGCGCGCCTTGCAAATAATAGACGAGAAGACCCTCACGCACCTCACTGATAAGCTCCTCTGGCGACACATTTCTAGGCGAGAAATGAAAGTTTGTAGCTTCTATGCTCGGTGTGGATAAGTATCCAGCTCTTGTGGCATTTCCAGTACTTTCTTTACCCTCTTTTTTAGCGGTGTAATTATCGTAGATGAAGTTACGCAAAACACCTTTTTCTATTATGAGTGTTTTTTGTTGTGGAACTCCTTCACCATCAGATTTCCATGAGCGGAGACCGCCGCTAAGTAAACCATCGTCATGGATTGTCAAGATCTCTGAAGCCACTGTCTGCCCTATCTTATCTTTGAATGCAGATTGATTTCTCTGCACATAGTCCGCCTTAATCGCATTAATCAAAGTGTAATAAAGGAGCTGCTGCAATGCGAATTGAGTGAATATCACGTTAGTGCTTTTTGTTTCTATTTTTTTGGCCTTAAGCGCTGAAACCGCAAGCCGCGCGGCTTCTTTGCCAACCCATTCCGGGTCAATATTGTAGCTCCTTTCCGCATTAAATTCAAAGCATTCAGGTGTAACTTCGCCTCTTTCATGACCTATCGTCGCCAAGCTACATTCAATAATTGTCCCTTGATCAAAGCTTGAGATGCCATTCGAGTTGGCGATAGCTTGACTCAGCAATGACGCACCAGCTCCCCCCTCTATTGGAAATGCTCTTTTGCTTGTTTTTCCAGCCGCCTCTAACATCATGGAAGCGATTTTCACTAAATCCTCAGAACGAAGCTCAACGATTTTGTTGTCATACGTGTTTTGAACAGATGTGAAGGATTTCTTGGGGGGAAGGCCTTGCCAGTTTTTATCTGGTTTGCTCGCCCTTGCGGAACTTAAGGCTTTGAGAACAACTTCTTCAACTGCTACCTTACTTTCTAATATGTTCGTGTAGCAGAAACCTACGGCTTTATTGACTATTACTCTAACGCCTAATCCGCGGTCAATTATCCGAGAGCTTTTAGCAATCTGTCCTCGTTCAATAGTGACGTTGGTTGTTAGACCTTGATAGGCAAGCGCCTCAGCTTCATCAGCGCCTTTCTGTAGAGCAAAACTGACTACATCTTCGGCTGAACCCAACATTTCTTCTTGCTTAAGCACTACCACCGACCAGCACCCCCTTTACTCTAATGTGAGGCCCGCCATCGCACGTGAAGGCTGTCTGTCCCTTTCCACACCTCCCCGGCCACAATTCAAAATCCTTCCCAACAGCATCCACCTTGAGCAAGGTCTCAAGCGTGTTGCCACTAATGGAAGCATTACGCACTGGTTCACCCACTTCACCATCAACTATTTCGTAAGCTTCTTGGATGCCTACCTGAAAAGTGCCGTCAAGATTTGCCTGACCGCCTCTAAAACTCTTAAAATAGTAGCCAAATTTTAGGTCTTCAACCAGTTCATTGAAAGAATAGTTTTTCGGCTCCATGAATGTGTTGCGCATTCTGATTATGGGTTCGACCCGAAAATCTTCAGCTCTTGCATTGCCTGTTGGCTTTGCATTGAATTTTTGTGCAGTTTCGCGGCTGTGCATTAATCCAACGACAATACCATCTTTCACAAGAAGAGTCTTCTCTGTGAGGACGCCTTCATCATCATACTTGAAGGAACCGAAAGCACCCTCTATCGTACCATCATCATAAAAAGTCACAACATCGGAAGCTATTTTCTTCCTAAGCTTGCCTGATAAGACAGAACCCGACAATGTTAGGTCCGCCTCAGCTAAATGCCCAAAAGCTTCATGGACGAAAACGCCAACTACGTTCGGCCCTAAAAGAACTGGAAATGTTCCGCCCTTTGGAGGTTTTGCTCTCAATTGTTCAACCGCGCGTTTTGCAACTCTTTCGCCGACTATTTGTGGCGTTTCAACATCAAATATTTCGTAGCCAGACGTGGAACCTACTTCTTCTCGGCTAAAAGTGAAAATGTTAGCTTCTGTTGCGGTTGCTGTTATTCTTGACCAAACATAGAGCTTATCTTGCTCGATGTATGACCCTTCGTTGTTTATGAAATAGCTTGTTCCCATTAAGTCAAGATAGTCGATAGTACAACTCTTGACACGGTTATTATAACCCATAATTGTGTCGCTGATGGAAAGTGTTGTCTTTATCTTATCTTCTATAGAAATTTTTGACGGGTCTTTTCGCGGTCTCGCAACGACCTTATCTTCAACAGCTTTGGTTTCGATGAGTTTTATCGGAGTCTTAATTTTTAAGCTTGCAGCCTTTGCCATCCTACACGCGTCTGAAATAGCATCAGTTAGGGCTTCAACCTCCAAGGCTCCGACCGAAGCGAAACCCCAAGCACCGTCAACAAGTGCCCGCAATGCTGCACCTTTTTCGATTCCTTGCCTTACTGCTTCAACTCGACCCTCTTTGAGGGTAAGCATGGTCTTGAAAAGCTTCTGTGCACGAACTTCAGCATACTCAGCCCCGAACTTCTGAACAGTCGCATCAACAACCTTGATTAAAACGTCTCTCAAACATCGTTGCCCTTCTTACTTTCAATTTAGAAGGATTTATTCGCAAAGAGTTTTATAAAATCGTTATGGTCATCACTCACATTGCAGAAAATTGTGCAAGTATTTTTCTCTACGACTCATAAGTAAACTCAAAAAGGGAAATTCGACTAAGCTTTTTGGGTCAAAAACTTGACCCGGTCGACAAAACTATGTTCGTCTTGCCTTTTGCTTAATTCTGCTCTGCGAAGTAAGCCATAAGTCGAGGACACATCATCCAGAATCTTCTGCTCAATAACGTACGCTCCTGAGCTTAGAAATTCCTCGATCCCTTTCGCAAATACATCGATTTTTCCAGATATTTCATTTCGTTTCAGAGAATATTTGCTTTCTAGGTGCTTATATATCAAAGTTGTAGCCTCGTCTCCGAAAATTTGTCTTAGGACGCGATCTATAATTCTGGAAATCTTATCTGCTCCCTTGCTCTTTTCAGAATTTGGAGCTTTCATCTTATCCACAGCACTATCGTATATATTACGACTTAATAAGTTTTCTCGTAGAACTGTTATACACACATACGCATCTAAACATGTATGAATCCATCATCACAAGAAGTCTGAAAGATTCAGTTGTTGAACTCTTTCAGAATTAGACTTCTTCACAATATCGTCATCAAATACGACAAGTCTTCCGTAAACACCATCATAGCCTGGCACAACTTTAACATTACCCTCTCTAACTCTAACGATCGCTTCCGCAACCTTGGCATCAACAATACTGCCTAAAACATCTAGGGGAGCGTTCATTAACACAGCATATTCATCTCCAAATTTTTCAATGAGCGCATTATAAATGCTCCAAACCTTCTGCGTCGATGGAGATTCAATATTCAACACCGTCGCAATAATCTCAGACAGTGGAAGCAGACGCATAAAACCTATAGCGCTTTCAGGTTCAAAACCAGTGGGGCGGTCAGCAAGCTCTTCAACACGTTGTTCAACTCCTTTTGTGAGTTTTCTGCGGCAAACAGGACAAATGTTTCCAAGTTTTATTGCCTCTTGAGGAGAAAGCGCCACACGGCAGTTCCTGTGGCCGGTCCAATGATACTTTCCATATGCGGGGTCGGTCTCAATTGTAAACTTGAAGCGCCTCTTGTCCTTAGCTTGGATAGCATCTACAACAGCATGATAACTTATTTCTTCCAGTTCAAAGACATTAGCTTCTCTTCCAATGCGCCAAGGCCAAAAACTATGACAGTCGCTGTTTGAAACTAAAGCCAAGCTGTCGAGTTTGCTTAATCGCCAGTTCATGGGAGGGTCGGAGGAAAGCCCAGTTTCTAAGGCGTAAATGTGCTTTGTCATGTCTTGATAGCAATCTTCAACACTATTGAAACCGCTGAACGCGCCGAAGATACTGAACCATGGCGTCCAGGCGTGGGCGGGAAAAACCATGTTTTCGCTTGAGACTTCCATAACCTCTTCAACCAAATGCGAAGCGCTCATGTTCAACGTCGGTCTGCCATCAATGACTAAGTTACCATGTTTTGACAGCCTCTCGTTAATTTGGACAGCTGTTTCTATGCTGGGTGTTAAGACGACATGGTGTATCTTCTTAGCCTCGTTATCGAATGAAAAAACTGTGTTTACTTCTGCTGTTATCATAAAACGTACTGGCGATTCTGGATTTCTTGCAATTTTATATAAACCAGTACCCGTCTCTGAAACAAGCGTTTCCTGCAGTTCTTTAAGCCATTTCGGATGGGTGAAGTCCCCTGTGCCCACGAGGTTTAAACCCTTAACTCTTGCAAAACGAGCTATTTCCTCAACGCACATCCTTTCACTTGTGGCACGGCTATAACGGCCATGTATATGCAGATCAGCTATGACCTTCAACTTTTACCACCCTCATCCTTTTCTAGTTACGTACCTTTCAAAATACTTCTCCAAATCCACAATAAACATAATAGCCAAAACTATTATCAGCAAAACAATCGCAATTACCATACCGATTACCGCAGACACCCAATCACTTTCCACACCAAAAATGCTTCTGATAATCTGGATAGAAAAGCGACCGCTATATGCCACAATTAAATTCATGCAAAACTTTCCTATTAAAGCAGGAACCAAGATCTTTACAATACTGTAACGCATAACGCCAAGAGGGATGAAGAGCAAGTCATCCGGCAAGGGAGTCAAGGCGAATAGAAAAATTGCTAATGGACCAAATCTATCAAAAACCCTAATGAGAAACTCCATTTTTTTCTTGTATTTCTCGCCAATGAACTTTCTACCACTAAAACCAAGAAAATATCCAGAAAACTCGCCTGAGGCTGAGCCTATACTCGCTGCAATAGCAATCAGCACTGGCTCGAAAACCCATGCACCTTCCAACTGGAGCCCACCAAGAGTGAAGATAACAACGGTGTAAGGAATTGGAAAAATAATTGAAAGAGCTCCAATCAAACTGATCAGAAAAACTCCGAAATACCCGTATTCGCGTGCTAGATTCTCCATCCACTTGTATAATTGCTCGATGACATCAGAAGGCTGCAACTCGAAAGCTTCTCCTCTTGACTGATTTAGGACGCAAGACTTAAAGAAATTATCTAATTCAAACGAGCGGCACATTTAAATCAACACTTTCTTAACAGTTCTAAACACCTTTGAGAAGGGTGCGCAGGTTGGCGACTAAAAAGGAACCAATTTGGATAGCAAGAGAACTTTCAAAATGCAGCGGATGCCGAAAATGCGAAATAGCTTGCTCGCTTTTTCATGAAAACCGCATATGGCCGGAAGCATCAAGAATAAGAGTTTTCATGCTCGTTCCCGGAGTAGATTTCCCACATTTCTGTGCCCAATGCGAAGACTATCCATGTGTAAAAGCGTGCCCAGTCAAAGCCCTATCAATCAGCAAAAAAACTGGCGCCGTTTTAGTGGATGCCGAAACTTGCATTGCGTGCGGACAATGCATTGACGCTTGCCCGGGCAGAATCCCCCATATGCACCCGAAGGGAAAGCACATCTTAATTTGCGATTTATGCAATGGTAAGCCACAATGCGTCATAGTCTGTCAAGAGGGCGGCTGGAACGTGCTAAAAAAGATTCCTAGGGAGAGCTTTGCGTACAAACTTTACGCACGCACACCAGAAGAGATAACGCGAGATTTAGCTGTTAAAATGTATGGAGAAAAAGCGAAGGAATTCCTATGATTCTTGGCTATGCAGGCAAATTCCTCGAAGTAGATCTTTCGGCAGATAAAACCAAGGAAATAGTGTTTGACGATTACATTTTGGAGAACTTCGTAGGTGGTAGAGCCTTAGCGACAAAAATTCTCTGGGACAGATTAGGAGGCAAGTGGGAAGAAGTAGATCCGCTAGGTGCAGAAAACATCCTCTTGCTCCTAACAGGGCCGCTCACAGGATTTTTCCCAGGCGCAAGAATCTGCGTTTCTGGCAAGTCTCCACAAAGCAATGGTGTAGTAGGCTCAACCGTTGCTGGAGAATTTGGCGTTGAGCTGAAGTGTGCTGGCTATGACGGTGTCATCATGACCGGGGAAGCTGAAAAGCCCGTTTATTTATTTATCAAAGATTCTGAAGTTGAAATTAGAGACGCTAGTCACATCTGGGGTGACGATTCAAAACAAACGGTTGCAACCCTTACAAAAGAGTGCCGAAACCTTTTGAAAAACCGCTTTCCACAAAAAGGCGAATGGAAAGAACCTGCAATATTGTACATTGGCCCAGCAGGAGAAAATAGGGTGCGAACAGCAGTGGTAGCAGCAAAGTGGACGCATGCGGCTGGTTATGGCGGCTACGGCGCAGTCATGGGATCTAAGAAGCTCAAGGCTATTGTTGTCAGAGGCACCGATCCGTTGCCCGAAGTAGCTGACATAAAAAAAGTAAAACAACTAATGCAAGCAGTATGCGAAGATGTGTATGAAAACGAGTTGTGGAGACGATGGGGAACCGGAGTAGCAGGCTATGAAGTTGGTGCAAAAACAAGTTCTGAACCTGTACGAAATTGGCAGGGTGAGTGGCATGAGGAAAAAAGCTACGGTGTTGATCAGTTTGAGAACAAAGTTTGGATAAAGCAGTACTGGGGTGATTTCGGATGCCCAACAACATGCCTAAAAATAGCAATGGTTAAGAATGGACAGTTCAGGGGAGCAATAACAGACAATCCAGACTATGAACTGCAGGCGTATTTAGGTCCGAACCTAGGGATATTCAGCCCTGAGGAGAATGTTTTCTTAGCTTCACTTATTGACGATTTGGGCTTGTGCGGCATACAAACCGGGAACGTTCTCGGTTTTGCTGCTGAACTTTTCGAAAGAGGAATTTTAGCAAAGGAAGATATAGGCGGAATCAGGCTTAAATGGGGCGATGCCAAAGCCTTTGCAGCTTTAACCAAAAAAATCGCTTCAAGAGAAGGCATAGGCAACTTGTTAGCTGAAGGAACATACCGCGCGGCTTTGACGCTTGGAAAAATGAAAAAAACAGATTTGTTACCTTATGCAGTGCAGTCCAAGGGCATAAGCATCGGTGCCCACGGAATTCGCAGCGGGAAAGACTATCCCGAAATCATTTCTTACGCATGCTCAGTGCAAGGCGGAGACCATACATCTACCGCCGGACTCCCACTAGACGGGAGCGGAAGCGAATTGATGGAGATTTTTAACGATTCAGGTGTATACTGTTTCTTTAACACTTTCGGCATCCCACGCAACATCAGATTCAACTTCTACAAGGCAGTCACAGGTCTAGACTTGACAAGAAAAGAGTGGTGCAGCACCAAAGCATTAAGAGTCTTACAACTGCAGAGAGCAATGTTGCTCTTAGGCGGCCCCGACCTCAAATGGAATCCCAAAATCCACGACGACAATCCACCGAGATTTTACAAGGCCTTACCGTCAGGACCATACAAGGGAAAAACCGTTAACAAAGCTAAGTTTGAAAACTACAAAAAAAGATATTACGAAGCGGTTGGCTGGGATGAAAACGGGATAGCGAGGTCAGAAACTCTCCGAAAACTTGGGCTACACGATGTTGACAAGGCCATGGAAAAATTACGTTGAATTCTAGACCACAAATATTCTTCCTTTATTCCCCGTTACTGTCGTAGTCGAGGAGGTCATCAAAATATAGCTGTATCATTTTGAAATACGAATAAGTCTCGTTGGTGTAACAATTAACGAAACTTTCTCATCCTTTTCTTCGAAAGGAACAACATCAACAACTTGTATATCGTGAACAGTTGTTACCACGGGAATTTCCCCGAACATCCTTTTCAAGGCTTCTATCTCCACATCACCATACCCATGACCTTTTCCAAGCCTATGTCCACTCACATCAACGGCAACTGATCCTTCAATTATCAAGTCTGGTTTTGGCATTCCTTGAGGGCTGACCATTTTACCGTATTTGAATGCTCCTCTGATCGTAGAGGCAAAGTTTTCTATACCTTTGACATTTTTTGGATCAACTACAACATAACCGCGTTTCAGTCTCGGCGAAGCCATAACAAGAATTTTTCCATCTAGAAGCGCGTATTCCCTAACTTTTCGTTGGGCGTAGTCTGGATTGACAAAGACAACTTTCGCGTTTTTCCATTCTTCTAGAAGCTTAACTTGCTCTGCAGCCTTTTCAGAACCAGCAAAGTTGGGAATACGCCCGTAACATGGGAGTGGAAACCTAGCAGAACCACTGGTTTCGAGCTTGGTCCAAATTTCTTCACGCAACAGTTTCTTAGCCTTTTTTACATCCATGATTTTTCGCTCAAATGTAATAGGCTGGAGCAAGCGCACGCTCAAGATGGGAAGGAAATGGCTAAATTATGTGTAGTTCTTTTCCGATTTTTTCAAAGGCACTAATAGCAAAGTCTAGGTCTTTCCGTGTTAAAGCCGCATTCATAATGGTTCTTATTCGGGCCCTATAACGCGCGACCATCGGATATACGATTGGCAAAGCAAAAACACCTTCCTCAAAAAGCCGTGCACTTAGTTTTTTAGCGACGCTACTTTCTCCGACTATAATTGGTGTTATCGGTGTCTGGCTATTGCCTATGTCGAATCCCAAGTCTTTTATGGCGTTCTTAAAATATCTAGTGTGTTCCCACAGCGTCCTCACATGCTGCGGTTCACTTTCCAAAACATCAATAGCAGCTATGCAAGCAGCCGCAACTGCAGGCGGATGCGACCCACTGAGGATCCAAGTTCGTGACCTGTTATAGGCAAAGTTAATCAGGTCTTCAGAACCCGAAACGTGGCCGCCTACCACGCCGAAGGCTTTAGAGAAAGTGCCCATTTCTACGTGAACCCTGTCGCGGACAAGCTTGAAGTGCGAAACAATACCTCTTCCTCCCTCACCCAACACTCCTTCGCCGTGAGCATCATCCACGTAAACCATGGCCCCATGCTCTGTGCCAAGTTTGGCTATCTCATCGAGAGGTGCAATATCGCCATCCATAGAGAAGACCCCGTCTGTCATAATGAGAATTCGCCTATATTGTGGCGAGTGCCTTTCCGCTTCATCCAAAACGCGTTGCAAATCCTGTACGTCTGCATGCTTGTAAATGGCTCTTTCGGCATGCGATAGTCTAACGCCGTCAATGATGCTACCGTGGTTAAGCTCATCACTTATCATCAGGTCGCCCTTGCCAGCCAACTGCGGAATTAAGCCTGAATTAGCCGCAACGCCCGTCTGATAAACAAGCGAAGCCTCTGCATGTTTGAACCTTGCCAGTCTCCTCTCAAGCTCAACATGCAAATCCATAGTCCCTGCAATAGGACGAACAGAGCCAGAGCCAGCGCCATGAGTTTGCACCGCTCTTATTGCCGCATCTTTCACACGTGGATGGGTGCTGAGGCCCAAATAGTTGTTTGAACAAAACATCAGAACCTTTTTTCCCTCAACAATACACCATGGGGTGCTTGGACCCTGTAGAACTCGAATCTTCCAGTCAAGCTCGTTCCTTACCAATTCCTCGTATTCTTCTCGCAGGAAAGCTGTGGGGTTTCGCATTTTTATTATACCTCTTTTCCCTAATTTCTCACTCATTCTCTTAACCCTTTCTCGCTTAATCTTCAGACGCAAATTTCATTGTTAGTTTTTCTATCATATCGCTAGTCATAGAAGCCAGATCATATGTGGGGTTCCAGCCCCACTCCTTGCGGGCTACACTATCATCTATTGACATGGGCCATGAATCAGCAATCTTCTGCCTAAAGTCAGGTCTGTATTCACATTTGAAATCGGGAACATACTTCTTAATCTCGGCCGCTAATTCTCCAGCTGAGAAGCTCATCGCAGCCACGTTGTAACTGGTACGATGCTTGACCTTAGAGGCATCAGCCTGCATCAGGTCTATGGCTGCCTTAATGCAGTCGGGCATATACATCATTGGCAGAACAGTGTCCTCTCTTACGAAGCAAGTGTACAATTTTTTCTTGATCGCTTCATAGAAAATCTCTACAGCGTAGTCTGTTGTGCCTCCAGTAGGAAGAGTCTCACTGCTTATTATGCCTGGATAACGAACGCTACGCACATCTAAGCCAAACCGAAGGAAATAGTAGTTACACAGCAGTTCTCCAGCAACTTTTGTCACACCGTAAATGGTTCCTGGGATTAGGACTGTTTCTTGAGAGGTGTTAACACGCGGTGTTGAAGGACCGAAGACAGCAATGGAGCTAGGCCAAAAAACTCTGGCAATATTGTGTTCCCTTGCAACCTCAAGTATATTGTAGAGGCTGTTCATGTTAACATTCCAAGCAAGCTGTGGGTTTTGTTCACCTGAGGCTGAGAGAATAGCTGCCAGATGATAGATTGTGTCAATATCATACTTTCTTACAATTTTCTCAATGTTCTCTCTGTCGGTGACATCAACATACTCAAATGGACCTGACTGGAGTAGTTTATCACTGGGCGCTCTCTTATGCCCCACTGCAATAACATTATCGTTGCTGTATTTCTTTCGCAGCTCTATTGTTAATTCAGATCCGATTTGACCGGTCGCGCCGGTTACGAGAATCCTATTCATGGTCTTTTTTGACATTCGACAGGGCCTCAATCATTGTGAGAGAAAAGGATGTTAAAATCTGCGAGATATAAGAATTTTCGGACAGTGAGTATTTTCGCATCATTCCTTTTCCCGCAAGTGTTCCAATAGTCGGCGCAATTCCTGAATTGGATTGTCATTCAGGTCAACCTTTATTTCATGTTCCACTTTCTCCGTACTGATCGTCATCAGTGCCGCTGACTTTTCTCCTCGCCTGTCCCCACCGCCTTCGCTTCCTGCTTTTAATGCCATTAACATTCTCCAAGCTAGGTCTCCACTTGAACGCTCAAATTCTTCGGCCATGCTACTTAACACCTTTTTTCCAGTGAGCAGATTACCGATCACAATATAGCTTTCGCCTATAGTTTCCCCGTGCCACTCTGGAGTTCTTGCACCAGTAAAGACGGCCTTTCTCCTCGTGAAATCCATAAGTGCAACTTGCCTTAACTCATTCTCACGATCCTCCATCAAAAGCCTATCTAAAGCCTCTGTAGGAGACAAACCCTTCGCCAAAAGTTCTAATCCCTTGATTCCATAGGCAACATTTGTATATGCTTGGGTAGCTATGATGCCCGCTTTTGGCTTCGCATGCGGGACCCTATCTCCTACGGACGCCGAGCCTGAGGCGACGGCGATTCCCATCAATTTAGAGTCGGGTGAAATGGCCAAAATGGAAAAAGTTCCAACACTCGATCTGCTCATTATGCCTATGTCTCCACATTTTTTATTAAAATAGTTTATAGCTCACGGAATAAATCTTGTCACTGATAAAAATGAAGCTGGGTTTTATCGTTAATCCAATAGCAGGCATGGGAGGGAGAGTAGGTCTAAAGGGAACAGATGACGTCCTAAAAGAAGCAATTGCGAAAGGTGCCGAACCAATAGCGCCTAAAAGGGCAACAGAATTTCTGCAAAAATTAAAAGAAAACAAGGCGGAAATAGCGATCGAAGTTTTGACTTGCCCTGGAATTATGGGCGAAAAAGAGGCAAAAGCTGCAGATTTTCCAGTTCATGTTTTGCCAATGACGATTGAGGAAGAAACAAGCGCCGAAGATACAAAGACAGCGGTTAGGCTATTAATTGCGGCAACCGTAGATTTGATAGTCTTTGTTGGCGGAGATGGCACAGCCAAGGACATTCTCGATGCCATGCAGGTTCATAGTGAAGTGCCAGTGTTGGGTGTTCCCTCAGGGGTTAAAATGTATAGCGGAGTTTTTGCTGTAAACCCTCTAGATGCTGTCGATGTTGTTTTGGCCTTTGCTGAGAAACAAGCAGAGATAATAGAGTTTGAAATTATTGATGCTGACGAAAAGGCTATTCGAAGCGACGCTTTCTCAGTGAAGCTTCACGGTTTTCTTAAAGGTCCGTTTGTTCCGATGCGAATTCAGGGAAGCAAGCAAATAAGCCCAGAAACAGTTGATGAGAAGGAAAACCAAACGGCTACAGCGCGATTCGTGATAGAAGAAATGCAGTTAGATGCCACATACATACTCGGGCCGGGAACAACTGTCAAACGCGTTGCTGAACTGTTAGGGGTGGAAAAAACGGTGCTTGGCGTCGACATTTACAGAAAGGGCAAAGTTACATTGGATGTGGACGAGAAAAAGATTTTGAAAGAAGTTGAGGATTGGCAGAATACTTGGATTATTCTCGCGCCAATTGGACATCAGGGAATCCTACTGGGAAGGGGAAACCAGCAGATAAGCCCCGAAATCATCAAACACGTTGGAAAACAGCGAATAATTGTTGCAGCCACAAAAAACAAGCTTCAAAGCATTGAAGGCGGCATCCTGAGGGTTGACACTGGAGATGCAGAAGCGGATAGACTGCTCAAAGGATACATTAAAGTTGTCACGGATTACAGGGAATGGCGTCTAATGCCAGTACAGTAATGCACCTGAGGTGAAAACCGTCTTTTTGGGGCCACCAAAATCAGGTTTCAGCCTATGGTCAAGTCCGAGGGAAAATCTTGGAAAGCAATTTGCACACAAAAGAGTACCCCCAAGGCAATTGGCAAGGAACGATATATTCGGTATAGCGCTATCCAGCAATTCCACAATCTCAACATTCAAATTTAACCAGCCACAAAAGCAAATCAGCTTCAACGTAACTGGCCCATCTGCCATAATTAGCTACTGCAACATTACCATTCCAAAGACACTTCTTAAAGACAATCCATGGACAATAATAATAAATACTCTGCCAATAACCAACTATACAAAAACAGAAAACAATACGCATGTCTCCTTGTACTTCACCTATGTGCATTCAGGCATAAACCAAATTTTGATCCAAGGAACATGGGTAGTTCCAGAATTTCCGTCAACTCTACTACTATCTATTGCTTTTGCCATGCTTGTTGTAACCTTATTCAATCGAAAATTCCTAAAGAATTAAATAACAAGTCGAGAACAAACAACTAGCAAGCGCGGAGGATGGGCCGGCAAAGTAATAAGCAGTTGGATCTAATCAAGGTCTAACCAGCTATTAACGACAATAGATCCATTATGCAAATTTACTAAAACACCAGAAAGAAATCAGCAAGCTAATCTTCATCTCTTCTCGGAACTTTTGTCATAAACAAAATGGAAGAAAACGTTTAATAATTCCTTTTTCAATTGTCATGTGAAGTGGTTGACTTGGGCGATCGCGTTCCACATTGCTAAATTCTCGCAACACTTAGCCCATATTAGAACCAGTTCTTCACTAGAATTATATTCGACAACTAAACAACAAGGAGAGAGATGACAATGTCAGATGTAGGCGTTACTGTTAAAAAATCTGAAGACTTCTCGGAATGGTACACTCAAGTCGTTCTAAAGTCGGGAATGGCTGACTATGCTCCAGTCAAGGGCTGCATGATATTCCGCGAGCACTCCTATGCTATTTGGGAGAAAATCCAAGAAATCTTCAACGAGAAAATAAAGGCGACAGGACACAGAAACGTGTACTTCCCAATGTTCATACCTGAAAGTTTCTTGAAAAAAGAGGCAGAACACTTCCAAGGCTTTGTTCCAGAAGTTGCCTGGGTGACAATTGGCGGAGACAGTCCACTAGAAGAAAAACTCGCCATAAGACCCACATCCGAAACAATCATGTATGCAACATATGCAAAGTGGATCAGAAGCTGGAGAGATCTACCAATAAAACTGAATCAATGGAACAGCGTCGTAAGATGGGAAACAGAAGCCACCAAACTCTTCCTTCGAACAAGAGAATTTCTTTGGCAAGAAGGACACACAGCCCACGCGACAAAGGAAGAAGCAGATCAAGAAGTCATAGAAATCCTAAACGCATACAGAGATATGATTGAAAGCTACTTGGCAATTCCGGTGCTTACAGGGACGAAAACTGAAGACGAAAAATTTGCGGGGGCGCTCTACACTACAACTCTGGAGGCATTAATGCCAGATGGAAAAGCATTACAGATGGGAACATCACATCAATTAGGTCAAAATTTCTCAAAGGTTTTCGACATTAAATTCCTCGACCAAAGCGAAAAAGAGCGTTACGTGTGGCAAACATCGTGGGGCTTTTCAACACGGATGATAGGTGCGCTAGTGATGGTTCATGGCGACGACAACGGATTAGTGTTGCCGCCGAAAGTTGCGCCGATACAAGTCGTGGTTGTCCCAATACCTTACAAGGATATCGACACAGAGAAAATCCAAGCAAAAGCTAAAGAGGTCTATGAGGAGTTGCAGAAACACCGCATGCTGGTTGTCCTTGATGACAGGGCAGAATATACTCCAGGATGGAAATTTAACGAGTGGGAACTAAAAGGCGTACCGGTAAGATTAGAGATCGGTCCAAGAGACATAGAGCAAAGGCGCGTAACATTGGCTAGGCGAGACACTTTCGAGAGAATAGCAGTGAAAGAAGAGGAAATAGTGGATGCTGTGGCAAATCTGCTTGAAGAAATTCAAAACAACCTCTTTAACCGGGCCAAAAAATCCCTAGAAGAAAATACCACAACAGTGAAAACTTACGACGAATTCAAGAAATCCTTGAAAAAGAAAGGCGGATTCATTAGAGCTTCTTGGTGTTCCAATTCCACATGCGAGAGAAAAATAAAGGAAGAAACTGGAGCAACAATCAGGCTGATACCTTTTGAGAAAGAGAAACCGTTCTCAAGATGCATATACTGTAGTGGTGAAGCTAAGGAAGTCGTCTATTTCGCCAGAGCATATTAACTAATCGAACACATTCACTCGCATATTTTTACGCACTCTTTGAGTTGTTTTGCAACGTTTCCCAATCCTAGCTTGTTTAGCGTTGTTTCCGTTGGTATTCCTCGCTTGTCCCAGCCTCTTTTCCTGTAGTAGTTCTGCAACATAGCATCATATTTTGTTCTATCAAGTTTTGAACCTTTTAATTGGCCTTTGGTCAGTGGTTCTTCAAACCATCTCGCTGGCGGAACATCCATTTCCTTGCTCCAGTTTTTACCGAATTCACGGATCCAGAAGGCACGAATCAAATTGCATACTCTATCTGCAACAACTTTCAAATCATCCCAAGTCATTTCCAAGCCTGTTGCTGCACGCAGGAATTTAGGATACCACTCAAGTTCAAAGCCGACCTCAACCCATGGAAGCCTACATGTTGTTGAACATTCAAAGAAGCCGCCGCGAATACGCTGGAACTCGATGACTTTGTCAACTTTCTCTTCGCCATAGCTTTCCCTTCCAACCTTGACCTCCCAAGAGATCACCCAAGCATCTTTGTGGTGTGCTCCAGAAAAGCTCGTGGCGTAAGATAATGCCATGCCTGGCGTAGTGTGGCAGTCGTAAGCTGAAATCTCCAGTCCCTTAATATGCATAGCCCAGCGATCTGAGCCTTTACCGATTTTTTCAGCTGCGAAACGCACGCCCTCAGCAAGCATAGCGCCGAACCCACGCCTGTAGGCAATGTCCTCCATCAAAGCTCTAACTGTCCCATAGTCACCCCAAGATAATTTCTCGTCAATAAACTTCTTTTCAGAAGCCTCCATCGTAAAGCCAATAACATTGCCTAAAGAGATTGTATCTAAGCCGAACTCGTCAGCTCTCCTGTTAAGAGCTGCAACCTTCCCCAGATCTCCTAGCCCTATGTTCGAACCCAGCATCGCAACATTTTCATAATCAAGTTCAGACTCCTTACTGTCAGCATCTTTAACAACATTACCGCAAGTCATGTTGCACTGGGGGCACCCACGATTAGAAGCCTTTAGTTTTTCCATAGAGAAGCCGCCTATGGCTTCCGCTTTCTCAAAGACTCCTTCGCTGTAATTACGTGTCGGAAGAACGCTGTTTTCTTGACTCCACTCGATCGTCGACATCGTGCCCTGCCGCTTCCAGAATGCATAGTTTGGCTTGGCGAGAATCTCTTTGTAGGCTTCAAGGCCTAAATCCTTCAATTCTTTCGGATGAGCCGCAGGCAAATCGCCAGAGCCGACTATAACTACGGCCTTCAAATTTTTAGAACCCATAACTGCCCCAATTCCCGGCCTGCCGCCGGCCCTCCCTTCCTGAGAAACGATGTTGGCAAACTTTACGAGGTTTTCTCCGGCCTGCCCTATGGAAAGAATGCCAGCGGTCTTCCCATGAACTTTTCTAAGTCTGCCTTCGGTGTCAAAAGAACTTAAGCCCCATAGGTCTTTGGCGTCGACAAACTCGGTGCGCTTATCTTGAACAAGCAGGACACTCGGTTTCTCAGCCTTTCCTTCAATCACCATGGCGTCGTAGCCAGCCTTACGCATCTGAACAGCCGCGTGTGTCCCAACGTTCCCATCTCCATAACCGCCCGTCAGAGGACTTTTCGCCGAGACTACAAGCTTGCCGCTGCTGGGCAGTGCAAAACCAGTTAACGGTCCAGCAGCAAACACGAGTCTATTTTGAGGAGACAATGCATCAATGCCCGGTTCAAGTTCATCCCAAAGGATTTTAGTAGCGAAGCCTCGTCCACCCAAGAAATTCTTAGCCATTTCAGCACTGTATTCTTGCGCCAAGGCTTTGCGTTTACTCAGATCTATGCGCAATAGCCTACCATTCCAGCCATACATAATGCCTCACTCCAATAGCGAGTTAACTATCTATATATATGCCCGAAACTAGATAAAACTTGGCAGTTCAACCGATTGAATTTGCTGTCTTTTGGCTTTACATGAAGGCTATTGAAACTTTTCAATCAATTTCACGATGTCAGGCGTGTCTATTCCGAGCTTCCTGACCTTTTCTAGAGTTGGAATGCCATTTTGGTTCCATCCTCTCCTCTTGTAGACTGCGTCCTTAAGCTTCTCATAATCTCCTTCTCGATACTTCCTCAAGACCGTCAATTTCTCCTTCGTTGACTTGCCTTGCGGGTCGAAACCCATCTTCTCTCTAAGCTGCTTGTCATAACGCTCTGCGTGGCTTTTATACTCCTCTTCCGTCACCGGACCAACGGCTCTGTAAGGTATGCTGTCATGCTCGCGGGTGCCAAACCCCATCTTCAGGTTGAAGATGCGCTGAAAATTGTACACCTTCTCACTCATTGAGATAAGATCGTCTGTTGCAACCTTTCGACCCGTAACAGCGTAGAAGTATTTGGCGTAGTTCTGTACGTGAGCCATCACCTTGGCAGGTTCAGGTGTATTCTTGTTTTCTGGGGGGACGATGTCGTTCCAAGGGAGCTTACACAATCCGTTCAAGCCAAACCAAGTGCGAAACATCGGGAACCAGTACAAGGCTTCCGCTTTCTGCTCGAATGTAGGCATAAGCTTGTTTACCATGTCCAAGAAAATCAGCCAAGCCTCGTCGTGTTGCGGACCCTTTAACGCAAGCCCGTAACCGCCCTGCTGCGCCAGAGACTCCTTAGTGATATACTCAGAGAACTCCAAGCCTTTCGCCTCCATCCCAATGTCCTGCATTATTTTCGGGTCTGCACCATATTTTTCTGCAAAAAGCTTCTTCATTCTGCGTATTCCCTGACCAACGACGGCTCCGAAGCCTTCGCCTTTAGACATCTGGTGGAGGAGTTCCAAGGCTGCTTCCTTGTTCCCAAAATTCAGCTCGAGACCGCCGGTGACATTCTTGTTGATCAGACCCATCTCGTAACACTCCATAACAAAAGCCGTGGCCGTACCTAACGAAATGGTGTCTATGCCATAAGTATCGCAATAGAAGTTCACCTCGATGACGTAATCAGGATCGAAGATACCGCAGTTGCTTCCAACGCCAGCTATTGTCTCGTATTCTGGACCGTTGACGAACACTTGTTGACCCTTGTAAGGACCTGTTTTTAGCTCAAAATTCTGGACGCCGTGTGCACATGCAACTGCGCAACCCATCCAGCACCCATCGAAGCCGGGGTTGAACTTCTTCCTGTAAACTTCTTGACCCAGCTTCAATGCTTCTGGGTGGCTTCCGAACTTGAAGTTATTTGTTGGGAGAAGGTCGAATTCGTTCATGATGTCAACCAAATGTGTAGTTCCTAAGACTGCCATCTCGTGTTGTTTTGGGTCAAGTTCCCTGATTTCCTTATTGTATGCGGGGCCTACCTGTTTCAGCAGATCGAAGTCTGCGGGATTGTTTGCTTCAGGAGTTAGGTTAGAGAATTTAATCACTATTGCCTTCACTTTCTTGTTTCGAAGAACTGTGCCCGTGCCACCTCTTCCAGCTTGCTTATACCTCACAATCTTCCGTGGTGCGTCATACCATGAAGAGTTGAGGCATCCAAACCTCGTGTGCTCTGCTCCTGGACCGGCAGAAACCACTGAAATCGAGCGTTTGTTTTCTCCGCCGTACTTTTCTGTCAAGATTTCGGCGAGCAGATGTGTCTCCGAGGGAAACCCTTCAGCGTCTTCGATAACTACTCTTCCTTTGTCTCCATCGATGAAGA
>Ga0315307_1000379_pt1 | contig 19152 bp, 32 predicted proteins | sample TDP2_MG_FD_203079 | JGI IMG/M metagenome (GOLD analysis project Ga0315307, IMG submission 203079) | Freshwater sediment microbial communities from Lake Towuti, South Sulawesi, Indonesia - TDP2 | ecosystem: Environmental > Aquatic > Freshwater > Lake > Sediment | place: Indonesia: South Sulawesi...
ACACATCCAGGTCGACTGACTATCTGGTCTGAATCAGCTTTGAAGCTCTTGGGCGGGCCGACGGGAGAGCCTGAGTAGAATGGACACCAGAAAAGTCATAGTGCATCCGGTGATGTCAGAGGACTCCGTCAATCTCATCGAGGCAGAGAACAAGATAACATTCATGGTCAACTTGAGAGCCACAAAGAACGACGTGAAACGAGCGGTCCAAGAACTATACGATGTCAAAGTTTCAGAGGTTCACGTCCTGATAACTAGTCGCGGGCAGAAGAAGGCATATGTCAAGCTCTCCCCAGAACATAAGGCAGCTGACCTTGCGGTCAAGCTAGGGCTTCTCTAGGAGAGGAACAGGTTTGGGAAAGAATATACTTGTACAAAGAAGAGGCAGAGGCACCAGTGTGTTTCGCGCCCCTACATATCGAAGAGTGGCTCCCGCACGTTACCCCCCAATCGCTACAGGCGAACTAACCGGGGTTCTCAAGGGAGACGTTTCAGAAATAGTACACGATCCGGGAAGGGGTACCCCACTTGCTCTACTGAAGTTCGAGAATGGCGAAAGGTTCTATGTTCCTGCCACAGAGGGTCTTGGTCTCGAACAGAAGGTCGCTCGGGGCGGAACAGCCACTGCCGAAATAGGAAACATATTGCCAATAGGTAGGATGCCTGAGGGGACTATGGTCTGCAATCTGGAGCTTAATCCTGGAGACGGAGGAACAATCGCCCGATCCTCAGGGGCCTACGCCCTTGTTGTCGCACATACACCGCGGGGCACAGAGGTCAGACTGCCCTCCGGGAAATCCGTCTATCTGAAGGATGAGTGTAGGGCAACTGTGGGCGTGATATCAGCGGCAGGAAGAACAGAGAAGCCTTTCCTCAAAGCAGGAGCAAAGATGCAACTGATGAGCACCAGAGGTAGACGGTGGCCAATAGTCAAAGGACAGAAGATGGTTGCTGCTTCTCACCCCTACGGAGGAGGCCGACATAAGCACGCAGGGAAACCCACGACGGTCTCAAGGACGACGCCTCCGGGCAGAAAAGTCGGGTTGATTGCTGCAAGGCAAACTGGAAGAGCAGCAAAACGCATGAGGCAGGTCGCCCAAGTCCTCTAGCTCTCTATCAAGGATACACCTTGGCCACACAGGTTCTTGTTTGGAGTTTGGCGGCGATCGTCAACCCGAAATCTGTGGCACTAGCGAAGTCGGCTCAGCTCGAAGGCTTAAATAAACCCGACAACCCGTCAAGAGTTTAGAAGTGCAAGCAAAGTGCCAAAACAGTTCAAGTATCGTGGATACGGACTAGAGCAGCTTCAGACAATGTCTATGGATGAGTTCATACGGCTGCTGCCGGCCAGGCAGAGAAGGGCGCTTCAAAGAGGATTGAGCCCTCAACAGAGAAAGTTCTTGGAAGAGCTGAGGGCAGCAAAGAAGTCGGAACACAGGAGTGGCGTTCTTCAGCTCAAGACACACTGCCGCGACCTTGTAGTCCTTCCAGAGATGGTTGGTGTGACACTCAACCTTCACAGCGGAAAAGAGTTTGCACCCGTTGAGATAAAGGCAGAGATGATTGGACACTATCTCGGAGAATTCGCCATAACAAACAAGAAAGTGTCTCACGGCACACCTGGTATTGGAGCAAGCCGTTCATCAATGTATGTGCCGTTGAAGTAAGAGACGGCGCATTGTTCCTAGGTGAGCTTCCTCTTAGCCAGCGCGCCAACTACAAAAGCACATACTAACCCCAGCACAACTATGATTGCCAACGAGAAAACTGTTGATTCCAGATTCACAGCCGCGCCTCGCGTGGCCATCTTGACAGGAAGTACTTCCTCAGGTTGAAGACTACGTGTCCCCGCCCAGAAGCTGAACAGGTTCACCAGAATACCTAGCGCCACGCCCAGCATAACATACGCGGCCCGTCTGGTCATAGCGACCATCTTCCCAACTGATTGATTATCATCCAAGTCGTTATAGTTCTAGGCTTTAGAACAAAAAAGCCGCCATCCTAGAAGAAGCGTTCGGACCAGATTCGGCCCGTCTCATACCAGCACACAGCCGCCCCCGTTAAGCCAAAGATCAGCGCCATAGCATTGTGCACAGATCCTGTAAATCCTTCTCGATACAAGTAGATCAAGAGTGAAGTCGAAAAGAACGCGGCATAGAACAAGTATCGCGGCAGAACCAACGTTCCAAACCTCATAAAGAATCTCAACACTCCCACCTTTACCTCTTTGAGCATTACATACTGCCCGAATCTATCCTTCTCTATCAACCCGAGTTCTCTAAGCTTGTCAAGATGATGCAGTGCGGTGCTAGGACTCGACATCCCAAGGGCCCTCTGAACTTCTCTCACACCAACACCTTCTCCCTTCTTGAATAGGTACCAGTAGACTCTCAGCGTTGAGCCCCTAAGTTCCGACTCTGCTCTGCTCAGATCTGTCTCCTTCTCGGACAACTTGCATCAATACCCAAAAGAGACGAAACAGTATAAGAAATGTCTGTGTCAGCCTCTGATCTCTGTTCAGAGGTTCTTAGTAGTCAAAGGAATTCAGCAATCAAGAAAACCACTAGTTCTGCCATGTTTCACGCCAGCCCAACGTTTTTAAATTGGCCCAGTGCATGCTTTGGGGGTAGCGGTAGAAACCCCGTGCCAAAATGGAAATATTCGGTCACCGGGCTTGATCCGGACAAGACCGTGAAGTGTGCAGGCCGCGAGGTTCGCATCTCGCCAAAGGCTGCAGTCGAGATATGCGGGACGATCAGAGGCATGAGGGTAGCCGAGGCTAAGGAGCTCTTGGAACGAGTGTGTGCAAAGAAGAAGGCTATTCCGTACAAACGGTACAAGAAGGAGGTTCCGCATAGGTCTCTTGATGAACGTTGGCACGCAGGAAGATATCCAGTCAAGGCGGCCTCCACTATTCTGAAGTTGCTGGAAGAGCTAGAGGCCAACGCCGAGTACAAGGGCCTGAACCTCGCTAAGGTCAAGATCATCCATGCAGCATCACAAAGGGGGATGAAAATCAGAAACTACGTCCCCAGGGCTCACGGACGCAGCTCGCCCAGCTTCAACATTCTCACCCATCTTGAAATCGTGGGGTACGAGGGCGAGTAGAATGTCTGTTCAGAAGTTTTTCGTAAAGGACAATACGCGAAAGGCCGAGCTTGATGAGTTTCTTGCGCGGGAACTGAGTAAGGCTGGCTACAGTAGGATGGAGTTGACGAAAACTCCTATCGGTGCCAGAGTTGTCGTGTACGCAGCCAGGCCAGGCATGGTTATCGGCAGGAGGGGACAGAGCATCAGAGATCTCACGAAGATCCTGGAAGAGAAGTTCGGACTTGAGAACCCTCAGATATCGGTTGCTGCCATCGAAGTCCCTGAGCTAGACCCGAGAGTTGTGGCGTCTCAACTGGCAGCTGCGCTTCAACGAGGGATACACTTTCGCAGAGCTGCCTATTGGGCTGTTCAGAGAGTCATGGAGGCTGGGGCCTTAGGAGTGGAGATTACAGTAAGAGGGAAACTGACCAGCGAGAGATCGAGATGTGAACACTACAGGCAGGGGTACTTGCCCCGGTCAGGTGACGCAGCGAAGAAGCAGATTCGGAGTGCAGTAGAATGGATTCAACTGAAGCCTGGAATTCTTGGCATAAATGTGAAGATAGTTCCACCGGGCGCGAGTTTCCCAGATAAGCCTTTGATAAGGCCTCCCCCGACCGCAGTAGAGACACTAGTGCAGGTTGCCACGGGCACTGAAGGCCAACCGCCCCCACCTGAGGAGGAGAAGCAGGAAGATGCCGGTACTTAGGGTAAGGGAGATCAGGCAAATGCCTGTTGAAGAACGAAGGAAGAAGCTTGACGAGATAAGAACGGAACTCGTCAGGCTGAAAACGACGGTGGCTTCAGGGGGCACGATAGAGAACCCGGGCAGAATCAAGGAGCTGAGGAAGACGATAGCTAGGATATTGACGATCGAGAAGGAAACGATCACAGGGAAAGGTACTTCAAAGTGAGCCCGATGAATCCACAGAATATTCTTAGGCATGAGGTTATCGGACTCAAGGTCAAGATTGCTAGGACAGTGAATAAGGAGCTTGTAGGGCTTGCTGGAAAGGTGGTTGATGAAACAAGGAACACTTTAACGATATTTGATGGTACGAGGAGTATGACCGTGCCCAAAGATACGGCAATGTTCTACTTCTACCTGCCGACGGACGAGATCGTAGGGGTGGATGGAAAGAGGCTTGTTGGCAGACCTGAGGATAGAGTCAAGATGCAGGTGAGGCGATGGTGATGCGCAACATAGGTTTGGAGGTTAAGCCTCCCCAGAAAAGTTGCGATGACACTTACTGTCCGTTTCATGGATCTCTCTCAATCCGAGGGAAAATCCTCCGAGGAGTCGTAGCTAGTAGCAAGATGAACAAGGCTGTGGTTGTAAAGAGAGACATCTTGCATTATGTTCCGAAATACATGAGATATGAGAAAAGGTGCAGCAGGATCAACGCACATAACCCTCCATGTATCGAGGCGAAAGAAGGCGACAAGGTCAAAGTAGCTGAATGTCGCCCGCTGAGCAAGACCGTGGCTTTCGTGATAATAGAGAAGGAGAGCTAGCAACCGGAGTGAAATAGGTATGCCGGCTCCAAAGTCTCGAGCAGTCAGCGCAAGGGGAATGATGGAATACAGGCCTTACATCACGAGGGGGCTACTCGCAGGTAGCCGCCTAGTATGCGCAGACAATACAGGTGCAAAGGAACTCAAACTCATTAACGTCATGGGTTACAAGGGTCGCCTCAGGAGAGTGCCCAGTGCATGCGTAGGAGAGATGGTAGCCATTTCTGTTACGAAAGGATCTCCAGATCTCAGAAGGCACATCTTTCCCGCTGTAGTTGTCAGGCAGAGAAAGACATTCCGAAGAGCTGACGGAGCAAGGATCCAGTTCGAAGACAACGCAGCGGTCATAATGACGCCTGAAGGAGAGCTGAAAGGAACAGAGATAAGAGGGCCAGTGGCGAGGGAGGCCGCCGAAAGGTGGCCTCGAGTGGCCAACTTGGCCAGCATAGTAATCTAGACAGAGGAGACGTGAGACTGTCATCGTGAAAGAGTCGAACTGAAATGCAGCGAAAGATGATATCAGCACCCCTTTCTCCTGAACTTCGCAAGAGGTACGGCCGGAGATCCATTCCGGTAAGAAAAGGAGACACTGTCAAGGTGGTAAGGGGAGACTTCACTGGTATTGAGGGCAAAGTTAATAGGGTGGACTACGACCGAGAAAGATTATTCGTTGAGGGGCTCACCCGAGACAATGTTTCGGGCACTTCTACACCGGTTTCAGTCCACTCATCTAAAGTCTCGATTACAAACCTAAATCTCTCGGACAAGTGGCGCGCTGACACGCTGGAGGCGGGAAAACCTCAGTCATCAGCTGAAGGAACTGCCGAGAAAGAAGCGGTTGACTAAGAATGGGAAAGAAAGGCGGCTCAAGACACCTGAAACGGATGCCCGCGCCAAGATTCTGGCGAATAAGAACAAAGGAATTCCAGTGGACGGTCAAGCCGAGAGCAGGGCCTCATCCCATTGGTCTCTGTATTCCGCTTGCAGTTATCCTCAGGGACTATATCGGTCTAGCAAGAACTGCCCGAGAAGTAAGACTCCTTCTGTCACAAGGCAAGGTGAAAGTCGACGGGCGCTTCAGAAGGGACGAAAAGTACCCTGTCGGCCTCATGGACGTAATCGAGATTGCCGGTGCGAAGGGGGCATTTCGAGTGGTTCCGGCTGAAGGAAAAGGCCTTGCCTTGGTTGAGACACTCAAGGAAGAGGCAGGATTCAAACTCTGTAAGATACAGGACAAGAGGACCGTTGCTCATGGACATCTCCAGATAAATCTACACGACGGCAGAAACCTGTTACTGAAGGTGCAGAATCCGAGCAACCCGACTGAAGATGTCTACTCAACGGGGGCCTCACTGCAGATTGAGATTCCAAGTCAGAAGATTCTGAAGCAGATGAAGATGGCTGAAGGCTCGTACGCGATCGTTACGAGAGGAAGAAACATAGGACGACACGGAAAGATTTCGAGCATAGTCCCACAATCAGCAACAAAACCTGCCATCGTGGAGATCAGAGACAGCAAGGGTGGAACGTTCCGCACTACTCGTGACTATGTGTTCGTAGTCGGGGAAGACAGTCCTACCATAAGACTTGCGGGAGCTTAGCAAGATGACCACCAAGGTGGAGACTGGAGTTGGCAAGCAAAACCCGATGCAGCAAATCAGAATAGAAAAAGTGACAGTCAACATAGCTGTCGGAAAGTCTGGGGACCCCCTGGAAAAGGGGAAGAAAGTGCTTCAACAGATAACAAATCAAACGCCTTGCCCAAGGAACGCGAGAAGAACTGTGAAGGACTGGGGAATCAGAAAGGGTGAACCGATATCATGCATCGTCACACTTCGCGGAAAGAACTCCGAGTCTTTCTTGAGGCGAGCCCTAGAAGCCATAGGCAACAAGCTTTCTGAATCCTGCTTCGACGAACGGGGCAACTTCGCCTTTGGCATAAAAGAGCACATCGAGATCCCGGGCACGAAATATGTTCCTGAGATCGGAATATTCGGTATGGACGTAAACGTGACGCTTGAGAGACCGGGCTACAGGATCAAGAGAAGAGCAATAAGGACATCGAGAGTAGGAAAAGGGCACTCCATTACGAGACAAGAAGCTATCGAGTTCGCTGCGAGCAAGCTGCAGGCAACGGTCATCAAGGAAGGCGCAATTGTTGGCGAAGCTTAAACACAGTAAACAGAGGGAGTTCGGCAAGGGAAGCAGGCCGTGCAAAAGATGCGGCCAACGGAACGCGGTCATAAGAAGCTACGACCTGCAACTCTGCAGACAGTGTTTCAGAGAACTTGCACCCAAACTGGGCTTTAGGAAGTATTCCTGAGGTTACCGAAATGACGCTGGTGGACCCTTTGGCGCATGCCCTTTCGACAATTGCAAACAATGAGGGTAGATACAAACATGAATGCGTAGTAGAACCAGCATCCAAGTTGCTCGGCCAAGTATTGCGTGTGATGCAGAAGAACGGATACCTGGGCGAGTTTGAGTTTGTTGACGACGGAAGGTCTGGGAAATTCAAAATTCAACTAATTGGAAGGATCAACAGGTGTGGCGTCGTCAAGCCAAACTTCTCTGTGAAGCTAGACAGAATTGAAACATTCGAGAAGAGATACTTACCTTCCAGAGATGTAGGTGTTCTCATCCTGTCAACTCCGAAAGGAGTGATATCTCATAAAGAGGCACATGGCCTGCAAACTGGAGGAAAGCTTCTGGCATACGTCTACTAGAACGGTGGAATCATGGCCTCTGAACTTGCCGAGAGATTCGTCGAGATTCCCAGCGACGTCAAAGTCGAGATCAAGGGACGCAAGGTCGCAATAACTGGACCGAGAGGATCAATCAGTGAAGATCTTTCTCATATGACTGTAGAGCTTGATACGAAGAATGGCAAAGTAGTAATCCGGTCGGCGGGATCTAAGAAACGGGAGAGAGCAATCATGGGAACGGCAGCTGCACACATCGCTAACATGGTGAAGGGTGTCACCAAGGGCTTTTCATACAGATTGAAGATTGTTTACGCGCATTTTCCCGTCACTGTCAAAGTTTCGGAGAAGGAGAAAAGGGTATCGATCGAGAACTTTGGCGGAGAGAAGACTCCTCGCTTCGCATCGATAGTCGGAGACGTCTCAGTTAAGGTGTCAGGTGACGAGGTGATAGTTGAAGGAACACGCCTAGACGAGGTCAGCAGAACAGCAAGCAACATCGAAGAAGCCACAAGAATCAGGGAGAAAGATCAGAGAGTCTTCCTAGACGGTATATACGTGTTCCAGAAGGGGGAGGCTAGCAAGAAATGAAGACGCCTCAAGTCGCCGAGAGAAAGAAGCTCAAGGCAAGGATACCGAAACTGGTTAGGCAGGAATCTTGGCGGTATGAGAGGGTCAAGGAGGCTTGGCGAAGGCCCCGCGGGGTCACAAACAAGATGAGGCGAGGACAGCAAGGATGGCCCAAGACGGTTTCTGCTGGCTATAAAACCCCGAACGATTTGCGTCATCTTCATCCATCAGGCTTTAAAGAGGTCATGGTCAATCGAGTGGAGGACCTGGAGAAGCTTGACGCCAAGACCTATGTGGCAAAAATCAGCCACACGGTCGGAGAAAAGAAACGAGTAGCGATTGTCAACAGAGCGGAAGAACTACAGATCAGAGTTGTGAATCCAAGAGTCACGAGAAGGGAGGAGGTCCCTGAGGCCAAAGAGCCCCCCATTGAGGAGCGTGAAGCTCCCGAGGAGCAACCGCAACCAGACGTTAAGCAGGAGCAACTCAAAGAGGAGGAGAAACCGTGAACGTCAGAAGCCAGAGGAGACTGGCCTCAGGGATACTAAAGGTCGGAGAGAATAGAGTATGGATAGACCCAGATGAGATCGAGAAGGTCAGTTCAGCGATAACTCGGGATGAGATCAAAAGGCTCGTTCACGAAGGAATCATTCAGGCACTCCCGGAAAAAGGCACGAGTCGAGGCAGGCAAAGAGCGTCACACCGGAGGCGTGTCCTAGGAAGGAGAAGTGGTCCCGGCAGAAGCAAGGGAAGTCGAAGATCAAAGGAGACCTGGGTCGAGAAGATCAGATCAATCAGAAGAAGGCTGAGACAGCTCAGAGACAGAAGAATGATCGAGAGATCAGTGTACCGAAAGCTGAACCATATGGCAAGCGGAGGCGCCTTCAGAAGTGCAAGCCACGTCAACGAATACATAGAATCTCATCATTTGGCGAGGAGGAGATAATCGCAGTGGTTCGAGGGCCTACATACAGCATGCCACATCGCAGAAGAAGAGAGCATCGCACTGACTACGAGAAGAGATCAGCGCTCGTGGTTTGCGGCCTTCCGAGAATGGTTGTCAGAACCTCGAACAAACATACATCTGTTCAGTTCGTGGAGGCCAAGCCAGAAGGAGACCAAGTGTGCGCTGCAGCAAAGTCCACCGAGCTTGGGAAGCTGAACTGGAAATACGGGGGAGGAAATCTGCCCGCAGCCTATCTCACTGGTATGCTTGCAGGGCTGAGAGCGGCCAAGAAAGGCCTTCGCGAGGCAGTGCTCGACATCGGCCTTCGCAGAGTCAGTGAGGGGGCGAGGGTATTTGGTGCCCTGAAGGGAGCGGTTGATGCAGGAATTGAAATCCCACATAACAAGGAAATACTTCCTCCCGACTCAAGAGTCAAGGGAGAGCACATAGCCTCCTACGCGAAACAACTTGCTACAGACCCGGAGCGGTATCGAACGCAGTTCTCAGAATACCTTTCAAGGAGACTAAAGCCCGAGGATCTTCCTTCCATCTTCGAAGAGACTAGAGAGAAGATTGCTGGTTCGGAAAAAGGACCTCAAAAGGAGGCTGAGAAATAGTGGGCGTGCGCCAAGAGAGAGCCTCCAGTCAAGAAACATGGACCCCAAGAACGATACTTGGAAAGATGGTACAAGAAGGAAAAGTCATCTCCATCGACGAAGTCTTCACGCAAGGCTTGAAGATAATGGAGCATCAGATAGTTGAAGCGCTTCTTCCCAACCTCCAGCACGAAGTTTTAGAAATCGGCTTCGTCCAGAAGCAAACCGACGCCGGAGAGAAGTCTCGCTTCAAGGCTGTAGTTGTCATAGGAAACGGCGAGGGCTATGTAGGCATAGGCGACGGAAAGGCGAAGCAGGTCAGAATCGCCATAGACAAAGCCACTACGCAGGCAAAACTGAACATCATTCCAATACGCAGAGGGTGTGGGAGTTGGGAGTGCGCCTGCAATCATCCCCACTCCCTTCCGTTTAGGGTGAGAGGGAAATGCGGAAGCGTGATAGTGGAGGTAATTCCAGGACCTAGGGGGCTAGGACTGGTTGCAGGAGAGATACCGAAAGTCGTCTTGAGATTGGCAGGCGTGAAGGACTGTTGGACAAGGAGCTTCGGGTCAACATCGACTGCTTCTTCAACAGCCTATGCGGTATACGATGCCCTGCGATCGACATATCGCATCGTCACCCCTGGTGACTGGGTCAGGTAGGGGATACTTGGTAGAAAGGAAGAGGCTTAGAAGAGAGAAGAAGCTGCCGGCGAGAAGAGTCAGGAAGAAAGTTCCCTCGGAAATCTCAAAAGGCAGCTGTATCATCGCCGTGAGGCTCCGTGGGGAGTCTGGAGTCTCGAGGGATGTGAAGGCCACACTGAATATGCTGCGTCTGCCCAGGAACCACAACGCAGTTTTGATCTACAAGAAACCCGACGCCTTGGGAATGATCAGGAAAGCAAAGGACTACATAACTTGGGGAGAAGCCAACAAAGATGTTCTGAGAATGCTGTTCCAGAAAAGATGTAGACCCGAGGGCACAAACGAGCTCACAGCGAAATACTTGAAAGAGAAACTCCAAGTTTCCTCAATAGAGAGACTTGCTGAAGCGATAGAACGAGCGGAAATCCCGTTGGGCAGACTCTACGAAGCAGGAATCCCTCCCATCTTTCGCCTTCATCCTCCTAAAGGCGGATTCAAGAGAGCTTTGAAACGTCCCTTTGGAGATGGGGGGGAGCTAGGTGACAGAGGAGCCGAAATCGGGTCCCTCATCTCTCGAATGATATGAAGAACGGATGGTTTCCTCCAATGCGGAGACTTCATGTGAAGAGCGACGCTGGGGCGAGCAACAGAAGGCGACATAAAGACGATTTCGATATTTTCGGTCCAATAGTTTCATGAAAGATCGATCGGATTCGGCAAGTTGCTAAACGCTTAAATTGACCGCGCCTGAACAATCACCAAATGCTGCATCAAGAGTGATCCCAAGCTTGCCCACGAGGCATAGAAAAGTAAGAAAAATGCGCGGCTCAAGGACTCATGGGTGGGGAGTGTCAGGCCAGCACAGGGAAAGTGGAATGCAAGGCGGCCGAGGAGGGGCAGGGCGCCTCACGCATAAGAAAACTAGACTGACGGTTGAAGGAGTTTCGATGGCTAAGCATGGTTTTGTGAGCCACTCAAGGAAAACCGTCAGAACGATAAATGTGAACGATCTTGCCACTCTGATACCTGAGCCGTCCGATGCGAAGTCAAAGGACGAGCTCCCCCTGATAGATCTGTCAAAGCTGGGTTATAACAAGCTTCTTGGGAAAGGAATTCTTGATCGGCCGATAGAAGTCAGGGTTGCAAAGCTATCAGAATCTGCTGCGAAGAAGGTTGAAGCGGCTGGAGGAAAGATAGTCCGTCTCAAATAGGTGGCTTTCTTGGTCCGTTTTATTGGACTCTTTCAACCACTTGCGAGATTTGTTCCAACTGTATCCGCCCCTGACCGGAAGGTCTCATTCAATGAGAAGCTGTTTTGGACAGGTATGGTTCTTATCGGCTATCTCATCATGACTGAGATCCCTCTCTATGGGGTTGGGGGAAGAAGCGCAGAGGATCCCTTCAGTGCAATGCGGGTCATCTTTGCCTCTGAGAGAGGCACACTGATGGAGCTGGGAATAGGACCGATAGTGACAGCAGGCCTTATTCTTCAGGTGCTTGCAGGCTCACAGATGATAAAGGTTGACTTCACAGATCCTCAGGATAGATCACTCTTCACAACGGCAAGCAAAGTCCTGTCCATAGTTATGTATGTTTTTCAGATAAGCGCTTACATGATTGCTGGTGCATTCGGAACGACGGTCACCCCTCGGACAGCATTCGTTATCGTTCTGCAGTTGGTGAGTGCAGGAATTGTGCTGATCCTATTGGATGAATTACTGCAGAAAGGATGGGGACTGGGAAGCGGGATCAGCCTCTTCATTGTCGCAGGCGTAGCGTCACGGATACTGTGGGACTCGATTGCTCCCATGGGTCCGATGAGCGACAAGAAGTTCTTAGGGGCAATCATTGCTTTTGCACAATCGGTTGGATCTTCATCAACGGTATGGGACATGTTCCACCGTCCTGGAGGACTGCCCGACATGCTGGGCTTGCTTACAACCCTTATCGTGTTTGCAGGCATCATCTATATTGATAGTCTCCGGGTTGAGGTTCCGGTTTCGCATTCAAGGTTTAGGGGGTTCAGAGGGAAATTCCCGATCAAGCTTCTCTACGTATCCAACATACCTGTGATCTTCACGGCCGCGCTCTTTGGCAACATATACTTCATCACGCAGCTGATCTGGTCCAGATACAACCAGTCTGGCACAAACTTTTGGCTGAATCTTCTAGGGATATTCAAGGCGGAAGGTCAGACATACCAGCCCAGTAGCGGGCTTGCGTATTATGTTGTTTCCCCCAGGAACTTGGAGAATGTGATGAGTGACCCCATTCGTGCAATAGTATATGCCGGCTTGATGATGACGATATGCGTGTTCTTCTCCATGACATGGATCGAAGTGGGAGGCATGGACGCCAGGACCGTGTCTCAGCAGCTGGTTGACTCAGGGATGCAGATAGAGGGTTTCAGACGCTCATATGCTCCAATCCAGCAAGTGCTTTCCAGATACATACCAACCGTCACAATACTGGGCGGACTAGTCGTAGGTGCAATAGCTTCATTCGCTGACTTCCTAGGCGCGTTCGGTTCCGGCATGGGCATTTTACTGTCGATAGGTATCATACAGCAATACTACCAGATATTGGCTCAGGAAAGGATTAGTGAAATGTATCCTGCGGTTCGATCGCTTTTGGGAAAGTGATCGGAACGAAGGCCACTGTAATCGTATCGGGGATACCGGGGGTTGGCAAGACCACAGTGTTCAGGGAGCTTGAAGCACAAGCCAAAGCTAAAATGGTCGAGGCCCACAGCTTCAGCGTATTCGGCCCTCACTGGGTCACCGGTGAGAATCATGGGGAATGAAGAAGGAAAGCAGGCGCAAGCAGAGGAGAGCTATTGGAGACGATAGTAGAGAGGCTTGGATAGTTGCTGACGATACTTGACGAGATAGTTAAGTGGCTTATGGCGCTACTCGCACCATATGCGACAATACCTAATTCTACTTTCTTCATACTTGGCGTTGCAGGTGTTCTTGGGATTACGTCAAATCTGGCTAACCGTTTCCTTGTAGATATGCGGGCGATGAAGGAGATGTCGGCTGAGGTGAAGGCTTGGCAAGAGGAGTTCAATAAGGCGAGAAAGTCCGGTGACAAGCAGTTGTTGGCAAAGGTCACAAAGAAGCAGGCCGCAATCATGCGACTGCAAAGCAAGATGACGTTCGATCGAATGAAGGTCACACTGATCTTCTTCATACCGTTCCTTCTGGTGTGGAATGTGCTTAGCATGTTCTACGGAGGGGGCTCTGAACGCATGTTTACGGCATACTCACCCTTTTTTGTGCGGTGGCTGCTGGAGGGCCCGCGTCTCATCCCTGACGTTTCCCTTCCCATCAAACTCTCATACTTTACCTGGTACCTAATCTGCTCCTTTGCCATAAGCCTCCCCACATCAAGGCTTCTGGGCACTTATCCTGAGCAGGAGTGACTGGTCATGGTCAGGCGGGCGAAACGTGCAAGAAGACGGAAAAGAGTTGTCATTCCAACTCCGGGCGGTGGCACCAGCGTCCAATTCAGAAGAGGTAGGCGTGGAGCGCCAAGATGCGCCATCTGCGGTTCAATGGTGAGGGGCATACCTTACTCCAGTATTCGAAAGCATACAAGATCAGGGCGAAGGCCTTCAAGGGCGTATGGCGGTACAATCTGTCCCTCATGCCTTGCGGAAGCACTCAGGAGAGAGGCTCGAGGTCAAACCTAAGTGAATCTAGTGCTAGCGATCAGCGGGCTTCACGGTTCTGGAAAGTCAACCTATGCTCGCGCGCTGGCTGAGGCCTTTGGACTGAGGCTTGTCTCGGCAGGGCAGTTCTTTCGAAGGATCGCCAAGGAAAGAGGGATTACTCTAGAGCAGTTGACGGAGGATGCAAGCAAGGATCCTCGCATAGACAAGTTGATTGACGACATGACGAAGCATGAGGCTGAGAAGGGGAACGTGATCCTAGACGGACAACTTTCAGGATGGATGGCCCGAGAGAAGGCTGACATCAGAATATTCCTCACAGCACCTGATAATGTAAGGTTCGAAAGGATCGCCCTTCGCGATGGAATACCGGTCGAGGACGCTGGAAAGCAGACTCTGATGAGAGAGGCCGCTCAGAGAGACCGATTTATCCGCTACTACGGGATAGACCCTTCTGACCTATCCAACTACGATGTGGTCTTCGACACAAGTCTTGAATCGCTCAATGAGAATATCAAAATTCTTAAGAACATCCTATCCGACTACCTTGCGGAAAAAGCCAAGAAGTGAAAGCCTCATGCCCGCTATCGAAGTAGGAAGGATATGTGTCAAAACTGCCGGCCGTGAAGCCGGGAGCAAATGCATCGTCGTTGATGTCATCGATGGCAATTATGTTTTGATCACAGGACCGAAGACGCTCTCAGGTGTCAAACGTCGGAGAACAAATGTGAAGCATATCGAGCCGACCCAAGACAAAATCGACCTCAAGAAAGATGCAACTGACGAAGAAGTTCTCAAAGCTCTTGACAAAGCAAAGAAGACAGCAGCAGTCAAGGCTGAGGTCAAGCCGAAGATCAAGTAGGCAGGCTTGCACCCCGGCTCTACAATCAATTTAATTCTTGCTCAGTGGTCTTGGTTGAGGGATCAGCATGAACCTCCTTCCACCATGGAGCATGAAGAGAGAGACAGTCGCCAAAACCGAGGCAGAAACTGACGAGGCTTTGGGGCATGACCCGTACTCCCGACCGATGAGTCTCCATATCCATTTCGGAATGGTCAACTTAGACAAGCCGTCAGGCCCTTCGAGCCATGAGGTTGTGGCCTGGGTCAAACGGATGCTTGGACTGAAGCACGCCGGACACGGCGGAACCCTTGACGCCTGAATTGGCGGGGGAGATCCGAAAGTCACCGGGGTGCTTCCCGTCGCGTTTGAAGACGCGACAAAAGTAGTTCAAGCCTTCTTGCTTTCGGGGAAAGAGTACGTCTGCCTCATGCAACTCCATGAAGACATAGCCGAGCAGAGAATTGCGGACACGCTTGCTGAGTTCGCTGGGGAAATCTTTCAGAGGCCACCTCTAAGGGCTTCAGTAAAGCGGGCTGTAAGACGACGAAAGATCTACTCACTAGACGCCCTTGAGATTGACGGTAGAAGGGTTCTCTTCAAGGTTGCTTGCCAAGCCGGAACATACGTTCGCAAGGTCTGCAGCGATATAGGCGAGGTGCTTGGATGTGGAGCGCACATGAGTGAGCTACGTAGGACAAGAGCCGGGCCTTTCAGTGAGGATAGGAACCTGTGTTCGATGTACGATCTTCTCAACGCATGCGACCGCTGGAAGGTTGGAAAAGGAGAAGAAGAGCTCAGGGCGATCATTCGACCGATGGAGGAAGCGTTCGAGTTCATACCGAAGATCTGCATCAGAGACTCAGCCGTCGACGCGATCTGTCATGGCGCAGATCTGGCCGTGCCAGGCGTGGTCAAACTAGATCAGGGAATTGCGACGAACTCCTCGATTGTATTGATGTCCCTGAAAGCTGAGGCTGTGGCGCTGGCCAAAGCCTTGATGTCCACGGAGCAGATAGTTGAACAGGACCATGGAATCGCAGCCAAGACAGTCCGAGTAATCATGCCGCCAGGAACCTATCCTTCTCTTTGGAAGAAGACATGAGACACGAAGCCAAGTCTTGACGATCGGTTCTGCGTGAAGCCCGTGTCTATTCAAGACAACAACAGCAATATAGATGTGCATCCAATCAGATCGGGGCCAAAGAAACACAAGCAAGCACGCCGGGGTTCCCGAGCCAGGTACGGGGCAGATTGCTCTATGAGCCAAAGCCTGGAGATGAACAAAGGAACATGAAAGCCTGTGGCCCTCACGGGCCTCGAGGGTTCAAATCCCTCCCCCGGCGCCAATACATGCTACACCCTCACTTGGGGTTCCAAGGTCCCAGCAAACATCTGGGTCATATGCTCCCTGAAAGGCGAGGCCTCGATTCTGTCACATACGAATCCTCAGTACTCCGTGCCCTTCGGTTCGATGCGGCAACCATTTTAACTTGCTAGTAGCCAAGAAGAGAGAGCAGCTCTTGACGCGGCAAATCCTGATTGAACAGAGATGAAATGCTTTGCAGAAGTCTGAAGAGAAGACTGTGGAGGTTGAATCCCTAAAAGAATTCTGCATCAATGTTTTGAGGAAGCTTAACGTTCCATGTGAAGAAGCGGAGGTAACTGCGGATATTCTGGTCTCAGCGGATCTGAGAGGGATTGATTCGCATGGAGTCTCACGACTACCTAGGTATGCGAGAAGGCTGATGAATGGATGGATTCGGCCTGAGGCTAAGATTACAATAAAAAGAGAAACCCCTGTAAGCCTGTTGATAGATGCAGAAAACAGTTTAGGGCAAGTGGTCGCCTACAGAGCAATGAAGCGATGTATCGAGAAAGCTGGGCGATCTCATTTTGGATTTGCATCCATAGCCAATGGCAACCACATTGGAATCGCCGGCTACTATGCCATGATGGCTCTGAGAGCGAACATGATCGGACTTTGCATGACCAATGCTTGGCCACTTGTCGTTCCAACTTTCGGCGCGGAACCGATTCTCGGGACGAATCCAATAGCTTTTGCCGTACCAACCAAGCATGAACTCCCCTTCGTCTTGGACATGGCTACGAGCGTCGTACCTATCGGAAAGATGGAGGTCTACAGGAGACACGGAAAGGCTGTGCCTGTAGGTTGGGCGATAAACGAAAACGGCAACCCTGCACGTGACGCAGAAACTGTAATGCGTTGCGTGTACGATTCGAAACGTGGTGGACTCTTACCGCTTGGAGGTCCGGAGGAGACAGCGGGGTACAAAGGATATGGTTTGTCTCTACTTGTTGACATACTTTCAGGCATACTATCCGGAGCAGCCTATGGGCCTCATGTCGGAACCCCTGAGGATCCAAAACCTTCCAATATCGGGATTTTCGTTGGCGCTATTGATATCAACGCCTTCACTCCAATAGATGAGTTCAGAGAACGCATGGACGTTATGATCAAGTCTATCAAAGCATCAGTCAAAGCCAAGGGTCAGGACAGAATCTACATTCACGGGGAAAAAGAATGGGAGCTAGAGAAACGGCACAGAAAGACTGGAATACCGTTGTACGTCACAGTCTGGCAGAGCTTGCGAGATCTGGCTAAACAACTCAACCTGGGATTTCCTCTGTAGCATACATCCCAGTTTCGACGCGACAGTTCTGCAAATTGAATGGCACGAAATGCTTCTTTCATTTCTCAAACGGCTTTCGTCCGACGTATAGTAAGTGTTCTGCTCCGCCGTACAAACTTGAGTCCCTGCCCAATCTGTAGTTTAGCTCAACCCAGACATCAAAGGCCTCTGCGGCCAGCTCATTGACTTTCTCTTCGATCATGCTGATGACTCCTTCGCAGGCAATCACACCTAAGGTCTTGAAGCCCTCGCCTTCCATCAGTGGCTTGATCTCAGCGGGCTCCGCAAAGTAGGCACTGGTGCGCCTGAAATGCTCGGCCCGAGTGCCATATTGAATGCGTGATGGTCGTTGCACGCCTGTGCTCAGGATCTGCTTGGCGAGTTCAACGTAGTCATGAGATGCTGGCTCGTTCTTCGCCACCCAGCGAACTGGAGCGTAGCGCGTGATGAATGTCGCGAAGATTATTCCGTGACGCTTCAGCACTCTGATTGTTTCCTGAAGGGCTTTGCGTCGCTCCTTCTCCGTAGGCAGGTGATATAACGGACCCATGAGAAGAACCGCATCGAAGCTCTCATCTCCAAGATTTTTCAGGTTGGTAGCGTTGCCGTGTACGTAGCCAGAAAGTTCAACACCGATCTCCTTGGCTTTCTGCTTAGCAAACTCAAGACAGCCCTGCGAAAGATCAAACAGTGTGACCTGATGCCCACGTTGCGCCAAGGCAATCGAATAGCGACCTGGTCCTCCTCCAATATCTGCGATCTTCGCTGGTGGAGTAGGTAAGTAATCTTCGAAGGTCCGCAATGTCACAGCGAATTCTGTGCGATGACGTTGCAACCGGTCCCATTCGTATTGAGCATTCTGATCGTAGAACGCCTCAGTCTCGTTCAAACCATTCTACCTCCTTCGTGCTTGACTCATTTTGCCCTTGAATGTGTCCGCTCAAGCTCGTCCTTTTCCTCAAAGAACTGTTCTCAGATTGAGTATGAAGATAGAGTAGTTCAGATAGCTGGCAAAGCTTACCCAAATCAAATAGGGAATGAGAATCAGAGCAGCAATCCTTGAAACCCTGAAGAAAGAGAATATTGTAAGAACAATTGCGAACCACAATGCCACGATCTCCACCAAACCTAGCAACGGCGACTTCAAGCCAAAGAAGAAGAAGGACCAGAGTATGTTCAGCGCCAATTGGATGCTAAACACGATGATCGATCTTCTTACAGTGCTCTTGTCAAATCCGACATTCCAGACAACGAAAAGCGAGACACCCATCAAGAAATAGAGCATCGTCCAAATCGGCCCAAAGACCCAGTTTGGTGGAGCGAGGTCTGGCTTACGAAGACGGACATACCATGTTTCTATTGCGGGGACTGTGAAGACCGAGCCAATCACTCCGGATAGCAGACACACTGCAATGGCAAGGAAAAGGCGAATGTAGGCCTTCATCCGAATGCTCTCCACGTACATAGTTCCATTGAGCAAGGTAAACTCATCGCTCTCAAAAAATCCCGTACCATGGGAACTGATTGTGAACCAGCCGAAAACGGTGCGGAAAAGGGGAAAAGGCCGCACCTACAGGCTTGCGGAATGTCTTGCAGAGCGAATTTTTGAAACACCTTGTGTTGCCGGAGAGGAATGATAAGTTCAAGACGGGCCAGGAGAATAGACGAGCCTATGGCCGAAGTCGTCTTCATGAGCCTAGCACACAAGTATGTATGCAAGAGATGGCTGAATTGAGTAAGGCTTACGACGTCATAGTGGTGGGAGCAGGGCCGGCAGGATTGGCCGCAGGTCTTCATTCTGCGCTTTTCGGCCTCCGCACCCTAGTGGTGGATGCTGGTGAGAAGGCAGGTGGAATGGCCGCAAGAGCACGTGGCTTGGAGAACTATCCTGGCTTTTACAGAATTTCCGGACGAAGGCTTA
>Ga0315307_1000380_pt1 | contig 19119 bp, 20 predicted proteins | sample TDP2_MG_FD_203079 | JGI IMG/M metagenome (GOLD analysis project Ga0315307, IMG submission 203079) | Freshwater sediment microbial communities from Lake Towuti, South Sulawesi, Indonesia - TDP2 | ecosystem: Environmental > Aquatic > Freshwater > Lake > Sediment | place: Indonesia: South Sulawesi...
GCTTGGCGCAGAACTTAACAAGAAACTTAGATAATAAAGAGACAGTCGGAAATTTGATAAAAATTTTCGAGTCAGGACATCCGGGTATAGAATTTGCTAAGAAGCTGTTTACCCATCCAAACAAAAAATGTGTAAACAAGCTCGTCGAGAGTTTGCTTATTAATAATATCCTTGTGGGAAGCGGGAAACGAGATGAAATAGAATTAAGAGAAGGCCTCAGGCCTCCCTACTTCTTAGTATTGAGCCCTACTATGCGCTGTAACTTAAATTGTGTGGGATGCTCCACGCGAGAATACACAACAGAAAACGACCTCCCCTTCGAAACCATAGATAGAGTAATTTCAGAGGCTAAAGATCTGGGAATGTACTTCATCACAACTCAGGGAGGAGAGATGTTTTTGCGAAAAGATATGTTCGACATATACGAAAAGCATGATGATGTGTATTTCCAGGTCTATTCCAATGGGACACTCATAGATAGAAAAACAGCCAGGAGGCTGGCAGATTTAGGAAATGTCGAGGTCAACGTCAGTGTGGAAGGCTTCGAAAAAGAGACCGAGAGCCGTCGGGGCAAAGGTGTCTGGAAAAAAATTATGGAGGCGATGGATAATTTGAACGAGGAAGGATGTATTTTTGGTTTCTCGGCAACAATGACCCGGCAGAATGCGGCTGCCCTCACCAGCGATGAGTTTGTTGACATAATGGTAGATAAAGGTTGTTATCTTGGCTGGTACTTTCAGTACCTTCCTATAGGGAAGGAACCAGATCTTGAGATGATGCCTACGCCCCAACAAAGAAATAGATTGCGACAACAGGTGAGTAAGTGGAGAGATACTAAGGAAATCTTTATAGGAGATTTCTGGAACGACGGACCAGCAGTGCAGGGTTGCATTGCCGGAAGGTCATTCCTGCACATCAACAATAAAGGAGATGTGGAACCTTGCGCCTTCGTCCATTTTGCTGTGGATAACATTCATGGCAAAACTCTCTGGGAAACAATCAACTCGCCCTTCTTTAAAGCGGTAAGGAAAATGCAACAGGCTAAAAACGCTCCACAAGCCTACAGTGATAACCTGTTGACGCCCTGTATGATTATCGACCAGCCGTGGGTGCTAAGAGAACTAGTCAGCACCTATGGTGCCAGAGCTACGGATGGCGGGGACGGCTTACTTAGTGGGGAGGTCGCTGAAGGTCTTGATTTCTATAGTCGGGAAATTCACAGTATCTATGACACCCTCTGGGAAAAAAGGAAGAAAGAGAAAAGTGGCAGGCTCGCTATCGGAAACAAAAAAACCGTTTCTAAGGGGTGATCTTAAACTCCTCCACATGTAGTTTATAATCGGGTCTGATTTTTATCATCTTGCCAGTTATTTTAGAAATGCGCTCTACTCTCTTCTCGTCAAAAAGGGGAGCAATTCTGGGATTCATAAAGATATTAAGGGACTTATCCCCTGTTTGGGTTGCAGCCCTTAGAATTTCTTTCTTGATTTTTATAAACATAGTCTTTTCTGAAAACACCAATCCGCTGCCTTCGCAGTAAGGGCAAGGCTGACAAAGTGTATTAATGATACTTTCCCTTCTTCTCTGGCGACTCATCTCGACCAGCCCTAGCTTGGTAATGGGTAGCAAATCTATCTTCGCTTTATCCCTGAGAGACTGTTGGTGTAGAATATTCATAACTTTCTCTCTATGTTTTTTTTGTTTCATCTCAATGAAGTCTATAATGATTAATCCCCCTATGTTCCTAAGGCGAACCTGACACATAATCTCCTCGGCTGCCTGGCAATTGGCGAGGAAGGCTGTCTCTTCCAGACTTTCTCCCCCGGCGAACCTGCCAGTGTTTACATCAATCGCGGTCAAAGCTTCCCCCTGCTCAATAATAATGGACCCTCCGCAAGGCAATATGATTTTCTGGTCTTTCATTTTGGAGATTTGACTTTCCAAATTGTGAGCTTCAAAAAGTGGTGATTTTTTCTTATAGAGATGTGTTTTCCTCAAAAGATGGGGATCCATCATTCTCACATAATTTCTGACTTGTTTATACTCCGCACGGGAACTTATGATTAGAGCGTCCACTTCTTCAGTAAACAGTTCTCGCACAACATAAAAGATTAGACCAAATGCTTTGTGAACAAGATACCCCTCACCAATTGACTCTTTCTTTTTCTTTATCGTCTGCCACAAATTCAAAAGATACTTACATTCACGAATCAAATCCTTCTCATGATGACCGCTGGCTTCTGTCCGAGCAACGAATCCCGCTCCTGGCGGAGTAATCTCCTTAATTATTTCTCTTAATCTCCTCCGTTCCTCATCATTTACGATTTTTCTCGATATACCGATATGCTCCACGTTGGGCATAAACACAAGATACCTTCCAGGAAGGCTTATCCTGGTTGAGGCCTTAGCCCCTTTATCTCCAATTGGCTCCTTTACTATCTGAACCAATAAACGATCGCCCCTCTTTATCTCTCTCTTATCCGGTGGAAGATCTACTAAGGGGAGAAAAGCATTCCTTTCCAACCCTAAGTCTAGAAAGGCAGACCTAATTCCCTTAAGAACGTTCGCAACTCTTCCCTGATAGATATTTCCCACAATACTCTTCTCCTCTGTTCTCTCAATAAACAACTCGACCAGATGCCCATCTTCAACCAGAGCAATTCTCACTTCATCTTCAGCTATATCAACCAATATTTCTCTTTTCACAGAATTTTCTCCTTGACAGATTTTTTACCAGAACAAGAATTTCTCTCTGGTAAACTCGACAAAAGCTAAATCTTCCTCCTCAACTCCCAGAAGCGTCCTGACTATTATCCTGGGATTGAGATTAAATCCTCCTCTTGTGTTCAGCAAGAGTCTGATATTCCAGTCCCTCCCCATTTCTATACTCAAAATTAGAGGCCGGACATTTACTCTATTTCCCCTTTTATCTACAAGGAAGATCTCTCCTCTATCCAGAAAATTTCTTAGCCTTTCCTCTATATCCCTCTTGCTCGCATGATTAGAAACTGTGGACTTCCCAGAAAATTGGCGAAGCTTAATTCTATATGCAACCGCTCTTATCTTTCCATTGCTCGATTTACCGAACAAGGGAAGTCTATTCATACTGTGAACAGTTAGACCTTCGGGCAGATTCTTCTGGAGATTATTTATCGAGGTGGGAATATCGATTTTCTTATCCAGATATAGTTCCATATATTCGGCTTCACTTTCGAATCCCAAAGGGAGGGCAGGTGAAAAAGAGCACTTAATCCGAGGATTAAATCCCTGAGTATAACTCACAGGTAAGTTAGCCCTTTTGAGGGCACGAAAGAACGTATGCATTAAATCCAGATGGCCTATATAGCGAATAGGCCCCTTTTTGCTATATTCAATTCTCACCCTCTGAACACTATCCATAATAAATTCCAAATTCCAAAATCCAAAATCCAAATTACCAATCACCCATTACCCATTACCCCTTACCCATTCTATTATAGATGAGATGGCTCCAGGGCAGTACTTCCTCAAAGTCTCTCTTTCGATAGACATAGAAGTCCGGGTCAACTGCACATTGAGAGAAAGCTCCCTCCCAGATATCGAAACGAAAATGTTCTTTCCATTGATCAAATTTACAACCCATTTCCCAGGCCCTTTCCAAAACCACCCCTAATCTCCTATCTCCCCGGCTGAAGGCAGCTTCTAAAAAGGAGGCTTCGACATTATGACCCTTAATCTGAGCAGGAAGTCGGCGAGAAAGATAATCCTTTTTCCTTCTCAATTCTGTAAGCTTCTCCATTGGGAGCCATTGAAAAGGGGTATGCGGTTTGGGAACATAGGGAGCAATGGTTATGTTAAAGTTTAAGTCTTTATGTCTCCTCTTTAATTCTCCTACCAGTTTTATTATCGCCTCAATATCCTCTTCCTCTTCACCAGGTAAACCAATCATAAAATATAGTTTCACCAGCCTCCAACCAGCATTATAGGCCTGGGAAATGGTAGAAATGAAATCTTCATCACTAATTTCCTTACCAATTAATCTGCGCAATCTTTCACTTCCGGCTTCTGGAGCAAAAGTTAACCCTGTCTTCCTGACCTTTTGAACCCGGAACGCCAGTTCGAGGGAAAACTTATCCGGTCTTAAAGAAGGTAGAGAGACAGACGTGTGATTCTTTTCATAACGAGCTAAGAATTCGGCAATAAGTCCCTCAATTTCAGGATAATCGGTAGATGAAAGCGAGGTCAAAGATATCTCATCATAGCCCGTGGATCTCAAAGAGGCTTCAGCAATTTCGAGCAACCTTTCCTTAGACCTTACCCGGCAAGGTCCATATACCGCTTGGCTTTGACAGAAATGGCAACTGTGAGGACAGCCTCGCTGTATTTCTAAGTTCAACCGATTCTGCGATATATCGACTAATGGCACCAGAGGTGCCAGAGGATAATGAGAGGTCTCCAGATCTGCCACTCTTTTCTCTATCCTTTCTGGTATTCCAGCTTCCTTCCTTCCCATCCGTTCAATAGTGCCATCTTCTCTGTAGTTTACTTCGTATAACGATGGCACATAGACTCCAGGGATCTTTGCCAGTGCTTTAAGGATCCCGCTTCCCCTATTCAGACGCTCCGATGAATCGGAGCTACTCCGACTCTTATAGATTTCTACAATTTCCTCTATCACCTCCTCCCCATCTCCCAGAACAAAAGCATCAATAAAATCGGCCAAAGGTTCAGGATTGGAAGCAGAAGGGCCACCCGCTATTATCAAGGGAAACTTTCCATCTCGGTTCTGGGAACGAAGTGGAATCTTTGCCAAATTTAAGATATTCAGAATATTGGTATAGGATAATTCGTGCTGTAAAGTAAAACCAATAATATCGAAATCTTTCAGAGGCCTTCTCGACTCAAGGGAGAACAGGGGAATTCCCCTCCTCTTTAATATCTCTTCCATATCTAACCCGGGCGCATAGACCCTTTCAGCAAGGGAGTCTTCCCTCTGGTTAATAATAGAATAGAGAATTTGCAATCCTAAGTTGGACATGCCCAATTCGTAGATATCAGGGTAGCACAAAGCAACTCTTATCTGGGCACTTTGCCAATCTTTATTAACCACATTCCACTCATTACCCAGATACCTGCCCGGCTTAGAAACAAAAGGTAAAATGTCATCCAGCACAGTCCTTTCCAAATTCTAACTCCAGAAGAAAATCAAACTCCTCTGACATAGTTCGTAGATTCCATTCATGATTGCTATGAACTACGAACCAAATTACTATGAACTAATTTACTAATACATAAAGCGGCGACTATAAATATTCAAAAGAATCCCCACCCCGGCCATGGAAGTAACCAGGGCCGAGCCTCCACAACTGACAAAAGGTAAAGGCAGCCCGGTAATCGGCATAATTCCCATACTCATTCCCAAATTGACACTAATTTGGAAAAGAAAGAGGGCGACAATGCCCCCTGCTAACAGGCTGCCAAAACGATTCCTTGCCAGGGATGCAATTCTTATTCCCCGCAAGAGCAAAATGGAGAAGAGTAAAATCAAGAAGGCAGCACCGAGGAATCCCATTTCCTCTGAGAGAAGGGAGAAGATGAAATCTGTATGTTGCGCTGGAAGAAAGCCCAGTTTCCCTTGAGTTCCTGTTAAAAGCCCCTTCCCCAAGAACCCACCTGAACCTATGGAGATTTGGGATTGAATTATATGGTATCCGGCACCCAACGGGTCAATGCTCGGTTTAATGAAGCAGACTAATCTCATCTTTTGATACTCTTTTAAAAAGAGCTTTAAAGGATAGGAGAGCATAATTCCCCCACAGACAACCAAGGAAGTGAATAGAAAATGGGTAACCCTTACACGAAATTTGAGCCTTGATAAGATATACGAGATAAGTCCAATAGCTCCCACAACGATTACTATAAAGCCAAAAGTGGACCCAAGGTCACTGAAGGTTCTGGAAAGAAAAGACTTATTTTGAGGGTCGACAGCTAAAAGTACAATAATTCCCAAAGCTAAAATTCCCATAGAGCTAAGGGATACGAGATAGATTATCTTCGCTCCTCCAAGATATAACATTGCCAAAAGTATTGCCAGAAAGACCAGAGCCGAACCCGGGTCGGGTTGCATCATTATGAGTGTGATAGGGGCAAGGGTCAACAAGAAAGGGACTATCAGTCCAGAGATTTTCTTCACCCCCTCAGGGTAATTGGTCAAGTATTGAGCGAGTATGATAATTAGACCGAGCTTGGCGAACTCAGCTGGCTGAAACGTAAAATTCCCGATAGGGAGCCAGCTTCTGGCGCCACGCATACTCCTACCGAAGAACAGAGCAAGCAGTAATAGAAGAAGTGAAAATAGGTATATCCATTTCCCATACTGGTTGAATAAATGATAATTTATCCCCATTACAACTACTAGCACTCCCATCCCCAGGAGAGCATAAACACTCTGCCTTGCATAAAGCGGAACTCTCGACGGGCCTCCATACACTGCACTATAAATCATTAAACAGCCAATGGCAATAAGGAGAAGCATCGCTGAAAATAGATAGTAATCGAATCTTACAGAAATATCTCTAAGCCGCATATTCTAAGCGCTCCGATGAATCGGAGCTACTCCTATTCCAGACGGCACTCTAAAGAGTGCCCCCGATGTATCGGGGCCGCTCAAGCTATTTCCTTTAACTTTAGTCCTCATAGACGAAAATCTCCGGCTGTTTCTCTCCCTTAAGAGTAAATACTCCATTCAATATCTGTCTGGCCAGAGGCGCAGCCGCACTAGCTCCATGCCCGCCATGTTCAACCAGGATCGCTAAGGCAATTACAGGAGCTTCTTCTGGTGCATAGCAGATGAACCAGGCATGATCTTCCCCACGTGGATTCTGAGCGGTTCCCGTTTTGCCAGCTACACTCAATCCCCTAAACTTTACTACCTGAGAAGTGCCAGAGAGAACAGCTTCTCTGAGTCCCTTTCTTATGATGGAGAGTGTTTCGGATGAAATTCTCGGCTCTCCGATTACTTTGGGCTGGAAAGTCTCAATTATCTTCCCCCGACCATCAATTATTTTCTTAATAACAAAAGGTTTATAAATTGAACTTCCATTAGCTAGGAAGCTAATCAAACTTGCCATTTGTAGAGGGGTAACTTCCAGATAACCCTGACCAATGCTCATATTTGCCGTATCACCAGGATACCACCCCTCACCAAAATGTATCTTTTTCCAGGTGGAATCCGGGACGAGACCTTTTGCCTCTGAGGGCAGGGAAATGTCAAGCCCTTTCCCCAATCTCAGCATCTCGGCATATTGTGCCATCTTATCCGCACCCACTCTTAAACCGAGCTGATAGAAAAATATATCACAAGATTGAGCAATTGCCTGAACAATGTCAACACGACCATGCCCTCCCTCTTTCCAGCACTTAAACTCTCTATTTCCGATTGGGAAGGTCCCTCGGCAGCGCATAGTCTCATCCGGACTGATGACTTTCTCCTCCAAAGCAGCTATGGCTGTGACAATTTTAAATAGAGACCCAGGAGCATACTGGCTTTGAATTGCCCTATTGAACATGGGAAGTCCTTGGTCCGTAAATAACTGCTGAGTATGAGATGGGCTGAGACGTTCCGTAAACAGGTTAGGATCGAAATCGGGTTTACTTACCAGGGCTAATACCTCACCATTAGCAGGGTCGATTGCGCAGATTGCACCCGCCTTGCCCTCCAGGGAATCCTCGCAGAGCTTCTGGATTCTCTCATCTAAGGTAAGAATTAAAGCATTGCCTTCCTCAGGCAGGACGCTATTAATTATTCGAAGCTGGCGACCGTTAGCATCTATTTCTATCTGTCGACCACCACTCTTGCCTCGCAAAAAATTATCGTAAATCTTCTCCACCCCAGATTTTCCGATAATATCCCCCAACCTGTACCCCGCTCCAGATAGAGCTCCTAGCTCCTTTGGTCCGATCTCTCCTAGATGGCCCAAAAGATGGCTGGCGAAATTTCTGTGGAGATAATTGCGTTTAGGTTCGACCTCAATATTTAAACCAGGAAGGTTAACTTTCTCCTCTGCCAGGTAGAAGACTTGGGGGAGGGGAACACTCTCAGCCAGAAGGATACTATTTAATGGTTGGCGAATCGAAGAGCGCACCTTTGCTAACATCGAAGGGTAGTTGAGATTCAGAATCTCGCTTAATTTCTTAAGTATCCCTTCCGTTTCCTCCCAGGTCAAATTGGTAGGCGAGAAGAGAACTGAAAAGGACCCCGTATTCTCAACCATAACTTTCCCATTCCGGTCATAGATAATTCCACGGGGTGCAGGATGGAAAAAAAGCTGAATACGGTTAGCTTCTGAACGCTTGTAAAGTTCTCCTCTCTTAACTATTTGAAGGCTGAATAGCCTTATGAAAAGAATCGAAAGAGTGGCGATTATAAAATATCTAAACCAAATTAGAGATTTCTGAAGTCTCGCCTCAAATTGGCGATCCATTATGCTCTGGTGCATAAATTTCTCCCCCCCCATAACTTTTCCCATTGTTCTATTATCCAGAACCATAAAGGAGCCAGGAGACTATTATAAATGGGGTAAAAAATAGGTACAAAAAATGGTACCAGAGGCCGGGCTTCACCAAAGAAAATTCTTATCCAATACATACTCCAGTACTGAAAAAGGCAGGCAAAAAATACCACAAAGATCTGTGCTATGGGATTCCCTCTAACCAGTCTTTTTTGGAATGTTCCCACAGAGAAGCCGATCAGGGTCTTGATTAAACAGTTAGCCCCAAAGAGCCCGATAGCAAAAAGGTCCTGAAGCAGCCCAAAAAAAAACCGATCGAGGTTCCCAATATAGGACCGTACTTCAGCGAGAAGTAGACAACCCCAATCAGTAACAGGTCGGGCGCAACATCTCTTATGGCTAAGTGGCGAAGAAGGACAATCTGAATTGTCACAAATAGAAGGAAGGATATTAAAAAGAAAATATATCTTTTCATCATACCGGGCCTTTTTATTGACTTCTGGTCGGGCACCATTTATGGTGCCATTGGTCGAGCACTCTTTAGAGTGCCGTCACCCTAAAGGGCGACTGAGCTGTCACTTAATTATCTGGACATCTTCTAAACGATTCATATTTAACCTGGAAACCACCCGAGCCCTCTTCTCTAATCCTCCAACTCCGGTTAAGACTTCCTCAACCGAGCCAATAGCCAGTCCAGGCGGAAATGTTCTTCCCATCCCGGAAGTTATAATTATATCACCAACTTCCAAATCCGCAGTGGGAGATAGATATTTAAGCAGAAGGAACCTATTTCCTGTCCCGGCAATGACTCCTTTCTCTCGGTTCCTCTGAACCATGGCCGCCAACTCACTGTTTGAATCAGTTATTAAAAGAACCTTACTCATATCAGGGCTAGACTCAATAATCCTGCCTACTACCGCCGTTCCATTATCCAATGGATTCCCAGTTTCCTGCCAGGCAACTACGGGGGCATCTTTTTTAATTCCCTGATTTATTCCCTTATCAATGAGCAAAGCAGAAGAGAACAGGGAGGGAGACCATCCTATCACTCTGGCTGAAACCAGTTCATAAGGAGCTTCCTCTCGGTAATCAAGGATTCTCTTTAATCTCTCATTCTCCGAAATCGTCTCTTGGAGCTTCTCCTTCTCTCGCAGAAGAGAATTTAGTCTCTCCTTGAGGAGCTTATTCTCTTCACGAGCAGAAACGAGTCGAGATACGTCCTCCCCGATTCGACCTGTCTCATTCAATAGCTTACTTATTATCCTGGGATTGGGGGCCAATAAGTATAAGAAAAGAGCTCTACCGGCCTCGACTATCTGACCAGTTCGAAAGATTAGAAGGAGAAGCGAAATTGAGACATAAATCGTTAGTAGCCTGAGCAGTTTATGCTTCTCACTGAGTAGCACCTAAATCACCATTCTAAGATAAATCTTGTATTTCTTATCTCTTTTGCTTTAATTTTTCCAGTTGCTCCAGATAGGTGCCAGCTCCCAAAACTACACACGTTAGCGGGTCAGGGGCGAGATTGACCGGAAGTTCGGTCTCCTTGCTTAATAGTTCAGGGAACCCGGAAAGCAAAGCTCCGCCTCCCACCAGAATAATCCCCCGGTCAACAAGGTCAGCAGACAACTCGGCAGGAGTATCCTCTAATGCGTCCCTGACCAGACTCACAATGGTCTCGATTGGGCCTTTCAGTGCATCGTGCATCTCTTGACAAGAGACCCTGACAGTTTTTGGCAAGCCAGTAGCAAGATCCCGACCTTTAACTTCAATAGTCTTCGCTTCTTTTTCTGGCATAGCAGAACCAATCCTGATTTTCGTTTCTTCGGCTGTCCTTTCTCCGATTAACAGATTCCTTTCCTTTTTAAAATAGCCTATAATAGCTTCATCCATTTCATCACCAGCTACTCGAACTGATCTGGAGAGCACCATGCCCCCTAAGGAAATAACCGCTACTTCAGTCGTGCCCCCTCCAATATCCACTATCATATTCCCAGCTGGGTCTTGAATAGGAACTTCAGCACCAATAGCTGCAGCCATTGGTTCATCAATCAAGTGTATCTCCCGCGCTCCCGCCTGTTCAGCAGCATCCCTAACCGCACGCCTTTCCACTTCAGTAATACAGGAGGGAACTCCAATCACCACCCGCGGATGGAGTAAGCTCCGTCGGTTATGCACCTTCCTTATGAAATGTCGAATCATTTTCTCTGTTACGTCAAAGTCAGCAATAACTCCATCCCTCATCGGACGAAAAGCAGTTATGTTGGCAGGTGTTTTCCCCACCATCTTCTTAGCTTCGGTACCCACCGCCAAAATCTCTCCTGTGTCTTTATTAATTGCCACTACCGAAGGCTCCCAGAGCACAATACCTTGCCCTTTCACATATACAAGCGTAGTGGATGTCCCAAGATCTATGCCCATATCATTGGAAAATAATCCTAAAAGGAAATTAAACATTCCTTTCTCCTTTATTCCGGCTTCTCCAAAGGGCCGCAAAGCTTAACTAAATCTACCCTTGCCCTATCCCCCTGTCGATAGCCCAATTTAATAATCTTCGTATAGCCTCCTCCCCTCTCCTTAAATCTCGGTACTAAAGTCTCAAATATTTTCTTGATTACCTCTTTATCTCTGATTTTTCTTTTTACTTCTCGAAAGCTATTCAAGTCCCCCTTTTTTGCACTGGTAATCACCTTCTCAGCGAACCTTCTTAGTTCTTTGGCTTTTGCTTCTGTGGTTATAATCTCTTCATGCCTGAATAACGCTGTGGCAAGACTAACCAATAATGCTTTGCGCTCGCTTGTGGTGCGCCCCAATTTTCTTCCAGCTCTTCCCTCAGGCATATTTGGATTCCTCTACTTCTTCTCCTTTTCTTTAAACTTTTCAGGGAGAGTCATTCCCAGGGATAGCTCCACCCCTTTCTGTTTTCCCAATTCAGCAATCTTTTTCTTTATTTCATTCAATGATTTTTTCCCGAAGTTTCTGAAACCGAGTAGTTTATCCTCTGTTTGTTTTACCAGATCTCCAATAGTTTTGATTTTAGCACGATTTAAGCAATTTATGGAACGGACAGTTAGCTCTATGATATTTACCGGAAGAGCCAAAACGCTATCCAAGACTTCCTCAGACTTATCTTTCTCCGGCGGTTTCTCTTCCTCTTCTGGCTGCTCCTCAAAACTGATAAATATGTTCAGCGAATCTTTCAAAATCTTAGCTGCGTATGCTAAAGAGTCAACCGGTTTTACGCTGCCGTCAGTCCATATTTCCAGAATTAATCTATCGTAATCAATCGATCGCCCCACCCGGGCATTTTCAACATCATAGTTTACTTTTAAGACCGGGGTAAAAATTGCATCAACAGATATCACACCTAATTGTTGATTGGCCTGAGGGTTCTTCTCAGCAGGCAAGTATCCGCGACCCTTAGACACCTCTATTTCCATCTCCAGGTTGGTATCTCTGTCCAGAGTCACTATATGGGTAGATGGGTTTAAGATCTCGATGTTACTATTTAACTTAATGTCTTTTGCTGTTACTTCTCCTTTTTTTGTTGCATTTAAATATATCCTTTCTGGCCCTTCACTGTAGAGCTTGAACCTAAGAGACTTCAAGTTTAAGATTATCTCAGTAACATCTTCGACCACCCCGGGTATTGTGGAAAACTCATGCATAACTCCCTTAATTTTTACGGCAGTAACTGCCGCACCTTCCAACGAAGAAAGCAGGATCCTGCGTAGCGAATTTCCAATCGTATGCCCATACCCCCTCTCGAACGGCTCAGCCGTAAACTTACCATAACTATCGCTGGCGGTCTCTTCATCACAGATAAGTCTTTTTGGCATCTCGAAATCTTTGAGCCTCATATTACCCTCCCAAAGGATTGAGAATTAAGGATTAAGAATTAGAGTGCTTTAAAATTCAAAGAACCAAAACTTACAATTAGGCTTTCTTCATAACCTGATAATTCGTAATTCTACTTGGAATATAATTCTACTATTAGCTGTTCTTGAACTGGAATAGAAATCTCTTCCCTCTTAGGAAGCTCCAATATTGTCCCGGTATTGGTCGCCTGGTCGAATTCTATCCAAGCTGGAATGCCCCGTTCCTTAGCCTTTTCCTGTGCAACCTTAACAATTTCCAACTCTTTACTCTTCTCATCTAAATAGATTCTGTCGCCAACCTTGACCTGATAAGATGGAATATTCACACAACGTCCATTCACCATAATATGTCGGTGCCGGACTAACTGACGGGCCTGATTTCTGGAGGAAGCAAATCCGAGACGAAAAACGATATTGTCGAGCCTACATTCCAATAGCCTCAGAAGAGTTTCACCCGGTAATCCTTTCCTGCGCTCTGCTATTTTAAAATATTTACGAAACTGCCTTTCCATAATTCCCGAGATTCGCCGGGCCTTCTGTTTTTCTCTTAGTTGCGTCCCATACTTGGATAATCTTTCGCGCACCTCTCCATGTTCTCCTGAAGCGGAACCCCGTTTCTCAATTGCACACTTAGGGGTAAAACACCTCTCGCCCTTCAGAAACAACTTTACCCTTTCTCGGCGACACAATTTACATACTGAACCTCGATATCTTGCCAAAATAGACCTCCTTTGTTAGTTCTTAGCATAGGAGTAGCGAAGCAAAGCTTCGCGATTTTATCGCAGAGCTATCGCTCTGCTACTCCGAATTCCAAAACCAAAAATCTCCCATTCTCTATCAAATCCTGAGATGGGCATGTCCCTACGCGACTATACACTACGAACCATGAACCAAGAACTATGAACTCTTAAACTCTTCTCTGTTTTGGTGCGCGGCAACCATCATGGGGAATTGGCGTTACGTCTTTAATGCTGGTAATTTCCAATCCCGCTGATTGTAAGGAGCGTATAGCTGTTTCCCTGCCCGACCCGGGTCCTTTCACAAAGACAGCAACCTGCTTTATACCCTGCTCAATTGCCTTCTTAGCAGTAGCTGTGGCTGCCAATTGGGCAGCGAACGGAGTTCCCTTACGGGCTCCTTTAAAACCTGAGAGTCCAGCTGAACCCCAGGCAATGGCGTTTCCGCTCTTATCAGTTATGGTAATTAAGGTATTATTAAAGGTAGCCTGAATGTACGCCCTGCCTTCAGGGACATTCTTTCCCAATTTCTCTTCTTTACCATAAACCTTTTTAGGTGCAGTAACTGTCTTCTCATCCATAACTTATTCTTTCCCCTCCTCTACCTCTTTTTTGACAGTACCAACTGTCTTCCTTCTGCCCCGCTTGGTGCGGGCATTAGTTCTTGTCCTTTGACCCCGCACTGGCAACCCGCGACGGTGGCGTACACCTCGGTAGCACCCGATATCAATCAATCTCTTAATATTTCCCTGAACAATCCGTCGAAGCTCCCCTTCCACTCTGAAATTCTTCTGGATTATTGTCTGTACGGCGCTGATTTCACTTTCGGTCAGGTCCTTTACTCTGGTATCAGGGTTGACCCCTGCCTCGTGAAGAATCCTATTGGACGAACTCTTCCCGATTCCATAAATGTAAGTTAAACCAATTTCAACTCTCTTCTGCGAAGGTAATTCAACTCCTGCTATACGAGCCATACACTACTCCTTTCCCGCTCATCCTTGCCTCTGTTTATGTCTTGGGTTGGTGCAGATTATCCTTACTATTCCTTTTCTCTTGATTATTTTACATTTCTTACATATCGGTTTAATGGACGCTTTTACCTTCATTAAGAACCTCTACTTATGGCGATAAATTATCCTTCCTCTAGTTAAGTCGTACGGAGAAAGTTCTACCTTAACCTTATCCCCAGCCAGTATCTTAATGAAGTGCATCCGCATTTTGCCGGAAATGTGAGCTAAAATCCGGTGACCATTCTCCAATTCAACTCTGAACATAGCATTAGGTAAAGCTTCGATGACTGTCCCTTCTGCTTCTATCTTTTCTTCCTTAGCCATACCCCCCCCAAAAAAATATAACTAACGCACAGTTCTCCAAAAAACCATCATTTCCCCTCAACCTATTTTGTGGTTCGTAGATTCCGTCGATAATTTCCCTGAGCTATGAATTAATTACTATAAACTACAGCGATGAAAAGACTCTTTAGAGCTCTAACGGAGTTCCGTAAGTATCTCTGGGCCATTATCTGTAATGGCAACAGTATGTTCAAAATGGCAAGACAAACTCCCATCAGCAGTAACAACTGTCCAGTTGTCATCGAGAGTTTTTACCTCATATCTGCCCATATTAACCATAGGCTCAAGCGCAAAGACCATCCCTGCCTTCAAGTAGGGGCCAGTAGACCTTTTCCCAAAATTGGGAATTTGGGGTTCCTCATGCATTTTCTGCCCAATTCCGTGGCCCACTAAGTCCCTGACCACAGAGAAGCCGTCATTTTCGGCACATTCTTGAATTGCTGCAGATATATCGTAGAGTCTGTTGCCAGGTACCATTTGGGCAATTCCGGAATTCAAAGCGCTCTTAGTAACTTCTATCAACCTTTGGGTATCTCTGGATATATTTCTCACAGGTACAGTTATAGCCATGTCGGCATAATAACCCTGGTAAATGACTCCAAAGTCGATGCCGATAATATCTCCCTCACGCAACCCGTAGCTTCCAGGAATCCCATGAACTACCTGGTCATTAACTGAAGTACAAATGGAGGCCGGAAATCCACGAAAACCCAGAAAGGCTGGAACGGCTTTGTGCATTTTTATTAAAGTAAAAGCAACTCTGTCCAACTCCTTTGTACTTACTCCTGGTCTTACCCTTTCTGTTAACTTCTCACAGACCTGGGCAAGAATTTGGCCACCTCTTCTCATTTTTTCAATTTCTTGATTTGACTTTAATATAATCATATATAGTTCACCGAAACTTTTGGGGCTTCAAGTCCGAGCATCCAGGACTCTACATAAGTTCTTGAAGACTTCCTCTATGTCTCTATTTGCATCAATTTTTTCTAAGAGACCACGATTTTCATAATACTCAATAAGAGGATATGTCTCCCTCTGATAAGTATTCATCCTCTCTCTTATCGTGAATTCCCTGTCATCTTCCCGCTGGGACAATCTGGCCCCGCATCGGTTACATAAACCGGGAATACGCGGTGGACTGAACACTAAATGGAAAGTGGCTCCACATCGAGGACAAATCCTCCTGCCGCCCAACCTTTTAACTGCCTCTTCCTCACTTAGCTCGAGGCAGATAACGCGGTCGATCACTCTATTGCTCTCTTTAAGAAAACCATTTAACGATTCTGCCTGGGGAAGTGTCCTGGGAAAACCATCCAAAATGAAACCTTTCCGACAATCCTCTTCTCCCAGTCTCTTCTTTATGATTTCCACAGCAACCTTGTCAGGAACCAGCCCACCTGAACGGACAGCCTCTCGAGTTTCTCTATCCAGGTAACCCCCTTCTCCAAAGCCCACTCGGAGGATGTCTCCAGTTGAAACATGAGGAAGACGATATTTTTCTGCAAGCCTTTTCGCCTGGGTGCCCTTACCACTTCCAGGAGGACCTAAAAGAACCAATCTCATAACCGAAAGTCTCAATTAGTTTAGAAATCTTTGGTTTCTAATACGGGGCTTACCTAATGTTAAAGTATCTCCCTTTTATCCTTCCCTTCTTCATAAACCCTTCATAATGGCGCATAATCAAATGGGATTCTATTTGTCCTATAGTGTCCAAAGCAACGCCGACCACAATCAATATTGCGGTCCCTCCAAAGATATTAGCAAGACTGGGGGGAGCGTTAACCCAGCTTATAGGATATTCTGGGAGAATGGCAATACAGACCACAAACAACGCACCTGCCAGAGTGATTCTGGTCAATATCCGGTCAATATAGGAAGCTGTCGATTGTCCAGGCCTTATCCCTGGAATAAAACCACCCCACTTCTTCATATTCTCAGCCAGATCACCAGGATTGAACGTAATTGCCGTATAGAAGTAGCAGAAGAATATGATCAAACCACCATACATAAATGTATAAATCCAATGGCCAGGTCGCAGCAAGCTACCAACTCTCGCCATAAGCCCTACGTTGGGAAAGAACTGAGCAATGGTTGCTGGGAACATCATTATAGCCACAGCAAAGATGACTGCAATTACTCCCGATTGGTCTACCTTAAGAGGAAGGAATGTGCTCTGCCCTCCGTACATCTTGCGGCCAATAATCCTTTTGGCATACTGAACTGGAATCTTTCTCTGAGCCTGCTCGACCCAAACTACACTGGCAGTAATACCAAATACCAGTGCTGCCAAAAATAGGACTCCAAAGAGTGTCATCTCTTCACTTCGGAACAGACGAAAGACATTTCCCACTGCTGCCGGCAATCGGTCAACGATGCCGGCAAAGATGATAAGTGATATCCCATTCCCCACGCCCTTCTCCGTAATCTGCTCTCCCAGCCACATAATAAAAACAGTCCCGGTTGTTAAGGTCAAAATGGTCATCAATTGGAAACTGAGGCCAAGATTCTTTACTATAGAAGCTCCGGTTGGCGCTTTCATCGATTGCATCCAGAAAGTTAATCCGAAAGATTGAATGGCGGCTATGAACAGTGTGGAGTAACGAGTTATCTGAGCGATCTTTCTCCTACCGAATTCTCCCTCTTTCGACAATCTCTCAAGATAAGGAATGGCTGTTTGTAGAAGAGATATAATAATAGAAGCATTAATGTAAGGCATAATACCTAAAGAGAAAATAGATAGCCTATTCAGAGCCCCTCCGGAGAACATGTCCAAAAAGCCGAATAGAGTTCCCCTTTGAGTTTCAAAAAAAGCTTTCAACGCTGAAGCATCGATTCCTGGGGTAGGAATAGCTGCTCCCAACCTATATACTGCCAAAATTCCCAGAGTAAACAGTATCTTCTTCTTCAATTCTGGTATTTTGAAAATATCAGTTACGCTCTTTAACATTACCAATCCACCTATTTCACCAAAATTTCAACAGTACCCCCGGCTTTTAAAATCTTCTCTCTGGCACTGTTGCTGAAGCCAGCCACTTTTACCTTCAACTTCTTTGTTATCTCCCCGCTCCCCAGAATCCTTATCGGCAATTCCCTTTTTACTAATCCCTTCTCTCTAAGGGTAGAAGGGGTAACTTCCTCATTATCATTAAACTTCTCTTCAAGACTTCTAAGATTCACTACGTTATACTCCTCCTTAAAGATCCTGGTAAATCCCCTCTTTGGTAGACGCCGAATAAGTGGCATCTGACCTCCTTCGAAACCGAGGCGTACTCCTCCACCTGATCGGCTTTTTTGCCCTTTATTTCCACGACAACTCGTACCACCATGCCCTGAACCGGGACCCCGGCCTACCCTCTTCTGCTTGTGTCTACTGCCGATGTTGGAGGTGAGTTCTGACAACTTCATTTCTTCTCCCTTTAATAATGCTATGAACTACGAACTAATGACTACGAACTGTTATAATTCTTCTATCTTCTTGCCTCGCAGTTCTGCAACTTTCTCTTTCGTCCTCAGACTTTCAAGTCCTTTCATTGTAGCATGGACTACATTGATTGGATTATTTGACTTAAGCGATTTAGTCAGAATATCTTTTATGCCGGCTGCTTCTACTACTGCCCTTACCGGACTACCCGCTATTATCCCAGTTCCAGGGCTAGCAGGCCTCAGCAGTACCTGACCAGCTCCAAAATGACCGATTACCCCATGAGGAATTGTGGTGCCTCTCAGGGGCACAGCAATGAGGTTCTTTTGCGCTCTTGCTACACCCTTCTGAATAGCAGCTTGAACTTCTCTCGCCTTGCCCATCCCACAACCTACATAACCATTTCCATTCCCTACAACTACCAGGGCGGTAAAGCCAAACCGTTTGCCTCCCTTAACTACTTTAGCCACTCTATTGACATTTACAACTATCTGCTTCAGTTCCAGGCCTTCCGCACTTATCTTTGCCAATTCAACTCCCCTCTCTATCAAAACCTCCCAAATGTCATTGCGAGGGAGCGAAGCGACCGAAGCAATCTCGAGATTGCTTCACGGAGTTTACCCTGAGCGGTATGTTGAGATTGTTCGCTTCGAGATTCTTCGCTTCGCTCAGAATGACAGAAGGCGAAGGGTTCGCAATGACAACTGGAATTAAAACTCTAATCCGCCTTTGCGGCATGCCTCAGCCAGATTCTTTACTCTCCCATGATAAGCGTATCCACCCTTGTCGAAGACCGCTCTCTTAACACCCGCGGACTTCGCCTTCTCAGCGATTAGTTCTCCTACCAGAGCCGCCGCTTGGCTCTTCTTCAATTTCTCAACTTTCTTCCTGATTTCAGGAGAGAGCGTGGAAGCCGCCACAATTGTCTTACCAATTTGGTCATCTACTATTTGAGCATAAGTGTGTCGTAAGCTCCTATAAACACATAATCTAGGACGAGAATTCATTCCGAAAACCTTCTTTCTTACTCTCAGGTGTCTTCTTTTTCTCCGAACCGAACGAGAAATCAAACTATTTCTCTCCTTTAGGAGCCGCACCACTTACTGCAGCAGCCTTCCCGACTTTCCTTTTAATCTGTTCATCTATATATCGTATTCCTTTTCCTTTATAAGGCTCAGGCTTTCTGAACCTCCTTATCTTAGCAGCAACTTCACCCACCAGTTGCTTATCAATTCCGGAGAC
>Ga0315307_1000381_pt1 | contig 19097 bp, 30 predicted proteins | sample TDP2_MG_FD_203079 | JGI IMG/M metagenome (GOLD analysis project Ga0315307, IMG submission 203079) | Freshwater sediment microbial communities from Lake Towuti, South Sulawesi, Indonesia - TDP2 | ecosystem: Environmental > Aquatic > Freshwater > Lake > Sediment | place: Indonesia: South Sulawesi...
TGTAATCGCTATGCCTCCGTCCTTCGCTCCGTAACGCGATAGCCCTAGCTGTTTGATCTGCTCGTCTAGGAACTTCACCTTGTCCTCAAGTGTCAATATCTTCGGCTGTGACTTCAGGACAGCATCCGCGTCTATTCCGACTGCCAGTAGAACTCTTCTCGCTGCTTCAAACTCGGCTACCTTCTTATCCATCGCTGCCTGTTCTTTCCAGATTGCCGGGTAGATCTTGGTTTTATAGATCTCTCGAAGTTTCTCGATGTATTCCTTGCTGTAGTATTTCTCAACGCCTAGATCTCGTCCTTTCAGCATATTGCGCCATTCAGGGCTGATGTCTCTGAGTGCATCGATGACGTTGAAGCTGTATTTTCTAAAGCTCTTCAAGGTTATTGCTTGTTCGTTGGGAGCGCTAGGTCGAATCGCTTTCTGTTTCACGGTTTTCTCGAAGACTCGGGTTGGCATCATCTGGAACCAGTCAGGAGTGAAAGGAAAGATTCGTCCTGTTGCCTCTTCTGTTCCGAATCTCTTGGATTTCAGTTGTTGGAGAATTGCTATGCCTTTCTTGCCGATGAAGGCTATTGGCTCGAATTTCTTAGGACCTGATTCGGTTGGTCGGAGTTTACGAGGGATCTGGATATGAGCTATGTCTTTCTCTTCCCATCCCGGTTCAAGCCAGCTCCATTCCATAGCTACAAAGACTCGACTTCTACATGGTGTATCTGCTGCGATTGTGAGTAGAGCTTTGACCTCAAGGTTCGGGCTGTATTGGATCATTGCTTCGATCTCGTTCTGCTCAGGAACCCGAGTCTCTTTTGCTAGGTCTTGGCTTAGCCGGATGAACTTCTTTGGCAGTTCATGTCCATGATAGCTTAGGAAGCTTCCGAGCGCGGTCCTTGCTGCAACAACGGTTCCGGGTGAATATCCTCCTTCTCCTGTCGGCTTCTTGACTTGCTGAAGATGCCGGAGAAACTCAATGATTTTGGATTCAACCTCGGTCTTCCGTTCTCCTCGTTTCAAGCCTTCCTTCTTGATCTGAAGAATCTTCTCAGGAGTCCATCCTGTGAATTCGAGGAAAAGAGCCATAGACCGAGTGTAACCCATTCGCGTCATAGCTTTCTCTGTAACTGCGTCCAGCCATTCTTTGACTTCTTTGTATCGTAGTGGATCGACTATGGAAAGTTTGTTCATTCTCTACCAACTCCTCGCCTGACGAGTCTCAGACTGCTCGGTTTCTTCGGATAGGAGTTCCAACAAGACATCTGCGTGGCATGGCTTGTCAAGAGGACACCAACAAGCTAGATTCTTTCCTAGCAAAGGATCTAGGAATCTAGGATTTGCGTTAAGCTCAGCCTTTATCCAATCGCGGTAAAGCTCCACAGCCTCGGAAGCGGTAGGAACTCCGGGAGATCCTATAGTAAACGGGTTTCCCCATTTCGTAGGCCTACCGACATAGACCGTATTGACAGGCATTCTCCAATCTCTGCTACGCTTTCGTTGGACTCGAATAGGAGACATAGCGCTCAAACCTCCGAAGGCTGAAAGTTGGGCTTCTCTTCTTCAAGGACAAGTCTTAGATGGCTACAGTTTCCTCGGTATTGGAAGCCTTTACAATCACAGCTTCTCTCAGCGGTATCGACTACATGGAAGGTTCCCGGGTGACTGGCGCTCTCGACTTTGTAGAGATCAACGCCTAGCTCGATTATTTTTCTTCTATTTTTCTTTCCCAGATCATCGACTGGTGACTTCTCAGAATCTCTTAGGATCGGATCGCCTACTACTTCAGACAGGTTTACACATTCCATCTCGGGCGCATCCTCACTTACTAGTAGTGAAGGGTAGTTACTTATAAGCGTATCTAAATATCTACTGGCTAGTAAGTTTTTATTTAAAAAACCTTACAGATATGTCGGACTTATGTTTTTGCCTTGATGCCTGTATAATAGAGGGGTAGGGACTTGCTTTTAAAATGAGGGGATGGGTGAAAGTAATGTCACTACCTATCATTACGGGTAGGGAAGAGAAGCTAATCAGGGCTTTAAGCAACGCGGTCTCCATTTCGGGAATAAGGCGTTGAAGAGAGCAAGGTAGACCGCTTCGAACTCCCGGGCATCCTCCTTTTCATAAAGCATGAAATCCCCACATTTCGGACAATCAATAAAGATCCCGCTATTGACTTGACGAGGATGGTAGGATATAGCGCGAATTGTATCTTTGCATTTTGGACATGTAATCCCTTCAACGAACGTTAGGGTGCGATAGCCGTCTCTTGTTGGAAGTTTGAGGAGTTGCGATTTTTGACTTTCCTTGGTCATGGCTTTAATCCTTCATCTTGGTATAGCGCGGTTATAGAACGGCCGCTTGGTCCTCTTATTTGTTTCAGTCTTCTGTATATGGTTGCGTAACAAAGATACACATCGTTATCCTCGGCCATTTTGAATGAAGGAAGATGTAGAAGATTGAGTTCGTCACGCCATCCTATGGTTAAGATTCGCGTCGTCTTCTTAAATGCCGCCGCAAAGAGGGGTCCTATCAGGAAGGTTCGTAGCGCGGTGATCTCCCTTTCATGGGCGACGTTTAGAAGTTCAATGCTTACATAGGGAAGATTCATTTCATAATGATAATTGTCAAAGAATATGGAGACAGAATCGGTTAACACGGAGATCGTCACGGTATCCATGCCCATATCCAAGAAACCATCGATGTAGACCGCTTCATATTGCTTGACTAACTTCTGTTCTTGATCGGGAGTCAAATTCCGAACCTGTTTCGTTACCTCTATTTCTCTAAGTTTCGACCGATCCTCAGATGGAACGAACTTCTTATCGCAACTCAGGCAATACCATGCCTTGGATTCTTCAAGATATTGAAGTTCCCTTCCACAACTAGGACAATTCACTTCTCCCATTCCTCTCCGCATTGGCCGCATCTATAGAATGGCTTAAGCGACTCATCATATAAATCAACATCGTTGGACCCACAAAAAGGGCAATTCATTCTTCATCTCACTCTATTACGGGTCCTCTTTTTGTGTAACCGCATTTCAGGCAACGGTATTGTCTAAAAGGTATTCCTAAGATGTATTCAATCCCATTGTAAACATACGGCGTTCTTTGCTTGCAGTTTGGACAGTATTCGTTTCCCGGTAGCATTCCTATCTTCTCGCGTATAGAATCCATACACCGGGAATCGTTTGCTTCTGTTTCTTGGATCTTCTCATGTTACTATCTCCGTTATTGGTGACGGATGTCCACAAACATAACATTCCAAATGAGGTTGAAGCAAGATTGGATCAAGTTTCTTCAAGGAGTTGAATCTCTTCAACCCTTCAACTCTTATGAAGGGCCTCATTACCCCACATTTCGGACACTCTATTTCTTCCATTCACCAAATTCCTCCCGGGTAACTCCAAGGTTCGATTGTCTCCGGCTTCAAGTCAACCCATGCTATGATGTATTTGTCCCGGCTTTCCCAAACCGCGAGGATCTCGGGATCTCGATTCACGGCTTCGAGAAACTCTTCCTTGTTGAAGCCGTTCTTGCGGCAAGCACTCCAATGAACCGGGAGGCGATTGGTTTCATACTCCGGCTTCACATGGATGAGCTTCGCATCCTTGACCGCTTCGAAAGGACTTGTTCCCTTTGCAATGATGATCGGCGTCATCGCTCAAATCTCCGAGGGTTGAAAGTTCTTTTCCATCTTGATCGGGTCCTCTTCGGCTAGAATCTTCAAGATTATGTCGGCGTGGCATGGGAGGGTTAGGGGACACCAACACGCCAAATCCTTACCTTTCAACGGGTCGAGGAAGTTCGGGTCGCTAGAAATCTTCTCTCTAAGCCAAGCCTCATACTTCGCCAAGACATCCGACCTCGTCCCGTCCGGTCCGATCTTAAACGGGTTCCCGTATTTTGTCGGGCGGCCGACGTAGACGGCGTTCTCGGGCATCGTCCATCCTTTCGATCTTCTCCTCTGGATTCTCCCCATTGGCCGGCCTATCCCGTTTGATATATCCCTACGCTTAGGGACGCTTAAAAACTAGGAGGACGGGTGAAAGTATTCGCGTTTAGCGATCTTCACAACCAAATACAGATCGCGAAATGCTCAAGCATCATGGAATATTTTGGAAACCATTTACCGCAAGAGGGACACTTTGCGGGTTCATCGAACATGGTCATTTATTTCGCCTAACGACTCTTGAAGATGGGCTTGCTCGTATCTACTCTCTGTTTTGATGCGTAGACGGCTAGAACCCAAGCCCAAAAAGCATCATCCTTTTCGCCTTCCCCGTGGAAAAGCCTCAGTCTACCATCTTTCGTAAATTCATATCGTTCAACATTCAATGCGTTGATTAGTTCAGAATCATACGGAATCAAAGTTCTCCTTTGAATGGTTTCTTGCTTTGCATAATTAGCCATCTCCTCCTTCATGGGAAGGGTGAACTTCTTTCCTTCCACATTCCTCATCCCTTGGCCTACGGTCATCTCTTCAACCGGGAACTCGCCGACGCCGGTTTGATCTACAAGCCAATATCCAAAGCTCTTCCATCTATCATTGAGATATTTGACATATCCAATGACGCTACCATAGTTTTCTCCTAGAGGAAAGACCTTCTTATGGACGACGTTCTTCACGTTATCCACGGTTATCGGCCCGTTTGGAAGCTCGAATTTAACGTCGTCAATAACTTCAACGACTATTACGACGCTATTAGTGATTTCTTTGCCAAGGTCTACTCCGCCGAAGAATCTACCTTCGGGCAAGGCATCGCGTGAGACATAGATAGATTTTCGAGTTTCGCGAGTGTCAATCATCTCTTTAATCAAGTCATAGCTTAGGAATGTGTCGAGATCCTCGATGAATTGGGCTTCATACTCCATTTGAAACTCTCGGGGAGATCCAAACTGCTTTACAATCTCGTCGATTTTCTCTACCGTCAATTCGCCTTGAATTTCGGCTTCCGGCGGAAGACGTTTCTTCAAGTATCGCCAAACCGCGTTGATCTTTAAGCCATATGGGCTAGTGTATCCGCTTCTGATTCCTCTACGCCAATCGACATGATGTTGAAGATACATGTTGCTCTTGCAGATCTCATAGAATCTATGGCCTTTGCCTTTAGGGGTGCTTAGAATCCAGAGGTTGCCGTTTGTCGTATTGAACATGGGGTCTATAATGCCGTCGAGGAGGGTATCGGCGTTTCTGAACATGGCGAATTCATCGCAAAGAACTATATGAGCCGTGTAGCCTCGGATGAGATCTAGGCTATTTGGAAGAACATAGATTATCGATCCGTTCGTTAGCTCTATCTTCGTCCTCTGAATCTTCAAGAAGTGTTTTCTTCGAAGAACCTCCGGTATGGCTTTGAGATGTGGGTCCATTCGGTCGCGGAAGAGGAGGCTTTGACGCATTGAAGGCGCGACGATGAGTGCGGTTATTCGAGGGTGATACCAAGCATATTTTAACAGTTTGGCGCCGAAGGTTGTGCTTTTTCCTGTTTGTCGGGTCCATCTTCCGGCTATATCTTGGTCGTCTCGGGCTTGCAGAACTTCAAGTTGAAAGTCGAATGGCTCGAAGCCGAAGACGAGGCGGCAAAACAGATCCGCGTTCGTCTCCATCTCCGCTTCCAAGTAAGGATAGACATGGTTAACCGCTTCGTTACACTCTCGATTCAGTCGAAAAGCGTAATGAGGTTCCTTTAAGCAACGTTCGGCGGTTTCTCTAGGATTCATTTGGACCCCTTTATCCGTCGGAAGTTGATTAGGAGCCAACATGTAATTTTCGCAACGGTCTTCGTGTTTAGAACTGTTTGGAAGCTTGGATCATGTGGAGAGTTGAAGAGGAAGTAGTCGAATCCGGCATCTGCAAGGACGAGAATGGTTACAATGATCTTACTAGTGAGCAATGGATTCCAACGGAGTGTTTTCATCGATTTACCCTCTTCACGGCTTTCTTAGGCAATTTGGATTCGAGTTCCTCCCATTTGTCGCCGATTGGAACTTTAACGAGGAGCTTCACGATGTTCTCAAGGCATTTCTGCAAGAGGATCTCGTAGCGTAGCCGTTGGCCGTCTTCCAATCCTTTCTCTTTGAGCTTCTCCTTTATCCGGTTGGCTTGATTGGCTAGTTCTTCTAGAGCTTCCTCAATCTTCTTCTCGCGGTTCATTTCGCCTTCTCCTTGAGATTTCTAACTTTGTATTTGACCTCGACGTGAATGGTCACTATGCCGGTATCCCAATCTGATTCCGACCAAATATCGGCGGTTCCCGGAATATCTCGAAACTGTTTCAGGAATTCAACGAACATCTTCTTCGAAGGATACGAGTGTTTGCCGCATTTACATCTCGCTAGATTTCGAGCATCGTAGGGTCCTGTAAGCTTCGATTTATCAACGATGATTTTCATAGGATCACCTTAGTTTTCTAAGCGCGAACTTCGTCGCCTTGTTGGTTATTTTGACGACTATGACGGCAACAGGAGGAACTATGAAAGCTTGCATGAATAGCCACGAAGCATATTGTTCCGTCGTGACACGAGTTACAAAGATCATATAGGGTGAGAGCATTCCGGTCCAGAGAACGAAACCTAGACCCGCCTCAATAAGACCAATGATTATCCCGATCTTGGTAATCTTCATGGTCTATTCGCCTCTCCTTGCCTTGCCCCGAAAATACCAATCGATTATCAAGGCATCCAAGGGAGCTAAGACCGCAACGACATGATCGAACATGGAAGGGTTGAACTGTAGTGACCAAGCAAGGCAACCGAGAAATCCGACGGTGAAGATGACCGCGATGAGGCCGCGCCAATCTTCTCTCCCGAACTTGATTGCTCCGTCTTTTACAACGACTTTCGACTCTTTCTGTTCATTGGACATTTTCTAATACGTCTCCATTCGGTTGAGGAATTTGACGGAGCCATCCGGGAAGCGTTGGCGGGATTTGCGGTATCTTCGGCTATTCTTCGGTTCCTCTGTTTGCCCTCGTTTGAACTTCTTGGCTTCCTTTCCTTCTTGAAGCGGTAGAACCCGTTTGACGAGCATTGAAGTCATTTCTCCGCAATGTTGGCATTTGTGAGCGAAAGGAATGCTGGAAATTTCATGTTTTGGAGTGGGTGAGTCGGGGTCTATGACATCGGTTTCAAAGATGAGATGGATATCTCGCCAAGTATCGCCTTTCTGTAAGCCTATGAACCAACCTATCGCTTTCCGGCGGGTTTCAACTAAGCCCGGAGGCAATGGAAGGACGATGTTCTTGACGTTCTTAGTTCCGCTTGCATCGATCCAATGGATCTCGATTCGGTCGCCGGGTTTAAGGTTCTGCACAAGCTCTAGAAGTGTGCATTTGCGACTTTTCCCCTTCTCTTTCTCGGACATCTTCCAATCACCCTCCGCGTGATATTCAACTCGAAACTATCGGACTTCCTCCATCTCGAATTTGGCTGAAATATAGTCGGCTAGGCAAAAGAGATGTTCAAGCAAAGTCTCCGGCTTCGGATTCGAAGGATAGGTCCAATGGCTCATATGACGCTCGATCAAGCGAGCTATCGCGTCAACGTCATCTTGAAGCTCCGGGAACATTGAGAACTCTTTTATGTAGATGCTTCGAAGGATCACGCTTGACAAGAGAGGATGTAATTCGTCTTGAATCTCATCTCTAATCCATTCTTTCCCATTCCATTGATTGGTATCGCATTTCGAGATGTCATGAAGTAGAGCCGCGGCAATCAGTCGATCACGATCCTTTGGAGATAACTTGAATTCTACGGCGATATGCTCGGAGAATTTGGCAACTCGACAGAGATGCCGGATAAGGCCATAGCGGCTTCTCTCGTCGGAGGGATGATGCTTCCCCGAGATCGAGGAAGGTAATTCTCGAAGAGCATTGTAGTATTTCTCGATTATGGTCGTGATTAGGCGTTCAAGCTTCGGGTTCTCTATGCTCTGGATACGGGCAAGAAGATCTCCGGGTTCAATCATGTGAAGGACCTCCTAACGTCAACTTGGCGAGGGTGATGATCTGATTCTTTAGATCCGTTAGATCGCGCCAACGGATTTCGAAATCCACTTCAATTGAATCCTGCTCGGTTTCGCTTGGATGATTCTCCCCAACCAATGTTCCTTTGTCCTTGAGCCATCTTATCCGGTTCTCGTCATCTAGACAGATCAATCGAACCAAGACGAATCCATGCTTCTTCAAGAGTTCCGCTTCATTCAAATATCGTAAGTCATCGACGACGGCTCGGCAAGTCTCTATAGGGCAATTGGCTTCAATGTTTTCAACTAGATACCTTGCCCAAACATCTCTATCTATTTCACGCATGGCGGACCCGAATCTTTGAAGAAGTTCGCGGTCCTTCCCCTCCATCTTGAAGAGATCCGTAGCCAATTCCTTGAGCTTAGACGCGAAGCTAAAACACTTGAAACCATAGTCCTCTAGAAAATGCGAGGCCGTGGATTTCCCGGAACCCATCTTACCCGTTAAAGCAATTCGAGTCAATTTGTTACCTCCGAAGCTTCAAACCAAAGAAGCATCTCCGACTCATCTTTCCAAACGAGTTTACTAAGACCGATTACCCAAGGATGTCCGTAGAGTCGTTCAGGAACGACCGTGTAACATGATTTTCGAAGCATCCAAGCGAACAGCATTTCGCAAGGTATTCCTATTGTCACGTCTTTACGGGGCATAAGGACGATGATAACATCTGATTGAGCAACTTCGCCTAAGTCACCAAGAATTATCTTTGCCGCGATTGACTTGCCTTTCTCACTATTAGGATCGAGATCGTTCCAATCAACTATTTGCCCGACTCTTCTCTTTTCAACGGAGAATGGGTTTATCACCGTATATCCGTAAGATTCCAATTTCTTCTGTATGTCTAATCCCCGATCTCTTTCGTGAACCGAATGTGCAAGATAGATCTTCATTATGAAGCCTCCAAAACTTTGTTATCGGGAATCTCGTCAAGCGAAAGGAAGATCTTCAAGCCGAGTTTTTTGGCTGTTTCAAGTTCCCTGTTCGCGCCCGGACTTGGAGCCATATAGAATAAGGCTTCACATTGTTCAAGCCAAGGCTGATTTAGATTGAAATAACTATCATATTCCCAATTTCCCGCGAGTAATCCCATTAGAAAATCGAGGCATGGGACGAATGGAATATGGCCTTTCTTGTATATTTTGATTGCAACGCTAATCATACGATGAAGATTTTGGATATATATCACCGCACTTGGCGCGTTTAAAGGACCCGCGACATAGATCCTCATTTCAATTTCACCTTCACGTTTGTATTTTTGAAAATCTCGACTATGATCTTCGCTTCCATGAGGCGTTCATCGGCTTCCTTGAAGTATCTTTGAGCCGACGCTTCATCTCCAAGTTGACGGAAACGGGCGGCCGTGACAACATAGTTCCAAGCATCATCGAGTAAGCCTCCAAGTCTCTGAGTGTTCAAATCGACATCTCCCTCATGGTCCTGAGATCGATGAATTGTATGTAGCCGGCTCGAATCCGGCGTCTCGCGAAGACGGGAGTTGCCCCGTATTTCCTCGCAAGATCCGTTAATGCGGCGACTTCATGGCAATTGATAATTCCTGTTTTGACCTGAATGAAGAGAACCCATGGCACAAAGCGGACGGTTCGAGGATCTTCACTTGTTGGCATGACATCTCTTATAACCGCGAGTAGATCTACCGGTCCTTTAGATCCGGCCGATCTAGTAACGAAGAAGCCCTTCGCCTCCAGAATTTTTTTTATTTTTCTCTCGAAGCGGGCGCCTTTCTCATAGTTGGTCAATATGGAACCTCCTCCTCTTGGTTTTCCTCATGTCCCGGCGTTATCGCTCCTTGATCCGAGTCCTTTTCGGCGAGATCGATCTTCGCTTTGACATCCTCGATGAATTTTTGAAGTTGGAGGAAGTTGCCGTTAAAAGGAAGGAAGATCTCGATGTGACTCCATCTTCCTCTGTAGCCTTTCATGGCGGAGGTAGCTATCTTGTCGCTATCAGTGTATCCGGCGAACTTGATTTCGCTTCCTTTCTCTGTCTCGATTAATCCCACGGCGCTTTTCAGATCTTGAATAACAAAGCTAACGCCGATGTTTCTTTCAACGGCCTCTTGGATATGTTCGAGGAACTTCTTCGTTGCGGAGGCGGTTAGTCTTATTGCAACGTCGGCTTTGGTGAATCTGTTCTGAGTCAATATGATTATTCCATGAAGTTCCTTCTCCGCTAGTTTGACCATTCCGAAGTCGGGTCCTTTCGCCGGCCTCATTTCTCACCCCTCCAACCTTTCGGGTGATACTTTCCATGATACTCGCCGCAAGCCGCGATGATCTTTGGGTGACAGAGATCACAAAGCCAATTTGGACACCATTTCGAATCCGGAGGAGTGTTCGTCTTGAATCCTTGATGAAGGGCCTCTCCTCTCTCCTTTAGATCGGAGGGAGGTTCCGGCGGCAAGTCGAATTCCCGGTATGGAGCGCCATCCGTTAGCTTCGCTATGCAGATTATCCGAAGTTTCTTGAGTTGCCTCGCTAGATTCGGATCTGTAGCTTGGAGAAGTTCGACGTAGGCTTTGGCTTGAAACTTGTGAAACTCGTCGGGGCGGTCGGCTTTGAAGACTAGGACCTTGTAGCTTTTCACCTCGAAGAGTATCCAAAGCATTTGATCGATAACGTCGATGCTTCCGACGATTTTGAATTCGCCGAAGTCTTTCTCACAGTATATTTCACACCAATGCTCCGGGTATTTGCTTTGAATGGATCTATGGGCGGCTTTACCCCACCATAAAGCCATGTTCTGTCGGTAGGTTGAAGTATAGTCTATGAACCGTTCGAAGTAGGCTTTCCTCGGATGAGTTATTTCCGTAACATGATAGACGTTTGGCCTATAGGACCGGACTTTGAATTCATTCCGGATTGCCTGAATTGGACAACTAGGATCTTTTTGGTCATCGCGACATTGAATACATTCGTTGATCTGGATATCCTTTCCACTCTTCGGGCAAGGGACACATGACCAAACCATCGAGTTTGATTGCGGCGGTTTTAACTCCATTAGTTTCAACGTGATTCTTCGAGTTTCCTCCTCCTCCGCGATCTCCCTATCGACTTCCCGTATCCATTTGAAGACTTTGGTAACGAATCTTTCGTCGGTTACTCTATATCGGTGTAAAAGTTCATGAAGAATTGTTTGTTCTAAGATGATGAGGAAGAGATCGTCAATCGTCAACCATGAGAATTTATTCTTGAGTTTGTCGTAGGTTTTTTGAGCGTTTCGAGCTACTAGATCAAGATAGATTTCAGCCTTCTTTTTCCGCCCCACTTCTCCATAAGCTCCGAGAGTGTCGATGTCCCGTTCCGAGAACGTTGTCAAGTCTACAAGGCTATGCCAAACATTCAACCCGCCGCTAACTTTCGCGTCTATATCCGGGTTGATCTCGACTTGGACTTCGGCCTTGGCTCCGCAATCCTCGCAAAGTTCCTCATCGTCCGGCTCTAGATCTTTGAGGTATGCGGTGAAGCTTCTACCCCGATACTTCTTGATGAAGCATCTTGAGCAAAGGGATTTGGTGAAGGTCATTCCGGAGCCTCCTTGATCGCCTTCAAAGCCCGTTTTAACCCGACGCCATTTTCTATCGCGTCGATTCCATGCCAATCCGGTTGAAAAAGGATCATTTCAGGCGTCAAAGCAACCTTGTAACATTGTAATTGCGCATGTAGTAGAGTAGGCGTCTCTTGCAAGTGCGATGTTACAAGGTTTAGGAAATCCTCAGAAATAGGCTCCTTTAACCGAATTTCATCTCTTTCCGAGCCTTCCAACCTTGTAACCTTGTAACCGGTAGGTTGACTTCTAAACCCGTAAACCGCGGTTCTACCCTTCCCGGTTACAAAGTTGCTAACCCAACCCTTGTTGCTTAGAGCCTTTAGCTTCTCGATTATCGTCTTCCTGTTTCCGAGATCCTCTTGGCGGTAGTCCGGATGCTCCAAGACATCGCTTACCGTGAATCCTTCCACGGGTTCGGTGTAGTCACCTTCTTTGGTATGGATTGTCTTCGGTTGTCTACCTTCCCGGGTAAGAGTGAGAAGAGTTGATTTGCGCTGTTGAATCCAATTGAGAAGCTTCTTCTCTCCCGGAGCGAGAGCGCCTCTCGAAATTGCTACAACATTCTTTCCAATTATCTTGATGAAATCGAAGATGAACGGGTTGGTGAAGATCATGTTCTTCTCTTCGTTTCTCAAGCAAACGTTTTGAAAGAGATAGGTTGCAAAGTCCATGAGGTTGACGAAGTCGGGGAGTTTTCTCCGGTCTTCTAGACCTTTCATCGGGAACTCTATCTTGGAGAGGAAGGGGACATAGTAGTGCTTGTATTCTTTGAGGAGACTGAGGTAGGCTCTGATAACTTCAATATCCTTTCTCTCTTGCTCTAAGGCGCTTGGCGGGATATGTCTCCGCCATTCATACCAAAGCCTGATCCTTTCCGTTTGCTCTTTGCTCTCGTCCGGGTTGACATCCCATTCCCGTGTCTTGGAGTGAAGGCTCTCCTCAACTTCGGTTGAACTTGTGATGTAGCATAATGGTCCTTGCAGAGTAACCTCAACCGGCTCCCAATCACCGGATTCTCCGCGAATATTAAAGCCAATCTTGATTTTGTCTTCGCTCTTGATCTGTTCAAACGTGTATTTGACTTGGCCTTGGAAGTCGGCTCTCTCCTCGATTAAGATGAAGACTTTTCCCCGCGTATCAAGTCCCAATAAAACCATGCGTTTAAGCCAAGGCGCGGTTTGAGAGGACATGACTATTACGTTCTCTTCGCCGAGAAGCTCGCTCAACCAATAATACAACATCTTTTTGCCAACTGCGTTTGGACCGGAAAGGCGAACCATGCTTGTTGAGACGTGGGCGCCGACCGCGACCAAGAACATGAAGAGGCGGTTACTCCATTCGCCGGTCAAACGATACTCCAAACATTTTTGAAGATGCTGAGTGAATGCAACCGGGTCCTTTAGAAGCTCCTTCGCTTTCTCCAAAGCCTCTTCGTTGAACTCGCCTAACAGCATGGGAAGCATTGTCTTTCTAAGCGGGCATTCTTGGAGGACGCAACGTTTCTTCCAGATGCCGTTTATATGGTCACAACCATATAGATATCCGCCTTTCAAGGCTTGCTCGAACATGGCCTCCTTGATCTTCAGTTCGGTATGGGGCGGGCAATTCTGTTTATTCCATTCGAGAAGGATCTCTAGGGCTTGCTGTTGTTTCTCAGGCGTCTCCTTCATGCCTTTGAAGTTGAGAAGATAGCTTGCGAGTTGAATGCCGACCGGATCTCTCTCCCCGGGTCCTAATCCTCCTCGAAGATAAGATTTGACGCATGGAGGATCTTCGCCCGTGTAAGGTTGCCCTAAACTTTCAGTTTTCTCCATCCATCCGGAATCCTCTCGCTTGATAATCTCCTTGATCTGAGCGATCTCTTGCGGATCGGTGTGAACCGGTTTGACTTTAAGGATGTATTGAAGGGAGAGGGGATTCCACTCCTTATCATAGATCACTGAGAACTTCCCGGAGATCCGATGCTTCCCCAATGGAAGTTTAACTAGATTGCCGAAGCCTTTTCCTGTAAGCTCGCCTTGCTTGGGGAAAACCTCTATTCCTCCTTGAATTTTAAGGTCCTTCATTACGTTTCGGAGAAGTCTATTTACAACTAGAGCCGGAATCGGAGGATCGAAGAAGACCCAAAGATGATATCCTTTGCAACCTGAGAACTCAACTAGAATTGCTTCAAACCGGATCGTCTTGCCTGTAAGCGCTTCCACAAACATTGTGACTTGTTTTCTAAGATTTTCCAAGGCTTCATTCGTTACATCCGCGAGGTCAAAGTCATACATTCCCCATTTAACCGTGTTATCCGCGGCGATTTGGTAAACTCCAATCGTCTTCTCTCCGCGTAAATGTTGCCTGATAAGGTCCTTCGTCAAAGGTTCCTTGATCGAATTGTATTGGCCGTCCGGAAGTTGTTCGGCGTAACAGTCGGTTCGGTGAACGAAGAGTTCCCAAATCTTGTCGATAAGCTCGTCGGGGATCTCAAAGTCCGAGTCTCCTCTAACCGAAGCGTAGATCCGGGTTAATCCGGACTTTATGAATTCCGTTATTCCAATATCCTTCTTGGTCCGTTTACTCATTCAAAGAACTCCTCAACCAATTTTCCTTGGCTAGAGTTTTGCCATGTGCCGAGAAGAAGGCCGCAATATGAGCAAACAATCTCTCCGCCATCCGATCCGCAACCGAGGTTGTAATCAGGCGCGTAAATGGCGATACCTTTCTTGCACTCCTTACACACGCATCTTCGCCTTTGAAAGAATACAGTGAAAAAGTTTGGAATTCTACGCGGGAAAAGTCCAATCTATTGGACTAGGTTATCGTGATCCAACGGCCTTGTCTATCTTCTACGATGAGTCCGGCTTTTTCGAGGCGATTCAAGCCAAGGTATAAAGTGCTTTTAGGCAACCCGTATTTTTCTAGTTCGAATGCTGATATCGGTTGATTCAGGAAAATGAGTTTATAGATCCTAGCTACGCTACTACCTACTGAATCGCAAAATCTGATTAGCCGCTCGACTAGAATCGCGGCCTTCTCTTGTGAGGTGAGGATCATTGCCTCGAAGAAGGTAAATCGTAGGATATTTAGCCGTTTTAACTAATTTACCAAAACACCAAATGTAAAATGGTGTAAACATGAAAAAATGGAAAGGTTAAAAGACCTAAATATAGGGGTTTTCGCGCTCCTCATGGAATCGGGCTTATATCACTTCGACTTGACTGAAGAAAGTTTCTAGACTTGCCCGAAAGCGTTTACAATCATTGGAGTTTCGCGACTAGATGATGGAAGCGGTTCGTCTATACTCATAGATTCTTAGTTTTTGAACTACGGATCGACCTTTGCTTTTCAATTCACTAGATCTAATGGTTCTCCGTTTCTCAATGTATCGGTGTTCATAGGAAAATAGTATATGGGAGACTCGTTGAACTGAGAGTCCTGTCTCCCGGGCGATGTCCCTAGCGGTCCGCCATTCCGTCGTTGAAGTTGCGTTGAGAACCCTTCTAACCTCTAAAGCATTTGCGACCGAATACATCTACGCGACGACTCCTTGCATCTTCGCGTTCTCGGGAGTATCGACATAGCATCTATAGTATCTCTCTTCTTTCTCTTTCTTGCTTGCAACGATTAAGACGGCTTTCTTTCCTTTGAGCGGCGCGTTCCTCTCGTTGAACTTCATCATCTCGCTTTGAAGGACTTTCTTGCCGAGTGTTAGAGTCACCGACTTTCCCTCGACTTGGACATCGACGACGTTAAGGCCGCCTTTCTCCGCCGAATGATATTGCGTCTCAATGTTTCGAAGCTCGCCTAGAAACACTATGAGTGCATGAGTTCCCGGCGGAGGATTCCAGAAGGGAAGCATGGTTCCGGAGCCACGTCGAACCTCAATGGCCTTCGCCTCGTCTATCTTCATTTTTTCCATTTGCTCATTCACCTCCCAACTCTTCAATTATGGTATTTTTCAAAGTCTTCAAGTCGGCTCGTTGGGTTGCCTCTTCTGAATCAAGTTCGCGGACTTTTTCTCTGAGAGTAGTTATCTCGTTTCTCAATGCTTCGATAAGCCGCTTCCTAGATACAAAGAGACGAGCTAACCTAACGAGTTGAGGCTCCTCTCCCTTGAATAATGGCATTTGCTCAATCACCTCCGTCTTCCTAGATCAACACCGTAACAGATCTAGCTCTGTCTTTTCTTCGGCTAATTTTCCTAACCTCCAATATCAAACTGTTAATGAAGGTTCCTATTGCCTCCCTCGGAACTTGAATGGAGGACTTTCCTTGTCCATATTTGACAATGACTTGAAGTTTCTTCAACGTTTTATTCGCCTCGCCAATATGGTTGCCCTAGTGGTTCGATAGACCAAGCCGCCGAGGACGAGTTCCGCAATGGCTTCTCCAATGCCAACATAGATCACTGTAATCCAATATGGTAGACCAAAAACGAGGTTGAGCATCAAAGCAACCCATAATGCAACAGATAAAACGTGGATAGGAACGGCTTTGAAGCCGAATCGCTTGATAAAGTATTTTGCGGGGAGGAACAGGATAGGGCTTAGTAGGTCGATGAATCCAAGCGGACTTGCGAGATTAGTGATGAATTGCCCGATGGTAAGTCCGATGAGTGCGGGCCAACCGAACAGAGCAATCAATGGATAAAGAGCATCTGCAATACGGCATTGAATCATCAAGTAGCTTATCGGCGCTAAACCAAGTCCAAGAGCCGCATATAGAGCCGCCAAAATCGACGCTAACGCTAAATCTTTTTTATTCATTCGACTCACCTCTTCAATAGTAAAGTAATGGGAATTTTAGGAACGTTCTTAGGATGCTTCCTTTCCTTCAAGCAATCGTTACAGAGCTTCAATGTTACCATGGGTTGAGGAGGTTTGGCCGGCTTACTGTAAGGCTTTAGGAAGGAGTCGGGAACCTCTTTGCCGCAATCATCACATTTCGCCATTTTACGATCTCCTCGGTAGAAGAGACTCTAAGAAGATCCTTTCCTCTCTTGCGAGTTGAACACATTTCCCGCAAAGTATTTCAAATGGATAGGACGAGACGAGATGTTTTCTAGAGTGATGATTGCTCCATTTTATCCAAGGCGTCTTATTACAACCGCTTTTCTGAACCTTCTCGGCTACCGGGCATCCCGAGCAATCTAGACAAGTCTTGCAAAGTGGACAATTTCGACTTCCCTTATCAACGCCTACTCCTCGCTCTATCCTCTCCCACTTCAAGATCGCGCCTTTCAAGGCCCTAAGAATCTTCGGCTTCATCTTTTGAACTCCTCTTCAAAACACTTCGGAGAGATAGTAGGCGATCAATCGGTCAATGATCTTTCTAACCGGACGAGTTCCATCTAGAAGAATAGGTCCGTCTCGCTCCACGAAGAGTTTGATATCTTCATCGAATTGCTTGACTCCTCCGCTTGGGTAGGCCGTGTAATGTCCTTCAATATGGACTAGAGGATCGCCGGACATAACCGGGACCATAATCTTGAGAGTCAAGACTTTGAAGGCGGTTCCCATTTTCATTACACCTTTTCTAGATAAGAGAACTTCTTTTCAAGGAGTTCGAGGACTTTGCGTATTCGACAATCTCCGGCTTGCGCGTTCCAAAATTCGCATTCCAACAATTTTCCTTCGACTTTTCCACTAAGACAATTCGCTCTTGCAAAGGAACAGAAACACATTTACGATTCCTCCGGAGTTTTAGGCGAAAGGATCATGGGGCATCGACATCCTCTTCAACGGTGATCTCCTTTGGCGTATCTGTGTCCCAACTTATCGTGATCGATTTGCCACAGTTCGCACAGAAGATCACAAGGTCTTGGATCATGCGTCTCACCTCGGTAGAATGAATATCTCCTTCGCGACGACGATTTTCACAAGTTCCCTTATGGCTTCTCCTTCCTTTTGCTGTTCGATTACTTGATAGCCTCTAGCTACAACCTTCCTGAATTTGACTTTCCTAATCTGCATGGTCCGGCATCCCGCAATCTTTGGTTTCTCTAAGAAGATGTGAAAACCGGTTTCATAGTCAAAATCTTCGCCATGTCTAATTCGACTAGAAGACCAATTTTCTCTATAGTCTTTTTCGCGTATCCATTTGCCTTCCGGACGAGCTTGAGTTATCGACATTATGAATCCGAACAAGCGTCCTTCGAGATCGCCGGAAAAGACTTTCCATCCTTCTTTCCGTCTCGGAAGAAGGTAGTGTCCTTTTTTATCCAAACACATCTCAATCAACTCGGTAACTTTGAGAACATCAGTCGAAGCCAAGCCATGAGTCGCTCAGGAATCGAAGGTTGCTTGGGTATTGAGTGGAGGATTTGTGGTAACTCGGCGTAGTTCGTTTCGTCTTTTTTAATTGGGAAATAGGTTCCGGGAGTGTGTAGTCTATCACTTAGAACCAATCCAATTCGGGGTCTTGGAGAAGGTCTTTCTTCAATAGATCCGTCTCGATGAAGGATTACCGATGACACCCGAGGAAAGTTTGCTTTGGCCCTTTCGGTATAGATCTGTTCGGCTCGTCTCCTAGCCTGTCGAGATTTCATTGAACTCGTCTTCTCCTTTCTCGATGTTTCCATTTAGGTCGAGTTCGAAGTGGATAACCGCAATTTGGACAACGTTTGTTGCCGTTACTAGCTAGATCCTCGCGACCATGCTGAACGGTTTTTTCGCAATGACTACACCAATAGTTTCGGTTGTAGTTTACCGGATACAATCCTATTGAATCTCCTCCGCTTTGATGATGTTCGGATACCAATAGATCGTCCAGAAATCTAGTTGCCAACCCCAACAAGTGAAGCGGTAAGTTTTGCCGATCTCGATGTCGGTGAAGATTCTATCCGGGTTATATTCGGAACCGTAATACCACAGGTTTCTTTCGACTTCAAGCAATCTACCGTCGGCTAACCTCACCATGTAATGAGATCCTTCCGGCGAGACATCGACCCATTTATGCTTCACGGTCCCGGTAATCTCATAGGCTTGTATGTAGCTACTAAAGACAAGACCCACTAACACGGCTACGATCATGATGAAGATGATGACGAGGGCCACGAATCCATTTGCTTTTGAACGTCTCATCCCATCACCTCCTTACCGTTTTCTTCATGAGTTTGATAGTCCTTGCAACGGCTTCGGCCATGGTATCCACGAAGTCCGAAAGGGTCATCTTGCCGTGAATATAGGAAACCGTTTGTTCATCGTTCCCGCGCATAACACAAAAGAGGAATCCCGGATCGGTTGGAGCGTTCAGTCGGTCGGACTCTTTCACTAAGGCTTTTTTAAATTCGTCGCTGAATTCCACTTCTCTTCTCCTCCTTCATCCGTAAAGGGCATCCGGAGCTTTTCGGATCTTGGTTCCCGGCTTCATCCGTCTTGAGGGTAAACTTGTTATGACGAAGGGCGGAACAGGCGAACTAGACTTTAGAAGATTCCTCAGTTTAAGGAACTCCGCGATATAGACGATCTCTCCGTTATAGATGCCCATGCCTTCGAAGAGAAGTTGAACGATCTTTCTC
>Ga0315307_1000382_pt1 | contig 19075 bp, 16 predicted proteins | sample TDP2_MG_FD_203079 | JGI IMG/M metagenome (GOLD analysis project Ga0315307, IMG submission 203079) | Freshwater sediment microbial communities from Lake Towuti, South Sulawesi, Indonesia - TDP2 | ecosystem: Environmental > Aquatic > Freshwater > Lake > Sediment | place: Indonesia: South Sulawesi...
TTGTGGTAGTCTACGCCCACGTAATGCATGGTGCACCTCCTTCCGGTGTCGATCCTGGGCTGATACTATCAGCCCCACCGTCGGGGTGCATCATGCTTTCATGCTAACTCCTCCCAGACACGTGTCACAGGCTGGCGTCGCTCAGAACGGCCCCGCAGGAATCCCCATTCGGCCCATCTGCCTTCTATCAACGTTCGACTTCCCGCGCCAGGTTTCCTCCCCCCAGGCAGCCGAAGCAAGAAGCGCAGCGGCCGCCGCCTCGGCAGCGCCGAACCTCGGCCAGTCCCCTCATCGGGGCAGCCTGGCCCAACCCTCAGTCGGCCCCTGTACCACCTCAGGTAGCTGCGGGCCGGTCTCGGGCGGCCTCGCGAGCCGAGAGGGGAAAGCCGTCTAGAGGTGGTAGACATGGCCTGGTTGACAGCCGCGCGCGGGCGGGCATACAATCGCCCGAATCGTCTGGCTCAGGAGGATCTCTATGGCCGGTGTGCGCAATGGAGTGCTGACCGCGCTCGTAGTGGTGGCGCTGGGCCTTCTCATCTGCGGGTGCGGCGGGCCGCCGGAGCAGGCCCCGCGCGTCGCCGCGCAGTGGACCGAGATCGCGGGAGCGGGCGCGGTAGATCACCCGGAGGGGCTGGGCATTGACTCCAAGGGGAACCTGCTGGTGGCCGATACCTGGAACCACCGCATCCTGCGGGTTGATCCGAACGGCAAGCTGCTGCTGGCCTTCGGCGAGAGAGGGACCAAGCCCGGGCAGTTCGAGTGCCCGCGCTCGGTGACCACCGACCGACGGGGCAACATCTACGTGGTGGACAACTGGAATCAGCGGGTGCAGGTGTTCACCGCTGGGGGTAGGTTCATGCGCAAGTTCGGCGAGAAGGGCAGCCCCAAGGGGTACAATGAGGCGAAGGGCAAGTGGGTCTATCCCTATGGGGTGGCGGTGGACTCCGAGGGCTTCATCTACGTCTCCGACTTCAACAACAACCGGGTGCAGAAGCTGGGCCCGGATGGCAAGTTCGTGATGATGTGGGGCACAGAGGGGAGGCAGGACGGCCAGTTCAGCCATCCCGCGGGACTGGCGATAGACAAGCAGGATCGCCTCTACGTGGCCGACCTGGGCAATGACCGGATACAGGCCTTCCGTGCCAATGGCAAGAAGATGCAGTTCGATGGGAAGTGGGGGGAGTCGGGCTCCGACCCGGGACAGTTCGACCGGCCCTATGCGGTGACTGTGGACGACCAAGGCAACCTCTACGTGGCGGACTTCGGCAATCACCGCATCCAGAAGTTCTCGCCTACGGGGCGGCTGCTGTTGCTGTCCGGCAAGTGGGGTGCTGGAGAGGGTGAGCTGGACTGCCCCATCAGCGTGGGAGTGGGCCTCGACCGGGCGGTCTACATCTCGGATCTAGGGAATAACCGTATCCAGAAGTGGCATCCGGCCTCCTGAGCGCGGGACCCGTCCTGACTTGCCGGGAGGGGGCCTACCCTTTGGGGCTGGGGCCGCTGAGCGCTGGAGCCCGCGAGGTCGGGAAGATGCTGCCCTCGGAAAGGAACGAGCTGTGGGCGCGGCGGGCCGGCTACACCGTGCTCATTCTGATCGCGCTCTACCTGGTGTTCTGGATCGCCAGCTTCGTCTACCGGGTGACGCGTCAGGCACTCGAACAGCGGAGGCCTCCGCCGGAGGCTCGCCTCTACCGCGTCTGGACCGGCTAGCAGAGCCGGTGCTCTGTGTGCTCGCCACCACTTCCCGCGGTTCACCATGGCCGAGGCCTATCTGCTGATGGGGAGCAGGTGACCCACTACCTGTTGGGAGGCGCGGCCCTGGTGATCACGGGAGTCGCGCTGACCATGCAGCACCAACGCGGGTACGGGGCAGAGAGTCCCCCTCAGCCCACCGCGTAGCTCTCGCCCACCGGCGCCTCCACGCGAGAGGCGATCTGCCCCAGCACTCCCCTGGGTGCGCGACCGGCAAGCCGGGCCTCGGGGGTGAGGATGAGGCGGTGGGCCAGCACCGGCTCCAGCAGCGCCTTGGGGTGGTCGGGAAGCACGAAGCTGAGGTGGTCGCAGGCGGCCATTGCCTGGGCGCAGCGCAGCAGCGCGAGAGAGCCGCGGGGGCTTGCGCCCAGGGCGACATCGGGGTGATCCCGGGTTGCCTGGACCAGCCGCACGATGTAGTCCCGGACTTTGACGTGGACGAAGACCTGCCGCACCTGCTGCTGCGCCGCCAGCAGCTCCTCTCTGGTGACCACCTGCTCCACCTGCTCGACCGGGTGGCTGAGCTGGAGGCGAAGCAGCATCTCGCTCTCCGCCTCGGCGGACGGGTAGCCGATGGTCATCCGCATCAGGAAACGGTCGAGCTGCGCCTCGGGCAGGGGGAAGGTGCCCTCGTACTCGATCGGGTTCTGTGTGGCGACCACGAAGAAGGGCCGGGAGAGGGCGTGCGTCACCCCGTCCACCGTCACCTGGCGTTCACCCATTGCCTCCAGGAGTGCTGACTGAGTGCGGGGCGGCGCGCGGTTGATCTCGTCGGCCAGCACGATGTTTGCCATCACCGGCCCGGGGCTGAACTCGAACTGGCTGGTCTTCTGGTTGAAGATGGAGAGGCCGGTGATGTCGCTGGGCAGCAGATCGGGCGTGCATTGGATGCGGCGGAAGCTGGCCCCAATAGAGAGCGCCAGAGAGCGCGCCAGCATAGTCTTGGCCACGCCCGGCACGTCCTCCACTAAGAGGTGGCCGTCGGCGAGCAGGGCAATCACCGCCAGGCTGACCGCCTCGGGCTTACCGACGATCACCTTCTCGATGCTCGCTAGCAGGCGCCTGGTTAGGTTGCCCGGGGTGAGCATGGGGACTGGCCTCTCCTCATCCGGGCAGGGGTCTTCCATGAACTGAAGAGGAAGTCCTGTCGCTGCCGGGATGGCGACTGATTGCTCACCTCTCTCCCTCTCGCTCTCGGTCTCAGGCTGGGGCACCTTGCAGTGGGGGGAGTGCCCCGCCTCGAGAGTCACGGCGGAAGAGAGTGAAAGCAGGCGGCTGCTCTTCCTGGGGAGAAACACGAGGTCTCTGTGAGAGGCCCGCAGGCGAACAGGACTGCTGTTGGAGAAGCGGCGGGGGCCCGGCCGAGCGCCGGCGAGCGGGCGGGGCTACTGCTGCGCCTGGGCCTGCTCGCGGCGGCCGCCGGCTTCCTCGGGAGCTACATCGTGGTGGCCCTGCTCCGCCTCCGCTATCCCTTCGAACTGGAATGGATGGAGGGCGGGGTGGTGGATCACATCAAGTGGATCCTGTCGGGGAGGCCCCTCTATGTCCCTCCGTCGCTTGACTTCGTGCCCTACATCTACAGCCCCCTCTACTTCTACCTCGCGGCTCTGGTGGCCAGACTGACCGGCCTGGGGTTCTTCCCTCTCCGGCTGGTCTCGTTCGCCGCTTCCCTGGGCTGCTTCGCGATCATCCACCGGCTGGTGGCGCGGGAAACGAGGAGCGCCTTCGCCGGCTTCGTCGCCGCCGGTCTGTTCGCTGCCACTTATCGGCTCAGCGGGTCCTGGTTCGACATCGCCCGGGTGGACTCGCTCCTCCTGCTGCTTCTGCTATCGGTGCTGTACACGCTGCGGCTCCACCCCCGGCCGGCCCCCCTGCTCCTCAGCGGTCTGCTGGCCTGGCTCGCCTTCCTCGCCAAGCAGGCTGGCGCCTTCATGGTCGCCCCTATCCTTATCGGCTCAGCGGCGAGCCTGGGACGCCGATCACTGCTCCCCATCGGCACCGCGCTCGCCTCCTTCCTCGCTGGCAACTGGCTGCTGGACCGGCTCTTCGGGGGATGGTTCAGCTACTACGTCCTCTACCTGCCGCGGGCGAAGACAGTCATGAAGTGGAGGGTGGCGGGCTTCTGGGTCAGAGATCTGCTGCCCTCGCTCGGCATCGCCATCCTGGTCTCCGCCCTGTATCTGGGGTACGAGCTGACTCGGGGCGAGCGGCCGCGGGGCCGCTACTACCTCGCTGTTGCGCTCGGAATGGTAGGCGGCTCCTGGCTCTTCCGGGTCCACTCCGGCACTCACTACAACGTGCTGATGCCCGCTCACGCCGCCATCGCCCTCCTCTGCGGGCTCGCCCTGGGATGGGGCGGCAGGCACAAGCTCCTCCGGCTGGGCCTATACGGGGCCTGCCTGGCCCAGTTCGCGCTGCTCGTGTACCACCCGCTGCGTCTACTCCCCTCGTCTCGGGACCTGGCGGCGGGGCGCGCGCTGATCGCCACTCTCGCCGCCATCGAGGGTGAGGTCTACTTGCCGGAGCACGGCTACCTCACGGCTCTCGCCGGGAAGCGAACCTACGCCCACGGCCTGGCGATGCGAGATGTCTACCGCGGCGATGCCGGCCCTGTCTCCCAGCGGCTGCGCGCCGAAGTCCAGCGGGCGGTCCAGAGTCGCCGCTTCGCCGCCTGGGTGCTCGACTCCCACGCCCGGGGGGACTTCCTCGCAGGCCGCTACGTCGAGGCCGGCCGGGTGTTCGAGCGCAAGGACGTATTCTGGCCCATCACAGGGATGCGCACTCGCCCGGAGCGCATCTACCTGCCGATCCGAGATGCCGTCTCGGCGCCTCGACGGCTGGAGGGGCTCGGCGCGGCTCCCTCGCGCTTCTCCAGCGGCCCCTCAGCTTGACACGCCGGAGAGGCGACGTACCGCGTCTCTTGCATCACTGTAAGGACGGTGATGCAAGAGAGCGCGCACACAGCCTCTGCAGAGCGTCTCTGTGCACGGCTGGCCATTACGCTGGTGCAAGAGATGCTGTATAATCCGACTGCTGGGGCGGGAAGGGCGAGAGGAGGTGAGACGGGTGGAGTTCATGGAGGTAGTGCGGCAGCGCCGTAGTGTCCGCAAGTACCGCCCGGACCCGGTGCCGCAGGCAAAGATCGACGCGGTGCTGGAGGCGGCCCGGCTTGCGCCATCCTGGGCCAACGGACAATGCTGGACGTTCATCGTGGTGAGTGACCCGAAGGTGAAGCACGAGCTGGCCCGGGCAGGGAATGACTGGATCGAGGACGCGCCGGTGGTCATAGTGGCCTGCGCGGACCCCAAGCAGAGCGGGGTGAAGGGCGACCAGAGCTACTACCTGCTCGATATTGGCATCGCCATGGAGCACTTGGCGCTGGCCGCGACGGAGCAGGGCCTGGGCACGTGCTGGATCGGGTGGTTCGACGAGAAGAAGGCGAGGAAGGCGCTGGCGGTCCCTGACGCGATCCGGGTGGTGGCCAGCATCCCGCTGGGGTACCCGGACGAGTCCCCGGAGCCCCGACCTCGCAAATCGCTGGGGGAGATCGTCCGCAAGGATCAGTGGAGCTGACCAGCTCTCACCCCCAGAGGCGCCCGAGGCTGTCTCAGGGTGCTCGCTGGCCGCGGCAGGGCTCTGTGGTGCGGGGCTGCCGCGTCCGAGGAGGGCGGGAGCGGGGTTAGATCGGCCCTGGTACGGGTAGAACCGTCATTGAAGGCCGTGGTCTTGCCTCCATCTCAGCGGCCGTGGTCGTGTCATGACTGGCAGCGACGTCATCTGTAGTCATTGCGGCGAGGAGTTCGGCGAGAGTGCTGCCTTCTGTCCTGGATGCGGCCAGCCCGCGTCGGCCGACCCGCCGGAGGGGGATATCTACCTGATGCTGATGACCGCCAATGTGCTGCGCCTTCGGGGCGAGTGGGCCCAGGCGGAGGCGAAGTGCAGCGAGGTGCTACGGCGGGAGCCAGATAACCCCACCGCGTGCTCTGTGATGGGTGACCTGGCGCGGGACCAGAGGCGGCTGCGGGATGCCATCGAGTGGTACAAGATGGCCCTAGACCACAATCCGGAGAGCACCGCCGACCGGAACAAGCTGGAGGCGATGATTGACCAGGTGTTCGGGGATGCGCCCCAAGGCGTGCTCTGGCGAGCCCGGTCCAGGGTGAGCGAATGGGTGAGGAGAAGGGCCGCCGTGCGGTACTTGCGGGTGCCGCGGCTGCCGGCCTTGTTGGCTCTGGTGGTGGCGGTTGTGCTGGTCGGCATCTTCGGGGTCGCACTCTCCACCATCGTGCTGGGCCGGCGGGCCGCGCCTCCGCCCCCGCCGCCAACGGACAAGCCTCCCTCGGGGGCCTTCGTCACCTCGGCTGGAGAGCGCGCGGAGCCCACGGAGCAGCCGGAGGTCAGCGCTGGGCCCAGAGCGGCGCCTGACGAGGTGGGCCAGGAGCTGGTGGCGCGAGAACAGGAGTTCCTCCACTACCTGCGCAAGCAGGCAGAGCGGGCTAACCCAGGGATGCGGGTGCTCGGGGCGGAGCTTGACCCGAGAGATGGAGTCGCCTCGCTGCACGTCTCTGTGCCGCGGCTGTGGTCGGGGACGCGAGACTCGGCGGTCCGCAGCCTTGGGGTCGCGGGCAGCGCAGCCATGGACTGGGATGAGCGGATCCCCCGGGTGCGGGTGCGCTGTGATGTCAGAGAAGAGGGCCGGCCTGACCAGCTCGCGGTGGTGGCAGAAGGAGTCCGGGAGCACCTGGGGAAGCTGCGGCAGGGGACACCGGCCGAGATCGAGAAGGCCCTCAGCTCGGTGTGGTGGGCGCCGGAGCTGAGGTGAGTGCAGAGATCGCGGGCCTGCTCGAGGGCTGAACCATGAGCGAAGTGCCGATCCGAGTGTGGCGTGTGGGGCGCAACTCGGATTCCCAATACCTGGTGGTGCTGCGCGACGACTCCGGACACGCTCTCCCAATGACGATCGGCCCCTGCGAGGCGATTGCCATCTGGAGTGTCCTGCGCTCCCAGGGACAGGGGGCCCCGGTGGCGCGGCGGCCGGCGACTCATGACCTAGTGTGCGCGCTTGTCGAGCGCTTAGGGGCCAGGCTGACGAAGGTCGTGATAGATGACCTCTGGAACGAGGTCTACTACGCCAAGCTGCACCTCGCGCTGAACGGCGAGACCGTGGCGGTGGACAGCCGACCCAGCGACGCCATCGCGATTGCACTCCGCCTGGGCGCGCCCCTGTACGCCTCCCCGTCTGTCCTCGATGCGGCACTCGAGAAGGGCGAGCCCTCCGCGCCGGCCGAGGATGACCAGCCTCCTGATCTCGACCTGGGCCTTGACGACTAGCCGGCCTCGCGGCTGGTTGCCTCGACCAGACCCGGTGGCGCCATCCCTATTCCAGGGCGCTGGCCGCGACTTCGCCCCCTCGGCGGTGTCAAATCAGTGGAACAAACTGGTTGACACCCGAGAGGGACGAAATGGGCCAGCGGCACTTGTCTGAGATTGAGTTCACCGAGTACACGGATGGCGAGACAGCCCCCGAGAGGCTCGCGCGCGTCGAGGAACACCTGCGACAGTGTGACTGGTGTGCGGAGGCGCTGGCCGGGTCGCGTAGGGGGGCCGTGGCGGTGGCGGGTATGGCTTCCGTGGCCGCGCCGCGCAGCTTGCAGCAGCGGGTTCTGGCGAAGCTTCGCCCGCTAATCCAGCACAGGTTGAACTGTCGGCAGGCGCGCCCATTGCTTCAAGACGCCTTGGATCGCTGCCTATCCCCTCTCATGGCGATTCCTCTCCAGCGGCACCTGGAGGGCTGCACCGTATGCCAGAGCCAGTACGCGTCTCTCGCCAGCGCGGCCAGGGCGGTCCGGTCGCTGAGCTTCGTGGCTGCCCCGGCCTCGGTGTGCGAGGCCGTGCGGGCGGCACAGCCGGCAGCTGCCAGGCCGGCGATCCGTGGGCTGCGGCCGGCGTTGGCACTGGCTGGCGCAGCGGGGGCCGCGGCCCTCCTGCTACTGGGCCGCCCAGCCCAGCAGCCCGTGACTCCGAACAGGTTGGCCGTCGCCCCGACCCGCGCGCCTGGCCGGGCGCCGACAGCCTCTCAAGCTGGCGAGCCCGCAGTGAGCGCTGCTCGCACCAGGGAGGTGGCGGAGGCGGCGGAACCGGAGCGACCGGCCCCCGGAGCAGTGGGGCCGGCTCGGCTGTCTGGGGAGCGGCCGAGCAGGCGGATGGCCGCCGCGGGCCGGGTGGACAGCAAGGCCGAGCCTGGTCCTAGTGCGTTCCCTCCGGTGGTCGTTGCCGCGGCCAGCACAGTCCCGTCGGCTGTGCAGATCCTGAGGACGGTAGCGAAGGCCGTGGCCTACGAGGACGAGGCGCGCCGGGCGATGGCGCTCGACGCCGAGCGCTTCGCGACTCTGAGCTCAGAGGAGATGCTGAGCCGATTCCCCGATATGGCGGGCTTGGGCGTCGGTGAGACTTCGCCGGGCATGCCGGAGCGGCCGGTAACGGGCGAGACGGCCGGCGAAGGACCCGACTCGCCATCCTCTTCCGGTCGCGACTCGGCCTCCTCTGAACTGCGCCCGACCTTCGGCCGCTTGCCTGTCGCATCGGTGGCCTAGACGAGCTCTCGCCGCCGAGCTGTGTGGGGGGTCGCTGTGATTGGTCGCTGGCACCACAACCTACCGCGGTGCGTGCTTTGCCAGAGTGAAGCAGTCCCCGCAGTTCGCGATGGCAGACCAGCCAAGGCCGCGCTGTTCGGGGCCCTGTTGCTCTCTTGGCTGGCCTGGCCGACGGCGCGCGCTTGGGGGCTCGGCGGCGGCACGGGCGGCTACCAGAGCCTGACGACTAGGCTGCAAGCGGCGAGTTCCGTGCGCGGCTACTTCTCGCTGGACCCGACCTTCGGCGCCGGCCGCGAGGCGGCCGGGACAGCCGGCCAGCGGCTGCAGTTGGCCCTCGGAGGCACCAGCAGCCTGAAAGTCACGGCCTTCGTTTTCGGAGGCGCCTGGCCTGAGCAGAGGCAACCTGGGAGCGCTGGGCCAATGGCCCTGACCGGCACGCCGCTCAGCGCGGGCGCCGGGGGAGAGCTGCCTCTCGGCGCGAGGCAGCGGGATCGCAGTAGAGACGACAAAGCGTTCTACTATCAACTGGGCTACGGGAGTGGTCGCGTGGAACTCCAGGCGCGGCTGATGGACATGGGCGCGCGCTTCAAGCTGTCCGAGGAGGCGTTGAGGCAGAGCTCCGGGGAGGATGCGAAGCTGCTCAGAGAAGGCGCGGGCAGGCGCAACGTTGACCTCAGCGCGGTCTGGAAGCTGGCTTCTGGCTCCTCTCTCACCTCTCGCCACACCTCGCTGCGCAATGACAAGCCCGGGGACGAGAAGCGGGGCTCGACCACCACGGACACGAGCCACACCTTCGTCTTCGGCCTCGGGCGGAACAGCCGTGTGCAAGCTAGTCTGAATGAGCACGCGGAGGCCTGGGACCAGGCGCTGGGCAAGGCGGATGTGCGCCGACGCACCAGCGGGCTGGAGTTCACTTCTCAGTTCGGGACGGGTAACCGGAGCAGCCTGCGGATGGCGCTCTCGACAGTGCGCTCCAGAGAGGGCGACAAGCAGAAGACAGAGGGAACACGGGAGATCCACTTGAGCCTGGCGCCGGCTCCTCGCCTCGGCTTGGCGCTCGATCGCGTGACCAAGGGCAGCGCCCAGGGCGGGCAGACGACGCAGAGCGTGGCGGCCGTGGTGCAACTGGCTCCAGAGAGCCAGCTCTCGGCGGCCGTGAAGACGTTGGCCCCTGAGAAAGGCGGCCAGACCCGCGAGTCGAGCCTGAAGCTCAACACATCTCTGGGTCGAGGCGCGCTTGCGGGCAAGCTCACCGCGGAGCAGACTAGGGTGAGGCCGCCTGACTCGGGGAATGCGAAGAGGGTGCGCAAATGGCAACTGGCCGGCGGCCTGGGCAGGGGTCTGGCTCGCGCGAACCTCTCCGCGGCCCTGCAGGAAGAGCGCGGCGAAGGCCCGAGCGGGAAGCTCGCCCGGGTGGCGACTCTCCATGTAGACCGCGCCTTGGGGCCCAAGGTCAAGCTCACGGCGGACCGCGAAGAGAAGCGTAGCGGATCGAACGGCCAACCTCAGACAGATGCCAAGTCAGCCTACGCGCTCGTGGCCGAGCTGGGCCCGCGGACCAAGCTGACTGCAGGCCTGACCTCACAGGCGAGCAGCCGGGCGGAGCAGCGCTCGTTCCGGGAGGTGGCCCTCGAACACCAGGCGCGGGCCTTCCGGGTGCGGGTGCGAGGGCAGGGCTGGATGGAGGGGGCAAGCAGCCGGTCGGCTGCGAGCGGGGTCCTTGACCTGCCTGCTGGAGAGCTGCCTGCCTGGGCGAAGGATATCATGACTGCTCACCAGTTCCCGGATGCACACGAGTTCCTGGTGAAGCCGGAGCAGCCGTGGCTGGACATGCCGCTGGCGGGGGTCCGCATCTGGGTCAAGACCCTGCGCGGTGGGCCGGATGACGGGCTGGACGGCACGGGCTTCGCGCATCGGCGCATAGTCGCCGGGCGCTACCATGTGGCGATCGCAAGTGAGCAGCATCCAGAGGCGCAGGAGGGGGACCGAAAGGGACGGCCTCTGCCGGTGCGGCGTCGGCTGCTCGATGTGGGCACACCGGTTCGTCGGGACCTGGTGGCGCACGCCACCTACACTGAGGAGGCGAGCACCTCGGCTCCGCTGATGCGCCGGCACGATGTCGCCCTCGGGCTGAGGGGGCGGCTCTCAGATCAAGAGCAGCTCGAGGCGAGGGTGTCGCGCGAAGCCGGGAACTGGGAAGGGAAATCCAGGACCCGGACGAGCGTGAGCCTGATGTACGCGGTGCGCGTGAATGACGACCATCAGGTGATGGTGAAGAGTGGGTACGCCTGGAGCGACGAAGATTCGGGCGTGCACAGCCGCGAGTACCGGGTCAACCTGAGCTACAGCAAGCCGATCTGAGGGCTTGCTGCCCCGCCTCACATCCCCTGGTCAAATGTGGAATAAGCCGCGTGGTGTGGCGGCCGCAGGCGATCATTCGCGCTCCGCGCCGGCTAGACCGGGGTGATACCATGCTTCCTGGCCTGAAGTCTCGGGCGCCTTCGGTGCCGCGGGCGATGCCGCGGGAGAAGTTGGCGGCCGGGCTGCGCTGCCTCATCCTCCTCACTGTCTTCGTGATGGCGCGCGCGCAGGTCCTGCCTCACAGCCGTTCATTCGATCTGGTGGTCAGCCTGGGCGCGGCCTACGTGCTGGTGAGCACGTTCGTGCCGTGGGGACGCTACGATCTTCGCCGCGCCGCGCTGGTCATGCTCTCCCTGGACATCCTGCTCATCACCGGGCTGATCTACTCGCAGGCCGGTGTCTACAGCGAGTACTACCTGCTCTACTACCTCCCCATTCTGCACGCCAGCGTGCGGCTCAATTTCCGGGACGCGATTGGCACCTGCCTGCTCTCCGCGGCAAGCTATTTCCTGATCGGCCTGATGCAAGGCGCGGACTCCACTATCACGCTCACGGTGGTGCAGCGGGTGGGCACCTTTGCAGTCTCCGCGTCAGTGATGGCCGGCTTCTTCGTTGTGCTCGCCCGGGATCAGCGTGCCTACCAGCGGCTGAACCGCTACTACGAGGAGGCGATGCAGGCGAAGAGCGAGTTCCTCTCCCGCGTGTCCCACGAGTTCCGGACTCCCCTGACCGCGATCGTGGGCTTCAGCCAGCTTCTCTACGAGCACGAGGCCTCACTCGATGCGACCCGCCAGCGAGAGTATCTGGTGATCATCCGGGAGCAGTCTCAGCATCTGGCCCGCATGATTGAGGACATGCTGGACCTCTCTCGCATGGATGAAGGGAGGCTGGTGCTGAGGCGGGCGGCGCTTCACCTGCCAGAGGCGGTGGAGTCGGCGTTGATGCTGCTCGATCACCCCGGAGACCGAGAGCGCGTGTCTGTGTCGGTTGAGCCCCGCACGCGGACAGCCTGGGCGGACCGGAATGAGGTGGAGCAAGTGCTGGCTCGCCTCATACACGGGGCGCTCACGCTCTCGGAGGAGCCGGCGCAGGTGTCGGTGCGGATCGGCCCGGCGGCAGAGGAGGAAGCAGTGCAGGTCAGCATCCGCGTCCCGAGCTGGGAGGTGAGCGAGGAGGAGATCGCCTCCCTGCTGGGCTCGCCGGAGATCAGTTGCCTGCAGGGGCGCTCAACCGGCCGGAGCCTGGGGCTGGTGGCGGCGCGAGCTCTGATCGAACTGCACGGAGGGCGCATCTGGGTAGAGGAGAGCCGAGACGGCGAGGCAGGGATCTGCTTCACCTTGCCCGCCTACCAGGTGAAGGAGCCCGGGCCGGAGGTGATCGCGGGGCTGAGCGGGGCCGGCTCGGCAGGAGCGGAGGCAGATGGCGAAGGTGCTGATCGTGGACGACGACCCGTTCGCCCGGAAGCTCATGCGGGACAGCCTGACTCTCTCGGGTGAGCCCTACCAGATTCTGGAAGCCGAGAAGGGCCGGGTCGCGCTCGACCTGATCGCTGCCGAGCGGCCGGATGTGGTGCTGCTCGACATCACCATGCCCGACGTCAGCGGGGTGCCGATCTTCGCCGAGATCAAGCACAACCCGAGCACCGTCGGCATCTCGGTGATCGTCGTCAGCTCCACCACCAGCAGCGAGTTCATCGCCGAGACGCTCCGCGCTGGAGCCAGCGACTACATCACCAAGCCCTTCCAGCCGACCGACCTGGCACGGCGAGTCCACAAGGTGCTTTCCGACCGGGTGGCCGCCTGAAGGCCTGCCGCCGCCCCTCGCGCCGGGTGTGACCGTTTTCAGTTGGTCCCTGGCTCCACTCCCGGCTGCATGGGCACACCCGCGGCACGCGCTGGCGCCATGCAAGGGGTGTGACCACCGCAGTTCGGTCACACCCGCTCGCGCCGGTCTCGTTGACAGCCCTCATCCGCTGGTCTACAATCGGGCTGCGCCGCGGTGTCTGCCGCGGCGCAAGCCACGCTCTCAGGGGAAGCGAGTGCCGGACGTCCACTCCGAGATCATCATTGCCGCGCCGCCGCGGCGGGTCTACGAGCTGGCCCGGGACATCGAGAGGTTCCCGGAGTTCCTGCCGAATGTGGAGAGCGTGGTGATCAAGGAGCGCGCCGGCAACCGGACGGTGAGCGAGTGGGTAGGCCTGGTGCCCGAGTTCAGACGGACCATCCGCTGGGTGGAGGAGGAAGTCTGGCAGGAGGAGGCGCTGCGCGGCGAGTTCCGCTGCCTTTCCGGCGACTGGGACCGCTATCAGGGCACCTGGGTCTTTGCGCCGGAGGGAGATGACACCCGGGTGCTGCTGGACATCAGCTATGACTACAACGTGCCCCTGATCGGTCCCCTGATCCAAAAGCTGCTGCGCAGGCTGGTGGCCCGGAACGCGGAGGAGACTCTGGAGGGGCTGCGTCGGCGGGCGGCTGGAGAGATCTGAATGGCGCGCCGCAAAGAGGTGGTGATCGTGGGGGCCGGCCCGGCCGGCATCTTCGCCGCCCTGGCACTCTCTGGTTCGGAGGCGGTGCGGGTGCGCATCTTCGACAAAGGGCCGGATATTGACGCGCGGCTGGCCAACCGGGAGGGCCGCGGGAGATCGCGCGATCCCAACTGGCTGCTCTGCGGGTGGGGAGGAGCAGGCGCTTTCTCGGACGGCAAGCTGACGCTGTCCGCCGAGATCGGCGGCCAGCTTGCGAGCTACTTGCCCCGCGGCGAGGTGAACCTCCTGGTGGAGGAAGTGGATCAGATGTGGCTTCGGTTCGGCGCGCCGAGAGAGCTCTATGGCGCGGACGAGGATGCCATGGCGGAGCTCTCTCGTCGGGCGGCGCGGGCCGACCTGGAGCTGATTGGCACGCGCATCCGCCACCTGGGCACCGACCGCTCCCCGGTGGTGCTGCGGGAGATGAGGCGAGCGTTGGGGGAGAACGTGGAGGTCCATGCCGGAGAGCCGGTCGCTCGCCTCCTGGTCAACCGGGGGGTCGCGACGGGGGTGGAGACGGCGGAAGGGCGTCGCTACCGGGCCGACTACGTGATCGCCGCGCCGGGTCGTGAAGGGTCGGAATGGTTCATGCAGGAGGCGCAGCGGCTGGGCCTGGGGCGCGCCGACAACCCGGTTGATGTCGGGGTGCGGGCAGAGGTGGCGGCGGAGGCGCTGGCGGAGATCACCGCCATCGCCTACGAGCCCAAGCTCATCTTCTACTCACGCAGCTTCGACGACAAGGTGCGCACCTTCTGCATGTGCCCTTACGGAGAGGTTGTGACCGAACGGGCAGAGGGCGTGGTCACCGTCAACGGCCACAGCTATGCAGGCAAGCGCACCGCCAACACCAACTTCGCGCTCCTGGTGAGCACCCAATTCACAGAGCCCTTCCACGATCCTATCGCCTACGGCCGCTACCTGGCGACGCTGGCCAATCTGATCAGCGATGGTGTCATCTGCCAGCGCCTGGGGGATCTCCGTTCAGGCCGAAGGTCTACCCAGGAGCGGATCGCGCGGGGCCTGGTGCGGCCGACCCTGGAGAGCGCAACTCCGGGTGACCTCAGCTTCGTGCTGCCTCATCGTCACCTGTCCGGCATCCTGGAGGCGCTGGAGGCGCTCGACCGCTTCGCGCCCGGGGTGGGCTCACGCCATACGCTGCTCTATGGGATCGAGATCAAGCTCTACTCCGCCCGCCCCTTCCTCACGAAGACGCTGGAGACGGAGGTGGCGAACCTGTTCGCCATCGGCGACGGGGCGGGCGTGACCAGAGGGCTGGTGCAAGCGTCGGCCAGCGGTTTGGTCGCGGGCCGCGAGGTGAGACGTCGGGCAGAAGGGTCAAGCGACTCCCAGGTCACCGGGCAATCGCCAGCAGGCCGACCATCAAGGCGCAAGGCTGGCTAGCCTCCAAGCCCTTGCTGGCTCAGGGCCCAGGTTCTCCGCTCTCCTGCGCCTCCATCGGGACCCCGGCTGCGGCGAGCTCCGGCTTCATTCGCTCGCTTCCCAGAAGGGTCGCGAAATGGTGGGCCAGCAGCGCCTTTGGGCTCCGCTTGTGGACCCCGATGGTGATCGCGGTCGGCTTCGCGTTCTTCTGGCTGAGTGCAGGGCCCTGCGTCACCGAATGAGCTGGCACCTTGTCCGCCATGTTCAGCAAGGGGCAGGGATCGAAGAGCACCCCGACGTCCGCTTTCCCCGCGGCCAGCGCCTGCAGGGCCTTCAGCGGGGTGTCGTGGACGTGGAGCTTGCTCTGGATGGGCAGCCAGAGCTTGAGCCGCTCCAGCTCGCGCTTGGCGTAGGTGCCAAGGGAGTCGAAGCCCGGCGCGGGCATGACGACCGCCTCGACCTTCGGGGAGTCCAGGTCCTGGCAGTCGGCGATGGCCGGCTTGGCCGACGGGGTCGCCAGGACCAACGAGTACTTGCCGATCTCGCCGCGCGACGATTTCTCCAGAATCCCGTCGCGCTCCAGCGCCCCGATCTCGGCCTCGCCCAGACACACGAAGACATCGGCTTTGGCGCCCTCCTGCAGCTTGCGCATGAGGGCGAGGGGTTCGCCGGTCTCGATCTCCACGAATCTGCCCTTGTTCTCGGCCTCGAACTTGACCCGCGCAGCCTCGATGACCGATGCCAGGCCGCACGAGACGTACACGACCACGACGTTCGGGTCGCTGGCCGCGCGACGCCCGGCCGCCCCTCGTCGCGTGCCGCATCCGGCCGCCACCAGGAGGAGGCCCAGCAGGGCCACGCCTATCAGCGCCCGCCACCCACCTGCGCGCGCTGCCTGAGTGCGCGCGCCGAACAGGCCAGAGGGGCGGCCCCAGGCATCCGCCACAGTTTGCCGGAGACCGATGCCAACGGCCGCGCCCTCAGAAGTGGATCGCCTGAGGCAATCCCCGGGGGCTGGCCCCTCAGTGGCAGATCGTGGAAGACGAACGCCAGCCAGCGCTACGCCGAGCGTGCTGCACATGATCCTGAATCCCCCCGCGCCACCCCAGGCGACCAACACGTCGGGGCGGGCAGATTTGAACTGCCGACCTCACGGTCCCGAACCGCGCGCTCTGGCCAAGCTGAGCTACGCCCCGCCCCCAGTATCATAGCACGCCACCTAGTCTGAGTCAATGTGACCGGCGGGCGGGGACTGTGACCGCAGTTTTCCGATGAGCGGAAGTCTGAGCGTGCCTCGCCCGGAGGACCGGGTGGCTAGGTCGCCTGCGCGGACCGCCAGGGCGGCCCGAAGGGCCTAGCCGCTCCCACAGGCCGCGCGCCGCCCCTATGGGAGCCCCGTCTTCGGGGGGATCGGAAACCAGCCTCAGCGACGAGAAGAACTCAGCCACACGCGCGAGGCGGGGCTGCGTTAGCATGGCGGGGCGCTTCCGGTCACTCGGCAGCTTGTGCTACAATCAGCCCAGGCCAGCGGGGTCACGAGCAGTTCGCCCGAGCCAGTGTTGGGTGGGCCGCCCGGGCAGGGGAGAGGCAAGTGTCGGAATGCCCAAGCTGCAGAGCCGTGGTTGAGGAGAGCGCCAACTTCTGCCCGCGGTGCGGCGCGTCTCTTCGCTTGCAGGCGAAAGACCGGGCCATAGACCGTATGATCCAGGATGCTCGCCGCGCGGTGGACGACGATCCCAGGGACGCCTCGGCCCGCCACAACCTGGCGCTCGCCTACAAGCTCGGCGGCCTGGAGGAGCTGGCCCTGGAGGAGTTCGCCCGGGTGACCGAGCTGGAGCCGGCGTTCGGCGACGCCTACTACGAGATGGCCATTATCCAAGCCAGGTCAGGCCGGAGGGATGAGGCTGTTGTCACCCTCCGCCGGGCGCTGGAGGTCGAGCCCGATCACCGACGCGCTCAGCAACTGCTGGAGAGGCTGGGCGGCCCTCCGCAGCAGGCCCACGCCTAGCCAGCGACCGCTCACTACCTATCGAGCTTCGCATATCACGGTGACGGCAGCAGGAGGTTCGCGGCGCTTCCTGACGTGTTCTGTCTGAGTTTCGCCCTCACTGCACCAGGTGAGACTCAGTAGTCTGGCTGGCAGCTGCCTGGAGCACCTGGAGCGCGTCTTGTTCTGTTACCGGGCGCGGGTTGGTCCGCACCGCGCCGGCCACCAGGCCGTCCTTCGCCAACTCTGGCAGCCGCTCCGTGGGAATCGGGATATCGGCGATCCCGCTGGGCACCTGGAGATCTCGCAGCAGCGCCTCGACCGCGTCCCCGGCATCAGAGGAAGTCGCCTCCGGGTTCCCGGTCAAGGCCCGGCCCACCCTGGTCAGCTTCTCGGCCGCCGCGGGCTCGTTGTAGCGGATCACGTGGGGCAGCAGCCGCCCGCACAGCGCCCCGTGCGAGACACCGAAACGCGCTCCGATGGGATGTACCAGGCCGTGGACCAGGCCCAAACCCGAGTTGGCGAAGGCCATTCCCGCGATCATGCTGGCGAGGGCCATGCCTTCGCGCGCGGGGCGGCTGTGGCCGTCCCCGAAGGCTTCCCGCAGGTGGGCGCCGACCAGCTCGATGGAGCGCAGCGCGAGGGCCTCGCTGGGCGGCGTGGCCCCAGTGGAGATGTACGACTCAATGGCATGGGTCAGGGCATCAAGGCCGGTGGCCGCGGTCAAGGCTGGCGGCATGGTGAGGGTCAGCTCGGGGTCAGTGATGGCGACCCGGGAGAACCAGAAGGGGCTCTTCAGCCCCATCTTGAGCCTCCTGCCTTCGTGCAGGATGACCGCGATCGGCGTGATCTCGCTGGCCGTGCCGGAGGTGGTGGCGATGTTGACCAGGGGCAGGCCGGGGCGGTCAACCGGCTTGCCGCCGAGGTAGTCGAGCATGGACCCATCGAGCACCGCCATGGCGGCGATGGCGCGCCCCGCATCCATCGCACTTCCACCTCCCAGTCCGATGACCAGGTCGCAGCCCGCTCTCCGGGCCAGCTCAGCACCCCTGTCCACCGTGCTCGAGCTGGGATCAGACTCAATCTCGTCGAAGAGGATGGTCGCTACGCCCGCGGCGGAGAGCAGTCCCTGGATCTGGCCCAGCACGCCCGTCCGCCTCATGGAGGAACGACCGGTTACCAGGAGGGCGAGCCGGCCCAGCTTGGTCGCCTCGGCCCCCACCTGCTGCACCGCCCCCCAGCCGAAGTGCATCAGTCCGGGCAGCCTGAACTCGTAAGCCACAGTGTCTCTCTCCTTTGCATGGTGGTCCTGTGAGCGGCCGACAACGCGGCGCGCCCCACCGCGGGGCTCCCAGGCGTTCTGAGCTGTGCGGGCGCGTGCGGCAGGCCTCAGGCACACAGCTTCGGCGCTTCGATGGGCCAGAGGTGTCAGAGCTTGAGGCGGAAGACCGCGACCTCGGTCAACTGGAGAATGGTTGCCGCGATCACCACCCCGATCAGCACGATAATAGCGTTCTCCGCGGTCAGCCAGGGCGCCTCCTGGACAGGCTGAGCGTAGGGGATGGAGGGCAGCGGCCGGGACAGCATGTTGCCCAGATAGGCGTCGGCCCACTCGTACCCGGCCCGGATTTGGGAGATCAGGATCCCGATGATGACGGCAGCGGTCGGATAGGCGAACCAGGAGAGCACGCGATACTTGAACTTCTGGTGGTCCAGGTAGATCGGGCACTCGCCGCAGGGACGACGCTGCTTCTTCGGAGGCTGGCGCAGACGGCGACCCGCCGCGGTCCTCTGCTCGACCTGGCGGGCGCGACTCTGGACCGACTGCATCTCCTCCGCGACCTGCACTCTGGTCCTGGTGCCCACGCTGTCCAGCAATCGGGTGGCGAGCCCCTGGTCGCAGTAGCACCCGGAGCGCTGCTTCCAGCAGGCGACCTGCTCCAGATAGCGGGGGCAGTTGACCCGCAGGCTGCCCCGGCAGAAGTGCAGCTCCCAACACTTGCGCATCAGGGAGGGCCGGGGCGCGCCGATGGGCTCTTCGGAGAGATGGGCCATGGCCGTGGCGAAGCCCGGCAGGCGAGTGATCGCACCCACGCGGGGGGCGGTTGAGAGCAGGATGACACGGCCCACCACGATTCGCAAAAACCCCAGTACCATGATCAAGACGCCGGTGGTCTGGAAGCTCGCCATCAGGGAGCGCGCCAGCTCGGCCAGCTCCCGCGCCGCGTCATAGGGCACTCGGGTCCTCACCACCCAGGGCAGCACTAGCCAACAGGCCGCCCCTGCCAGCAGCGTGACGTAGCCGAGGGACTCTGTGCGGTAGTGGCGCAACAGGGCAGCCAGGAGGCTGAGCCAGAGGCCCCAGATGAAGGCGCGCCGCGCTAGGTCAACGTTGCGCTGAACCGTCTCGAGCGCCGAGCCAGCGATCAGCGGCGCGGCGAACCCCCCGGACATGAGGATGAATAGCAGAAGGGCGAG
>Ga0315307_1000383_pt1 | contig 19067 bp, 11 predicted proteins | sample TDP2_MG_FD_203079 | JGI IMG/M metagenome (GOLD analysis project Ga0315307, IMG submission 203079) | Freshwater sediment microbial communities from Lake Towuti, South Sulawesi, Indonesia - TDP2 | ecosystem: Environmental > Aquatic > Freshwater > Lake > Sediment | place: Indonesia: South Sulawesi...
CCATCGGAGCGTGACCGCCTTCCGACCGCGATCTCACACCGATCCTCTTTCCTACCGCGCCGCAGGGTTGCCTAGTTTGGGCTGGAAAGCCCATAGCGGCCTTCTTCGCGGTGAAGCGCTGTAACAGGTCGACCAGGTGCTTGTTTGGTGGGCGTCTCCATCGTTCAACTAGAGGCCAGACCGTGAAGCGACATACCGAAGTTGGCACAGTCTCAAGATGAGCCCCGCGGGCTGGAGATACCTTCTAGTTCAGGCTCTCACGGTTCTGAGCCAAGTATCGGGAAGCAAGGAGACTTAGGGCTCGCTTCATCCACGCCTGGGATCGCCTGCGGGGAGTCATAGCTTTATATATTGAGCTAAGCCAAGCCTGATTGCTCCTTGGACGAGAGGCGTCTCCAAGCATGGTTGAGTTCGGGATCTACGTGGAACTCGTTGATGAGACGGCCGATAAGAGGTGTCTGCGCGAAGTCTGCAGGGCCGCGGAGGAGGGTGGCTTTGATGTCTTCTGGGTCGACGACCACTACTGCTACCCTCAGGCGAGCGTCATACTCGAGGCTTGGGCAGCCATGGCCGCTCTGGCCTGCTGGACTGAGCGTATGAGGATCGGTACGATGGTGACGCCGATCCCGCTCAGGCATCCTTCAGTTCTTGCGAAGCTGGTCTCGACCGTGGACATACTCTCCGAGGGACGCGTTAACTTCGGCGTCGGGGCAGGCTGGGTTCAGAGGGAGTACGAAAGCTTCGGCATCGGGTGGGAGGACTTCAAGACCCGGATCGACCGGACGAGGGAAGGGCTGGGCATGATCCTCAGGCTTTTCCAAGAGCCCTCCGTCAGCCACGAAGGCAGGTTCCACAGACTACGTGACGCTCAGCTCTACCCGAAGCCCGTCCAGAAGCCCCATCCCCCAGTGTGGGTCGGGGGGAACGGCAGGGCGATCATGAGGTTGACGGGCGAGATGGGAGATGGATGGATACCATGGAACCGGACCGTCACGGAGCTGACGGAAGGAGCCGACGCCATAAGGGGATACGCCAGGCGCTTCGGCAGGCCTGAGGCGAAGATAAGCCTCGCCCATGCCACCCACGCAGAGATCGCTGAAACGAGGGAGAGGGCGTTCCAAAGCCTGCCTTCCGGACATAAGGAACTCGCGGAGAAGCGGAGGATGGTCGCGGGAAGCCCCAGGGACGCCGTGGAACTCGTCGAGGAGTACCTGACGGTTGGGATCGACCACTTCGCCGTGGAGTTCCCCCACGACCCCGAAAGAAGACTGGAGCAGGTTAGGCTCTTCTCAGCTGCCGTCATTCCCTCCTTCAGGTAGACCGGAGGCTACGAGATGGAAGCTATTGAGGCACTCCTCAAAAGGCATCGGGATTTCTGGCGAATGAGGGGAGACCTCCTCATAAGCGTCAACCACTACACGCCCCTTGAGAAGGGCGAGGGTATTCCCCTAGCGGGCGGTCGACGTGTCACTGACAACACCCTCCTGACGCCTGAGATGGTAGACCCGCGGCTTTTCCTAGCCGACTATCTGGCGCCACTCTCCCCGGTGACGGGGGACTACTTCCACGCCTTAGCTCCCTATGGCCTCTGCTGGACGGAGGCCATCATAGGCTGCCCCATTCAGATAAGCGTAGGCAGCGTCTGGTCGAAGCCCTTCCTCAAGGATTGGGACGAAGTGAGCGCCATCAGACTGACGGCGGGGAACCGCTGGCTTCAGAAGCTCCTCGATTTTACGGGCGCGCTCATCGAGAAGAGCGAGGGCCGCATCCCCGTGACCCTACCTCTCACGCGGGGCCTGACCGATATGGCGGCGGCGGCCCTGGGTCCCGAAAGGCTCTGTGTGGCTCTGAAGAGGCAGCCGAGCGCGCTGGGCAGGCTCCTTGAAGCCTACAGGGACGCTTTCATAGCCGCAACTGGGTCGCTCCTTAGCCTCATACCGAGGTTCCACGGCGGCTATGTGACGCCCTACGGTGTGTGGGCGCCCGGCACGATCGCTAGGACGCAGGCCGACAACTCCGTCCTCATCTCCTCAGAGGACTACAGGACGCACATCCTTCCCTACGAGGCGAGTATCATCAAGTCCTTTGACTACTCGCTCTTCCACCTCCACTCAGGGGGCTCACTCCACGTCGCCGAGGCGATAATTGACATCCCAGAGCTGGGTGCGGTCGAGGTTGCCATAGATCCGAACGGCCCCTCACTCGGGGCAATCCTGCCCGTTCTACAGCGAATACACTCAAAGAAGCCACTCATCATCACGGGACCTGTCAGCCAGAGGGATCTGGAAAAGGCCTTGGCCTCACTCGCCCACTCCGGTCTCGGGTTGAGGGTTCAGAGACTGTAACGCCACCCAGCACCTCGCCGACGCTGCGCGTGGCGGGTCCTCTCTCCCGCCTAGTACGTTGCCGAGGAGTACCACAGGGCCCTGGAGACCATGACCCAGACGGCGGAGAGGCCTCCCGTTAGGCCGTAGCCGGCGGCCACGCCGGCGAGTATGACAGCCCTGTACCTCTGCCACCAGTCCTCCCCGAATCTCCTCCTGAAGAAGAGGTCGCCGACCAGGTTTCCGACGAGCAAGGCGATGGCGTAGGGCGGAGCAATGGAGAAACCCGCCAGGAGCCCCATGATCGTGAAGCCCGGTATGCGTATGAACGAGCTGAGAGAGGTGAGGAGGGCAGAGGTCACGAACCCGCTGAGTATCAGCGGGGGCTTGTACAGCTGGGGCGCTCGCGTGATCATGAAGGCCAGGTTGGCCACTTGGTCGGGCCAGCCGTAGACGACTGCTCCGTAGACGGCTGAAGGAATGGGTGCCATCGACCAGAAGAGGCTCACGATGGCGAAGTTCACGAGGAGGGTTACGGGAAGCATCAACACGAACGTCTTGAGGTAGTCCATCGGCTTCGTCTCAGTGAGGAAGGCCACCTTGACCATCTTGCTGTAGTTTGCGGCGCCACTGCCGGGAACCCACATGGGTGCAAACCAGATGTCTACGCCCCTGTAACCGCTGCTGAGTATGCTTCCCTCCCTGACGAAGGGTATGTTGACGCCGAAGCCCGTTTCGCCCAAGCCGCGGGCGTTGATCAACGTGTTGATGAAGGCGTAGGCGCCTATGACCAAGGCGATCACCCAAAGGGGAAAGCTCGGGACGAGCATGTATACCAAGAAGATGAAGCCTCCTCCTCCCAGAAGGATCAGCGCCAAGACCAGGGGCAGCGGAAGGTAGCCTCCTCCCGTCGACGCCCTCAGCCTGGCTAGGCTCTTGAAGGACCTGGCCATATAACGCCATCCGCGGATCATCGTGATGACGGCTGCGCCTATGGCGGCGCCCATGATGAAGCTCATCCAAACCCAGAGGTTGGCCCTCCACCACACTGGGTTCCATCCCATGCCCGTCCTGTACTCGGCCTGGAACTCGACGAAGAGCGGGTTCTGTACCCTCAGTATCACCGGGTTGCCGACGATCCAGAGGGCGAAGGAGCCTATCAGGATCCAGAGCACCGTCCCGCGGCTGAGCATGAAGCCCCATGTGTAGGCGAAGGGCTCGAAGGTCACGCCGAAGATGATGCCCGGCACAAACTTGTCGAGGTAGGTCGTCAGGTCCCATAGGCCGGGCACGAAGTAGAACTGGCCTCCCCCCGCGGCGAAGAAGCTCGTCGTAATCATGGGGATAGCGATGGAGATGACGGACCAGGCCATCGATATGACGGCGCCGAAGCTGAACACCTTCATCCTCTGGGGATCCCTCTCAGCCATCGTCACGATGGCTTCCGCGTCGACCGACGCGTACGGAAAGGGGAGCCTCTCCACCTCGATGAACAGATGGGCGCTCAGGAACCCCAGCCCGATCTCATAAGCGGAGAAGAGCAGAACCGCCAGGACGGCCACAAGCACCGGCCAAGCCCACGCGTAGTGAAGGAAGGTCCTGAGGTCTAGTCCAACAGGCGGCGCGAACCAGCCGGGAATGGCGAGAGGCAAAGGCAGGTTCGTAAGCGGATCCGTGAAGAAGTAGGACATCGAGGAGTTCCTAACGAAGTAGTTGAACAGGAGGTCGACGAATATGGTCTGGGCGAGCGTGGCCGGTATCAAGTTGTATATGATGAAGACCTCCTGCTTTCTGAGCGGCGCGCCGAGAAGCCTGCTCATCTCGGTGAAGAGCATGATCGTTATGAAGACGGCGGGAGCACCTATGATGAAGGAGGTTCCCGTCAAGAGGTAGCCGCCAGCGCTCAGGTAGAGGAAGATGTTAACCGGCCCTAGCAGCGTAGCCGCGAACACAAGCGCAAGAATCGAACGCCAGGTCAGGCCCGCCTGAAGCCTCGTCCCCTCACCCGTGCCCATGGCCTCACGTCTCCTTAGACCGGCACATCAGGCAATCCCTTGCCCATCCTGACGTACCTCTCCCTGTCCTGGGGCCTCAGGGCCCTCCAGAGGAGGAGCTGATGTCTTATGGCGTCCGCGAAGGCGTAGTTCGACCTAACCCAGGGTTCCCTCATCCCCGTCTCCCTCTTGATCTCCACCCCGAAGCGCATCCTATCCTTCCGTCCTGCCGTGGTCGTCGCCACCACGCGGACCCTCTGCCTGATGTGGGCGTCGTACGGCGGAAGGATGACCATCGCCTCGACGCTCATAGTCTCGCCCTCCTCGGTCATGGTGGACTCCCTGACGACGAAGACGGCACCGGAATGCTCCACCTTGTGGGCTTGGAAGTACTCGTCCATGTAGGCCAGAATGCCCGTCGCCTCGCGGTTTGAGGAGGTGAAGGGCATGGGGATGACCCACTCGTCACCGCGGGGCTTGAACGTGATCCTCCACTTCCTCTCCAAGGAGGGGGTCGTTATCCGGGACGCCATCCTCACCGGGTAGAGCGTAGAGCCTAACGTGGCGCCAAGGCAGAGCAGGATGACGAAGATGACGTAGGTCGAGGCGAAGCTGGGGATGAAGCCCTCCGGCATCGACCCCGTGGCCACGAGGACGTTCGTTCCGGTTATACCCACGAGGTAACCTATCACCGCGCTTATGATGGCGTAGACGCCGGCCTCGGCGAAGAACATCCCGCCCACCTGCGAGGGAGCGAGGCCCACCGCCCCTAGCACGGCGATCTCCCTAGCCCTCTCGTAGACGGCGCCCACCATGACGATGAGCACCATGAACGACGCGATGAGGAACGGCACCGGCATCATCTGCCAACCCTGAACGGAGAACATCAGCACCCTCTTGTAGTCCCAGACCCTCCCCTCGTAGCCGACGAAGACCTCTGCGGCTCCTCGCATCCCGATGACCAGGTTCTCAGCGACCTCGTGGAACCTTTCCGGGTTCTCCTCAGCCTTCACCGCCATGGTGTAAGGGGGCGCGCTCAGTACGGCGTTTGCGAACGTGTAGGGCACGATCAGGACTCGACGGTAGGATATTGTGGCTATCTTAACCGCGACCGCTTTAACCGCGACGAACTGGTCGACGGGGGCCGTGGGCTTTCCGTCCAGGTCTTCAAGCTGGTCCAACCTTGGGGCGTCTATTGTGCCCACAACGCTCAGCTTCAGCCCCATCACCTCGACGGTGTCCCCGACCTTGGCGTCCAGGGCCTCGGCTGCGTCCTTCGGCAGTATGGCAGCTGAGAAGTCGTCTTCGGTGAACCATCGGCCGCTTAGGAGGTGCGCGGGGACGTTTGTGAAGAGCTCTTCTGTAGGCATCATGCCGGCAACGGCCCAGATCTGGTAGATCTTTTCATCCTTGCTCATGACGTAGTAGGGCCTCACGTTGGGCGGCCAGTTGGCTTGGTTCGGATACTTCCAGGCCCTTGCGGAGACCTGAGCTGACAGGTTGAGGCTTGCGATGTCTCCCAGGTACTCTGGGACGGGCTCGGAGCCGTGGGAGACCTTGAAGAGTACTCCGCTGTAGGGCGTAGGGCGCTCTACCGCATCGACGCGTGGTAGAGTCAAGGCGGCCGTGGAGGTCAGCATTATCATCGCGGACGTTATGAGAACGATCGAGGCCAGGGTGAGCAAGGTCCTGAGCTTCCTCTTCCTCATCTGCTGAATGCCCAGGGAGAAGGCCATGATGACCGCGCTAGCCCTGCTTATCTCCGTGAAGTGGAGGCCTATCAGCCTCTGGCGGGCACGCTTGAGGAACTCCATTATCTCGCTCAGGAAGGTCGCCAGAACCGGCGAACTTAGAATGAGCAGGGCGAGACCTATCGTAGCCAAGGGCGCGCTGATGGCGATCGAGAAGCCTGGGTGGAGCAGGCTCAGCGTGAGGAAGGGTACCGTGAACATGGCCAGAACCACGAGCAGCCTCCTCTTTCCCTGGGATGGCAGGAAGAACCGCTCAGCGACGACCGCGAAGGGCACTAGCAGGAGGGCGAAGAAGATCGAGGTGGACGTCAAGTTGGTTATGAGGCTCCTCGTCTCGATGTAGCTTGTCACGCCCCAGTTCCAGGCGTAGAAGAAGCTCATCAGGGACCGGTACTCGTCCCCCGACCTCAGGGCTGCCCGAGCTGACTCGAGGGCCCTCCCAGCCTTAAGCTGGGCCATGTCGGCCATGGGGCTGAACGTGTTGAACGCACGGACCAGTCCGAGGCGCTTCGCATCCAGCCAGTAGAGGTCGTTGGCAGACTGCTTGGGCACGTCGACGCCGACCGTCTCACCGGCCTTCAACGTCCATCCAGTTCCCTCCGGGAAGGCCTCGCTCGCGTTCACCAGCAAACCTAGGGTGATCACCTCTCCTCCACCAACCCAGAGCCATCCCGTCTGGATGGTGGGAAGGGACGTGATGGTCATCTCCGTTGGTTCCTGAGGCATGGTGAAGACCATGTCCAGGGGCTCCATCGTCTCACTGTGTTCCACTATACCCCACTGGATGAGAGGCCCGTGAGACTTGAAGGAGAAGGGCTTCGTTTGTACGTAGGGGTCGTACATCGGTGTGCGCGTGTTGTAGTCGATCCTTGGCTTCGCGATTATCCTCGGGTCTAGCACGTCGAACAACACGATGGTGCTCGACCTGAAGACGGAGACCCTGACTTGCTTCCAGTCCCTGTCCACGCCGAAGACCTGCTGGGGCCAGCCGTAGAGGCCACTGTCGGGAGCCCACTCTATGGCCCCTGTCGTCCTGTTGATACCGAAGGCCCTGATCCTCACCGGTGTCCAGCCGCCACCAGCCATCGTCACCGACGTGACCATGCCTGTCCCGAGCTGGTTGTAGGCCGTGTCAGCGCCAACGCCCTTGAAGGTGAACGAGAAGTTACCATCGGCCAACGTCACAAAGTGCATGAAGGGGTTGTACATACTCGGCTGGACGAAAAGCTCGACGATGAAGTCGAGGTTCTCTAGGCCGTCGTAGCTGTACCATCTCTTCGTGTAGTTGTACCTAGTGACATCGCCGACGACCCCTCCGTACCCCCACCCGTTCCATTCCCCGCCTACGACGCTGCCCCTCCTGCTGGGAGACACGTTATCCCATTTCAGCCCGAGGCTGTCTATTCGAGAGAAGGTATACGCAGCAGACCAGGAGAAGACGAGCTGCGGATAGAGCCTCTCGAAGCTCACCTTATCCAGGGTGCTCAGGGGGTGGTTCCAGCCTATCCGCGTTGTGCCGGAGGTCATGAAGGCCAGCCCGATCCCCCGCGCCACGGCGCTCGGCTCGGCATCGTGAATGACCTGCATGAACATGAAGGCCCGGCTGAAAAGCCATGCGTCCACGTATCGATCGACATCGAAGCCTACGCGTCGGAGGCCGCCGAAGATGTCCCTCTGGATTGTGTCCACAACGTTAGCGTAGCGAACCCCATACCACCTGTAGCCGTAGCCTCCGCCATAGGCGGTGAAGAGAACTCTATCACTGTCGGTTGAGAAGTCGAAGTTGATATGCATCCAGATCTTGCGGCTTCCGTTAAGCACCTGGGAGGAGAAGTAGTAGGTCTCGACGAAGTCGCGGGGGCCTGCCAGAGCCTCCCAGTGGCCTGAGAAACCGACGAACCACAAGGTCCTCCGAGGCGGGTGTTCGGCGAAGAACCTGGCCAGCTCGATGAGGGCGGCCATTCCCGTGGCGTCATCGGCTCCGGGCGCGAGGCTGGGAACGATCGACCAGTCGTCATAATGGGCTGACAGTATGATGACATCGTCCGGGAAATCCGTCCCTTTTATCACGCCCACCACGTTCCTTGCCTGGGTGACCTGGTAGCGCATCGAAGACCTCAGTCGGACCGTGACGCTACTCGTCTGGGACAGGCTGCGTAGCAGTGCCCCGTCTTCCGATGAGACATACAGCCTCGGCATGTACAGCGGCGTGATGAGGAACTTCGTCTCGGCCTCAAGCCGCATCGTCTGAGTCGGTTCGATGAAGACTATGGCCTTCGCTCCGAGCCGTGCAGCCTCGACCCAGTTGTTCCAGGAGTTGAATTCCATCAGGGCGATCCAGCCCTCACCTGCCAAGGCGGAATCCCTCAGGACTACGTCGAGGTCGTTAAGCGTTCCATACCCTACGTAGACGAGGCGACCGGTCATACCCGACGGGGGCGTTGGGCTTGCTTGGGCCGTGTTCGGCCACAGGGGATAAGCCTTGACTATAGGACCTCCGGGTTCTACGGTGATGTTCGCGCCACTATCGATTGGGACGGTGATAGGATAATACTGGAAGTAGCCTCCTGAGTCCCCGCCCGGCTCCAGCCCATACTCGCGGAACAACCCGGCTATGTACTCAGCTGCCTTCTCGCTTCCCTCATAGCCTGTAACCCTGCTTCCAAGGCTGGAGAGAAACGCAACATGCGTCCTTATGGCGGTTAAGTCTATGGCCTGTATCACGTCACTGTAGTCAGTGGCCTCTTCCCCGGAAATTTGTGCTGAAGCCCCTAGGTTCTTCCCCGATGAGGCCGTCAAGCCGGCCAGCATGGAGGCTACCAAGAGTAACGCGATAATCTTAACACAACTATGGCGGGAGCCAGTGCTCCGCATGGCCGCTTCCTCTAGCCACGCGAGTTAGGCAAGTCTTAAATATATAATCATTCCCTTTTCTTGTCCGATCGAGATGACAGGTGAGAATGCAGTGCCAAGCGAGAGCGTTTGGAGCAGACCTATACTGTCAGGTGCAGCAGGACTCACCCCGCGGGCTGTGATCGTAAGCGTGATCGCGCTGCTGCTCTTCTCATGGACCGCGAACTTCTCCATGGACCTCTCGGGCGTGAACCAGTACGAGGTCGTGCTATTCCCGCTTTTCTTCCTCCTGGCCATTGAGTACCTCTTCGTCAGGGTGGGCGCAAAGAGGCTTAGCCTCAGCGCCCAAGAGTGGGCTGTGTTCATGGTCTTCACGTCCACGATGCTGATCTCCAACCTCTCAGTGAGCTGGTGGTGGCCAGCCGTCGAATGGGTCTGGAGCAGGCCGGAGTTCGCCAACCTGATACCCGACTTCTGGGCTCCCAAGGACCGAGCGGTGTTGGAGCGCGCCTACTACGGAGGTCCCTTAGACTGGGGAGTATGGATTACGCCCATGATCTTCTGGATACTCATGGTCATAGCCACATGGGTCGGCGGAACCTTCTTCCTATTGCCGCTGAGGAAGGCTTGGGTGGACGAGGAGAGGCTTCCCTTCCCCTGGGCAACCCGTGACTACGAGAGCATCAAGTACGCTAAGGGCGTGAACAGGCCGTCCGTCTGGAACGTGAGGAAGGTTCCATGGTTCTGGATAGGCATCTTCCTGGGCTTCCTTCAATTCCTCCCCGACTGGATAGTCTACGTCGGTGTTCCGCTTCCGCCAACGATTACCTTCGGCTGGACGCCCATAGACCTCCGCCCCTACCTTGGAGCTATCCTTCCCGGCGCACAGCTTGTTCCCACCCACACCTCCTTCCCAATAGCGTACTGGGGCGCCTACTGGGTTCCGATGGACATCGCTGCGACGGGCACGCTCGTCTACGCGGCCCTAGGTTTGCTCTGGCCGCCCATAACCTACTACCTCGGTCTGTGGACACCGTCTATGGGCGCCCCGGGCTACACGGGCCCCCTCAAGTACGTGCCCATGTTCGACTCTCGAGATCCCAGCGGGATCATGATAGCCATCGCGACCTGGCCGCTCATAATGAACTGGAGACGCTACAAGGACACCTTGGTTGCCTTCGCTAGGGGAACTCCCAGGGAGGAGAGCGAGCCCTTCTCTTGGCGTGCCTCTTGGGGGCTCTTCTTCTCGACCTTCATCCTTTACCTGATCCTGATGAGCTACAGCGGCGCCCCACTCCTCGGAGCCCTGATCTCGTACGTGGCGATCATGTTCTACCTGATCGTATGGGCTAGGCTCATGGCCGAGGTGGGGTTCTGGGGCCCCAACACCAGCGCCGGAAGGACCATCGTGGCCGACGCAGGAGCAGCCTTAGGGGCTTGGCCGAGGATGGAGGTGACGACTGCCGGGGCTACGGGTATGTTCTCCTACGCGTCTTTCGGCAACTACCAAGACGGATGTGGTGTCAGCCCCATATACAGCATGCAGCAGTTCGCGATAGGCCGTGAGACGATGACCCCGGCCCGGACGATCGGGATAGGCTACCTCCTCGCGGCCATCATCAGCATTGTGATAGGCGTACCGATGGTGCTCTACTTCATCCACTGGTTCGGCTTCGAGAGAATCCACAGCAACTGGTGGTGGTATGGCACTCCCGCCGGTAACAGCGTCGACGTGATAGAGGTCGCCTTGACGAGGACGACGGAGGCCGACTGGGGAGATGCAAGCCCCTACCCGTGGATCGTCGCCGGGGCCATCATCACGTACCTCATCTACTTCCTAAGACTGAGGTTCCCAGGCTTCTGGTTCAACCCACTGGGATTGGCCGTAGGCCTCTACGCTGGCTTCACCTTGACCTTCGTGGTAGAGCCGTTCATAATCAAGGGGCTTGTCCTAAGGTTCGGGGGAACCCAAGCCTACGAGAGGGGCTTCGTCCCCGCCGTCGTCGGCATGAGCATAGGCTTCATCATGACGGGATGGCTTCTAACCCTAGTGAGGGCAGTCTACGTCCTAGGAACGCTATAGGCGCGGCAACCCAGCCACCCTCTTTTTCAGCCCTCCAAGAGGATGTGCGAGTATGCGCGGCGACACCTCGCTCATCGTCGGCTCCCTCGAGTCGAGGATAAGGGATTGGCGCCAGACCCAGGACGGCGTCCTCCTCCTCCCGAAGGAGGCGTTCTTCAACGAGGCGCTCGTACGCACCTATCGGTCCTTCGGGACGCTCCTCGAGAGGATGGTGGAGTTCACCGCCTTGGTCACGGTCGTCCCCAGGGAAGCCATGACAGCCGAAGCCGCGTTGCTATACCGGCGAATGAAGGGGATGGAGTGCGAGCTAAGCTGGTCTGGGCTCGTGAAGCCGACGCCCCACTTCGTAGCCCTGCAGCGTCCCGAGTCATGGAGGACCTACATGCCCAAGGTCAGAACCGATAAGAGGCTTCTCAAGGCGCTGAACTCCCAAGGCTCACTGATGGACACCATACGGAAGCTCAAGCCCGCGGCGCTAGACGTCGCCTTGGTCTCCCTTCACTCGGGCGTCATGCCAGATGGGAGGCTAAGGCCTGATCAGCTCTTACAGTCCATGGCTGAGTTCTACAATGAGCCCACGACCGTCACCTGGGGGGTCTCGCTCAGAACAGCCCTACCGCAGCTCGGCCGCACAAAGACAACTCTCAACCGATGCTACGAGCTGCTGGACCTGATCAGTAAGACGGTCAGGGAGGTCTCAGAAGCCTCAAAGGATGAGGAGGCACTCCACCTCTCTGCTCCCTAAGCCTCAGGAGGAACGGGCTCTTGTGGAAAGGCTTCTGCCACGTCATGCAGGTTCCGCACACGATACCCCCGCCCGATCTCAACTGGAGACCTTTGACGGTTTTCCCAAGGAGGAGGCTTCTTGAGGGGTCGGCTTTCCTCTAGGGAGAGGCTTCTAACCGCTATAGACCACGAAGAGCCCGATCACGTGCCGCTCTATGTCAAATGGTGGGAGAGGCAGTTCCCTGAAGACGAGCGCAACCTCTGGCATAGCCAGTATGAGAGGATCGAGTACAACGTGAAGCAGGGCCTCGACCAAGGCGTTGAGCTTCCCGAGCTGAATTGGACCAACTGGCTCAACCCTGAGGTAAAGACCCGAGCTTGGAAAGCAAGGCTTCCGGGAGAGAGCTACCCCATCCTCCACAAGGAATACGTGACCTCAAGAGGGACCCTGCGTCAGGTCGTCCGTCAGACCAAGGGCTGGGAGGGCAGGAGCCTCTACAACTACTTCGATGTGGGCGACGACATCCCGCTGGTTGGGAATGAGTTGGTCAACCGTTCGCTCAGGTTCCTCGTCGAGTCGATGGAGGACGCTGAGGCGCTCGACGCTCTCTTCCGAAGCCCCACCGAGGAGGAGCGTGAGGCCTTCTTCCAGGGCGTAGAGAAGACGAGGAAGTACGCGGAGGAACACGAACTCCTGCTGGAGAGCGGGAACTTCTCGATAAGGGGCGGTGATGCCCTCGCCTGGTTCTGCGGGATCGAGAAGACGGTCGTGAACGCCTATAGGAACCCGGAGCTCGTCCAACGCGTCCTCGACATCATCCACAAACATGATATGGAGGTCCTCCGGCTGGTGATAGAAGCCGGCGGGGTCGATGTCATCTTCCACGAGGGATGGTATGAGAACAGCAAGTTCTGGTCCCCACCGATGTTTAAGAGGTTCGTTGCGCCCCTGATCCGCGAGGAGGTCGAGGTCGCCCACCAACATGGGATCAGATACTGCCACATCTTGACGACGGGCATCTTCCCACTGCTCGGCATCCTTGAGGAACTGGGCGTCGACATCCTCTTCGGCATCGACCCGGTTCAAGGAGACGTGAACCTTGAGAAGGCCAAGGAACAGGCAGATGACCGAGTCTGCCTCTGGGGAGGCGTTAACGGTGCCGTCACCCTGGGCTTGGGCGCAAAGGATCAGGTCGAGAAGGAGACAAGGGAGGCCATACGCATCCTCGGGCCGGGGGGCGGCTTCATCCTCGCACCGATAGACCAGCTATGGCCCTACACCCCTTGGGGCAACATAAGCCACATGATCGATGCCTGGCGCAGGGAAAGCGGCTACCCTCTGAGGTAACGCCAACCGGCCTGCATCTAGCGGAAAGCCATACATGGTTAGCGGTTTTTGAAATGCATGAAAGCTCCACTCCTCTACCTCAAAGCCACTGGGATAACATGGCCGCTCAATGGGATTCGATGCTGGAAGATTGGCGTGTCCCCAACTACTACTACTATAGAACCACTGACCTCTACATAGAGGAAGCTACGACGGGCATGCAGCATGTTCTCGAGTTGGGTTGCGGAACCGGCGAATCCACTAGGAGCCTCCTCAAACGGCATGAAACCGTCGTTGCCACCGACTTCTCGAGATCTATGATGAGGGCGGCGAGGAAGAAGGCAGCCCGGGACAGGAGGTGGAAACGAGCTCACCTAGCGTTGTGCGACGCCCAGGCCGTGCCGTTCAGAGACGAAGGCTTCGACGCCGTGGTCTCTCGGGGGACTCTACTAAGTTACGTCCAGAACCCGTCAAGTCTCCTTGAGGAGAGCTTTAGGGTACTGAAGGAGGGAGGAGTGGTCGCTCTAGACGCAATGAACTACAACGAGTTCATCAAGGAAAGGGAGAGGACGTGGCAGAGCGACCACGCCGTCCTAGACCTCATTCCTACCGGTAAAGGGATTGAGAGGAGGCTGACGCGGGGAGGCGTCGTCTTCACCGAGCACAGCGGGGACAGTGTTCGGCATATCTTCTTCAGGAAGTACGATTCAGGCAAGAAGCAGGTAAGGGAGAAGTCCATCCTTAGGGATGACAGCCCCCTCGTTAAGCGTTTCTTAACTGAGCTCTCGCGGGGCTTGGAGGGGCCCCTGGTGCTTGAGGAAGTCCCGGAAGACCTGACGGAATGGACCCTTGCCCGGGAAGAGTTTCACGCCAACTACTTCACCCCTCAAGACCTGGTGGAGTTGCTTTCCGCGGCCGGCTTCAGCGACGTGTCGATCCATCCGCTCGGCCACATCTGCGAGGTGACCATCCTCAGGCGCCTCAGATACCCTGGGCTATCTGACCTCATCAGGAAGAACAGGGACTCGTTCTGCCTGCTTGAGAAGGTTCTCTCGGATCACTTGAGGCTCGAAACAGCCTGGCACCTCTTCGCGGTAGCCAAGAAGGAGGTTGGCCAAAGCAAGCCTAGCGCCCAATCGGGCCTGCTGAAGGCTTCGCGGGCTTGAGGCGTGCCCTCTCAGCGGAACGATCTCGGCTGGGAGAGCCGAATCTCAAGGCCTCAAGGTCCGACGCAGGAGGTTCAAGGCTGGCTTCACCGATGTCTTCAGGGCGGTTGATCCTCCGCAAGGCTCTAGACTTGAGGCAGCGCAGGAGGCCGTAGTGCAGTCCAGCTCGTTCGTCACTTGAGCTGTAGGCGAGACCCGGAGCCGTGGGCCGCGTTATGGTTGTACTTGGCTGTCGATGTAGCTCTTGACCCTGTGGAGGGCTTCATCTCGGCTTAGGTCGTAGCTCTTCATCAGTTCCTGGATCAGCTCATCCACTCTCCGCTCCACGGGATCGGAGAGATCGACCTTCGGCTGTATTGGAGGTCCTGTCAAGCCATCGACGGCCTCCTGGCTCATGACGCCTTTTCGTCCGCTCGTCTCAGCCTCCTTGGTTCTTTTCCAGTCCACATAGCTGAGGATGCTTCTCCTGATCTCAAGTAAGACGTCCTTGAGGTCCAGTCTTGAGAAGCGTCGTAGCATGCTGGACTCAACCGTGGCCTTGAGGGCCAAGTGGTCCGCGTCCTTGTCTGCGCGTACCGTCAGTTGGAGCCGGATGGGCTGCCGGGAGGTGGAAACAGGCGTGTAAGAGGCCTCGTAGACAAACGCCATTCCCGAGGGGTCCTCGTTCTCTCTGACGCTGTTGATCGCTAGCCCGTAGCCGCCGAGGAATGGCGGAAACAGGGATGGAAACTTGGAGAGGAAAAAAGCCTCTAGTAAGGGTCTTTCGTCTCTATGCGCCCTCAGGGGGATGCGGAGCGCTATCTTCTCCCGGTCTTGGCCGACGACCTCTCCCACATCTCTCCGCAAGAGGCCGCTGGGTATCACGAGGCGGATGGCCTCCCGGGCGGGCATCAGATAACCTGCCGTAGTCGTCAAGACGCCAAGGGTGACCACGAGAATCATGTGGAAGAGCCCTGACGGCAGCGCGGGCACATTGCCCGGGCAGAGCAGATTGGCAGACCAGATAGTAATGTAACCGAGTCCATAGGAGAGGACGCCTCCGATGACTCCGAGGAAGATTCCCTCAGAAAGCAGGCTTAGGGTGATGAAGGAGGGCTTAGCTCCCACGATGCTCATGACCTTGAAGTCTTTGCGCTTCTCGTAGACGACGGCCATCGCCGTGGTGTAGATGATGCCTGCGCCTATGGCTATGACGACGGTCTGCGCGGCCCAAGAGCCCTCAACCTGAACGGTGAAACCTACGGGAAGGACCTCCTTCGCAACGCCGCCCTTGACGACGTGGAAGAGGTACGTGAAACCGCTTATTCGGTAGATAACGGGTCCGTAAGATATCCGTCGCACGAATCTCTGATGGACGTCCGTCTCGACTGCCAGGAGCCTTTGCACGATTCCCTCAAGGCCTCCGCGGTCTTCGACATCGAGCACCATGGAGACCTTGGTGAACTCCGAGCCCATCGACCTGAAAACGTCGTAGCCAGTGATCAGGTCTACCGCCTCGCCCGGATTTGGCTGAGGTCTCTCGCCTTCAACCCTCGTGAAGAGGGGGTAACCATCAACATCAACCAGCCTCGTTGCCTCTGCTCGTGAGTACGTTCCCACTATCTTCAGCGGTCTTCCCTCCACAAGCAGATCATCGCCTACCCTCACCCCGGAATCATCTATGAGCTCTTGGCTGACTATAACCCAGTCTCCTGAGTTCTGAGGCTGGGGGAGCGCGCCGGAAAGGAGAGTGAAAGCCGAGTATCGTTCGGCGAAGGTCAGGTTCATTGTGGCGAGGTTAAGCTCCCCATACGATGAGGTGGAACCGCCGACCAAGACCTTCTTGATTCCGTATGCAGACGACTCGTAGCCAAAGGCCTTTGAGAGCCAGAGGGCTTCCGCGCTCGGAATAGACATGATGTGCCCTCCGGGTTCTTCGGTGGTGAGGTACTCGAGCGCGTACTTGAAGGCCACGAGGCCGTAGGCAACCGTCGGCCTGTACGGTAGGTCTTCCTCGGCCACCGCGCGAGTTACGAGCACAGCGGAGTGTATCATCGAGGCTACGCCCACGACGACGATGGTAGTCAATGCCAGGATTGACCTGAGCCTTCTGGCTTTCATGCCCCTGATGGTCTGGTCGAGGAGTGAGTGGCTCGACTGCCTCCATGTCTTGAGAAAGACGAGGAGGATGAAGAACGGTGAGACGACGAGCATCATGTTCAGTATCAGGTAGTCAGGTCTCTCAAACAGCCTTGGGTACTCGGCCAGGAAGGAATAGACCTGGTAGAAGAAGATCCGCATGTAGGGGTGGCTGCCCGCGAAAGCCAGCACCATCGCGGCGAAGATGAGAACCGTGAGGCTCCTCCAACGCGTGGTTGAAAACAGTCGGGCAAGGAAGAAGGAGAAGAGCGCCAGCATCAGGATCATCGAGGGGCCTTGCACGTAGTCGATCCGCATCTCCGCGGAGAGGTGCCCCTCCAACATGAGGAGGAGACGAAGGGCCTCCCTCATCATGTAAGCCCCTTCGGGAACCCTTCCCTCCTTGAACAAGCTAGAAGCCGTGAAGAGGAAATCGTTTAACGCCACGAACCTCTCCTCATCCTCGCCCGTCCAGAGATACAGCGACTGGATCCGTTCCCTCACTCCTTCAGCGGATAGACGCACCTCCCGGGCCGCCGCCTCGGCGATAGCCGGAGTAAGGTCCGTCGCGTTACCTTCCACCTTCACCTCGACGGAAACGGGGAAATCCCTTGAGTATCGTCCAGCCGCCGTGTCTGCGAAGCCTGTAACCGTGAAGAGAGCATAAGCCGAGGGGCCAGACCGGTCAAGACCATGAAAAAGCAGCCCACTCTTATCGCCCGTGAACGGGTTAACATAAACCATCTCCTCTGGGTCAAGGCCGTGAAAGGCTGGGATCGCCTGGACCAAGAGGACCAGTGACAGGAGCAGGACTAGTCCTGCGTTAGTGCACGCGAGCCCGCTAACGGTTTTGCCAGCTCTGGTCTTCCGAGAGCGACGCAGACAGTCTATTGTCCATCGACGAGTGGAGATCGGCGCTTTCGATAGCTCCTCCCTCGCCTTGGTGAGCAGGGCGGGGAGGGTGATGCCCTTGCAGTCCTCTTGCGGCCGAAGACAGATAACAGATAGGTGGGAAGTCCGTGGATGATGCACTGTGGTTCTCACCACGACCCATTTAGGCTGCATGAGACCTCGGTATCATCCTCCGCGCACCACATACTTCCGCGTTGAACGCCTTGACAGTGAAGAAGCGGGATGGCCTTACAAGCCTTTGCCACTCATCACAGCTCACTGGGCTCATCGCTATGAGCTTCAGCCTGCTCAGGTAGCCCCTCCTCTCGCCTGACAAGTCTTCGATCCTTTCTGTGACGAACTTAGATACCGAGACCTTGCCCTCTCCATCCCGGCCTCCAGCCCTCTACCATGTCCTCAGAGGGAAAGGTACACGTGATCCGGTTTCCTCCTCTGCTGGGCTTCGGCATCCGCTATCGCAAGCGGTAGGAGCCGAGGTTGGACCTACCTATGGCTCACTCGTAAGTTGGTGCGGGGGGTGGGATTTGAACCCACGAAGGCCTGCGCCACAGCGGCCTCAGCGCTGCACCTTAGACCAGACTGGGCTTTGGGGGCTCCACGCTACCCCCGCTGGCTCCACCCGCACGCAGGGAGGCCCTTAAGCCCATCTTCTAATAAAGGTTCTCGCGCTGCTCTCGGGGGAAGCCTATTAATCCCCCTCTGGCGCATTGCGTTCTCAGCCTCGGTAGCTCAGCTGGCTAGAGCAACAGACCGCCTGAAGGGTTGAGTCTTGTAAGCTGTAGGTCGAGGGTTCAAATCCCTCCCGAGGCTCCATATCCAGAGGTCGAGCCAACCATGAAGAAGTTGCAGGAAGTTAGGATTGAACTCTTGGTTAACCCGTTTTGCCTTTGCGAGAGGGATTTCGGATGCCTGAGCCAGATATGTAAGAAATATGACCTAACATTTGACGCCTACAACCTATGGGATCTTGATGATGGACATGTAGAAAAGCTGCCTCCGTACATGTCCAGTTTGGTGAAGGAACGTCGAAGTGGTCAACGGCCTGGTAGCGTGTACAGCGATGTGTTTGTCAACGGAGAGAGGATCCCTATAAATGATTGGCCAAAGAGTTTCGACCTCATTGAGGATAAGATAGTAGCTGCGTTAAGGGGAGACAAGAAGTGATCCGTCCGGTAACAAGACAACTGATTCTTGAAGGCACGGGGGACTGGACTCCCTGCTATATGTTCGGTGTCAGAGAGAGGTTCAAATGGTTTCGGTGTGACATGTGGCTTGAGATAATCGACGAAGTGGGGGGAGTCGGATATGTTCCGTATGTAGATGGCAAACGAGTTGGCCAAATGTTCTTCCTGCCCAAGGTATACGCGAGAAGAATCGGGCTTCCGACTTGCCGAACAAACCACGATCTGGAGAAGACGATGGTCATCGGCTGTCTGATGGTCTTTAGGGAGTACATGAACAGAGGCTTGGCGAGCGCAATGGTAAGGTCCCTCATCGGTTTCTGCAGAGAGCACGGATATACTCGTATTGAGGCATGCGTGGATCCTAGGAGCCCCGAAGAAGCGGGAATTGGCACGTCGTTTTTCCCTTTCCGTAAATTCGGTTTTGTTATCGACGAAACGAGCTTCGGGTGGGAATTCAGACCGGAGACGAGGATGTGCTTCTGCAACCTCTGACGGATCGAAGCGAACTGCATCGCTTGTACCAAGATGTCTCCGGCGCCTTTACACTTGGTGCTCAAATCCCTTCCGAGGCTTCATACGCGAGGCGTGGAAGCACTCCACCTCCATTCTCACAGCGGCCCTAGACTAGG
>Ga0315307_1000384_pt1 | contig 19049 bp, 16 predicted proteins | sample TDP2_MG_FD_203079 | JGI IMG/M metagenome (GOLD analysis project Ga0315307, IMG submission 203079) | Freshwater sediment microbial communities from Lake Towuti, South Sulawesi, Indonesia - TDP2 | ecosystem: Environmental > Aquatic > Freshwater > Lake > Sediment | place: Indonesia: South Sulawesi...
GCCCGGCACGAGGATTGGCACATCCTTCTCGTACCTGAAGGCGGAGGCAGTGCTTATCACGGGCTTCGACCTGGCGATGACGGGCTCCAGCTCCAAGGCCTGCTCGGCTTCCACGGCGGTGAAGGCCAGGTCGACGTCTGAGAAGTCGGCTTGGGACGCCTCCTCGACTTTCATCTCCAGCAGCGCCTCGGGGGGAACCTCCCTGCAGAACCATCTGAGGGCTCCCGTCTTCTCGTCCTTGAGGGCTTCAAGGTACGTTCTACCAGCAGACCTCTTCGAGGCTGATAACGAGGTCACCTCGAACCAGGGATGCTTCTCCAGGGCGACCGCGAACTGTTGCCCTACGACGCCCGTAGCTCCCACTATCGCTGCCTTCAACATGCTGGGTTCCTCTCCGTCCCTACGCTAAGCTCCTCACGCGTCAGCTGAAGCACCCTCTCCCTCTCGTTCCAGTTGACGAAGAGGAGAATGCTTGACGCCACGGTTAGTATCCCGCCGATGTTTATGTCGCTCTCGTAGAGGGGCTTGGTTATCCTGCCGATCACCCCGGGTGTATCCTCCAACCCGGCGCCTGTGAACTTCACTAAAGCCAGGCCCTTCTTCGTGGCAAGCCCGAAGGCCTCAGTGGGATGCTCTAGGACCAAGGTGTGGAGGCGTTCAAGCAGCTCCTGCGAGCCCTTCTCTGGCAAGTAGAGGATCAGGCAGTCGGAGTTCGTTGACATGCCGAGGCTTGAGACCCCTGTTCGCTCAATCTCCTCTATCACTCGCCCGAGGAAGATGGGGGAATCAGCCAGGGCCTTTCCAACCACCGTGGCGGCGAGAAGGGGCTCCTCACAGGCCAGCTGGGCGTCGATCTCCTGAGGTAGGCCTCCCTTGATGATCGTGCCCTCAACGTCTAGCCTCCCCACCGTGTAGTCGATGACCTTCGCGTCTATCGTCGGGTCCTTGTACCGCAGGGCTTTCCTGTGTATGAACTTGGCGTCGGTATCTGCGAGGCCGGCGAGCGTTTCAGCCTGAATCTCCCTGATCACCTTGGGGTTCCTTATGAGCTTCGGGTCCGCGGTCATGATCCCCTCGGCGCTCGTGACCAGAATGACCTGGTCGGCGTGGAGTGCCCTTGCGAGGACGAAGGCGGTCGTGTCGCTTCCGCCTCTGCCGAGCGTTGTGATCGCGCCGTTCCTGGTCTTTCCCACGAAGCCGGGGACAACCGGGACAACGCCCTCGTCGAGTAAGGGCTGGATGTGCCGCTCGATCAGCCCTTGGGAGACCGTCAGGTTAGGCCGAGCATTGGTAAAGGCTTCGTCCGTGGCGATGGGCCAGTTCTCCTCAGCGGGATCGAAGTACTCGGGCTTGATTCCCTCCGACCTTAGCGCCGAAGCGAAGATCCTCGCGCTCGTTCTCTCCCCCATGGAGAGCACGTCGTCTACCTCCTCAGGCGAGAGCCTGCCCTCCGCTGCCGCGTAGGCCGCGTCAAGAAGGGCGTCCGTGGTCTTTCCCATGGCAGAGACCACCACCACGATCCTGCTGCGCTTTTTTAGCTCGTCGGCCACGGCTTTCGCTGCGCTCTTGATCTTCTCCCCGTCAGCGAGGCTGGCCCCGCCGAACTTCACGACAAGGGTACGCTTGTTTTCCATCCTACAGAACACCGCCGAAGAGGACCAGAACAGTTGAGGTTTGACGCGTCTAAGACTGGCCGGTCCCCTTAGGGACCATAATAGAAGAAGTACGCCTGGAACGTGCCCGTTGCCTTGAAACCCAGGCAGCCGTCAACCATCACGGTGGTCCTCAGACCGGCCTAGAGTACGTGCCGTTTTAATAAGCCTTTCCTAGGACTGTCTGCGGAGATTCCGGTCTGCGGCGTTGCCAGGCAAGGGTGATCGCGAATGGCAGGCGGCTACGTGGGAAGACTGCTCAATGTAGACCTGACGAGGCGGAAGATATCAATCGAAGGTCTTGACGAGGCGCTTGCCCGCCGGTATATCGGCGGAAGTGGACTTGCGGCGAGGTTTATCTACGATAGGGTCAGCCCGGCCATAGACCCTTTCGCGCCCGAGAACCTGCTCGTGTTCATGACGGGCCCTCTTACTGGCACGCTGTCGCCCTCAAGTGGCAGGTACGCGGCGTGTGCCAAGTCGCCTCTGACGGGCACATGGGGGGAATCCCACTCCGCGGGCTTCTGGGGACCGGAGCTCAAGTTCGCAGGATTCGATGGCCTCCTCATAACCGGGCGTTCCGAGGAGCCCGTCTACCTCTGGCTAGAGGACGGCGTGGCCGAGCTGAGACCTGCGCAGCACCTCTGGGGTGAAGGCACCTACGAGACCGAAGCGGCGCTGAAGAAAGAGCTGGGCGACGAGAAGGTGAAGGTGGCTAGCATCGGCCCTGCAGGTGAGAAGCTCGTGCGTTTCGCCTGCATCATTAACGATATGGGACGTGCGGCGGGTCGATGCGGCATGGGCGCCGTGGCGGGCTCCAAGGGGCTTAAGGCCGTCGCCGTCCGAGGCACGAGGGTGAACTCCATCGAGGCCGCGGATGAGGCCCTGCTCAGGGGGTTCCTGAAGAAAATCTACGTCACGATCAGGTCGCACCCGAACGTTCAGATCTACGCCTCCTTCGGCACCGACGGGATCATGGAGATGATGCACGAGTACGGCGATGTGCCCATAAGGTACTTCACCGTCGGCGCTTGGCCTGAGGGCATATCGAAGCTAAGCGGCGAGGCGATGGCCAAGACGATTCTGAAACGGACTTACGCGTGCTTCAGATGCCCCATCGCCTGCGGAAGGATAGTGAAGGTCCAGGAGGGGCCCTACGCGACAGCTGAGGGAATGGGCCCGGAATACGAGACGGTCACGTCGCTCGGCGCCCTCTGCCTGAACGATAACCTCGAGTCGATAGCCAAGGCGAATGAGCTCTGCAACCGCCTCGGCATCGATACCATATCCACTGGCAACGTGATCGCCTTCGCGATGGAATGCGTTGAGAGGGAGCTCATTCCAGGCGCCGAGCTGGGCGGGAGAAAGCTGGAGTGGGGGAGCCCCGAGGACATCCTTTGGATGATCTCCCAGATAGGAGAGCGCGAGGGGCTCGGCCACCTGCTCGGGGAGGGCGTGAAACGGGCTTCGCGGAAGATCGGAGGCGGCTCGGAGGCGATAGCGATGGAGGTGAAGGGACTGGAGGCCCCCATGCATGACCCTCGGGCGTTCAAGGGCCTAGGGCTGCAGTACGCTACGTCCCACCGAGGTGCATGCCACCTTCGAGGCGAGGTCTTCCTCATAGAGCAGGGCGAGAGGATACCTGACTTGGGCATCCACGAGAGAGTGGACAGGTTCCCTACGGAGGGAAAGGCCTGGATCGTCGCCACGATGCAGAACTGGCACGATGTCCTAGACACGTTAATCCTCTGCAAGTTCACTTATCTACCGCCCGCCTCGGTCGCGGCGCTCCTCTCCATAGTCACGGGCTGGAAGATGCTCCTGCCCGAGCTTCGAGACGTCGGCGAGAGAACGTACAACCTAAAGCGAGCCTTCAGCCTGAGATGTGGACTGGACGGTAGCGAAGACAGGCTTCCGAGGAGATGGCTGGAGGAGTCGCTGAACGAGGGGGGCTCAAAGGGCGAGGTCGTCAAACTCGACGAGATGCTATCCGACTACTACCAGGTCAGAGGATGGGATGACAGAGGCATCCCGACCAAGGAGAGGCTGGAGCGATTGGGCTTGGCGCTTGAGGCCTCAGACCTAGAGAGCCTCCGGAGGCGTTAGGTCGCGCATGTCTCAGTCGCCCGGGCTCATCCATTTCTCCAGGCTTCCCGCCAGCCTCCGCTTCCTTTGCTTGTGGTACCTCCAAAGCCGCTCAGTGACGTTCTGGACTCTGGCCTCGGAGAAGCCTCTTTCTCCGCAGAGGAAGGCGATGAGGCCCTTGCCGTCAGGCTCATGGTACTCCACGGGATATATATCTGTGACGGGGGGACGAAGGAACATATCCCGGATCTCGCGGTAGTTCTCTGGCAGCCTAGATCGCAGGCCATTGGGCAGAGCTTCCAGCCGTCCGTGAGTCTTGAGAAGCTTCAAGGCCGTTTTGGGGCCTATCCCCTTGACGCCCGCGTTGAAGTCCGTCCCGATCAGGATCGCGAGGTCGACGAGCTGCTCTCGCATTATACCGTGGTGGCGAAGCAGGGTCTCCAGCTCGATCACCTCCGGCTTGAGGGGCCTCATACGACCCTTACTCGGGAGGAACTCCTTACCCGATATGGTCAGGTACCGGACGAGTCGCGGTGTGCCAAAGAGGAGTGAGTCGAAGTCTCGGCTGTCCACAGCCCAGACGTCTCCCTTCGACGCCATATACGCGGCTTGCGCTTCGGCTTCTCCCGGGGCGTCGAAGTGGGGTACTCCCATCAAGGTAAGCAGCCTTCTGGCGTCGTCAAGCATCTCCTTCGTCAGGCTGCCGCTTCTGACGGCCTTCCTGAACGCCCTCGCGTAATCACCCTGCTCCTGAGCCTCCTTCATCTCGCGCAGAGACCTCTGTCTCTGGGCTCTCCGCTTCTCGATCTCCGCCTGCTTGAGGGGGGAGGGCCTGCCGTCGAAGACGAAGACCTGGCTTATCCCGTAGGCTTCCATCAGGTGCGTTGTCCTGAAGGCCAGCCCTACGAGGTGTGAGGTGACCCGTCCTTCGCCGTCCGTAAGTGGGGAACCGTCGGGCAGACGTATCAATGCGAGAAACTGATGGAGCGCATTGCTCGCGTCCGTAGCCAGGGTCCTATCTTCCAGCGCCTTAAGCGAGACGACGGTCTTCACGATGATGGGCGCTAGACCGACACCCAAACTATACACCGCCTACCGGGCACCGGAGCATCGCCCCGCCAGCCTTCAGGCGACTGTCCCCAGTATCATCAGCTGCATCGGTCTCTGAGGTGGAGGCGAAGCTCTTGACCCGCATGTAGCTCACGCTATTCTCCGGGAGCGTAGCTGTGGCCTTAGACCTCAAGGAGGATGGTCTTCATGTCGACGAGGACTGAGTCGTTCCATCCGAAGCTGATGCGTCCTCTCTTCGCGAGGAGGTCGCCGCACTTCTCAAGGACTGAGGCTGCGAGGATCGGCAGGCCGATGGTGGCGTCCACGTATACTACCGCTCTGGTCACCTCGGCCGGATACTTGCCCCATGAGATGGCCTCCTCGATCGTTGCCCCCGAGAGGCCGCCCCACTTCGGGTCGTCCGTCGTGATCTGGATCGCGTACGAGTGCCCGGGCTCCTCTTGGAGGCCCAGCAACCTGACGGTGATCGCTGTCTGTTGAACGAAGTTCTTCGGTACGCCCCCTCCGATGAAGAAGGCGCCTGTGCGCGGCGACCGCGCCATGATCTGGGCCATCTCCAGGTCGTCTTTGATCGTGTCTATCACCAGGCCTCGCTCTGAGGCGTGCTCAAGCTCATACTTGGAGAGCGCGATTCCAATGGAGCTGTCCGCGATCGACGGGCAGTAGATGGGCATGTTCAGCCTCGCGGCCGTGGCCATGATCGAGTCCTCATCGTTGAAGCTTCGTCCTAGCTGGAGGAGATAGCTCCTAGACGAGCACACGATGGGTTCCATACGGCTCGTTAACTCCGTTATCCTCTCGTCGAGTCTCTTGAAGCCCTCCTCGTCTGCGAGCGTGTCATATATCCTGTCGATGGAGAGCTCTCGAAGCTTGGAATCGTCGAGATGAGGGCTGCCCATGTAATGGTGGATACCCGAGGCCTCAGCCAAGTCGTGATACAGGTTGGCTCCCGTGGAGACGACCACGTCGACTAGGCCGTTCTTCATGAGGGCGACGATGATCTTCCTCATCCCCGCGGGCACCATGGCCCCGGCTATGCCGAGGAAGACCGTGACGCGCTTCTCATCTCGGACCATCGCCTCGTAGACGCTCAAGCATCTGGCCAGGTTCCTGCTCTGGTAACTGGTCTCCGCCATCGCTTCGACAAGGTCGCTTACCCGCTTGATCTCGGAGAGATCGACCTGGCGGATCCTCTTGCTCAGCAGTTGCTTCTTCGTCCACAACCTCAACACCTGTTCAGAGGCCTCGATCAGCGCGGCGCTTCATCATGGGCGTCTAATAAGCATGATTCCGATGAGATGACGCCACGGGGGACCTCAGACACGGATTTCGAACCGAGGTGGAGTTATTCTAGACTGGGCAGAGCCCCCTGTGGCTGAGGGCCGTGGATGCTAGCTTTTTACCCTGAACATCGCTAGATGGTGGGGAGCCTGCAGTCAGCAAGGGATAGTCTTGGCGAGAACCGGGGACCGTGAGCTCGTAGTCATCCGCGCAGCCTTTGCCGAGCATTACCGGGAAGCCCCGGGCTTGATCGAGCCTCCCACGGCCGTGGCGCAGAGGGAGTTCGGCTTCCTGATCTTCCCGCAGAGAGTGATGCTCAGGCATAGGGCTTTCAAGGAGGCCACGGAGCTGAGGGGCTTCATCAGAGAGAACGTGCCCAGCGACTGCTATTACTCCTCCGCGTACTACTCAGAGCCCAGCAGGGAGATGGAGGGGAAAGGCTGGCTTGGCGCAGACCTCATCTTCGACATCGACGCAGACCACCTTGCCACGGACTGCAAGAAGCTTCACGATCGATGGTTCTGCCAGGACTGCCAGGAGACGGGCGTGGGCAGGGCCCCCGAAGCCTGCCCCGCATGCCGCTCCCAGAGGTTCAAGGAAGAGACCTGGTTCTGCGAGCAGTGCCTCGACGCTGCGAAGAACGAGACGCTCAAGCTCACGGACTTCCTTAGAAACGACCTAGGCCTCTCCACGGCGGAGGTTCACGTCTGCTTCTCAGGGCATAGGGGCTACCATGTGCATGTGGAGAGCCCAGCCGTCAGAGAGATGGACCAGCTGGCTAGAAAGGAGATAGTGGACTACGTCTCAGGCACAGGGCTGGCTATCCCCTGGAACGTGTCCTCCCAGCCGATCAGTCGGTCGGTCGGGCCTAGCGCCCCGACTCAAGCTGGATGGAGCGCGAGGCTCCTGAGAGCTGCACGTGAGGTCCTGCAGGAGGCGACCGAGGCCTCTCTTGGTCGCGCGGGGATACGGCCCGACCTCGCTGGGCGACTGCTCAGGCAAAGGGAGCCACTTCTAAAGGCACTGGATCACGAGGACGTGTGGCCGTCCATAAAAGGGCTGGGCCCCGAAACGTGGCTCAGCCTCCTGCAGGCCGCCGCAAAGGAGGAAGCTGCCCATGTGGATTCGGTCGTGACCACGGACGTGCACAGGCTGATAAGAATGGCTGGCACGTTGCATGGCAAGACAGGGCTGAGAAAGGCCCCCGTGGGCCCCGAGGGGCTTGAAGCCTTTGACCCGCTCAGGAGCTCCGTAGTGCTCCGGGGCGAGCCCTTGAAGGTTCACGTCGAGAACGCCTGCCAGTTCAGGCTCGGCGATGAAACATACGGGCCTTTCAAGGACTCAACCGTGGAGCTGCCGAGAGCCGCCGCGCTCCTTCTGTTGCTGAAGGGGGCGGCGAGCCTAGCCTAGGGGAACCTACCAGGATGTACGACAGGCTTCTTGAGGCGTTCAGGAAGGAGACCGAGAGCGAGGGGCTCCAGAGGCTCCCAGAGGGTCTCTACGAGGATGTGAGAAGCTCGCTTAGGGAGCTCCGTCGAAGAGCAATGGATGGGTCAGAGGGAAGAATCGCTCGGGACGTCCTTCTCCTAGAGCTAGACAGGATGGTAGAGGTCTCATCCAGGCTGGTCGAGTTAAGGCTGAGGAAAATGGTTCGAGTCGGCCTCCACGGAGAAGAGCCCCCGGAGGCGCTGATCGCGGAAGACGAGAAACCGCTGCTCGCCGCCGTCATGGAAGTGGCGGAGGCTCGTGACCAGCTCATCGCAAGCCTCACCCTAATGCCCTCCACAGAGGCTCCTGCAAAGCCGCCAGGAGCCGCGGAACCGCCTATGCTGCTTATCCGTTTCATCAAGGAAGTGCCGCCGATCGTTGGCGCCGATCTGAGGACATACGGTCCCTTCAGGCCCGAGGACGTAGCTCTCCTGCCGGCTCAGAACGCCGAGGCCCTGATAAGGCAGGGCGCGGCCTTACAGGCTCGATCACAGTAGGCGGCATACAGATCCTACGAGCGTGCTCGTCTCAGCTGGAGGAGGCCATGGCTAGTAGGTGACCTTGTAGATGACTACGCCGCCGCCCCAGCCCCCGGTCGGCTGCTTCACGATGCTGTTCGAGGCGAAGGCCAGGCTGAAGTGCTCCGAGTTGTAGAACTCCGGTCCTTGGTAGTAGGCGATCCGTTGGGCGCCGTAGATCCCAATGAACCTGTACGGTATCAGCTTCCCGATCACGGACTCCTGGAACCTCGAACTCGGCCCCTCGTATTCCCCGTTCGCGCCGTAGTTCAGGTACGCGGACTCGTTGATTCCAAGGTTGGGGAACTCGTTTCCCGCTATTCGGATCATCCAGACAAACTTGTTCTCTTCGCCGTACCCACCTTGGATGAAGTAGTTGCCCTGTCCCGTGTACCTGAAGTCGACGAAGACGACCACATGGCTCACGTTGTACCGCTTCAGTATCCTAAGCGCATCCTGCTCGTTCGAGAGGAACATCAGGCCTATCATCGCGATCTGCTTCGTGTCCAGCGTAGCGTTGTCCGCCAGGGTCGTCTTGTTGCCCGCCACAGTTATCCAGTAGCCGTAATCCCACCAGGAGGCCACCACCGCGTTGGACGGGGCGTTGTCACGAAGCCATCCCAGGGCCTGACGCCAGTCCGGATAATCGGCCCTAGCGGGGATCGAGGAGCTCACGATCGAGGCCGGCGTCCTCGCAGCGTTGATACCGTTCACCGTGAGCGGAACCACGGTGAGCGCGAAGATGACGATGATGAACGCGGCCCCAAGGATCGGGTCCAGCCTCTGTTCAGACCTGACCCTACGCCTTCCACCGCCCCCGCTCTGCCTTAGCACCGGAACAAACTCGTGGACGACCTGTGCCAGAACGTAGGCCGCGGCCAGCGACACAGCTGGGGCAGCGAGAAGCTCCAGCCTGACGAAGGAGGCGGCGAAGTAGAGAGTCGTGAGGAGAAAAGCAGCCAGGAATATGCTCCGTTCGTTGGGCCGTTGGGCCGCGAAGTACAGGAACAGGGGAGCCAGGAAGAGCAGGAACCCGAAGGTGTTATAGAAGCTGCCCCACGTGGCAGGCCTGTGCTCGCCGACGGATTCGATTATCGGGAACTGGGTCCTGAAGGTAGGCTCTAGCACGGAGAGGAACTTCACCGGCAGTGAGGAAGCCGTGCCCGTCTGCATGAGGGCGAGGCCTCCCACGCCTACGGCGGCGAGAAGCAGAGCCGTCAGGAGTATCCTCGTACGTCTCGCCTCGAAGACCGCGGTGAACTCGCGGATCAGAAGCAGCACGACGACGCCAGCCGCGGCTAAGAAGGTGATCTCCCTTGCGAAGCCCAGTCCCTCCCTAGGAACGAGGATTGCTATGAAAAGCCCGATCCCCATCGTGATCGCGTAGGAGGTCGTCAGCCTCGTCGAGTACCTGAGGAAGAGCAGCAGAACGGTCACGAGAGCCAGGAGGCCGATGGCGTACCTATGCGACCCCCAGGACGCTGCCAGATAGCCGAGCGAGAGACCTCCCGCGGCCGCGTAGCCGACTGACCTCCACTGGGGCTTCTCAGGCTCCAGGGATCGAAGGTAGAAGAGGAAGATCAGTATGAGCGCCGGCACGCCGACTGTTTCGTCGTCGAACCAGCCGAGGAAGGTTCTGCTTATCCACGCTGGCCCCACGGCGAGGAAGAGGGCTGAGAAGAGCCCAACCTGCCTTCCGCCGATGTCCTTGCCCAGGAAATAGACGGCGAGGCAGGCTACCGCGCCGAACAGAGGAGGGAAGAAGCTGACGAAATCCCATAAGGAGATCTGTGCCCCGAACAGCTTTGCGGTCACGTACATCGAAGCCGCGGTCAGAGGAAGCCCCGGATACGTGGTGGTGGCCATATCTCGCCCGTAGGGATACCAGACTTGGGTGTCATGCCAGGTGAACCAGGCCGGGAAGCCCTTGTCCAGTATGAACTGGGTGACGCGGTACTGAAGGTAGGGGTCGAACTCGTAGAGGTAAACGCCCCAGTTCATCGGCTGAATCCTGATCACGAACGCAACCACGACTATGGCCGCCAGCGTCACCCACACGAGGGCATCCTGCCGCGACAACCCTGTCCTCGGGTGGCGGAGTCTTCCGAGCGCTCTCGAGAAGGCTTCTCGACCTACAATGCGGGAGAACGTTGAGGGGAGCTTCGTCTGCACACCTGTCCCTCTTCCGGACCGAGGCAGCTAATAAGAGTATCCGAGCGGGAAACGTCGAGCATCGAGGCGCGATCTTCTCCTCGTCAATCGGCGATCGGGTCCCTACCGCGTCAGCCTCTTCCCAATGGCTATCTTCGCGCTCTCAAGGTCGAGTTTCCTGCCGCACTTAGGACATTGGTTGTAGTTCTGCCTGATCAAGTCCTCGGGGACGAGGAGGTCCTCTCCGTAGTAGAAAACGTGTCCACATGCGCCGCAAACGATCTTCTGGGGCATACCTTCCCTCTCGAAGAGGAGGGACCGTCGCTCGGTGAGTTCCGTAATTGGGGGGCCATATTTAAGTTTAAGAGGCTCGGCAGGGGTACCCGTAAGACTAGTGGAAGGGGCGGTCGTCTCCCTGGGACAACAGAAGAAACAGAAGGGCCCGATCCCGCGAAGAGAGGAATCTCGGAAGAACGCTGGGGGAGGCCTAGAGAGACTGAAGCGGACCAGGCTTGGCCGGAGACTTCGGTTCGCCCGGTTGCGTTCATCCCCGTTGGGGAGACCTTCGCCGCTCATTCTCAGCGTCGCCTCGATCCTGTTCTCGGTATTCCTCCTGGCCGGTGGCATATTCGTGCAGCTTGAGGACACGGGGCTCGCGTGGACGCCATCAGCGAGTGAGGTGTCGGTGGCCTGGCCTAGCCTGTACAGTCAAACGACCGCCGAGGCGTACCTCGTCGGCTCACTCTATCTTCTTGCGATCGCAGGGCTCTTCCTATGCTTCCTGAGCGCCAAGTACGCGTACAGGCCGAGGTACGCCCATATCGGCCTACTGAGTGGCCTCGTCCTGTTGCTGATATCGTTCTATCTCTCTTGGGACATCATGTCTGCCAAGATGAGCGGTCAGACCTGGCCGAGGCCGTAGCGGCCGAGAAGTCAGAGACCCCCTTGGCGGTAACCGTTACCAGAGACCTGAGCCCGGCCTTGCCAGGCGCCTTGGCTTTCTCTATCGTCCACTCCTTCACGCCCGCCATGGGGGTGCTCGACAGCCTGATCGAGAGGCTGGACCAGTGGCTCAGGACACGTTGAGCAACGGGCTCTATGGGCTTAGGCTGGTCGGTGCCGTGCGCAAGGGCTGTGCGAACCTGGCTGATCGCGAGGACGGCTATCCTACGGGCTACGGCAAGCTGCTTCAGGTAGGCGATCATCCGGTTAAGCTGCCTGTTTGACCTGAAGGTCTCCTGAGCGCCCGTGAGTTCAAGCCTGTAGTGGCCGGTTACTGTGTCAAAGACCAAGAGCGTGGTCTTCTCAGTCGCATAGCGATCGAGCGTCTCCACGAGCAGAATCTGCTGGCCAAAGCTCTCGGGGGTGAAGAGTATGAGGTTCTCCGTCACGAGGGGGAGGGCGTCTGCTGCAGTCTGGACCAGGCGTTCCACGTTGAAGCCACCGCCGGAGTCCACGTATAGGGCCTTCCCTCCGCGTTTGCAGCACAGGACGGCGCATTGAACCGCGAGGGAAGTCTTGCCCGTACCGGCCTCACCGTAAAAGAGCGTGATCTCGCCTCGGGGCAGGCCACCGCCCAGTGCCCTGTCTAGGCTGGCGCAACCCGTTGGGACATGGTCCTCTGCCAGCTCCGTCATGAACCCATACCCAGAACTCAAGGAGCCGGATTAAAGGCTAACCAACCCGGCTCTCCGCCAGAGCGCTGCAAAGCATCTCTCCGCGCCGTTTCCTTCCCAGGCCTCCGCGGAGCAACGTATGCGAGTCGGATGGATCTCTGATTCGCTTCGCGGGTAAGCTTAAACGTGGGCCCCTCGGAGTAGGCCCGTATTGTCTTCAGTGAACAGAGCCCTGTCAGCGGGTCAGAGCCTCCTCCTGTCCGGACCTGCCTCCTTGAGGGTGCGAAGCGGCGTCGTCGAGGCCCTCGGAGTCGAGATCCGCCCGCGCAATCATGTTGTAGTCCGGGCGGGCAAAGCGCTCCCTCTGACCGCCGTTGGGTCCTCAAACCTTGAGTTGACACTGGGGGAGAATGCGTCGGCCGAGCCGATCGAGCCTGAGCTCTTTCCCGAGGCGTGGAGGTCCGCCTTGAGGGAACTCGTGGCCGAACGCGCTCCCAGCGTTGCCGTGCTCGGGGGCACCGATTCGGGCAAGACCACCTTCTGCACCATGCTGGCAAACGCCGCCTTGAGAGCGGGCCTGGGGGCTGCCTTCATCGACGGCGACGTAGGCCAAGCCGAGCTGGCCGCGCCGACGACCGTCAGCATGATCCTCCTGAGGAAACAGGTGACCGACCTGTTCCCCCTAACGCCGGATGAGGCGTGCTTCGTCGGCGCGACCTCGCCTGCGGCTCTTCCCGGCCGACTGATCGAGGCCTTGGAGAAACTCTATCATGCTGCGGAGAAACGCGCGGGCCTCATCGTGCTGAACTTGGACGGCTGGGTTGAGGGGCCTGCGGCCGTCGAGCATAAGACGGAGGTAATCAGCAGACTTCGGCCTCAGGTGTGCGTTGTGCTTCAGCCATCGAGTGACCTGTATGACCTTACCGAGGTCATAGGCAGGATAGGATGCAAGGTCCTCACCCTTCCGGTTCCACCCTTGATCAGGAAGAGGTCGAGGGAGGAGAGACGGAGGCTTCGCCAACTCGGATACAGAAAGGAGCTGGGAGGATCCTCCTGCAGGACGATACGCCTAGGCCAGATCAGGCTTACAGGCGCGATCTTCGGCGGCGGAGCGCCCCTGGCTCAAGGCCGGCTTGAGCAGCTTTCAACGCTCCTTGGACGCCGTGTTCTCTACGGCGAGGAACAGGCCACCGGCTTGACTGTCGTGGTCGATGAGCATAGGTCCTCTGCCCAGCGCCCGGAGCCCCCTCCTGCGGAGTCAGCCCCGGAGGCGAGGATGATGCCCGCGGGGTTTGAGCGCGGCCTCCTCGCGGGCCTCCTTGGGAGAAGGGGTCAGCTTCTCTCCTTGGGGCTCATAGAAGAGATCGATTACACGAGGGGGGTGATCAGGGTCCTAACGCGTTACAAGGGCCCGATAGACGCGATAGAGTTGGGCCAAGTTAGGCTTGATAGGGATTGCAGGGAACTAACCTAGCGCATGGTTTCCCCGCCTGGGTCAGAGGCCATAGTAGAGTCTCTCTGCCAGAAAAGCCGGCAGACCTGCCTTGATGATCTCGTCCGCAACCTGGCTTACGTCATAGGTTGTTCTTGCATGTCTGAGCTCCAAGATACTTGAATCGTCGACGCTCAGCATTGCGTAGCTAGCTCTGGGGTCTCCGTCGCGAGGCTGGCCTACGGACCCCGGGTTGATCACGTGCCGGTTAAGACCGAAGCTCCTGAGGAGGGGCAGGTGCGTGTGGCCTAGGACGAGGACATTCGACCCCGTTGCTGCGATGAAGCCTTCTAGCACCTTCGCGGGATAATCGGGGGTCACATACTCGTCCAATAGGTCTCTCGGTGAGCCATGACAGATATGGATTCTTACGCCTTCCACGACGACCTCCTGGCTTCGCGGTAGGCCCAGGATGTGCGCTCGCTCCGCGGCGCTAAGCCTGCTATGGGTCCATTGACAGCTTATCCTCGCGAAGGGGTTATAGCCTACGGACGTGCCGAGCGCGCAGTCCCGGTCGTGGTTTCCCATGACAGTTACCCCGCCCAGTTTCTTGACCATGGAGATGATCTCCGACGGCCATGGTCCATAGTCGACGATGTCCCCTGCGTTAAGCACAAGGTCAACTCGGCCCGCAGCCTCGAGGACAGCTGTCAGAGCGGGCACATTTGCGTGGATATCCGCCAGCAAGAGGATCGTCTTCAGAGGCTATCCCTCTGGGCTCTGGTACTGACGCCGAGCATCCATAGTGTAGAGACGCCTATGATCGCCGTATATGTGTTGACCGAGAGAGATGGCCTCCATGCTCTCTGGCCCGGGGCTTCCTGGGAACGGAGCAAGACTGCGCGTCGACTGACGGCCTGATGAGGCGTGCTCCGTGCCCCTCGCTTCCTGGGGAGTGGCAGTCGGCGGCCTTTGCCACTTCTGCCAAGCGCACCTTTCAGTAAGAGACGACCTCTGAGAGGTCCTGTCTTCCAAGGACGGTTTCAGCCGCTTTCCTCACCCGTTCTCGATGAGGCTCCTTTGTGTAGACCCTAACGTTATTCATGAAGGATCTGAGCACGTCCATGATCCTTGAGAGCTCCGTAAGCCGGCGGGGGATCTTCTCTCCGCTTGCCGTCCGTAGGAAGACTGGAATCTCCATGGGCTGGATCTCGATGGCGTGGCGGTACGGAACCGAGGGGAGTGAAGGTGTATCTATGATCACGTCCGTGCTCTCGACCCCCGCGTGGGCAGCGATCTCCTCTTCAATGCGCTTCCTGACAGACTCGTTCGTAAGGATGCTTGTGACAAGCCTCTCTTCGACGAAGAACGTCCGGTCGTAAGCCCACTTCAAGAGCCTGCGCGCTTCTATGTCTGCCATGAGGTCCTTCAGCCTCTCGCTTCGTCGGAGCATGCCCCAGATCACGTAGTCGTCGAGCGTCATGTACTCCTCCGGCGTCTTCACGTTAAGGAACCCGAGCTCTTCCTGCGTGGCCTCTAAGGCTTTCGTTATCATTATGTCAACGGCCCTGCACGTTCTGTGGAAGTATATGGCCCTGAAGGATTCCAGCCGAGCCAGGAGGAACGTCTCAAGCGTCGGTAGCGCGGTCAAGTCAACCGCAAGGTTGCCTTCCAGCACGTCCATGGTGTAGATCAAACGGAAGATGTCGACCGAGCCGTAACCTGCGCCCGTATGGTAGGAATCCCTCACGATGAAATCCATCTTGTCCACATCTATCGCGCTGCGGATTATCTGGCTGAGGAACCTTTTGCTCTGGCCTCCCAGCGTTCCCGTGACCAAGCCAGCGATCCTCTTGGGGTCTAGCCCCTGACGTCCTAGTACCTCCGTCAGCGCAGATTCGGTGATGATCCACAGACCGATATCCTCATGCGTCTTTCCCAGGTACTTCGCGAGGAGGGGCTCTGAGAGATGCGAGAAGGGTCCGTGACCCACGTCGTGAAGAAGGGCCGCGACGCGAAGCTCTTGGGCTTCCTCCTTCGTCACCGGGAGCAGGGCCCCGCTGAGAATTGACGCAACCAGATGCATGGCGCCGAGCGAGTGTTCGAGCCGCGTGTGGTTGGCGGCGGGATAGACGTAGTCTACGCCGGCCAGTTGCTTTATCCTCCTAAGCCTCTGAACGGCATGCGTATCGAGGACTTGCCTCTCAGCCTCCGTGATCCGTATGTAGCCGTAGATAGGGTCCTTTATGAACCCCCATGGAATCCCCCATGAGGGAGCTTCGAACGACATACCATCGATGGGTATGTCTTGAACACCTTAAATAGCTTGATCGAGCAAGGCTCACGCCGGCCCCTGCTCGGGATCGCCGGATGCCGGCCTCTCATCCCACCGCATGGGTGAGCAGAACATGGGAGCGCGGAGCAAGTGGCAGGAGCGCTGAGGCGGAGGGACTAGACATGGCGATGATCGTGCCTGCTAACTCCTTGAGCGCGGCGCTCAGGTCGGTGGAGCATATTGTCTCGCAGTCCTCTGCGAGCAGCGAATCGGCCGAGAGCCGACTGAGGAGCGAGCACGGGGACCTGCCCTCACTGGTCCTTGATGCCATTATCAGCGCCGTCAAAGAGGCGTTGAAGCCTCGGGAGGAACCGCGTCTTGGGCGCTTCATTGTCCTGACCGGCCTTGACAAAGCCGGGAAAGAGACGCAGGGCTTCAACCCCTCCAGGCTGAAGGGCGTGAAGTCTGTACGCGATTTCCTGGAGGGCAGGGGCTTTGACGTCTTAGCAGTGAACTTGCCCTCATATGACACGCTCCCAGGCTCGCTCGTCGGCGCCTACCTGAGAAGGGCTAGCTCAACAGGCTCTCTTAGGATTGAGGGCGACCTGCCGACTCAGCTGGCTTGGATTCTATGGTCGCTGGACAGAGCGCAGCACAATCGTCGCGTCGCGAGATGGCTCGCCCGGAGCGGGCGAAGCGTGGTGTTAGCCAAGAGATGGACGGAGAGCCAGGTAGCCTATCAGGCGGCCGTGGGCGTGGAGGTGGCGCGGGTCTTGCGATTCGAACGCCACATCGTCCAGCCCGACTACACCTTGGTCTTGGATATCCCCGCGCGGGAGGCGGTTGAACGGTCAAGCCGTCTGGGCCGGAAGGCAGACCTATATGAGCAGGCCTCCTTCCTTGCCAAGGTTAGGGAGAACTACCTCCGGCTGGCCGAGAGCAATGTTGGCGGCGTGCTTCGCTTTATTGATGGTCTTGAGTCGCCGGAGCAGGTTAACGAGAGGGTGATCTCCACGCTGGTGGAGCTTGGCTTCTAGCTCCCTACGCGTGTAGCTGAGCCTATCCCGTCGAGGAATACTAGAGGAGGCCGATGGAGGAGCTGAGCTTCGCCGCGGCCACGACTGAGGGGCTGTCAGAGGGCAGCCCGAGCAACGGTGTGCCTCTCATGTTGTATTCCGCCACGGCGGGGTCCGCAGGTATGATGCCGCCGAACTCCAGCCCCACCTTGGCTGCATGGCCGCGCAGTTCCTGCTCCATCGAGACCGGGAACAGGTTGCCCACGAGTACCATCCTCTTGAAGCTGATGTGGACCTCCCTCGCTAGCTCGTTTATCCTCGCCGCGGTCTGCAGGCCCATCTTGGATGGGTCTGTTACGATGAGCATTACGTCCACGTCTCGGTCGGTTCTGCGGCTGAGGTGCTCTAGGCCCGCCTCCATGTCCATGAGGACGACATCGTAGTTCCTTGAGAGGGCGTCGACGACCTTCGAGAGGATGTAGTTCACGGGGCAGTAGCAGCCCTCGCCCTCTGAGCGGCCCATCGCTAGGAGGTCAAACCGGGGCCCTTCAACGAGAACGCCGTGAACCCAAGCCTCAAGTAGAGTGTCCTTCGTCATGCTCGGGGGAATGGTACCGTCATCGATCTTCCTCCGGAACTCAGCCTCAACCATTCCCACCGTTTTCGCCACCGGCACCCCCAGAACATCTGGGAGGTTTGTGGCCGGGTCCGCGTCCACGACGAGGATGCTCCTCTCGGTCCGCTCGAGAAGCAGCTTCAGCAGTAACGCCGCAACCGTGGTCTTTCCCGCTCCGCCCTTCCCGGACACCGAGATAACGATGTTCACTGAGGCCCACCGCTCGCTACATTAGCTTTCATACAACCGGGTTGGATAAGCTTTCTGGGCACCTCGATCAGCGCTGGAGGGAGGCTTTCGCTTGCAGGGTAGCCGGAAACCCTTTATAGGTTTCACTTTTGTAATTACAGCTGAGCGGCTGGCCGTGGCATCTGAGATCACAGGGACGGAACTGCGAGGCGTCCTAGCCTCACTTTACCGCATTCTGGCCAACGTGGAGAGGCTTCACACTCTCACGTTGCTTGAGGCGAAGCCGATGACCTTTGGGGCCCTGATGAAGGAGCTCCAGGTCAACCCTCAGGTGTTGAACCGCAATCTGAACCAGCTGAGGGCCTGCGGGCTGGTCGCGAAGTCCTACCCGTACAGGACATATGTTCTCACGCCGCTGGGACATAGTGTTCTCAAGAAGCTTGTGAAGGACGCGATGCCCCTGGCGGGAGACCTCAGGAAGGGAGAGACGCAATGGCAGGGCCTTCTGTGAAGCTGAGCGTAAAGGAGCTTGGAACCGGAACCATCTCGATCAAAGGCCTAGAGCTTATGCTAGGCAGAATCCTGGAGGAAGACTGGGAGGAACCTGTGGGGCCGACGCCCAGGCCTCGAGTGGCGACGCTCAGGCCTTGGGATATGAGGCTCTTGGAGCGGTATCGCCCGCTCTATTCACCTATGTGCGACATGTGCTGCCAGTGCGCCTACGGCAAGTGCGACCTCTCCGATGGCAAGAAGGGAGCCTGCGGTATAGACCTCAGAACCCAGCAGAGCAGGCGGATGCTTCTCGACTCCGCGATCGGGGCTGCCGCCCACACAACCCATGCGATACACCTGGTCGAATACCTGATCAAGAAGAGGGGAAGGGACTCCCCCGTCAGCCTGGGTGAGGAGGTCGTCATCGAAGCGCCCATCACCAGGGTCGTGGTGGGGATGCGCCCCAAGACGCTTGGAGACCTGGAGTCAGCCCTTGAGTACGTGACCGAGGGGCTCACCGAACTCCTCTCATCAGCCCTTCCAGGCCAGGAGTCGAGCAACCTGGATTTCGAGTCGAAGGCTCTACACGCAGGCACCTTAGACGGCGTCGCGATGGAGATCGCCGACCTCGCGCAGATATCGGCGTTAGGGTACCCTAAGGGAGACCCCGACTCACCGCTCGTTGAGCTCGGAATGGGCGTCGTCGACAACTCGAAGCCCGTCGTGCTCTTCATAGGGCATAACGCTGCCCCAGGGGTGGAGGCTGTCGAGTACCTAGAGGAGTCAGGGCTCTACGGCAAGGTTGAGCTGGCCGGGATCTGCTGCACTTCGCACGACCTGGCGCGGTACAGGCAAGGAACGAAGATCATCGGCCCAATGTCTCGGCAGCTGACCTTCGTCAGGTCCGGCATCGCGGACGTGGTGGTTCTAGACCAGGAATGCGTCCGCCTAGACATGATCGGGGAAGCCCTGAAGAAAGATTCACGGGTGATCACCACCATCGCCCAGAACTGCGGCGGCCTACCCGACCTCACCGCTGAGCCGACAGAGCAGATCGTCGAACGCTTGGTGGCGGGCAAAGACCCCGCAGTCCTCATCCTTGACCCCGTCAAGGCGGGCGAAGTCGCGGTGAAGACCGCCCTAGCCATAGCGCCCGGCAGACGTGAG
>Ga0315307_1000385_pt1 | contig 19029 bp, 15 predicted proteins | sample TDP2_MG_FD_203079 | JGI IMG/M metagenome (GOLD analysis project Ga0315307, IMG submission 203079) | Freshwater sediment microbial communities from Lake Towuti, South Sulawesi, Indonesia - TDP2 | ecosystem: Environmental > Aquatic > Freshwater > Lake > Sediment | place: Indonesia: South Sulawesi...
CGGCCGAGGGGCAGGTCCTCGTGCACCGCGACTACTTCTCCGCCAACATCCTGGCGACACCGACCGGGGTATGTGTTGTGGATTGGGACCTACTGTCGCGGGGAGATCCCATGTGGGACCTGGGCTTCCTGGTCGGCGCCGACAGAAACGTGACGGATAGCGAGGCGGCTGCCGTGATTGCCGCCTATGGAGAGTCGCAACCAGTTCCGGAGGGCCGCTTGCGGTGGAACCGAGACTGCTGGGAGGCGTTCTGGCGACTGCGGGAGTTGTGCGATGGCCCTGATGGCCGATCGAACGGCAGCGTTGTCACAGCGATCTAACTCCTACAGAGTCTCTTGAATCATGGTGAGAGACCATGATTCAAGAGACTCCCCACGAGAACGTCCGGGGCCCTTCTGAGGGATTCTCTTGCATCACGGCTCTTACCCTGATGCAAGAGAATCCGTGACCCATGCCGCCAAGAGCCTGATTGGGAAGTCCCATGGTATCAGAGAAAGAGAGGCCCGGAAGGCCGTTTCCGGTCGAACTCGAGGGGTGAACCGGGGTCGGCGGGTGCTGCGGTGCGTCGAGTCCGACTGCAGAGGACGGGAAAGTGATTGGCAGGAGGCCGCACCGCGGCCGGCAGGCGACTGGTCCTCACGACGCGCGCGCCCTTGCTGTCTGCCAAGCAGTCCGCCTCGTCTACGATGAGGACCGCCGTGCTAGCGAGAGAGGCGGCTATGTGCGCGAAGCGGAGTGACTCCCACACCCGGCGGAAGCTCGCGGGGTCGGGGTGGCGATAGCAGTGCTCCAGGAACGCGTCCGGGAGCCGCTCGCGCAATGCTGCCAGCGGCGGCGCCTGCGGATCAACAGTAGCGCGGTAGTGCTCGTACAGCACCCGGCCGCGCCTCTCCTGGGTCGCCGGCCGGACCTCCAGAAAGCGCTCGTGGACATACATGCCCGCGACCATCGCGCGCCACGCGTGCTCAATAGGGAGTCTTGCCGTCAGGTTCCTCAGTGATCACCATTGCCAGCCAACTGGCGCCGCTGCCTTGTGGAGGCTACCACGAAGGCGAAGGGTAGTAGCCCAAGCCCTACTTGTCAAGCCAGGCTATTCGTGTGACCGGGAAGTCCCCGAGTGAGGCGGAGGCCGAGCCCGCGACGGCGAACTCCAGGCCTCGCAGCGCCGCGGCGACGTCTCGCGCGGGCTCGTTGCGCGATTGGCTGCCGTAGGCACCGATGATCAGGCGGCCGCCGCTCGCGACACATCTGCTCATCAGTCGCTGTGCGTACTCGCCCAGCAGGTTATCGGGGACGCAGTCGTGCAGAGTGTAGACATAGCGGAAGGTTCGGGATGGCCGCCACGTCCAGGCGTTTCCCACCCGGAAGTGATCTGCGTACCCTGGCAGTCGGCGTCGCGCCACCTCGATCAGGCGCGGGCCAATGTCCAGCCCATAGGGCGTGAGAGTGATCCCCTTCTCGTGCCCCCACTGCACCAGGCACTCGAGCAGGTAGCCATTCGCGCACCCGACATCGAGAATGTCGCCATCCGCCTCGATCGCCGCAAGCACGACCTCGCGTTCCCTCCTCCACCTCTCCGCCCCGCCGAAGTAGCCCGACTGCTTGATCGGGTCGTCGTGCTTGAGGTAGTGGCCTTCCAGTCCCCTGACCTCCTGCATGAACTCGTCGGAGATCTCCCCGGCATCCGTGTCCATGAGATTGGTCTTCGCCCACAGGTGACAGATAACCTGTAGGCGTCTCGAAAGCATCAAGTCCTACTCCAAACTCCCATCTCAAAACGCGAAAAGCCACCTTCAAAAAACCCAGCAATTTCCTTGCTTTCTCTCAATGTGGACAAGGTAGTCGAAGTCCAATCGCATCAGGGAAAGAGAGGCCCGGAAGGCCGTTTCAGGCGGAATCCGAGAGCTGAATCGGGGTAGCTCGTGCCATCTTGCCGGAAGTGCCAAAGGCCCAGCATCGCGCCGGAGAAGCCACAACAAGCGAGAAGGCCCCCTCGGTTAAGAGCGCCTCAGAACGTAGCGAGATGGTTGGAGACCGGAAGCGTGGTGGAGGAAACTGCACCCATCTACAAACACCCATTTTCCGTGGACGAGGTCCGGGTTTCGGGGATGAGTGCGGTCTCCTCAGACACACGCGGTCGCGAGCGTGCTGTCCGTCCAGTGTCTGCGGTGGTTCACCGCGGCGAGCACTGGACCGGACCGGAGAAGTCAGCCAAGGCGCTGCCTCCGAACATCTAGCGGCGCATCTTCGCTGATACTGGCATTAGCGTGTACCGACTCGCCGCCTAAACGTCTCGTCAATCCAGGTCGCCCCCATCAGCGAGCCGAGAGTATGCTGGCGCGCCTTCACTGCCCTTTTCGGACGGCCGCTCCTCCAGCCAGCCGGATCGCCTCACAGAAGATGGCTTCGCACGCTGCCTGCTCGGGATCACGGCCTACAGAGACCGCTCAGACCGTGTCTCAAGCCGACTTAACAAGCACAGGATTACCCCTCGCTAATCCGCCTCACGAGGAACTGTACCGCGGCCTCCAACTGCGGATCGCGCCCCTGGAGGAGCGCCTCCCGGCTTAGATGCACCTGGACGTCGGGCTTCACCCCACGCCCCTCCAGCACGGCGCCGTCGGGGGCCGAGTGCTCGACGTTCGGATGCACCACCATAGCCCCATTCGGTAACATGATCAGGGAACGGCTCGTGCACCACCCGGGACTTCTCTCACCGACGATCGTGGCGCGCCCGGCAGCCTGCAGGCCGGCCGCAAACAGCTCGCTCGCAGACGTGCTCAACGCATCCACGAGGACGACCACCGGTCCTTCGTAGGCCCCCTCGGCAGGCTCCACTGCGACTTCCTCGCTCCCCGTGCGTGTTCGGTTCCGGAACAGCACTGTACGCTCCGTCACCAGCCATTCGGCAATCCTCTGGGGGTCGTCGCCTCCTGGGTTCCCACGGAGATCGATGACCAGGCCGGGGGCCCTGGCCATCGACGCGATGGCGCGGCACACCTCCTCGTGGCGGGAGAAGGAGCCCAGCCGAAGGTAGCCGATGCCATGCTCCAGCCGTCCCGTCGTGAACTCCATGAAGGCCGGGAAGTCCGGGCTTAACCTGCCGCTGCGAGCGCGGCGGCCAATCGCGGCGGTCTGACTCCTCCCCAGTTCGTCCTGGTAGGTCACAGAAACCCGGGTGCCCTCAGGCCCGTAGAGGTGACGGAGAATGGCAGTTGTTACACAGTTCGTCCGATTCGCGTCATTGTGCGGAGGGGGCAGGCGATCTTCCTGTTGCTCAGCGATCCGGCCTACGGGGGTGCCGTCAATGGCCTGGATCACAAACCCCAGGCGCAGCCCCGCAGTGGCAGCAGGCGATCCAGGGGAGACGCGCGTGACGACGGTCTTGCCGCCGATCAGCCTGACGTCCAGACCAATCTCGCCCTCCGCGAAGACGGTGGGCTGAACGCGTGACAGGTGGCCGGGCGGGACGAGCATCGCGTGGGACACCCCCAGCTCCCATAGCATGTCGTTGACGAGGGCATAGAAGCTCTCGTCATCCTCAGCCTCGGCGACCAGTGGCTGGTACCGGTCGTGGATCTGCTGCCAGTCCACGCCGCCAAATACCGGATCGAAGTAGGTCTCATCCACAGCCTTCCACACTCTCTCGAACCAGCTCACGTGGTCGCTCTTGGTGGCCGTTCCCGGCTCCGCGGGTGCGAGCGCCGTCAAGCCGAACAGCAGCCAACTCACCAGCACTAGACAGAGGCCTGCCCTACTCACTCTCTGCTCCCTTCTGGCTGCTGCGCGGCGCAGCGGCCCGGCGATGCTGCCTGTGGCCTCCCCTCACTGCTGAGTACGTGGCTGACGCGCACCTGGTTTCGTGGGAGTGCCAATCGGAGCGCCAAGAGGGATGTTCGCAGGGCGGTCACGCGGGCCCCTCCCGCCACTGATGTCCGAGCGACGCGAACGCGACTTCCCTCCCCTCGCGCTAGGCGATCGGGAGGACGTCACCACTCTCGGGCGGGGGCGAAGAACGCCTCTGGCGAGCAGGGATGCCGCCTCCTCAAGCCGCTCAGAGCCTGCCCTGACCACAGCGAAGGGGGGATATCATCTCCGGGTCCAGTGGGCTTGCCCGCCGGTCGTATGGCGGGTTCGACATCTTTCCCCTCCTCGCCAGTCATCACGACTCAGGCCTGGTGGTGCCAGGGGGTCTGCTGTCCGCCTTCGCCCAGTGCCTAAGCCTTCGGCGGCTAGGCCTTTGGCCGCCGTGGCGGCCCGCCGTAGGCGGGCCTAGCCACTGGATTCCCTACCAACGGACGGATTGGCAGAACTCCGAAGGTGCTTCGGGGAAACGCTGCGACGAACGCGTGAGGCAGTGAAGGCGAGGTGTCGGGTGCTTCGGGGGACCTGGAACAGCGCAGGTGGTTGCCGTCTAACAGCGAATCGTCAAGTTAGGAGCGAGGGGCGACACATGTTCTTTCCCTGGTGCGACGCTGCCGTATCGCTATCCGTGGAGGAAACGCATGAGAGATCACGTCTATGTCGCCGGTCATGGAAGACTTGCCTCCAAGATACAGGCTGACCTCGAAGCGGCAGCCCAGCAGCACAACCTTCCGCTCACAAGCGTTGAGAATTGGGATCATATCCCGGCTGATATCGCGGACAGCTCTCGCATCGTTCTTGTCCACGCCGGCTCGGGAAGGCAATTCCATGACGTCGTGGCCTTCTGCGGGCAGTATCGCACCCCTCTCGTCCAATGCGCAACTGGGATAGACTACCCGCATGACCTGTTTCACAGTATGGATTTCACCTTTGTCGATGCGCCGAATCTATCAATCCCTATCATCAAGCTGCTCTACCTACTGGAGCAAATGGGACCGCTCTTTCGTGAATACGACATCGCTATCACTGAAAGCCATCAGCGCGCTAAGACATCCTTGGCAGGAACTGCCCTGGAGATCGCCAGATTGCTAGGAGTGGATTCCCAGCACATAAGGAGCATCCGAGATGAACAGATGCAAGAGAGCCGTCTGTCCATCCCCCCGGAGCACGTGAAGCAGCACGCTCTCCATATGATTGAGATTGCTGGGGACGGCTGCAAGATGACGCTCACAACGGAAGTCTACGGACTTGAGTCCTACCTCATAGGACTCGTGAGAATCCTTCAGAGCATCGAGAAGCTTTCCACCGGCAGATACAGACTCGCCGATCTCGTAAGAGGGCGTGTGGTGTAGCCGCGATCGAGCAAGCGGCACGGCGGCCCAAACAAGCCGGCCTCGCAATCCGCGACCTCGCCACCCCGCCCCTTGTTTCGATGCCGAGATGTTTTCCTTGAGCGTGTCCGAATCGAACTGGCTAGGCCCCGCCTCCTCGGGGCCGCCATCCCGGCCCGCCAGAGGCGGGCTTAGGGACCCGGGAAACTCGAGGGTCGAAAAACCCGCATAAATATGGCTAGGCCTTCGGCGGCTAGGCCTTTGGCCGCCGTGGCGGCCTCCGAAGGAGGCCTAGCCACCGCCATGGCGGCCCTTCGGGCCTAGCCATAGATACTTACCGAACGGAGGCTTGCCCGCCTCAGGAGGGTCCGAAGTGTCGGAGTGGTCAGCGTGTCCTAGCTCTCGGAACCCCAGTGTCCGACAATGCAGACCCGGGAACGCCGGCCAGAGTGGATGGACCTGGCACCTGGTCAGAGACAGCCCCGGCCGCACCGAGAAGGAGAAAGGAGCTGAACTGACTCTTGACAGGTCAGCGGCTGAGGTATAGAATATGGACAGATCAGCTGCTGAGGTATAGGACATGGCTGGGCCAGACAAGCTGCTTGAGGGGAATCTCGCGACGATCCTGATGGCGATCCTAGCTGACGGTGCGAGCTACGGCTACGCCATCGTCGCCGAGGCCGAGCGCCGCACGAGTGGCAGACTGAAGATTCGCCAGAGCGCGCTCTACCCGGCGCTGCACAAGCTGGAGGCGGACGGGCTGATCGAAGGCGACTGGCGGGAAGCTGCCGGCCGACGGCGGCGTTACTACAAGCTCAGTCCCACCGGGCGCAGGGAGTACGAACGCCGCATCGCGCGTTGGCGCGAGTTCTCCAAGACGATGAACGCTGCGTTGGCGAAGGTGCCGAGGCTGGCAGGCAGCTAGACACCGAGTAGTCAGGCGAAGCTGGAGAGCTCAGACGAAGCCTCCTGTTCACGAATGCAGCTCGGGCGGAGGGAAGAGATGGGATCGGTTGACAGATTCGTGCAAGCGATTCAGCAGCGGTTGCGCTGCCCGGTCGAGCGTCGGGCGACTGTGCTGGAGGAGTTGCGGGCGCATCTCGACGACCGAACTGAGGCGCTGCTCCCCCGCTGGACGCGGGATCAGGCCGAGCGACGGGCGGTGCGCGAGATGGGGCCGGCGTGGAGGCTCGCGCTACGGCTTTCGATGGCGAATGGGTGGCACATCGCGCCGTGGCTTGTCAGGCATGTGTGGGCCGCGAGCCTGGGGCTATTGGTGCTGGCCGCCGGCGCGTCTCCGTTCGTAGGCGTGAGCAGAATGGACTGGCAGTTGCTCAAGGTGGACTCCGCCGGATTCGCGGCGTTCGTGTTCATCTTCGGCTACGGCGTTGCCCAACTCGCTCGTGGATGGCTGTGGGCGACGGTCCCGCTCATCCTGTTGACGCCATCATGGGTGATCGGTGGCGACCGGGCTCCTGCGGATACGGCTGTCTGGGTTGCCGCGATCTGCCTGTGCGTTGGTGCGATGCTTGGCGACCGGCCGGGAGCGACGAGCCGGCGGTGGGCGGGATGGGTAGGTGCAAGCGGAGCTGTCATCTGGCCCCTGGCATGGAGTGTATGGCAGATGAGTGTCCCGTGGTCGTACGCTGCCGAGCGTGCGGCGAGGGGATGGTTCTCGGGGCTGCTTGATACCTGGCTTGGCTACACGGCGGATGAGGTGGTCATGATTGGCATCGCCGCGTTGGCATCGTGGGCGCTTGCGCGCGGACTGGAATGGTGGGAGCGACGCAGTCGGCCCAGCAGGGCGACCGCGTAGAGGAGGTGCTCTATGGAAGCCATCGTTAGGAACAGCAGGCATGCCTTCCAACGGCCAGCCATGTGGCTCGCAGCCACGTGGCTGGCGATCGCAGTGGCAGTCTGGGGTCTCCACGGCCTGCTTGCCCCCGTGACCAGCATGTCCGCCACCGTAAGGTCATCAGGCATCATGATCCTGAGGACATCGGAGAGAAGCTGGTGCGGAAGTTCATACCACCCAAGGCTACGCTTTGAGGTGCTGAGTGAAAACGGGGCCGAGATCTTCTACGTGCCGCACAGGAATGCCTATCGCATCCTTGGCAAGGTTCGAGTTCTCGGTATGGGGCTGGAGAAGGTTGTTGTAAATGGCGAGGTCCGGGCGCCAGGTCCGCCTGAATGGAGAAAGCCCCGGCAGGGGGATATTTAGCTGCTCCCGACCTGACTCTAGCGGGCCAACTATCTCGGTCTCAAGACGTGTTTGATATCGGGCCCGGCCAAACGCCGTAGCGTCAGAATACCCCTCTCAGTTCACGTCTCCGCTTTTTCGACGCCAGGCGATTCCTGCTCAGCGTGTCCAAATCGAACCCCCAGAGAACTGAGGCTTGAAGAACCCGCATGAGTACTGGATTCCCTACCAACGGACGGATTGGCACAAGTCCGAAGGAAACAGAGAAGGAGAGGCCCGAAGGGCGGTCTTGGGCGTCCGAAAGGGTCGAAAAAGGGGTGATCCGTCCGAAGGTCTGCGAAGCCGAAATGGGCGAGAATGAGCCTATTACACGCCCAAATCACGCCATAGGCGGACAAGCCCGCCTCTCGGTGAGGCGGGCTTTGAGCGATACAGAAAGTTTCGATGACGGAACGTGGTGGAGGAAACTGCACCCATCTACCAACACCCATTTTCTGTGGACGAGGTTCGGGTTTCGGGGATGAGTCGGTCTCCTCTTGCAGACGCTCTCCAGTCCGAACTGCCAGGGCCCGCCGTACGACAGGCCGACACTCCCGTCCGCGAAGGAGATGAAGGCGACGTCGCGCACGGCTGAGCATCTGACCATCCGACCTCTGCTTAGGCTGGCTGAACGGATCGACCACCCGGCGCCACACCCCCGCCTGTCTGGGACTGGAACGCCTGCCTCAAGGCGCCGCCAGGAACGCACTGCCGTCGTGTGTGCTGAAGCATCGCTCCGGATCATACTCCACCCCGGTCGCAGGGTCATATCCTGGCGGGCTGAGGTGGATGAACTGCGCGTCAGGTCGCGACTCGTCTCCGATCCCGCTCACCACCGGGCTGGCGAAGCGGAAGCAGTTCTTGGCCATGTAGAGCGCGTAGAACTCTTCGTACGACGCGCACTCCTCGCCGGCGAAGCGTATCGCCCCGACCTTCGGCGTCTCAATATGGCGCAGGCCAGGGATGCCGCCGTCACGGTAGATGCGGCGCGCCTCCAGGACGTTGATGATCTCGCCATCCGGGTCCGTGAAATAGGTGTTGTGGGTCGGGTCAACGGTGATCCAGCGACCGAGTGCCCTGATATAGACCATCGCGACGACATGGCAGTCGCCATCAGCCTCCGCCGGCATGCAGGTGATATAGCGCGAGTGGTAGCCCAGCGAGAGGTAGGCCTCGTTGACCACAATCGCCTTCATCCGGCAGTTCACGGCCCTCTTTCCCTTGGTACACGCGTCCAGGATGTTCAGCGCATTTCGCGGCTCGGGATTGTCGGAGGAGCCGTCGTGGCGCATCACGCGATACGCCCAGTCCAGCACTCCCAGCGCCGCCGGGAGTTCCGCCTTGCCGGCCACGAGGTCGGCCAGGCCGTATCGGCTGCGCAACTCAACGAGCGGGGGCGAGTCCGCCGGCATGTACTGCCATGTCGGCAGATCCGAGCCGTGCGAACCCTCGCAGGATATCTCCGGGTACTCCTGAAGGCGGCGCACGAGTTCTGTGGTGCTGAGGCCCATCTGATCTCCTCCTGTTTCTGTGTCTTCGCTCTCTCTATCGCCAGCCCTTAGCAGCCTGGTACTACGAGCCGCTCTCGCCAGTGGACCGTCTCGACAGGCCCATACAGAACAAGCGGCTTGCCTCGATTCTGCAGTTCTACCTCGACCGGTGCATCCGGCACGGCCTTGTCCCAGCCGCGGGACCCGAGAGGGACCAGCTGCAATCCGGCATCCTGTCCGTCGAAGCCGGCGACTTCACCATGAGCTTCTCCGAGTAGACAGCTTCCAACGCAAGGGGCACGAACGGCACGAAGGGGGCGCGTGGGGTGTTGTGACGGCTGCGGCCGAACCCGCGCGTACCGCCCTCCAGAAGGATCCTTTGCGTCCCTCGTGCTCTTCGTGTCGGGGCTACTTGCCCGCTGGGATCCCTCCCGTGAACGGCTACTGCTCATCTCCGCGGCCGGCGCCTGTACTGTCCTGCGCCGTTCGCACGGCCGCCACGAAGGCGGTCGGATTGACGATCGGACCCACCTCAGTCTTCGTCGTGGTCTCTTGCCAGAGCCTGACGATCGAGGCGGGATCGAGTTCCGGATTGACTTGGAACGCGAGCGCCGCCAGGCCGGCAAGATAGGGAGCGGCCCAACTCCTGCCACCGATGCGATCGTAGGTATAAGCGTGTTGGTGCTCCGGTCCGGCGATGGTCCGATTTCCTGCCGGAACGTGGAGTGCATCATGCGGACCAGAGAACCTCCCCCTCACGTATCCCATGGGATTGTCAGGATCTGCGTTCTCGCATCGCCTTAGCGTCCCATATAGCAGCCAGTTTGGATCGCAGGTAACTACGAGCACGCCCTGTGCGGCCGCTTTCTCCAGCGTTTCACACCATTCGATGTATCCCTCCCATTGCGAAAACCTACCCATGGAGATACTCACCACGCGGACCCGCTGGTTATCGCCAGCGTTTTCGTTCGTCGAGAGAATGCGTCCAATGACTTCTTGATAAGGCCGGCAGCTCTGCCAATCCCAGCTCGGTATCGCGTAGTAATGAAGCACGGCGCGCGGGGCGACGCCGCACGTCCGGCCCACCGCGATGCTCGCCACGGCCGGCCCATGCATCTGCGCGGGGAAGCCTTCGACCCCCGGCTCATCGTGTTTGGTGATGCGATCGGCATACTCATCGTGATCCACCAAGAGAGGTTGATCAATGACGGCAACGACGATCCCGCGTCCATCAATCCCTCTCGCATGTAACCCGCGTATGCCCAGCCCTGGATCCCTGCCTTGGCGGAGCAGAACCTGCGGGTCGAATCCGGAAGGCAGCCGATCGGTATTGGGCCACACTGTGTCGGTGTCGAATGGCAACCGGCGCAGCAACTCCTCCTTGCCGCGAAGATCGAGGGCAGCCAGCGATACGCGTTTCAGGCCCCAGAAGGAATCCAGTCGCTCTAGGTCCTGCTCAGAGCGAGGCACCAAGAAGCGATCTTGCCCAATCCCCACACCTTCCTTCCCATCCGTCACTTCGAACAGAATGGGAGCTGTGGTCTCGCCCCTGTCTCTGACGAAGACAGCTTCCACGCCAGGATAGCTGAGACGGATCTTCTCCAGCACCCCATCTTGTGAAGATGACTCTTGCGTCGGCGGCCCGAGCAGGGCCTTCAACTCATCGAGGGTAGTCAGGCGATGCGCGATCCTGCCTTCCCGTGCCAAAGCCCGCAATAGGCACGCTTTTCCTGGCTCTCGAACATCCAGGCAGCTATCCAGCCCATCATTGCTCATGGGAGAACTCCCCTGATCTCAAACATCGTGCAACTTCGGCAGTGGATCTTGCCGAATCCACGCGCTGCTGTCAATCCTCTCCTCCCTCTCCACCAGCCGTCGCCGAAGGCTATGGCTGGTGGAGGAAAGTGCTCCCACGAACTGTCACTCGGCATCGGGATCTGACCCACCATCGGCGCCCACGACTGGCCCACGCTGTGCGAGGATCGCGGCCACATAGAGAGCGTTCCGCAGCGCCACATGACCCATAGTCGCTCATCCGGCGATAGCTCAGGATTCGACGCCGACCGGCATACAGAGCGGGTCATCTGCTGACGCCGACTGACAGGGAGGGTCACGCGCGGAGAGAGACCGTCCTCTCCGGCGGAGATGGTGGAGGAAACCGACCTGCCATCCAAACTGCGGAGATGTGACGAGGTCAGACATTTCGATGCCAGCGCGTTTTCGTCACGAAAACCTGCCGGCCTCGAAACTCATTCTCGTCCCGAGGAGACCCCGGCTGCTGCGTCGCTCCCCCACTCTCCCCTCTCAGCTAATGAATGTCGCCCAACGAAGTAATGGGCGACATTCATCAGAAAGCTACAGAGTCTCTTGAATCATGGTGAGAGACCATGATTCAAGAGACTCCCCAGGAGAGCGTCTGGCGCCCTTCTGAGAGATTCTCTTGCATCAGGGATCTTACCCTGATGCAAGAGAATCCGTAGGAAATGCCTGAAGAAAGACGTTCGCGCAATGTTACTTCATTGCGCGAACGTGCGTAGACACGCCACACATCCGCCCGGACACCAGTGTTCCGCGCCGACTTACCACTCACCTCCTCATTCGAAAAGCGAAATCATCACCGACTCCTCGCGCATCGAAAGCCGATGGCGTTGCTCCTCACCGACGGCAGCTTGAAGTAGCGATCCGCGCAGCGTACGTACTTCTCCCGGAAGATCCAGGAACCGCCCCGCAACTCCCGAGAAGACCCCGACGCCGGCCCCTCGGGGTTCCGCGTGGGCGCAGAAGCGTAGTAGTCCTCCCGGTACCAGTCCGCGCACCACTCCCACACGTTCCCCGCCGCGTCCAGGCAGCCATAGGGGCTGGCCCCCAGGGGATAGCTTCCGACTGGCGCTGTGCCCGCGTAGCCGTCATCCACCTCGCGATCCGACCAGGGGTCAGATGTATTGCGGTCCGCGAAGTTGCACCGCCTGGTACTCTTCACGTCCCAGCTATTGCCCCACGGGTACTTGCGCCCATCTGTGCCCCGCGCCGCCTTCTCCCATTCCGCCCCCGTCGGCAGCCGCTTGCCCGCCCACTGCGCGTAGGCAACGGCATCCTCCCAGTCCACTCCCACAACCGGCTGGTTGGGCTGGCTGAACCCCTCTTCGTTCCAGTAGCGCGGAGCGGTACGCCCAGTGGCCTCCATAAACCGCCGGTACTCGGCATTGGTCACTTCCGTCTTGTCAATCCAGAAAGCGTCGAGGTGGACGCGCCGCTGGGGGTGCTCGTCCCTGTCGCCTTCACCTTGCGGGCTGCCCATCGGGAACTCCCCCGCCGGCACGAATACCATCGCCTTGCCGTCCCTCGGGCTCACCCACACATCCCCCGCCTCTGGGTCAGCGGGCGGCTCCGGCGAGCGCCACACCACGGCCTTGGGGTTGCACTCCGGTGGCGGCGTGACGCGTTCGCTCGGTCGCCCTCCCGCACTCCCCGCGACGCCACTCGTGAGAACACTGGCGAGCGCGAACAGCGCCAACAGAACGGGTTTGTCCGATCCCTGCCTCATCGCCTTCCTCCCTAGAGGCTGTATCAGAACTCCTCCCAGCGCCGCTCAGAGCCGCCGCGTTGGCTCTGATACAGCTTGCAGCCCGCTTCCGTTAGGGATCCTACAGCGTCTCTTGAATCATGGTGACAGACCATGATTCAAGAGACTCCCCAGGAGAGCGTCCGGCGGCCTTCTGAGAGATTCTCTTGCATCAGGGCTCTTACCCTGATGCAAGAGAATCCGTAGCGTCGCCCGGAAGCGGCCCTCTTCTTCGAACTCCAGCCCCCACCTCTCCCTGCCCGGCCAATTCCCCCGGTCCGACCCGCACCCCCTGCGCTCGCCCTCACTCGACCGCGGCCGTCGCCGCCACCACCCGCGCGCCCACCTCCAGCACCATCTGCCCCGGCGCGAAGACCAGTTCCCTGACCATCTTCTCGGGATGCGGATTCTGCCACTCGACCACCAGGAAGCGCGACCCCGGACGCTCCACCAGCCATACCAGATCGCTCAGCCCGACCGGCAGCGCCTCCGCCTCCGGCGACAGCGCCTCCCAACCATAGCGCACCACGATTCGCTCCTCCGCGCCGTCTGCGTACCGCACCAGCCACTCGCCCAGCGGCGCGCCCAGAGAGCTTCGCCGGTCGCTGCTCACCGCCAGGTACAGCGCCGCGCACCGCGCCCCTACGGGGAACCGCTTGCTGCGTTGCCCCAGCGCCTCGTCCAGATACTCCCGCTTCCCGCCCTTCTCCACCAGCAGCCGGATCGCATCACCCGGGTGTAGCGCCGCCAGCGCCTCGGCCTGCGGGCTCGGGTCGCCGCGGTGCGCCGAAACCACGTAGCCGTCTCCCGGGATCGCGCTGTCGCCCCCGCCATCGTTGACGGCCGTGACCTCTCCGTTGCGCACCACCACCTCGACTCCCGGTCCGCTGGTCTGCGTGTGGCCCTCGCCGTATCCGGGGTGGTAGAGCACCACCTGCCCCGCCTCCCGCGGCCTGTCCTCGCCGCTGATGCGCAGCACGCTCCCGCCCGGCAGTTCCGCCAACAGCCCGATCGGCTCGCTCCCTCCGATCCACTGGCCCTGCGAGTCCAGCACCGCCACCCGATCTCCTGGATGCAGCGCCCTCAACTGCGCGCTCTTGCCCCTCCCCCACGTCCCCTGCGCCGACAGCACGAAACCGCCTGCTGGCACCACGTGGTCGCCCGAGCCCTCTCCGTACACCTCCAGCACCTTCCCCTCGGCCCCGACCAGCGCCTCGCAGCCGTAGGCATTCGTGCCAGTTCTCTCCCGGGGAGCGGCGTAGAGGATCATCTGCCGCCGGCCCCGGTCTGTGTTGACCCCATCCAGGGCCACTTCGACCCCGCCCGGAAGCCGCACTCGCGCCGCCTCCGCCGCCGTGCCCAGCGGCTTGCTGTTATCCGGCAGCGGCTCGATCGGCACCGGCCGTCCGCTCGCCAGCGGCACGCCGTAGCACCGCTCATCTCCGGGCGACGCCGGCCGCGGCCCGCTCGGCGACAGCACCAGCGCCTTCTCCCCGGGCATCGTCACCTTGCGCCGGCGCCACAGCACTCCGCTGGTCGCGTGCTGCGCCGCCTGCCTCAGTTCCGGCTCCGGCTGCACTTCGGGCCCTGCCGCGCCCGCGTTCCATGCCGCCTGCGCGTAAAGGGCTATGACCGGGCTGGACCGGGGCGAACCGAAGCACGACGGCGGGTCGCTCCACATCGTCCCCAGGGTCGGCACCCTGCGCGCCTGGCCGTACCGCACCAACGAGAACGGCGTCTCCCACGGGCTCGCCCACACCTCGAATCCCTGCGACCGCAGGTAATCCAAAGCCGGATAGGCCGGCAGCGGGTCGTAGAACCAGTAGTCCAGGATCACCTCCTTCGGAATGCGGCCCAGCGCGGCCGCAGTGTTCTGCGGCGGGCCTCCATTTGCCGGCCCGACCGGCCCGCCGATCTGCTCCCCCAGGCTCGGCGCGATCAGCATGTCGTGCCAGATCACCATCTTCACGCCGCGCGCCTTCAGGAAGCTGTCAACCCGCTCGATGTGCCGCGCGATCAAGCTGGTGACATCCTCTCCCTGCGCAGAGAGCCAGGTGAACAGCTCCCACGCCTCGTCCATGCCGCAGTGGAAATACTCCACCGGGCCGTAGACCTCCAGCATTTCCTGCAAGATGGGATACACGAACTTCTCATAGGTCTCATCACTGCGGATGTCTATCCCGCCGTGCTGCGTGTATGGCTCCTTCTGGTAGGCCCGGTCCAGGTGGCCCAGCATGTTCAGATACCCTATCGGCTTCAGTCCCAGGCCGCGGCCGTATTCGATCACCGCCCGCGCCTCCGCCTTCGAGAACCGGCCCCCTTCCGCGATCCCCGGGTCGAAGTCCAGCACCACCTGCGGCCCGAACTCCAGCGCGAAGTAGGTGATGTGCATCCGCGCCATCAGCTCGAGCGTGCGCTTGTAGTCATCGAGTGTGGGCACCCAGGCCCCCTGGAACATGAGCGCCCGGAACTGCGCCTCCGGCCAGTCCCGGATCGCCGGGATCGCAACCGCGTAGCCATCCGCCCTCGGTCGCGCCTGGCCCAGCAGTGTCGCCAGCGTGTGCACCGCCCAGAACGCCCCCTGCGGGTCATGCGCCTGGAGCGACACCCCGCCGACCTTGCGCTGCACGCTGTACTCCTCCGGTCTCCTCAGAGCCTCCGGCGCCAGCGCCAGGCGCACCACCGTGCCCCCCTCCTCCCCTTTTGCCGCCGGGCCGAAGATGCTGTCCACCTCCCTTTGCAGCAGCGCCGCCTGAGCCGCCAGCTCCGCCGGGGCGATGATCCGGATCGGCAGCCGGATCTGCGAGTCGGCGGCCCCTCGCACCTCCCGCGGCTGCGGCCACAGCAGCGACACCGGGCCATCCGCGGCCCCGCCCGGCAGCCCAGCCAGCGAGCAGACGGCCGCGGCGGCGATCAGCAGTCTCGATCCCTGAACCTTCCTCCTGGCGATGAGCATCTCTACCACCTCCCCGACTTCCTCCGCCCTTGCATCTTCGGCCCGTCCCAGCTCTCCCCTGCTCGCGCCCGAAGGCCCCGCTCTCTGGCCGCCTTCACAGGTGGTTGACGGGGACCTCAGGAACCTCCCCGAACCCCCTGCCACCGTTACTGCAATATGCGAACCTCGATAGGAGGCTGTATCAGAACTCCTCCCGGCGTAGCTGACAGCCGCCGGGTTGGCTCTGATACAGCATGCAACCCCGTTCGGTTAGGGATTCTACAGAGTCTCTTGAATCATGGTGAGAGACCATGATTCAAGAGACTCCCCAGGAGAGCGTCTGGCGCCCTTCTGGGAGATTCTCTTGCATCAGGAGTCTTACCCTGATGCAAGAGAATCCGTAGGAAGTCTTGACGGCACGGCCCCGAGCGATACAATACGGCAATCCCAGCAACGGCCCCGGTCTGATGGCGGCCCTGCTCACAGCGGCGCGCAGCTCCTGGCGAGGGCGAGGATGGGCAGGCGGGGACCCGGCAAGAATAAGGCGGAGCGCCCTGGGGCGCTCCGCCCACCGCGTCTGGCGCCCGGGCCATCCCAGGGTCCCCGCGCTCAGCAGGGACCCACCTTCGGCAGCCCGGTTCGCCTCGCGGCTTCCTTTGCAGGCGCGGCCGACCGCCGCCACCTGCCTTCACCTCCTGACACCCGGCGCGGGAGAGGCCCAGGCCCCACTGGGCAGCGAGGGCCGGGGCCCGCGCCTCCGTGCCGTGCAGAGCCTGCTCGAAGGGAGAGATGTTGAGCGCACCAGGGCGAGAGAGTTCCCGAACCGGTGCCAACGAGAGGCGAGCGGGCTCGGGCGTCACCGGGCGTGCGCTCCTGCTCTCCCTCGGGTTGCTGGTCCTTCTCGCGCCCATCTCTTTCTATGTAGAGCAGGTTGTGAAGGTGTGCTGGGGCTTCTCGGGGATGGTGCCCCCCATCGCTGCCCTCGGGGTGCTCTTCCTGCTCACCGCGGCCAACCACGCGCGGCTGCGACCACGGGGCAGGCTGACGCGGCGAGAGCTCCTCGTGATCTACGTGATCCTGACCATTGGCGCCCCTCTCGTCTCCCGCGGCGTGATGCTGTGGTTTCTCTCCTGCTCTCTCGGCCAGCAGTACTATGTGGCGACGGCCCCGGTGTGGGAGACGAGCTTCCTCCCATATATCCCTGCCTGGTTCCATCCCGCCGGCCGGCTCGCCATCGAGGGGTTCTTCCAGGGCGACGCCCCGGTCTTCTGGGCCTCCTGGTCGAGTCCGCTCGCCGCCTGGGGGTCCTTCTTCGCTGCGCTCTTCGCAGCTAACCTCTGCCTCCAGTTGCTATTCCGGCAGCAGTGGATCACCCACGAACGGCTCAGCTTCCCCATCGCTCAGGTGCCCTTGGCGGCCACCCGCGAAGCCGCGGATGGGGCGGGACGACTCCCGGCTGGCTCCATGTTCTGGGCCGGGTTCGTGGTCGTCCTCATCCTTCATCTGCAATATCGGCTCCCCGCCATCTTCCCGACTCTTCCCAGCATTTCCCTCGGAGAGTACCGGGTCATCGCCTCCCAGAAGGTGGGACCCCTCACTGGCGTCGGCGACATCTGGCTCATCCTCTATCCCTGGTGCATCGGGCTCGCCTATCTCATCCCCAAAGAGCTCTCCTTCTCGGTCTGGTTCTTCTGGGTGGTCAGGGTCGTGTGCACAGTGCTGGCGATCGCGGCCGGTGCCACTCCTCAGAAGCCCGAGGACTGGTACGGGCCGACCTTCCCCGCGCCCTACTACCAGGGCGGCGGTGCCGTCATAGCTCTGGTGCTGCTGGCTCTCTGGAGCAGCCGCCGACAGGTGGCGCGGGCCCTCCGCGCCGCCTTCACCGGGGAACGCGACCTGGGCCCGGAGAAGCCCCTCGCCTACCGGTGGGCGGTGCTCGGCCTGCTCGTCTCTTTCGGATACCTGGTGCTCTTCTGTCGCCAATCCGGCTCCCGGACTACCGTGGCAGTGGCCCTGGTCGGTCTCATCTTGTCCTACCATGTCGTCTGGGCCCGCCTGCGGGCCGAGAATGGCATGAGCTTCATCGGTTTCCCCTTCGCGGTCAACGAGATTCTCCTCAGCCCCTTCGGCACGGCCATCTACCGGCCCGCCGAGATCGTCACCATCACCGCCACCAAGTGGGCCTACTACCCGGGCTGGGGCGAGAGCTGCGAGGTGATCACCGGCTCTTCCTTCGATGCCCTCAAGATCTCTGAGTCCGCTCGCCTCCCCGAGCGCCCCTTGCTCCTGGTGATGGCCGGCTGCTTCCTGTTCGCTCTCGCCCTGGGCATCTTCGTCGAGCTGACCGGCGTCTGCCACTATGGCTTCTACGCCATCCTCCCTGCCGAGGGCTGGCTCGAGTACTCGGTGCGCAATGCCGGCTCCCAGATGCATGAGGCGATCACCACTCCGACTCCCCTCAACTCCCCCGGGATCATCGCTCTCGCCGCAGGCATGGCGATCACCTTCCTGCTGGGAGAGCTCCGCCTCAGGTTCTGGTGGTGGCCCCTCCACCCGGTCGGCTACCTCGCCTCCAATGTCTGGGGATCTCAGTGGTGGTACATGCCCCTCTTCATCGGCTGGCTTCTCAAGACACTGGTCGTCCACTACGGCGGGCTCCGTCTCTACCAGAAGACCGTGCCCATGGCGATAGGCGTGATCGTCGGCGACCGGGTGAGCGAGATCCTGTGGTCCCTGGTCCTCTGGGTTGCCCGACAGTATCACTGAAGCGGCCGCCGGAGATGGCCCAGCCCGGCCGGGAAGCCGCTTCGGCATAGCAGCAGACCCTTGGCTCGCCGCTACTACAGATTCTCTTGCATCAGGGGTCTTACTCTGATCCAAGAGAATCTATAGCGGAAGACCCACATGGTATAATGGCGGTCGGAACGAAAGCAGGCCGAGGCCATGCTAACCGCCAGGTTCGACCGCATCACTGTGGACTCGGCTTGCCTACGCCGCGGCGCCGGCGAAAGAGGGAGTTGTCGAGTTCGCTTGATGAAAGTCCGGGATCTCATCAGGTTGCTTGAGCAGAATGGTTGGGTGCTCGACCGCACTCGCGGCGACCACCGCCAGTTCCTTCACCCGAACCGCCGCGGGGTCGTCACGGTATCGGGCAATCTGGGCCGGGATATCCCGCCCGGCACGCTCAATGCGATTCTCAAAGCGGCCGGTGTGAAAGGAGAACAACGATGAGCTATCTTGTCGTCATCGAACGAGGTGATACCAGCGTCGGGGCCTATGTGCCTGACCTGCCTGGCTGCGCCGCGGTTGGAGAGACAGAGGAAGAGGCGTTGCGTCTCGTGCGAGAAGCCATGGAGCTCCACCTCCAGGCCCTGAAAGAGCAGGGGTTGCCCCTCCCCCAGCCGCGCTCGCGCGCCGAGCTTGTCTCCGCCCCCAGCTAGCAGACCCGGTAGGACAGGTCCGCGACCTGTCCCAGCCGCCGCAGGCGGCTTCCAGGCCCCGGTAGGACAGGTCTGCGACCTGTCCCAGGCGGCGAAGCCGCCTCCTCCTCCAGAAGCAAGTTACCCTGTCCGTTGCCCGTTGGGCAGGAGCGCCACCTCCTGCCATCT
>Ga0315307_1000387_pt1 | contig 18901 bp, 41 predicted proteins | sample TDP2_MG_FD_203079 | JGI IMG/M metagenome (GOLD analysis project Ga0315307, IMG submission 203079) | Freshwater sediment microbial communities from Lake Towuti, South Sulawesi, Indonesia - TDP2 | ecosystem: Environmental > Aquatic > Freshwater > Lake > Sediment | place: Indonesia: South Sulawesi...
TCAAATCGGACTTGACAAGCAGGCACTCGCATGGATGGAGAAGCGCGCACAAGAAGCCAAAATCGGCAACATCCTCCTAGTTTGCTATTGTGGTCCTCGTTTTGGTAATCACTGCCATAGATTCTTGCTTGCACAAGAAATTTCAAGGAGATTTGATGTTGAATACATTGGAGAACTAACTAGATGCTGTTGCCTTACGACTATCAAAGATGGCTTGCAGAAAAGAGGCGCATACCCAGAAAGCAAGAGGTTGAGGAAAATGAGCGACGACATATCTAAACAACTCTCCAAAATCCTCTCCTAACTTTTTTTTCTATTAAGGGTGATAGAATGTCAGATGAAGTTAAAGCTGCACTTCAATGTGCCAAATGTGGAAAAGACCTAAAGAAAGTCTTACCATTGCACTCGGAAGCCTCCAAGACTTGGTTGCGAAAACACGGTTACGACGGCGCAGAATGGAACGAGATGGTTGAAAACCTTCAACGGTTCAACTACGCCTTTTTGCCACCGCCACACGAAGGCTACAAAGGTTCACAGTGGATACGCTTCTGCCTCTGCCTCAACTGCACATCAAGAGACTTCAAATTTGTAGGCGAAAAAGTTCCAGAAGAGAGGGAAGAAGAATGAGCGGAGTTAGAGGTGTAGGCATGCCAGCATACACACACATCAATTTTAAAGCATGCCCCGTCTGTGGCAAGCCAACAAAAAACTTTGAAATGCACACGCGCAACCGAGAGGATCACAAAGCGTTTCGACAAGCCCAAGAACAGCATTTCAGACGGCTTATGGCTGAACACGCGCAGAAGTATCAGGAATTCTTGCCTTTTGACAGTGGCCAAGTGACTGCGCTAAATCAGAAAGCGTGGAATGAAGCCATCAAAGAGTTCGGCGGCTCAACAGAGAAGGTTGAAGTGAAGGAGAAACTGCCTAAACACGCAATAACAGAGGGAACCATCTGTCCAAAAACAGGCAAGAATGCTGATCAGCTCTCGTGTGGAAAGTGCATAGACCAAGCAGCAGTCGGCTCAAACATCAAATATTTCGTGTGCATGGAACTAAAACATAAAAAACCCTAATTTTTTCTGTTTGGGTGAAAATGTTTGAGCGACATACTTGTGTTACATCTGAAAGGCATATACTACGACCAAATCGCTTCAGGCGCCAAAACAGTTGAGTATCGAAACATGACACCGTATTGGCTAAGCAGAATCACGAAGGATAAACGTTGGGTCCACTTCTACAAGGGCTACCCGCCACGAGGCACGCCACCGCTAATCAGAAAAATAAAGGGAGTCGTCATCAACACGGCATTAGCACAAATCAACATTCTCTTAGAAAAACCTTAACCCTTCTTTTTTTTAGGGTGAATTACAGTGCAGAGAACACTACATGACTTTGCACATAGCGTAGCACATGCTACAGAACGTGGTATGCAACAGCCTATACGCTATTGCGTAAACTGTGTCTTAGACCTCAACAGCCCAGACGCCAACCGATTCGAGACACGAATGTTCAGAAAGCAGCTCCGTGTAGTCTTGAAGCCCGTCGCCGGTACAGCAAACATGCTCAGTTGCCCACGCTGCCACAGCACACACTTCACACAGGACTTTTACAAGACTAGAAGTAAACACTATAAACATTTATAAATACACATCCATTTTTATATTGGGTGATTAACAGAGGTGAAAGTCAGAAATGGTCAGTGAAGGAAAATGCCGCTTATTCAGAAGAAAAGACGGCAAATACTTGATCTACGTGCCCCTAGACCTTGCTGAGGACAGCATGTTCCCCTTCAAGATAAAAGAGGGCGACGAATCCATCAAGTTGAAAATCAGCTTCAAAGTAAGCGGCAAAAAAGAACTCGTAATCCAAGAGTGGTCGGAAGAAACCGAATAAGTGACGCCTAGGCTTCTCTAAAGGGTGAATCGTTTGGGTCGAGAAGACGTTTTGAATATTGCCCATTTAGTGCTTGCTCACTGCGACGGAGCCATTCACCGAGATGAAAGAGGCTACGACATCTTCGATGCTGTTACAGTCAGAGAGATCCTAAGCCCCGACATTTTCGGCGTCAGCGAACTGATGGATGAAGAAGTAGAGTATCTTCGACTAAAGTTGCTTCGATACAAGAAACAGATAGAGAAGATCGCAACTGAACATGGAGTTCCTTTAGATAACATTAATGAAGCGCTCAAAAAACTTGAAGAACCACTCGCGGAGTCATCAGTCATCATTCATGGCAAACCCAAACTTGGACGATACGGGCGAATCAGTTTAAAGTGGCTAACATCAATGTTCAGTGAAAACATGGTTCTAGATAAATTGAACCTTACTTGGGGTGAAAACCATGCAAGATGAAGACCTGAAAAAAGCGTTTGACCTGTTCAAACTACAGGGCTTTGAGACGCCTGAAGAAATGTTCTTAGTCGGCTACTTGATGGCGCACGGCGGCGAACTACACTTCATGGAAATCAACGAACACGACCTAGAACTCCTAGAACACAACTTTGACTTCTGGATTCCACATGTCAAAGATGAGCAACGCATACACCGAAAAGTCTGTGAAGAAGAGATACAAACCGCTAGGAAGCTTCTCAAGCAGCTGTTAGAGGAACGAAAGGCAAAGATTCCAGACTGGTTAGAAAAATGAAAGGACTCTCTAGTTATGTTGCTATGTTGTTCGTGGTTCTAACAAATCTTGCAGGAACAATGTCGATTCTTCATTGGAATCTGCAACTAACAGTCTTCGAGAAGTCCATCCTAGTGATTCTTCAATTCGGCATATCTGGAATAATCGCTGGTCTAGTTGCTCTGGGAGAGGCGTTAGAAAAATGCTAGGTGAACTTTACCGTCCGCATGGACTAGCATTAGAAACTGCCCAAGCAGTGCTCGAGGTCCAAGACCCCCGCGCGTGCAACGTGGCTTTAGGCTGCTCCAGCAAATGTAGTTATTGTTTTGTGCCAAGATTCACACGTCGAAGAAGAGACTCTTGCGAAGTCCGATTGCCACAGAAGTCACCAGCCGACTTAGTGAGGCATCAACTTGAACATCAGTGGCACTTCCACTTTGCAAAGGGACACAAGGAAATAGGCGTTTTCCTAAGCTTCTTAACCGACCCGTTCCTCCCAAAGGTTGCAAGGGAAACACAAAAGTTGGTTGAAATGTTGCTTCTTGAATACGGCTTCACTGTCGCAACACTCAGCAAACTTGGTTGCTCGCCAATTCGAGGAATCAGACACGGCATGACTCTTGTTTCGATTGACGATGTGTTTTGGAGACAGTTTGAACCCAACACGGTTTCACCGCTCACGCGGCTTGGAGTCCTCAAAACCTTAGAGCAAGAAGGAGAATACGCCTGGGTTTCGGTAGAGCCTTATCCACCTTCAGCAATCTACAAACAACGCATCGAAGACCTACTAGAAGAACTTAACTTCGTAGACTTAATCATCTATGGGATGTGGAACTACGACGCCCGTGCACGCACACAAGAAGCTAGGGGAGAATACGCAGAGAACATTCAGGTCCTAACTGACTTCTGCAAAAGCAACAACGTTAGAATGCATGTAAAATCAGATACCTTAAAGTTCATCACAAAGGAGAAGCAACTATGACTCCACAGTTTAATCAGCCTCGCGAAGGTTGGGGTTTTCCACTTCGTTCACAAAAGGCACATTACTTCACTGAAGACGGGCGAAGCCTCTGTGGCAGATGGGGATTCTATCACGGAAGCGTTGAGCAGGGCAATGATGATAGCCCAAGCAACTGCACGGCTTGCAAGAAAGCCCTCAAGAGAAGACAAGCCAAGGAAGCAAGCGAAAAACTAAAGCAAGAAGGAAAAATACAATGGTGAGACTGTTAACGAGAAGGATTTTAAACAGTGCCTACTTAAGCTGAGGTGTTCAGACCCCTGAGAAACCTTAAAACACCTCGCAACCATCAAACTAATTTTGGGTGTGATGCCGAGAAGCGGCTGAGATTCTGGATAGGAAAACTTTTCCTCTCTCGCTCTCCTTAGCGGCGCCGTTTCTCGGTTTTTCACCCATAAGTAAGGGTGTTGAAGTTGTTGGAGAAAATTGCTGAAATCTTAACAGTTGCAATGAAGCCAGTGTTGAAGAGACCCTTGATGGACGCTTGCAACCTGTCAAACCTAACATTCAACGTCTACATCACGCAGCTACTACTACCACTTGGATTACTCGACGCCTTCCCCGCTGTTGGCAAGACTGTTGGGCGACCAACACGCCATAGAATGCTGTATCAAACAAGCCAACAAGGAGAAAAATTCCTAGAAGTCTACAAGCAACTGGAAAAACTGTTAACTCCCTAACGGTTTTTATGGTTTGGGTGAAGAAATAACGTTTATTAATAGTCATGCAACCTTACATATAGGTGATGCATGATACCTTTGCCACTTGTGGTTGAGGATGAGACATGTGACTGTTGGGCACTGCACAAACTCGGCAACGGACCCCAACTATCAGTGTTGTAACTGTGGCGCCATCTACCGCATAGCCAAAGTGCAGAAGAAGGGAAAGAAACGTGCCCATTGAAGCTAAAAGAGGTTATGTAGACTATGCCGTTCTGTTCTAATTTCCCGAACAAGATAGCAAAGTGTTGTGATTGTCAACATGAAAATCAAATTGATTGGAATCGAGGCATAACAGATCTCAGTGGGTATTGCTCAGCGGGCGACCGATACATAAAAAAACACGTCAATAAAGCTGGAATTAATCAGAGTCTTCACGCGCGACGAAAATGTGTAGGGTTTACGCCAAAGATAGTGCCAGACGAGATGAAGGAGCATGCTTAAGGGTGGGAACGGTTTCTTGTTGAGGCGGTCTGAACTTCGAGGCTCCCCGCCGTGTTGCCAAGAGGATTTGGACGCCACAACGCCTCGGCAGGAAGCCCCCACAGCCCTAGGGTGAATCTTTAGGGGGATAAAAATGAGTCAAGAAAAACCTTCAAGGAAAATCTGGGTCGCTGTTATAGTAGCAGTTGTCTTCATCGCAGTGATAGCAGGCATCGTCTTCTTCGAGTGGATCTCAAACGGCATACAGAGAACAGTGGCTCAGCCCGACATCAGAGCTGAAAACGTGAAGTATCAAGGATACTGGAACCTGCTTAACTACAGAGCAACGGTCACAGGCACTTTATTCAACTACGGCGACGCAGACGGAACAGTAACCATTAAAGTCTACACTAAGTGGAATGGGCAAATACAGGACTACGAAATTAAAACTGTCTTCATCAACGCCCATACAAGCAAGGATGTGTCAGCTGACTTGGAAGCGCCAGAGCTGTCAAGCTTTGAGTATGGAATACAGATAATTGAGCAACGAAAGGCATAGAAGCAACCATTACCTCTTTTTTATTGTTAGGGTGCTCAGGTGACTGAGCTGAATGTCAAGTTCATTTTGATTGTTGCTGAAGGCTGCGGCAGCTGCCAAGAAGCCGTTGAGAAGGCGAAGGGCAATAGTCGAATCGAAGTTTTAGACGCTGTGAAAGATAAGCGCGCCCTAGAAATCATGCACGCGTTGGGCCTCGAGGCTGTGCCAGTAGTCGTAGCCCCTCAATGAGAAACTCAACAAGGTCTGCGCGCTCACGGAAGACAAAAAAGAGAAATGCGTGGACTACAGCACAATAGTTAAGGAAAATAGCCATGCAAGAGATTGAAGTTGACCGCTTTGACTTAACCGCGTTCAGTTTCACGATTGAGGTTGTTGACAAAAAGTTCTTTTTGGTAGTGAGGAAGAAACTGAATGCCTGAATCATATCAGTGCAAAATGTGCCCGAACTATCCATTCTGTTTCTATTTTCGAGGGGAAGAAGTCATGTTGACAAATCCGTGTCCCTACGAAGTAGCTAACGGAGTTTCGTCGCCGAGGCAACGAAAGTATGGGAAAGTTGAAAAGCCAACAGCACCTTTAGTGTTAATTGGGAAACGATAGATGGCTAAGCGATACATTCTCATCGTGGCTGAAGGCTGTGGAGGCTGCGAAACCGCCAAAGAACAGCTGAAAGGCGACGCACGAGTTGAAGTTTTAGACGTAACGAAAAGCCTCTACGCAGCAGACATCATCAGGCAGTCGGGCTTGTTCAAAGTGCCACTCCTAGTTGAAGTTGACGAGAAAGAAGACAAGGTGTGCGTGTTAGACGAGGCTAAACCCGTCTGCATCAAAGAAAGCAGCTTGGTGAGGGACAATGCCGGAACTCCTAGTCATAATGTTTAAGGGCTGCGGAGAACCCTGCGACGACATTAGCAGGCAGCTAAATCAGCCTTCCATGCGGAAGTTTCTGAAGGAATCCTTGGGCGTCGACAAGATACGAGAACTTGACGGTGAAACCGACGACTTAGCCGCAAAAATACTCGTCAGCACAGGAGACTACACGATTCCGACTTTAGCTATAATCAAAGATGGTTCACCAAAGAAAGTTTGTGTTTTACGCCATGACCCGATCAGTATAGAGCGTTGCGTGGAGTTTAAAGAGAACTATCCGAAGTGAAGGTTTTGTATCCCTACGTGCGAGAGCGGACTCGACAAGAAATCTTGAATGTGGTTAGGGAAGAACACAAGAAAGCGCGCGAAAGAGGAGACATTCAGAAACAGATTGAACTCAACAAAATAACAAAAGTCATCGAAACCGGCGGCGGCATCTTCAAAAAGCAAAACCCCTATGTGAACTTCACGCAGTCATGCATGTTGAGCACGTCAACAAGCAAGCCTTTAACGCTTGGACAGGTCCAAGCCAAAATGAAGGCGTGTGCTGACAAGTGGAAAAAATTGTCGGAAGAAGAAAAAAAGAGGTTTAGGAAGGGACAGTTCGAGGTAGTGAATCTACCCTAAAACTGCTAACCCTTGCATCCGCCACGAGCAGACTTGAAGGCAGCTTGGACAGCGCCGAGGTTCGGATGTTTCTTGCCAGCAAGCGCAGAAGCCATGCACGCGTTGATTCGTTGCAGTCTTGGGTTCACAACGATGTTCTTTGTGCTTCTGATCTGGCGAGTTCCAAGATGACCCCCGCCAAGGTCTTTCTTGATTTTCTTCGTGACAACCATCATGCCCGAAGCGCGAACATCAATACTGTGTCTTGCCATTTCATGACACCTTGATTGTTTTTTCGCAAAACCTAAATTTGAATTATATCCTAGTTATGTCTAGGTTAGTCGAAAAATGCCTAGAATCACACCAATAGACCCGCAAAGAACGCAGGTCATCACTAAGCGGTTGAACTATAAGATGATAGTGGAATTTCTACAACAGTATCCAGCAGGTGTGTTCATTGAGAACATTGACCGTAAAACGGCTTATTGGGCTAAGAGAAGACTTCAAATTCTAACTAAGCGGGGTATAATCAGCAGACCAGTGATAACAACTGATAAGCGAGAAGGATACGAATTTAAATTTCAAAACGCTGTAGAGGTTAATGAGCAGAAATGAGCATCAGCAACGACGCCCGCGTGGTTCTAGAGCAACTGTGCAAAGACTTAGACCTGAATGAGCAACAGTGCCAACTTTTGGAAGAGCACATTCCTGGCATCTGTAAGATTGCGCCTGAAGGCGGAGAAGGCGGCGCCAAGAAGAGGAAGCGAAGCCGATGGCAAGAGTGCATTGCGAAGAGGCGCGCTGGTAAGGGCTTTGACCCTGGAGCGATAAAAGAACTTGCGAAAGAGTATCGAGAAGGAAAGTGTCCATAAAAAATGGTTGTGGCAGTTCCAAAACAGCGCATGTGTCTCTGTGCCTTAAACCTAGTTGACGTAGTTGATGGGTTGACTTCGGCAAGAGTCATGGTTCGAGATTTGCTTCCGTTGAAGGAAGTAACACAAGAACAGAAAAAGGAGGCAGGGCAAGCCGCACTCATATTTCTGAAACTTGCACAAGGAAACTTAGATGCGTCTGAAGGTTACTGTGAAATGTATTTTTCTCCTGTTCGTGCGCGATTACTTGAAGCGGTACACAAAATTGAGTTTGGGGACTTTGTAACGGCGGACTCAGTGTTAGAAGGAGCACTTCCAAAACTTAAGGAAGTCCTACGCGAATGTGCACATGAGAGGGAATAAAAATGGCTTGTATGTTGAACCTTCAGGTTTTTCTGCCAAACGGCAACCCCGCATCCTACGCTTCAGTGACAGTCTATGAAGTGCGCCGATTCTTGTGGTGGGAGATCGACGCTTACATAACGAGTCGAACAGCCGATTTGAAGGGAAACGTTTCCATCGACTTGGTTTATGGTCGAAAATACCATTTTGTCTTGAGTCATGTTACTCGAAAAGCGGATGCTTGGTTAACGATGAATCGTTGCCCAACTTACGCGTCAGCAAGTTTCAGGTGAACTGAATGGTTGTGTTAGACGAGAAAAGCAAGAAGTGTATTCTTGACCTCGAGGCTCTTCGTGGAGTGCACGCGGCAGTTAGGCTGGAAAGAGGCTTAAGCACAGCTGAAAAAAACGCTCTATGGCAAGAAATCGTGGCCGCGTTGAATCGACGCCAGTGTGTCCCAACAGAGATGGGAGACGAACTAATAAAAGGAGACTGGGTAATATCATAGTGGTGAACTTATGAGCGCGGTTGTTCCGCCGGGCTTGAAGAAACGATGGGAAGAGTTTGGTGAGCTCAGTCGCGGATGCTGGTTAAAAGCCAAGAAAGCAGAGGTTTCAGCTGAAAAGCAATTTCCGCTGTTCTGGGATTGCATGAAAGAAGGCGACCCCGCTGTGTCCAAGGCAGAGATGGAAGAGTGCGTGAGGCTTGGACGTCCATTGGCGCCACATCCCATTTGCATTATCTCGCATATTGCTAAAGGGGCATCCTCTCCGGAAGCGGTTACGAAGTGCCTTGAGGAAGGCAGAGTGCATGGAATAAGCCTACTCGCCTGCCGTGCAGCCAAAGCCGGCGAACTTCCTTGAGTGTTGTCTGTGGTAAAGCAGAAGCATATTTGAAACTAGAAGGCATTGGAGCATTCGCCCTCACCAAGCCTGTTAAGCGTCCGCCCTTGGCGCCAAAGCGGTTTCTCGTTCAGATTAGTCCAGAAAGACTAAAGGAACTAGAAGAACAAAAATGTCCTTTAACACCAGCAACGGTAAAATGCACGACCACTAACACGAGAACAAGATTTTGCATCATCTCCTATGAGGGAATCGAGTTAGAAGGAATGGAGATGGCACATCCAATTTGTAAATTATCAAAAATTGTTAAACACAAGCTGGATGAAAAAGAAGCCATAGACGAATGTTTAAAAGAGGGAAAACGGGCATTCCTTATCGTGAAGGAAACACGAAAATGATTCTTCGCAAATGCACGCAATGTGGACTTGAAGCAAAGACAAAAGATGATTTAGAATTATTCAGGAAGAACCCAAATTACCCCTTTGGTCGAGCAAACATTTGCAAGCAATGTGTTAATAAAAAACTTCGTAAAGGTGGAGAGTGGTGTGAGTCGCAAGCTAGAAGTCAGAGGAAATGGCATCCTATTTACAATCCACTTCATAATCCCAAAAAAATTCGGTTTAGTGGGAAAAGAATACTGTTAAGAGAGAATCCCAGAACTAATATTTGTAGTCAATGTGGAAGACGCTTCCCTGAAGAGCTGAAGAGACAAACAAATGTTCACCATATTCGCTATGATTCAAAGAATCCTTTAGATTTCACGGTTGAGCTATGCAATTCATGTCACGCTAAACTTCATCATGTTTTAAGAAAGCTAAAGAGGAAGAATGATTTTTTGGTTGTGCAGGAACGGCAAGTTTGACGTTTTTCTGTTAAAGTGTTGGAAACAGTGTTCGGGTTGGTTCGAGATGGAGAAGTTGCGTAGTCAGAGTATAAAGATTTAGACTGCTAAAGTCTTCAGGTGAGAAGATTCAGTCTATCGAAATAGATTTTCGTTTTCCACTTTTGACAAGTTTCTGTCTATTTTTGGGCTGGTAAGCACAAGGCTTTTCTCATACTATCCAACGCTGTTTTATGCACAGCCTCCGTGTTAGAAATATTCTCAATTTCTTTTCCAATCAGTTCCAGCGTCATGTCCCTCATCATCTTGCTGACCGGGTCTTTAGGAGTTGGAGAAAGCATTTCTTTCTCTTCGTCGAGTAAACCGAGTAGCGTTTTATAAACTCTAGTTGCTTTTGACTCGTCGATGATTTGTTCATTCAAAAGTTCGCAGAAGCCTTTTTCATCTGGCACAGAGAAGCCTCATGAAAAAATTAATGTTGCTCTCATCGTATAAAGGTTAGCATGGTGCCAACGAGGGATTTCTTGTTTTGCCTTGTCTTAATCACTGTTGGTTGTTTAGGCTCACTCGCAATTGCCTTGAATGCTCCTGAACCGATGCGACTGTCGCTCTTGTTGATTGTTGCTTTCTGGATAATTGTTTTTGTGGTTGTTCCACTAACCCATCTCATGCTCAAGGAAAGGGGAAAATCAAAATGAATTGGTGGGACTGGTTGTTTGGGTTACTTCAGTTTGTGTTAGGATTCTTGTTTGGGTCCATAGTGACTGGTTTATTCACTGTCTACGTGGTTGTGCCAGCCGTGATGCGCAACAAGGACGTCAAGGAGCTACTCAAGTTGTTCCGAGAGGCTAAAGAACATCTACAGAAAATCCTAGAGAATCAACAGAACAGTAAGGCGGCGTGAACTACTCAAGTTCTTTTATTCTTCGCCAGAACTGCCACATCTTGGGGTTCAACTTCACCCTCACAGCGTAGCCTGAACAACGCGTAACGAAGTCGTAAGTAGAAAGAAACTTGATGACCTTGCCCATTTTGCTCAGTGACGTGTCTGCTTTCCGCGCTAACTCGTAGACAGTGTGAGATTTGCCATTCGCTAGGGCTTCAATCACTTCATCTAGAGTTTCCATTCTCCTTCCTCTCGAAGTGTGTGAGCGACCTTGCGGAATTCGGATTAAAAATCCGAAGCTGCTGAAACGCCGAAAGGAGCCGCAGGTTCGCTTTTCACCTTTTCACTCTAAATCAAGCATAGTTCAAGGTTTATAAAAGTGTAGGAATGACACGTCTAGAACTTATTTCTAGCATAAAACCTTTAAAGATAAACATTGAATCTTAATTGAGGTAGAAAAAAATGGGTGAAAGACCAGCAGGCTTCAGTTTCTTTGTTCCTCCAGTGCAGGTTGATCTGTCGGGCTTTGAAATCGAGGAAATTGAAGTTACATTGGACCTCTTTCGGTTCTACAATAAGAGCCACAACATCGGCAAAAACAAGGCTTTGAAGTTCATCGTGCACTTGACTGAGCGTTGGCGAGACTGGAACACAATTCTAACGGCTAAAGTCTTGAGTTTCGCTGGAAGTAGTGGTGGAAATGTGCTTTTCATGAAGACTGAGCATGGCGATCGCGAAGGACGACCTGGTGCTGTATCAATAATCGACCAGATGATTCCACGAGACGACACAGTAGAATACATCGTAGGTTTCACAAAGCTTGCCAGTGAACCAGTTTCCATCAGAGTTGCTTTCGCTTAGTTCCAAAAACGCACTAAAAACACTACCCTTTTTTTCTTCTGTTAACATCACGTAACCATTCTTCAAGACTAAAAGGCTTCGGCTTCTCCTTGGATTCTTGAAGGTGTTCAAGCCTAGTAACAACTACGTTGATTCCCTTAGTCGTCTCCCTTAACTCGCTGATGAGAGCCATGTGCTGTTTCATGCCCTCAGCGAACACGTTCAACGCCTCTTTAATTTCACTGAGCTCTCTGTTCTGCCTCTGAACTAAACTAGGAAGAGTTGTGAAGGCAACCATGTAGTTCTTCACAAAATTCGGGTCATAAAGGTCAAGTTCGCCGTAGCCCTCTGACTCATCAACCTTTCCGATGTCGTCGCTGAACTCCATAAACTTGCCAACATGCTCAGCAACCGGGTCCGCAACATGAAAATGAGGCTTCCGACTTAAGCTTGGTCTACCCAACTTCATCTGAAACTTCTGTTCAAGATGCGTAGCCAATCGACCTGCCTCTTCGTAGGCACGCAACATCAACTCGTAAGGATCCGAGCCTTCAACAACATCACAGAAAACCTCCATGCTATCAGGGTTCTTCCGAACCGTCAACCCCAACTCAGAACCAACAAGCTGCGTCCAATTCTGCAACTCAACCCGACGCCAATCAATCACAACCCTCGGTGCAACCACAACTGGAAACAAAAAAACCACATTATGCAACCGAACAGTCCGACACGGCACAAACCCCTTCTCCATCTCAACGAGAAAGTTTTTACCTCGTTCAGTCAGCGAGTAGAAAGTGGCGCTGTCGCGGACTTCTCGCTGAACCATGTCTTGAGAAACGAGTTTTTTAACATAGTAGCCAACGTGCTGCCGACTCATTCCTAACATGCGTGCAATTTTGGCTGGATAGTTTCCTGCGTCGAGAAGTTTGAGGATGTCTCTAGTAACCCTAAAAGTAAAAGAGTCATGTCGCAATTTTTGACGAGCATTTTTACTGTGCAACGTCATCCCAAAGCCTCGTGTGCGCGCGGAAAATCGTTTGTGGTCTGTTGCGTGTTTAAGATTAGTCATACAAAAAGTTAAATGTTTTTCTGCAAGAAACTAAACAGAGAGCTGACTGTGGTGAGTGTGGTTGGTCAGATGAGCGGCATGTTCAATTTTGCCCTAACTGTGGTAGTGACAACATTCGGCGGTATAGGCGTCAGGGACATTGCTTAGTCGAAGGACATTCGTATCTGTGATTTTTACAGATGTTAGAAAATATGTTTAACATGAAGTTGTATATTTCCAGAGGAAATTAAGGGGTGGGTGTAGTTTGTTGTTTGTCAACATCTGCCGTTGTTGGTTGACGTGTATTGTTGTTAGTTGACGTCTGTTGTTCATGCTTCTTCTGAAGTTGTCGGTAACGCCATCCCGGTGCAAACTGGGCGCCCGGTCCGCCGAAGAAGAGGCTTACGAAGGCTTCAACCCAAACGTTCCATTTCCACAAGTCGTTAGTGTGCTGAGATAGAAAGTAGAGGAAGCGCCCCTGTAACTCTTCTGGGTCAACATACTCAACCGTGAATTTTTCTCCTGGCTTCATGATTTCCTTTTTGTTTTCGTCCAGCGTCCAATAGACTTCTTGTAGTGTGAATCTTTGGAAGCCTGATCCGCCACGCCATGCAAAGCAGTAGATGATGGTTGCGGGTCCAATCATATCTTCGCCTCCATACCTATGCTTGACGATTTCTCCGAAGTGGTGATGACAGGGCAACCCGTTCTTGCACGCGCTATAGACATACCGGCGCTGACAGCGAGAGCACCAAAAACCAATAAGTTGTGTCAGCCTCTCCACTCTCTTAAACATGCTCTTCTGCCCATTGCCCTCATTTTCTCGACGCTTCCATGCAACCTCCACTGTTCGCCGCTTATTGGGTCTGTCCAAGGCGTATCTGGATGTTCTTTGCAGAGTTTATCGTAGCATTTCTTATGAAGTGTGCCGAGCACGCCGGGATGGTTCTCCTCCTCTTTCCTGTTAACATACCGAAAAACTCCGTCAACCTCTCAGCAACTTCACGTTGACTCCGCTTCTTTTCGGCAGCGTTCCGGTAGCCTTCCTTCTTCGCAAGCCAATCCTCATTCGGCGTAAACCAGAACCGTGAGCGCACTCGAACCGGCTGCTTGCAGCGTGGACAGTATCTTTCAGCGCGGTTAAGATGTTTACCTAGGTTAACGGGAAAACGATGACCGTTAGGACACGTAACAAGAACACTCATGCCTTAACTTCTCCAACATAGTCGTAACCAGTCTTCAATGTCCTTCATTTGTTGGCTTCAACCTTTTCTATGTTGAATTTGACTTTGCTTGGAAGCCTGTAGCCGCCTTTCTCAAGCTTGATTAAGCGTCCTTCCCTCGCCAAATCTGTGAGTCTAGCGCTAACAGTCGGATCGCTTATGCTCCAACCGTTTTCGACAAGTGCCTGCTTCAGCTCTGACCATGTGAAACTTTCTTTTGGGTTACCATCTGCGTCCTTAGACAAGTCTTCTTTAGCGCAGTAGAGGATTTTTCCTTTATCAGTTTTTGTGTCCATCTGGACATGTTCTTCGCCAGCATGGTGGACGTCAACAACTAACTCTTTATGTTCGAGGTCAATGACTTCTGTTGAAGTTACTTTCTGTTCGGCTAACCGAGCGGAAACTTTCTGTTCAACTATCGCCCCAAGTTTGGTTTCATCTATCGAAACTGTGATTCCTTTTTCTGCAACAGCCTTGAGAACCTCGTTTATGATGGTTTTTTCTACCGATTCAATGTCTATGCTAGATGGTGTGATGCCCAACGCCACTAATCCTTCCTTGATTTTCTTGTAGGCTTCGTTCTCTTTAGTCAACGCTTCATTTTGTTCCTTCAATTTTTGAGTGTCCAAGTCTAACGCTTTGAATTGCTCTGACAGTTTAGTGTTGAAATCGGTTAGACGCCTCGCTTCGTCACGCCACGTTGCACTCTGCTGTGCAATGGGACGCAATGTTTTAACCTCTTCTTCTAAACTGATGTTCCTCTCTTGCAGACGCCTTAATTCTTCGATTTCTCTTTTTGCGACATCAGTTAGGAAAAGCCGTTTCAACATCGACTTGTAACGGAGGGGTCTTCCACCATCATCAACGATTACTTGTAGTTGAAAGACACGGTTGATTTTGTCAACCATACTCGCGACAACGTCTTTTGAAGAAACCATGCGTGCAGCCAATTCCTCTCGTGTGTGTCCTGGCTCCCGTTCTATCCATGTAAGTAGGTCACGGGCTTTATCGTCAAGTTGAAGCATCCTCGCAGATATTATTGGATGCGCGAGGACGTCAGTAATCGGCGCCACTGGTTGAAGTGCTTGAGCTCTGGAGAGTTTCTCTAATTCGCCCCGCAAGTTATCAATTGTGACTTTGTATTTCCGCTCAGCCTTTTCGTCTGCTGTTCTCAAAATGGATTCGGTTTTCTCTTTAAACTTGCGTTCAAGTTCACTTTTAATTTTAGATTCAATTTCAGCAGTGGAAACAACAGTTGGCTTAATCCTTTCGATGACTTGAGGCAACGCCTTTTGAAGAGACTCAATAACTGATTCAAGCTCTTTCGGAGCTTGTGGAATCACTTCTGGCGTCATGCCTAAATGAGTCGTTTTGACCTGTCCTACCTTAACGAATGTTGCTTGGTTAACCCAGTCTCCAGCAAAACAGAATTCGCCTTTCTCCAGAGTTGGCAACCTCTCAATGATTTGATGCGGTATCCGGGCAAATTTTTGTAGAACTTCAAGGTCTGCTGGCCAGTCAATTCTTCCAATAGCCTTGTTGACGCATTGACTTAACACGCCTTTGGAAACCCATGCGGGTCGGTGGGCGATTAGTAATATGCCTATTCCACGTTTAGCGCCTTTTTTTGTTATGTTACGCAAGATTTCAACGCATGTTGAAGTCGCGATTCCCTTTTCTCCAGCTAACTCATCGGCTTCTTCGACAACAACTAAGTAAGGTTTCTTAGCAGTAGTTTCCAAAAAGAAGAATCTGCGAAGGAATTTGTCAACATATTCTTTTCCGACTTCCACCTCAACCATTGACAAGTCAATGATAACTGAAACATTCGCTTCCAACACTTTTTCAGCCATAAACTCCGCAGTTTCAAGCTGTAAAGGAACATCCTTTCCGATTATCATCACTGGGAAACGTTCTCGAAGACTAATGTATTCGCCCTCGGGATCTAAAATGATTATTCCAGCATGACCGAAGGATTCTTCCACTACCTTACGTGCGTTCCAAGACTTGCCAAACCTTGTAATCGACGTGAAGAAGGTTCTGCCAGTGATAATATTGGCGATATTCAAGGAAAGCGACTCTTCTGTGTTGAGGACTTTGCCAATCTCAAAACTCATTGCGCCGTAGCTCCTGAAGGTGGCGTTGGTTGAGTAGGCGGGGAAGGATACTTCATTAATTTTTGGTCTTCACGAAACTTCACTGGGCATATTTGACAGAAAGTATGCAAATACATCCATTCGTTGCCGAAGAACGCCTTTAAGGGTTCAACCATTTTCATCACCATTTGCGCTTCGTCAGTGCCCTTCAGAAGAGGAGGCTTAACGTATTTGTCAATGTTACTCGCCAATTCCTTTCTGACAGGACATTTAACATTCTCATAGAACACGCACGCTGCCCAGTCTTTCTTCTCGTCTTTTTCTTCACTCATATTTCTTCTCCTCTCCGAAAAACCGCTTATCCTCTGAAAACTTTATGTCTAACTCTTCAATGTGCTTGCGCCATGTGATGGAAATATGAATCCCATTTGGCACCAAAAAAGTCGTGCGGTCACGCATGCGAAAACGCTTCACACCCAGCAGTTTGTAACCATGCGCCTCAGCTAAAGCCTTCAACTCAGCCTCAGAAGTCACGCCTATAAACCTCCTTCTTTAAGCCAAATACTTCACGACTTGATGGGATACCACACGTTTCAATCCTCAATTCAGGTTCTTCTTGACCTAAATCTAAAATTCCATTTGGAGTCCATAACAAGCAACGTAACGGTTTAGAAACTCCAATAGCCTTAAGAAACTCAGACATCTGAAAACGATATTTCCTAGCTTGACGTTCAGATTCCAACTTCGATTTATTAGTAATTCTTGTTTTTACTTCAACAGTTGTTGGAACTTTATTTTTATCAACACCTAAAATGTCTATTCTTCCATGACTAAACCAAAATTCCTTAAAGATACATCTAAAACCATCCTCAATTTCGTTAGAATGCTCAAAAAGATAGTTAACTAGGTCGTTATGCTTCATAGATACCGCCTTCCCCTCATCTGACGTCTCCATTTGCTGTATTCCTCAAGTGCGTCTCGCATAGCATCATGGCGGTTTCTCATTCGATAGAGAGTGTTTTTAGCCGTTGAATACTCCATCGAAATCAAGTTAGCAACATATTTTAACGGGTTTGGATGACCTTCATTCACGGCTTTAATCAGTTCGGTAGCCAACTGCCGCTCTATCTCAGACCAACCAACATGCTTTCCCAAAGTTTTCATCCAACGAAACATGCTTTTCGGTAACAACAATTCTATAAACAAGTAGCGGATTTAAAGTTTGAGGTAACAAGAAATAGTGAAAGTTCAACTTCTTCACTGCGGCATATACCTTACTTGCTAAAAAAGTAGGCTGTTATTTTATTGTGCCTTCGGCTACGAGTAGGGCGGCGCCGAGGATGGTTCTGTATGGGATGTTTCGTTCTGTGGATATTTTCATGAGTTGGTTGCCGACTGTTTTTTCTATTTTGATGAGGAGTTCATGCTGTTTTAGTTTTGGTTCGCAGTTGAGTTTTCTGATGGCTTGTTGGATTTCGTCGTTGAATAGTTCTCGAATCTCTAGGGGTTTAGGGTTGCCGTGTTTGACGCCTTTTCTTGCTTCGCTTAGGGCGTCTTTGACGTAGATTTCCCACATTGTCGTGACTTTGGTTTCGATGGAGCCGAGTTTCACGCCTAAAGTGTAAGCCCATCCGAGTAGAGAGACAAGGCTCATGATGAGGCTTGCGGCTATGCCTGCTTGCTCTAGGTTTGCACTCATCTTCTCAGTCTCCTTTCACCAGTTCTTGACTCGTTGATTTCTCTTCCAAGCCAAGTCCAAAAATCAACTTTTTCCCTATGATAATAAGGGTCTGGGAAAACAGGTAAGAAACTACTTAAGAAGAGACCTATTCCGCCCATAATTATAATTTTCTCTTTACATGAATTAATCTTGTCTTTACTCAACGTCCAGGTCTCCTAGTTAGTGCCCATCCTATGGCTACGAGTAACGCTGTTGCAGCGACTAGGATCCACACGACGTTTGGCAAGCCTAGTGGACCCGGTTGAAGGAGGGGTGTTGTCCATGCGACTACGCCGATGCCTAAGAGACCCAGCGCAGCGATGATTACTGGAATGAAGGGCACGAGAACTATGCCGTCTGGGGCAGGCTTCATGACGACGTAGAAGTAGCTGTCTCGGAAGCCGACTCGCTCAATACTTTCACCTATCTCACTCTGTCTAAGGATTTGAGCAACCTGTTTTGCTTCGTTAACAGTCATTCTACGGTCTAATGTGAATGCGAGCACTTTTCCAACTGGTTTGCCGTCGATGAGGGTACGTTCACTTCTTCTCTTGTGGACCCACCAGCGCTCAATCATCTGTGCGAGTTCTTCACATTGAGGGTTCTGTCCTTGACAGACGCCGGGTGCCCGTTCATGATAAACAAAATGTCCCGTTTCATGCGCTATAGTTCGTTCCGTAAAATACTCTGGTCGAATCTTTATATGCTGTTCTCCATTATGGTAGTAAGCTCCAGCATATTGTGAGGGCAACTTAGGCGTGACATAGATCGGTGGTGGAGAACGAACACCGAATTCTGAAGCAATCTCTTTAGCGATTGCATTAGCTTGTTGGATGCTCAGCATCGCTTAGCCCTTCTTCTTTCTTGATTCGTATGCTTTAACCCCAATGTAAACGCCGGCTAAGATTACCGCTGCGACAGCGCCCCATTTAACATACTGCATCCACTCTGGCTCTGGATATGTGACGGTCGGCGGCTTTCCTTGGAACCAGATTTCCAAGTCTGCGGAGATGTGGTCGATGCCAACTTGAAATAGGCCAAGCCTCGTTAATTCAATGAACATTGTGTTTTCTTCACCGTTTATTAGGTAAGCTCCCACGTTTGTTCCTTCTGGGTTGCCCATTTCACTGCATGGGTAGTTTTGGCGAGAGACGACTAATTGATTGTTGAATTTCCAGTAGACAGTCACTAGGTCGTGGAAGTTACAGTAGGCGTGAGCTGAGCATCTTAGTATGGCTTGGTTTATGGTTGTTACTCTTTCGTCCCATGAAATTTTTGGGGTTACACCAGTCATTGTTGCTGACCCTGCCATTGGAGCGTTGGGAGTGGCTAAGCTGCCTTCTGGAAACTTGATGGAATAGTGCTTAATC
>Ga0315307_1000389_pt1 | contig 18864 bp, 15 predicted proteins | sample TDP2_MG_FD_203079 | JGI IMG/M metagenome (GOLD analysis project Ga0315307, IMG submission 203079) | Freshwater sediment microbial communities from Lake Towuti, South Sulawesi, Indonesia - TDP2 | ecosystem: Environmental > Aquatic > Freshwater > Lake > Sediment | place: Indonesia: South Sulawesi...
TTGTCCATAAGATAGGTTTAAGATTGACCGCTCTGACTTCGCATCCAAACATATCCGGGTTTTGGCATAAGGAGGGGGAACCATGCCTAGGTACAGGGTTGAGATAGACCGGGTAGCCTGTCAGGGCTTCGGTGCCTGTGAGGAGACCTGTTCCAGCTGGTATCACGTATCGGAGACCGATAACAAGACCACGCTCAAGGGCGGCAAGAGGGTAAGCGATGCCTTGGAGGTACTAGAGGTACCGGGCGAGCTGGGCTGCATCAGAGACGGGGCTGAGGCCTGCCCCTACAATGCCATCCACATCCTCGACCTGGAGAGGAACATCAAGCTGATCTAGAGAAGGTGCCCAGCTTGGCTGTGAACGAGGTCTCGGTGCTTATCGGCGGCGAGGCCGGGGCGGGCATCATGCGCTCCGGCTCCCTCATGGCGAAGGCCTGCATGAGGGGAGGCCTCCACGTCTACTCGGCGAACGACTACCAGAACACGATACGCGGCGGCCACAACTTCTTCATCGTCAGGGCTGAGGAGAAAGAGGTCCACGCGCTCAAGGACACCGTGGACATAGTCCTAGCCCTGAATGAGGAGACGATCCACCTCCATAAGGGAGAGCTGATCCCAGGCGGAGCGGTCGTCTACGACGGCGAGGAGATTCCCATGACGCCTGGAAGCCTGGGGCGAGACGACCTCAGGCTCTACTCCGTGCCCATGATGACGATGGTCCGGGAGATCCAAGGGGAGCCCGTCGCGAGGAACACGGTGGCGCTCGGCGCCGCCGTCGCCCTCCTGGACTACGACCTCAGCATACTTGAGAAGGTGATCGTGGATGACTTCGGGAAGGGGAAGGTCGCGGATATGAACGTGAACCTCGCGAGGAAGGGTCACGAGCACGTAAAGGCGAACTACCCGGACGGCTTCCCCGCGAAGCTGAGGGTTCGAGAGGCAGAGCCGAGGATCCTCGTCACGGGCACGGAGGCCATAGGCCTGGGCGTCTCCAGGGCAGGGCTGAGGTTCTACGCCGCCTACCCCATGACTCCTGCCTCACCTCTGCTCCATTGGATGGCAGCACATCAGACGGAGCTGGGAACAGCCGTCGTTCAGGCGGAGAGCGAGATCGCGGCGATGAACATGATCATCGGCGCCTCCTACGCGGGCGTCAGGTCGATGACCGCCACCTCCGGCGGCGGCTTCTGCCTCATGACCGAGGCCCTCGGTCTCGCAGGCATGAGCGAGACGCCTATCGTGGCGATGCTGGGACAGAGGCCTGGGCCGAGCACAGGGCTGCCCACGTACTCGTCTCAGACCGAGCTGAGGTTCCTGCTCCACGCCTCTCAAGGCGAGTTTCCCAGGATCATCCTGGCCCCAGGCGACATGGACGAATGCTTCGAGGTAGGGCTTAGGGCTCACAACCTGGCTGAGAAATACCAGGTCCCAGTGATACTTCTCACGGACAAGAACGTGCTTGAAAGCCCGAGGTCCACGCGCCCCTTCAAGACAGACGGCTTCGAGATCGAGAGGGGACCGCTGGTGACCGGCCCCTGGAAAGGCCCGGAGGACTACCGGCGGTACGCGCTGACAGAGAGCGGCGTCTCACCGCGGGCCTTCCCCGGTACCCCTGGGGCCATAGCCAAGGCGAACAGCTACGAGCATGATGAGTGGGGCTACTCCACGGAGGAGCAGGGCATGACCACATGGATGAACGACAAGCGGTGGGCGAAGGTGGCGGCTATCGCCGAGGAGACGGACAGGATGGGCTCCGTCAGGGTCAGGGGCTCGGAGAAGCCTGCCTTAACGATCATCGGCTGGGGCTCGACGAAGGGCCCGATACTTGAGGCGATGAAGCTCCTAGGGTACGAGGGCATTCCCGCCCGACACGTTCAGGTCTTCTGTCTCAGCCCCTTCCCAACGGAGCGGCTACGTGAAGCCCTACGAGGCAGCGGCGTAACCGTCTTGGTCGAGAACAACAAGACCGCGCAGCTGGGAAGCCTAATCCGTGAAAACCTGCTGCAGGATGTCGCCCATAAGGTACTGAAGTACGATGGGAGGCCCTTCATCCCCGGGGAGCTGGCCTCAGACCTGAAGGGGGTGCTCTAGGATGGCGACGATGGAGACGTTGAAGACCCCTCCGAAGAACAACTGGTGCCCCGGTTGCGGCAACTTCGGCATCCTGATGGCCATCAAGAGAGCCCTCGTAAACCTGAAGCTTGACCCCTCCCAGACGGTCATCGTGACGGGGATAGGCTGCCACGGCAAGGTAGCTGACTACGTGAGGACGAACAGCTTCTACGGCATCCACGGCCGGGTGCTTCCCGCGGCGACGGGCATCAAGCTGGCGAACCACGACCTGAAGGTGATAGGGTTCGCCGGTGACGGTGACGCCTACGCGATAGGCTTCGGTCACTTCGCCCACGCGGCGCGGAGGAACATCGATATGACCTACATTGTCCACGATAACATGGTCTACGGGCTTACCACCGGCCAGACAGCTCCTACGAGCCAGAGAGGCTACAGGAGTAGGAGTACGCCGTTCGGCGCCCCTGAGCTGCCCGTTAACCCGATCGCCGAGGCCCTGGCCAGCAACGCCTCCTTCGTGGCCAGGGCCTTCGCAGGCGACATGCCCTACCTGACGCAGGTCATGATGCAGGGGATCCAGCACAGGGGCTTCGCGTTCATAGACGTCTTCCAGCCCTGCGTCACCTTCAACCGCGTCAACACCTACGACTTCTTCAGAGAACGCGTCTACAAGCTTGAAGACATGGGACACAACCCCACGAACAAGGCAACGGCCTGGGAGAAGGCTCAGGAATGGGGCGCGAAGATACCTATCGGCGTCTTCTACAAGGAGACGCGGCCCGTCTACAGCGAAGGGATCCCGGCCATAGGGCCCCGGGCGCTCATCAGGAGCGGCGTGGTGGCCGCTGAGAAGATCGACGAGATGATCAGAAGCCTTGCATGAAAGGGGGAGCCGTCTCTCCGTTCTTTCTGAAGCGACCTCGCATCCTGAACGTCGATGAGGAGCCTGCTGGGACCGGACCCCGGCCTAAGAGGGGAAGCTGCGTTCCTGGCGCGGCCTATTGCCTGCGCCTAAGCAAGACTAGGACGAGGATCGCCGCGACCGCGGCTGCGGCGGCTCCGACGTAGAGGAGGTATGGTATCTCGGAGACTCCGCCTCCTCCTGCGGTGCCTCCAGTGCCCGGTGAGGGAAGGCTGGAGGTGTCCGCCGTGGCGTCTGCGGGGGTCATAAGCCCTGAGGAGATGCTCTTGAAAACGTTGCCCTCCGCTGCGATCTGGACGATGATCGTGTTGTCCGCCTCCACGTGGTAGTAGCCCTCCTTCAGCCCGAGGTAGCCGTCGGCTTTGAGGCTTTGGCTTGTCCCGTTCACCGTGACGGTGGTCTCCTTCCAGGCGAAGATGACGGCGCCTGGATAATCACCTTGCCGGGCGGGGACGTAGAACCAGAACTCCTTGGCGTTGACGCCGCCTGCGTAGGTTATGTCGTCTCCGAGAGCCCTTATGCCCAGGGGAAGCGGGGTGCCTCGGCCCATGTCGCCGCTCCAGACGGATATGTCTCCGCCACTGTCGAAGATCAGGTCCTGTGTAGAGCCGGTGTTGATGAACTCCTCAAACCAGTATTCGCCTGCCCTCATCTGCTTGGAGTAGAGCTGCGAGCCGGTGGTGTTCCTCACGCCGACCATGGCATCCTCATAGGCGTAGACTACGAAAGTGCCGCTGTAGCCTACGAAGGCCCTGCTGTAGAAGGCCCTGCCCACAAGGTCACCTGCGAGCGAGGGCACGGCGGTGAAGCCGTCCTCGGCATACGTGGAGACGGTGATGTCGCCGGTGGAGGCCACCCTGTAGACCTTGGAGGGCGTGAGGTCTACGACCTTCAGCTCTTGGGCGGATATATCGAACTCCTGAACCACGTTGTCCGAGGTATCGCGGACCGTCACTCTCCCCAATCCCACGCCGAAGACATTATGGCTTACGTAGGAATCGTAGGTCTTCAGGATGAACTCTCGACCTATGAAGCCGCCTGAGACGCTGGGGTAGAATGCGGAGCCCGAATATGTTCTGCCGTTCAGGAGAGAGACCTGCGAAGCGCCTATCTGTGCAACGACCGCCTTGTCTGAGACTATCTTCAAGTAGTCCTCGCTGTGGACGTTGGGCACGATGTAGTCGTCCATCCGCTTGATCGTCGCCGAGGCGATAACCTTCTCGTCGCCAGCCGTGATGTTGAGAACCCAGACCTTGGTGTCGTCCTGAACCCCGAGAATGTCGATGTTGACAGGCGCCCCCACGGCTGGAACATAGACGTAGAAGACCTTCTGGGCGCCCACGTCGATGAGCGCGGAGGCGAAGTGAAGCCCAGTGGAAAGCAGGACCATAGTCAGACAGGCAAGGAGAACCGCCTTCACAGCCTTCATCTAGATCGCCGACCGAACGTCGTCTCGGCTCTCGCCAGATAAGCGTTTTCCCCACATGGAGAACGCGACCGAGCTTTGGCTCGTCTCTGTCTGGAGCCTTGCTTCGATCTTGGAGGAGCGAATTCGGCGGGCGCGTTTAGGGCTTACCATTGCGAACTGGCTTCTTAGTTCTCGATCTGGAATCCAAGGCTAGTGTTCTCTTCGGCTTCTTGGTCGGCGCCCTGATAGGTCATGTCTGGGCTTTCCCGCCATCCTCCGTAGGCACTAGAGGCGCCTCGGTGCCCGTGCCGGTCTCGTCCTCTACGAGCGAGTATGACCGACGTGTGGGAGTTCTCGTTCTGCTATCCGAGCTCGGATAGCCGTGTTCTCGCTCCTATGTGATAGATGTTCAGCCTGAGGGCGGCCTCGAACTCTGCCTTCGCCTCTGTCCGTCTTCCCTTGCCCAAGTACCCCAGGCCTAGCAGGTAGTGGGTGTTCGCCATCAAGGCCTGCCTAGATTGTCTCTCTCCGAACTTCGCGAAGTAGTCCGTGGCGGAGCCCGCCTTGAGTCTCTCCCTCGCGAAGTCAGCTAGTCCATCGAGCACGCAGTCCGCCTCATCTTCCCTACCGAGCTTCCGATAAGCCAAGGCTTGGTAGTAGGACATCTCCGACCAGTCGTATCTCCGGGTCACCGCGTTCCCGTAGGACTGCCTGGCGTTCTCGGCGTCGCCTATGGCCTCGTAAGCGATTCCGAGGGAGTAGCAGATCCGCGGGAACCATCCGCCGTCCCATTCACCGCCGACCTCTAGGTTCTCCGGGTACTCCAGCGCCGCCTGGAAGTCCCTGAGCGCCTCCTCGTACCTTCCGGCGTTGAAGCTCTCTTCACCCCTGAGCAGATGCGCCTGAACGTATATGTCATGGATCTCCGCAGCGCCCTCCCAGACATGAAAGTGATGGTTACCCAGCAGGTCAATAGCCCTGTCGTACCGTCCGAGCTGGACGTAGAGCACGATCTCCCGTGTGAGAGCGTCGTCTCGGTTCACGACGACCTCATGGTTCTTCTCCAGGAACTCCAGCCTCTTCTGTGCGGGTACGCCCGCGGCCTCGTAAAGCTGGTCCAGCTCCAGGTAGAGCCTCGCGTCCATTGGATTGCAGGCGACAGCCTTCTCCAAGCAGGCGATGGCCTTAGGCAGGTCATTCCGGACTCGAGCGTAGGCGAAGCCGAGATTCCGATGGGCGATCGGGAACCCGTCGTCTAGGCTGAGCGATCTCTCCCATTCCCTTATGGCATTCTCAGGCTGGATATCATAGAGCAGATTCCCGAGGTAGTAGGGCGCGCGGGGGTCCTCAGGGTGGCTTCTGATCGCTGACCGGAGCACGTTGATGAACTCCAGCTGGAAAGGGAAGCAGTAGTCCGTGGGCTTACGACTTCCTAGTCGATAGTACCGGAGGGCCTTCTCACCCTCCCCCCTTCTCTCCCAGAGGTAACCTAGATAATAGCAGACGAGTGGGTTCACTCTGGCCGTTTCTGAGTCAGCTACCCGTGAGAGCACCTCGATTGCCTCGTCATAGAGGCCGCAGTTGCCGTAATCGACGGCCATCTCCAGGTAGGAATGGGCGGCACCCCTCATTAGCTCCGTTAGGCTGTTCAGCTGCCTGGCGGCCTCGTCCTTCAGCCCCCTACTGGACTTCGCTAAGTAGAGCTCGTTTCCCGCCCAGAAGTCGAGGGGGTCCTCGGCAAGGATGCTCGAGGCTAGCTCCTCTGCTTCCTCGAACCGTCCCAGTCTTCTGAGCATCGCAGCCTTCAGTATCAATGCCCTTGTGTTCGATGCGTTCGTGGAGAGCGAAAGGTCGATGAACTCCATAGCCTTCTGGAAGTCTCCTCTTCGGCATTCAAGTGCCGCCAGCCAACAGTAGGCTGCGGCATGCCATGCATGGTACCAGGATGCCTTGAAGAAGGCCTCGTACGCTGTATCGTATCTGCCTTGGGAGCTCAAGGCGACTCCCAGGTAGTAGTATGCTTCCCCATCCTTGGGAGTGGTATGGTCTCTGGTTACTCGTTCAAGGGCGCGCTTCAGCCTCTCCTCGGCTTCTTGGAATAATCCCCTCTTGCAGTAGAGGATGGCGAGCGCCGTGTTCACCCTGTAGTCGCCGGGGTCCCTCCTTAAGGCCTCCTCATAGTATGCGTAGGGCTCCAACGCTGGGTTGTGGAATTGCTCCAGGCGCAGGCCGATGAGGTAAAGTTCCTCGATCGTCTTGACCTCCTTAGCAGGCGGCGGGGGCCTCACCGTCTCGGGCATCGGAGCCCCCGGCCTCTTGACCGGTCGGTACGTGATCAGCTCTCGGCCCACGGGCGAAAGGAGCGAGAGCTGCAGCTCCTCCTCTTTCACGCCCGAGGGAAGCACGACCTCTGCTGCGAAAGGCTTCTCGGGGCCTATGTCTATTGCCTGTTCAAAGACGATCTTCTCTTGGGCCTTCAGTACCACCCTTGCGCCTCTGTGCTCTGACGTGGTGTTGAACGCTATCCCAGCCTTGTTCTCGGGGGTCGTCTCTAGGTTGACCGCGGCCTCCAAGTTGGCGTTCTTCACGCTGTCTATCTGGCGGAGAGGATACCAGTACTGCCTGAAGGTTCTGACCGCGTAGGGCTCTATCCAGCTGTAGTCAGGCTGGTTGTCGGAGTAAGCCCCGGTCATCAGCTCAAGGTAGGGGCCGTCGGTCTCGGTCAGGATCTTGTCCCACATCCGGCCGTGGGGCCCATTGCCCCATTCAAAGAACTTCTTCCCCGGGACAACATGATGGTCGGCGACATGGGCGGTGCCCGCCTGTTTTCCATGGTCGTATCCCGCGTAGAAGTCATCTTCGTAGTTCCAGGCGAAGAACGAGGTCGGCCTCGGGTGGCTCTTCCACCAGCTCGTGTCCACGCCCTTGGTGTAGTCGGCTCCGGCGAAGAACTCGTACGAGACCGGCCAGTGGGAGAACTGGTTCTTTCCATGGAAGGTGGCGTACTCCGTTCTCGGCGGAAAGATCACCTGGTAGTCTGGGCCCGCGTGGACGGCGGCGTTGGCCCAGTAGAGCATCGATTGGGCGAAGGGCGTCCGGTTGAAGATCGTAACCTTCGCCTCGATGTACGACCTGTCCGGGTGGAGCGTTAGGCCGATGAGCCACCTCATCCGGTGCCGGAGCTCTATCTCGCCCACCCAGACGGTCTTGCTGCCGTCCGGGTTCTCCTTCAGCGTATGGTCGACGGGCATGAAGGTCGTGGCCCTATGATGATGGGGAACGTTCCATTCGACGCCGCCGGAGATCCAGGCGCCCAGCATCCCTATGAGCGAGGGCTTGATGACATGCTGGTGATAGATGAAGTCGTAGCCGTTCGTCTTATCCAAGGCGGAGAAGATCCGGCCGCCTATCTCGGGGAGAACGCAGACTTTCACGTACCTGTTCTCGAGGAAGACTGCCCTGTACGACCTGTCCTCGCGAACATCGGTTAACTTATCCATCAGCGGGTAGGGATAGACGGCGCCCTTGGCGCCCTGATACGCCCTGCCGCTGTAGAATATGGGATTCCGGTCCGGTTCACCGACGCGATACGTGGGAATCACCAGGGGCTCTTCCCATGCCCTGACGGAGGGCTCATCCTTCGACATATAGGTCGCCAGAAACAAGCCCGATCCATGCTCAGATAGCTCTTAACGCTTTCCTTCAGCGGACGTCCTTCAGCAGAAGAGGCGCCGTGGAGTAGTCTCGGAAAGCTTGATGAACGCGACTTCGGCGGGCTCTCCGGGAGACAGCGCCTGTACCCTTCGTCGGTTTCCGCAGTGATAGGTGCGGAGACTGACGTTACCCTTATATAGTGTTTCTCTCGCTCCAATCAAGCTATGGGGTCATTCAAGGGATCGGCGCCTTTGACGCTGGTGCTTTCTCTGATTCTTACGTCTTCAGCGTTGGCCTCCGGAGTCAGGGCGAACGCTGAGGAGGCCTACAGCTACTACGGCTACGTTCCATCGCGGATCTACTCCTTCAACCCGGCTGAGGACGTTCTGGCCAGGAGGCCTCCGGGAAACGCTTCAGAGGTTCAGTACGTGAGGGATCACGGCGTCCTTCTAGTCGTTGGCAATCAGGATGATACGAGGTGCAGGTTGTATAGGCTACCTGACCGGGGCTTATTGGAGGATTTCACGGTAGACAGCCTGGAGCTTAAGGCTGTCGCTCTGCCTAACGGCACCTTCTTCAAGCTCGTCTCCAACAAGCTTGTGACCGCTGTTCTCAAGGGAGGCGCCTTCGTAGGGAGGGTCATAGCCGACACCTACAACACGGAGGTCAGCACCTACTACCCCAGCACGGACGGCCCATACGTAGGCAAGGAGTTCGTGTTCCCCACAACCCTGACGGGCCTGCTCGAGCCTCCGTACAGGGTCTACAGCCTTGAGGAGGGCACGGTGAGACTGTATGAGGCCTCCGGGGAGCTTGTGAACGAGGCTAGAGTGAAGCCGAATGAGGTGACTCTCGTACGTCCAAGGAATGGCACAGTCTACCGGCTTGAGTCCACAGGCTACGTTATGCTTTCGTCCTTCACCTTCACGGAATCCTGTTTCATGCCTTCGATCGACGGGGGCTTCGTGGGCAAGGTCTTCTACGCCGGTGGTGAGAAAAGACTGGGAGGTAGAGGCGAGAGCGCGTTCGGAAGCTACACATTCGCCCTGAGCACCGAGGAGGCCCGGGCTGAACTCTATGACCTGAAGAGCGCTAACAAGGCCGGAGACCTCACGGTTCCTCCCAGAGAGGCCTCTGTGGTCCCGATGAAAGCGGTCAACTATGTGGGCTTTGAGACCGGGGCGTATGCCCTCTTCTCGAACAGGCCCCTTACGCTCCTCTACCTCAGCAATAGCACAGTTGAGGGCGGGCTCTCCATGGCGGGCTTCGGGGCTGGCCAAGGGGTCGCCATCCACGTGCCCGAGGGCGAATCGTTCGTGTTCGCTTATCAAGACTGCATACTGACCGTGGACGATGTTCAGGTAAGCCTCAAAGCCGACCAATTCCATGAGTTGCCCGCAGGCGTTCACGTCGTGCAGGCCACCGGGCCGATCATTGTGGAGTTAATCAACCTAGCAGAGTATCGTGGGCTACTGGCCTTTGCCGAGACCCTACCGGCCGTGGAAACGCTCAGCATAGCAAGGAATGACCTGAAGCTTACGCCCATAGGAGGCGGGGGACTCGATTGGGTCTATGCAATCATTGCAGCGGCCGCGACTGCGGCAGCTCTGGTCGTCTACATAAGAATACGTAGAAGGGCCCCTCAGAAACCTCCTAGGACAGTAACGCATGAAACATGAGGCACTCCACGCCTCGACCGCTCAACCGGAATCAATCGGCCGTATTCGGGCCCAGACGGGCTTGGAACACCTAGCATTCAACTCAGCTTCCTCCCTCATGAGACTGCCTCAGGCCTAGAGGCAGCTGCTGCACAAAGTCCAGTATCTTCACGTTCCTTCTGAGCGTCCTCCCTGGTTAGGTCTGGCAACGGGGGCAGACGTAGGATGCACCGCCAAGGTACTGGATCTTCTCGATCCAAGTCCCGCATTCAGGGCAGGGCTGGCCCACGCTTCTGGCGTCAAGTATCCTCCGGTACCTACCGGGCCGATCGTACAGGTCGCGCTCGGTGTCTCGGCCGCCCAGTTCCACTGCCTGCCTTAGGGTTCCCCTGATCGCCTCACAGAGCGCTCGCTTTTCACTCACGGTGACATCGACGCTCCTCCTCCTGGGATGGATCTTAGCCCGGAAGAGGATGTCCTGAAGGTAACCGTTGCCAACCCCCCAGATGCCGGGCTTGCTGATCACGAAGAACTTGACGCTTCTCGGGTCTTCCTTCCCAAGCTCCGCGAAAAGCCCTTGAAGGTACTCCAAGGTGAACGCGTCGCTCAGAGGAGAGACCGCCTTTCTGCCGAGATGATACCCCTTTTGTGCAGCGGTCTGGGACTGGTGAAAGAGCTGGACGGCTCCCCACCCCTGGACGGTGACGGTCAAGTACGTGTCATCCTGAAAGTGGAGGAGGAGCTGATGCTTTTTCGGCAGCGTGTCCTTGCTTCGGTGAAGCAGGATTCTCTCTCCGCCTCCCCCAAGCACGAGCACATAGTCGGGCTCCACGGAAGCCCAGATCAAGGAGCCATGCTCCATCGCTGGGCCCATCGTCTTGCCTCTGAGAATCGCCTCATACTCTTCCGCGGGGCGGCTGTAGAACGCGAACTTGTGGGGAGCATTCCCGCGGATGCCAGACTCGATACGCTTTCCCCTGAGTTCCCCGTCCATCTGTCGCGCAATGATCGTCGCTTCCGGCAGTTCGATCATCTCATCTCGTTCTCCACTAAGCCAGGTTCCTATGAGGAAGCAAGTACGCGCCACCATATAAGAAGATAAGCCCAAACAGGCTGAGATCCGACAGTGGGCCGGGCCGTATTTACCCGAAATTTGGGGTGAGTCCGCTGTTAGAGGAGTTTAGAGAGCTTCTCGATCGACGAACTCGCCGAAGGGAGCGAGGTGAACCTCACGTTACGCTGTGAACTTCCCCCGTGAATATGCAGCGCGGCCGCCCAGGCGGAGAAGCGATATGGGGAGCTTGGGGGGCTGTAAGCATGGTGAGAGGCCCCATCAACGCACGGCGCATAAACACTTCGCACGGGTCAGGGCTACGAGGGAAAGTGTTAAGTCCGGTTCAAGACGAGTATGGGGTCAGGTGACAGAACAATCCTCATTAGCTTGAACAGGTCCAGAAGGAAGCCGACGAAGGAGAGCATCGCTGAGTCGGATAAGCTCTTCAAGCAAGCCGCCAAGGAAGGTCTCAAGGTCCTCGGGTTCTGCTGGACGCTAGGCAGGTACGATTCCGGTCTTATGAAAGAGTGCCCGGATGAGAGGACTGTCACGAAGTGGACCGTGCGATGGGGCGACCTAGTCTCAACGGAGACCCTCGTCGCAGTGACCGCGATGTCGTCGTGCAAAGCCTTTTCTAAGCAGAAAGCAACGAGTAGCTGAAGGCTTATGCGCCGCGTTCTCCTCATGTCTTTGGTATTCATTCTCTCCCTGGCCCTTCTACTAGAGGTACAGGTATCCCATGGCGCGCAGACGAGTACCGTTACCCTGACGCCGATCGAGGACTCCTACATCGACTCCAACATGACAGGACCCGGGGGGTTACCGTACAAGTCCTTGTATCTGTATGTCTTGTACTTCCAGAACGCCACTCATTGGCAGAAGATGGAGTCTTGGCTGAAGTTCAACTTGACGTCGATCCCGCCTCAAGCGACGATCCAAACGGCGACGCTGAAAGTCTGGCGACAGGAGAGAGGCACAACCCCCATGAACTTGACGGCCTCCCCAGCTCTGGACAACTCTTGGTCTGAGGCAACCATGAACTACAGTAACGCGCCTCTCTGGTCCGTGCCCGATTACCCAACCTACACAGACAGCGTCCTGATGCCAGGCTGGCCGGTATCCGAGTACGAGCTTAACGTAACTCAGGATGTTAGGAGCGCGTTGCTGAATGCTTCGAGCCTTCTGACGGAGGTCTTGAGGGTCTACCCTCCATTGGACGTATGGGTATACGCTATGTTCTACTCTGAGGATTACCTTGGCGGGGTCTACGCTCCTACGTTGACGGTAACCTACAGCTATGTCTCAGCCTCCATCTCCCTGCCTCAAACCTGGATAACGTACGGTCAGTCTGTGACGGTAACGGCGGACACCGACCCGCGACAAACGAGCGGCACCCTCACGCTCCAGCCCAACCCCATCAACGATACGTGGAGTGAAGCCCCCGGGGGCACCTACAACTTTACGTGGACGCCTCTCTCAGGAGGCACCTGGTACCTCAGGTGTGTTTGGAGCACCGCATGGGTCGGCGGCTCCTACAGCGCCGTAAGCAACGTGATCACCATAACCGTAGGGAAGGCGTCCTCATCCCTACTACTCTACCTGTCTGCTAGGAGCCTCCGTGCCGGGCAACCAGTTACTTTGACCGCAGTGCTGAGCGCGCCCCTCTCGACAGGAACCCTCTCGCTCCTCTACAGCACTACGGGCATCACCTATACGCAGATCGCTGCAGGAGCGCCTACCGCTGGAAGCTTCACGTACACTTGGACGCCCCAAGGCGCCGGCACCTACTATCTCAGGGCTAACTGGAGCGGCGATCTCTCATACAACGCCTCCTCGAGCACAGTCCAGACCTTGAACGTGTCGCTCACCCCCACGATGATAACTCTAACCGCTCCAACCGGCGCGAAGACCGGTGAGAGCATAGCCCTGACAGCGACCCTGAGGGACAACGAGACAAATCCCCTAGCTGAAGCCTCAATCACCTTCATGCTGAACGCGACGACCCTAGGGACAGTGACAACTGGTCCCTCCGGCATAGCCTCCCTGACCTACACGCTCGCGGTCCCCGCGGGGAGATATCTCATAGAGGCGTCCTATGCGGGCTCGGCGACATATCAGGTAGCAGAGGAATCCACCACCATCATCGTTAGCCCCCTCAAGCTCATCCTGGAAAGCGCCATCCCCGGAGTTCCCTTGTTCAAGTTTGGCAGCGTAGACCATACCACGGATGCCTCGGGAAGCGTCGTGATCGACGTGAACTCGACAGGGACCTACACGATAGGCGTGAACACTCCCATATTGCTTGCCCCTGGTACTAGAGTGGTCTTTCGGCAATGGGCGGACGGAGCACCTTCTCCCTCCCGTTCCATCCTCATAGACGTAGACCAGACGTTCTCGGCCTTGACCCAGGTCCAGTTCTGTCTCACGACAAGCTCACCATACGGGGAGCCTCAAGGCGGAGGCTGGTATGATTCCAACACCACGGCCGCATTCAGCATCCAACCGACCGTTGACCACGGGGATAGTACGAGAGATCTCTTCACGGGGTGGACCGGTGATGCCCAAGTGAACGAGACCTCGGGCAGCATAGTTATGACCTCGCCGAAGACGGTGGCAGCGCATTGGAGGAAGGAGTTCCTCCTGTCAGTCCATTCATCCTACGGAACGACCCAGGGAGAAGGATGGTATGATGTGGGAGCCGCGGCCACCCTTAACATTACACCCCTGACAGTAGACCCTGGCAATGGTACAAGGCGATTCTTCAACGGGTGGACCGGAGATGTGAACAACACAGATCCCGTTGTGTCCGTGGTGCTAGATGCGCCGAAGAATGTTACGGCTTCTTGGAGGACTGAGCACTTTCTCGACTTGAAATCAGACCGTGGTCACGCGAGCGGACGTGGCTGGTACACCGAAGGCCTATCCGCCAATGTCACCGTGGAAAGCTCGGTGCCGTTGGACGACTGGACTGGGCCGCTAGGTGGTCAGTATGTCTTTGATGGTTGGACAGGGGATATCACCTCGCCGCAGCCCTCGATAACAGTCCTAATGGACGCCCCGAAGACGCTGATGGCGCGATGGCGGGTCGACTATACGAGGCCGGTGGTCATCTTGGGCGCGCCAGCCCTAGTCCTCGGGCTCATAGTCGCCTTGGCGCTGAGAGGGAGGAGACCTCCGTCTAAGCAGGTAGCATCAAAGGCGGAACCGGGCTCGCCGACGAGTCCACCAGGGTAGAGTAGCCAAGGTGGGAAGCCTCTCACGGGCGTCATGGGAAGGGTTTCATGACCGCCCAAGATGACAACTTGTAAGGAGCGTCGCTGATTCTCACGTACCTAACGAGGGAAGAGGAGCGCCATCCTTGCCGGTGAAGAGAGGGCCGTCGAGCAAAAAGCGATGGACTATGCTAAAAGGGCATCTACCCCAAAACTGGAGTGGGCCGGGCCGGACTTGAACCGGCCCATCGCCAGCGTCTTTTCGTGGAGAGTGTGAGCTATGGAGTCTGGGCTCCGGTACGATCAGAGCCGTCCATGAGAGCATGGACCTTGAAGGTGCCGGTTTCCTCGGCCCTCTTCTCCATGCTCATAGGGAGGAGAAGGCCAGGTTGAGCTCATAGAGGCCGTCTCCGAGGTGCTTGACGATGCCTTTCTTGACGAGGGCGCCGAGGTGCCATCTGACCTCTGGGGTGGTGGGGGTCCATCTGCCCATGCTCATCAGCGTGAGCTCGTCAGCCGCGTAGCCTCGTCTCTCAGCCCTCAGGAGCGCAAGGTAGAGCCTTCCAGTCCTCCAGTCCAGACGGCCCTCAACCCCTGGTTTCAAGGCCAGGGAGGTCCAGCCTCCTAGCCTGCAGACGTCAGGTCGCGCCCCGTGGAGTTCGCCGCCTCCAGGGTCCAGGCCATGCTATGGCCGGCTCCTCGTGGAGCCGAAACGTTACCTTGCCCCTGTGAGCCTGGAGCCATTCTCGGTCCGCCGGTCTGAGGCGCTCCGCGTGCTGGACGTCGACGAGGATGGGCTTCTCTAAGGCGTCTTGGATGAGCTCGAGGGCCTCGTTCGCGCTGAGGCCCCTGGGACCGTTTGGGAGGCTCTTCTTCCACGGAAGATCCATGGTGGTCCATAGCTGCCAGATGACCTGCCAAAGCGTGGGGTCCTGCCCTAGGATCGTGATCTGAACCTCGTCCATGACTATAGCCCCTGAGCTGAGTCTCTAGGCTGGGTACTTAGAGCTTCGGGGCCTTTCCTCCCGCCCGCCGGAAGCATGGACGTTCTCCATAGCCGGGGAAGGAGGGTTAGTCCCGCTCTGCTCCTCCGTCCATGATGAGCATGGACGCATGGCTGGGAGCCTTCCTCAGTCCCGTCACCGTGGGTTCTTAGCGCCTTTCTCCATGCTTTAGGGTGGGTTCATCCCACCAACAGAGCCCCAGGGAGGCCCTGATTCCGCCCTAGCCTAGTGCGGAGGGCCTCTGCTGGAGATCCCGTCTCAGCGCCTCAGCTCAGCCAGGTCCTCGTCGCGGTACGGAACCTATGGCCGCACCGTGAGCATACCCATAGGCTGATGACGACCTGGATGTGGGGGCCTTCCCGTCGCGTCCTTGGCGTCGCGTCCCAGCTCTTCACCAGGTCGTGGACTTGGCTGCCGCAGCTGGGGCATGGACGAGCTGGCTTGGAGGCTTCCCCGTGGATGCGCCTGGAGGATTCGTCCATAGGCTTCACCTAGGAAGACTTCTCCACGTCTAGGCGCTCGTCGACGTATGCCTTCACCGAGGCCTGGAGCTCATCCATAGCCGCCTTCAGCTCCTCCCGTAGCTCCCTGAGGGCTAGGCTGATGAGCTCGGCGACCTCGGCCCTGGTTAGGCCTCCATGCTCGGCTGTACCGTACTTTGTACGGTGCGCTGTACCGTACGGGCCTATGGTCTCCTCGAGGAGCGCGGTCACGGTGAGGCCTTTGGACTCGGCCTGCTGCTTCAGCCGGTCGAGGACCTCAGCCTTCACTGTGAGCGTCGCGTAGCCTTCACGAGGCATCGGCTACCCACCTCACGCTGAGGGAGACCGCTTCCGAAAGGACTCTAACCATTCAGGGACGACTATGGCTCTGATGAGCTCTTGGATGGAGATGCCCCTGCTCTCAGCTATCTTCCTGAGCTCCTCGTAGAACCGGTCGTCCAGGCTCTGCATGAATTTCTTCAAGGCGCTTGCCATGTCTTCGGTCACCTCCTAATATCTGTAGCTACCTGAAGCAAGCTATATAAAGGTGACTGGGGGTCACTATGGAATCTGTGGATAGCTGGGGTGAGCGATGGGATGCCTAGGGAGGCCTGGAATCGTAATCAGTGGACTTTGGCGGCGGCCTATAGGGAGCGCGCGGCAGCGCGGCCGGTGACGGGGCTCTACTTCTGTAGGGACCAGCTGGAGAAGGTCCTGAGGGGCGAGAAGACCATGACCCTGAGGTCGTACCGCGTCAAGCCTGGGGTCTATGAGCTCAGGTCGAACCGCCATAGGCCTGAGCCTAGCGGTCGATTCGTTCAGGTCCTCTCGGTGACCCTGGTCCATGTGGGCTGGATCTCTGCGCGCGTCGCGCGTCTGGAGGGCTTCCAGAGCCTGGAGGAGCTCCGCGCGTACCTCGAGCGCCGTTACCCCAGCCGCGTCTGGTTCTGGCTTCACGAGTTCAGGCTGCTACCGATGGGGGCCTTGGAGCCTCAGGAGGTGAAAGCGTGAGCAACTCTCCTCCATGGACGGGTCAGGACGGTGAGCCCATGCCTCAGGTCCGCTGTGAGAGCTGTGGCCGGTCTATCCCGGCGCCCTTGAGGCTGTGCTTTGACTGCTATGTGCGCGACGTCTGGCTTCGATGGCGGCCCTACGACCCTGAGCGACGGAGACTTGGACCCAGGCCAGGAGCCTGAGGGCATGGGTCGTCGCCTTCAGCCTTGGGATCTGCCTCGTGGTCAGCGGAGGCTTCCTGAGCCTGAGGGCGTGAGCATGGAGGGCGGTAGGGTCGTCTTCGGCCCTGATGGACGGGTGCGCGTCGTCGGCCCTTCTATCCTTGATAGCTGGTTCGCGTCGAGGCCTCGGAGCGATGGCGACGGGCCCATCGTCCTCGTCAAGCCGCCGGTGAGGAGGAAGGCCTAGGCCGATGCTCTCTGAGGCGGAGCGCCGGTACCTGAAGGATCCTGGGGCGTTCGAGCGCGGCTACGCTAGGTATCTGCGACACGCCATCAGGGTCAAGGTTGACGCGTTGAAGGAGGAGCTTCCGCTTCTTCAGTTGGCCGGCTTCCTGCCTATGGACCTCGCAGTTCTGGGGTCGGCATCTCGGGTTGAGCCGCCTGTGCTCGTGGACCCTGTGATCACGGTGGGTGACCGTTACCTGAAGGCGTTCGAGCAGCTGCTGCTGGACCGGGCTATGAGTTCCAGAAAGGTCCATGACTACGTTCGAACGGTGAGGTTCATGGCCGGAGAGCTCGATGGCGTTCTGACACCTGCGAGCATCCGCGCCTTTCTCGCGGCTAGGCCGAACCCTAAGACGAGGAACGACTATGTCTGTGTGCTCCGGCGGTTTGCTGATGCTCTACGTGGCCTGGGCGTGGAGGCCTCATGGCTGTACGGCTTCGAGTTTGCCGTCCCTAGGAAGGTCTTCCCTAAGACTGTGCCCTCAATGGATGGGCTGAGGGCCTTCTACGAGGCCTTAGACCGCATCTGGCGGATCCCTGGTGCACGCCATCGGCTCGGTCGACGCTGCTTCATCGTCGCTCGCGTGGTCTTCTTGGGCCTTCTGAGCTCTGGTCTGAGGATCGGCGAGTTCCTAGGCCTGCGGGTTCAGGACGTGGACTTTGGCATGCGTATGGTCGTGCCTGAAGGCCGGCAGAGCGAGACTACGAAGCGCTCTTGGTGTAGCTTCCTAAGCCGCGAGGCTATGGACGTGCTCCAGGCCTACCGAGAGGAGTATCCGCCGAGGCCAGGGATGCTCGTCCTCCCTGGCACGTACGGGGTGGATGGCATGATCAGCGACATGGATAACATCTTCTATCGAGCTTCCAAGGCTTCAGGCGTGAAGGTGACCCCTCACCTTCTGAGGAGCATCTTCGCAGACCGGCTGGGGAAGCGAGGCGTCCCAGACCGGTTCATAGACGCCTTCTGCGGCCGCCTACCGCCAGAGGAGCTCGCGAGGCATTACAGCGACTACCGGCCGGAAAGCCTCAAGGTACTCCATCTCATCGCAGAGCCCTACCTCACACTCTATGGACGGACCGACCACATCCATGAGGAGCTCAAAGCCGCAGTCACCAACCCAGATGATCTCCCCTACCTCCTCGCCAGGCTAGGCCTCAGCCCAGACACGATCCGAGCCGCCATCCATCAAAACCGTTAGGAAAACCCCTAACGCGCGCTAGAGAAACCCCTAACGCCAAAGTTCCCCCAACCCCACCGAACAGAGCCCACCCCAAGCTCCTTTCACAGAAAGAACCAACCAGCAGCCTCAACCCAAAAGTGGGCCGGGCCGGACTTGAACCGGCGACCGCCACCTTTCCTGAGGCGTCTGAGGCCTTCGTAAGGGTGGCATCCTGGCCAACCTAGACGACCGGCCCGCGGGGCATAAGGGGCCGCTTGTGGCTTATTTGCTTTAGCGAGGCGCCGGGGACGGGACTCTCCGCCCGAGGCCTGGGCCTTTGAACCCGTGAGGCGCATTGCGCCACAGACTCTCCGTCCCATCGCTGGCGGGGATAGCAGGCCTGCACCCTACCAGGCTGCCCGCGTTGATCTCAACGCTCTAGGTGACCCCGGCGCGCTTAGCACGCCTCCCGCCGCACGATATAAGGTTTGACGACGAACCAGATGGGGAGAGCTTTATCAAGGGCCTTCCGAGGCTTTAGGTGCTCCCGCAGGTGGGATTCGAGCTTGAGTCTCCCTGTCTCAAGGTGGGTTCACGAGAAGGGATCTTACTCGCTCGAGGACGCCCTGAGAAGCGTCAGGTCGCAGCGCGACTTCGCGAAGGCGGGGGCGATCGGCGTCTTCATCGGCGTCGTCCGCGGCTTCGACGAGGCCCAGGGTGAGGTCAAGGGCCTAACCCTGGAAGCCTACGCTGAGAAGGCTGAGGAGGTGCTAGGGGAGA
>Ga0315307_1000392_pt1 | contig 18741 bp, 16 predicted proteins | sample TDP2_MG_FD_203079 | JGI IMG/M metagenome (GOLD analysis project Ga0315307, IMG submission 203079) | Freshwater sediment microbial communities from Lake Towuti, South Sulawesi, Indonesia - TDP2 | ecosystem: Environmental > Aquatic > Freshwater > Lake > Sediment | place: Indonesia: South Sulawesi...
CCATGACATGGTTGTCCGGCGCGGCCTCGCGGGTGAGACTGCCCCAGTTGATGAACCTGGAAGCGTGGAACACGCGGCCGAGATCACCGCAGGGCATCAGGCCCTTGATACGACGGGCCGGGCGAGTGACCAGGCTCGGGTCGGCGATGCAGTCCTCCGCGGAGGCGAGGCCGCTGCCATCAGGCAGGTAGGTATAGAACTGCACGTGAGGGTCAATCAGCCGCCAGCGGCCGCCGTAGCGCACCTCGAACGAGGTGTGGCCCATGGGGGCGCGGCGCTCGGAGGCGCGCAGCCGCGCGCTGTCGAGGAAGGCGCCGGGGCGCTGCTGCCACTGCCACGCCCCTGGCTCGACCTCGGTGAAGCCGACGAGGCGCAGGTTGTCGTCGCCGAAGACCCGGCTCAGCAGGCGGCCGAAGATGCGGGCCTGGCTCCCGCAGAGGGAGTAGCCGTGGACATTGATGACCTTGATGGGGTCCTGCCAGTTCTCCTCGCGCTCGGGGCGCATATAGGGCCAGCCGTAGTGGTAGACGCTGTGGGTGAAGAAGCGATAGAGCGCAAGCGCTTTCCCCTCATCTGTCATCCCGGCCCGGACCACGCCGGCCACGATGCTGTCCAGAGAGGAGGTGTCAACGGTGCGATGGGTGGTGACCCTGGGGTTGCGCATGTGGTGGATTCCTTCAAGCCAGGTCGGTGAGGGTGAGGAGGGCGATGCTGTCGGCCGGGGAGTAGAGCTGGCGGAGGAAGCTGGCGGGGGCGTAGACCTCGCGGCGCTCGACGGGGAGGAGTTCGAGCCGGCCAACGCGCCAGCGGCGGTCGCGGTCAAGACGGAAAAGCGTCACCAGCTTGCGGCCGGGTTGGAGGCCGGACAGGTGAACGGTGGCGACCAGGTCACGCGAGCACCGGGGGTCGAAGTTCACGAGCAGCGCGGAGAGCTGCCGATCGCTGCGCGCGGCCAGCACCCAGAGATCCGCGTCATCCGATGATGCAGCCAACCGCTCGTCACCTAGGCGAGCAAGCATCTGGTAGAGGAAGTAGTGAGGGCGTACTTCCTCGCCGACGCCGAACATGCCGAAGCGATGGGGAAGCTCGTTCCAGTGGCGTACCATCATGGCGATACCGTCGGAGGAGAAGAACGAGGCGAAGGGCTCCGGGTAGAAGACCTGGTCCCAGATGTGATAGTAGAAGGACCAGTCGAGGCCGGCCTCGTGCATGGCGAGCAGACAGGCGGCGATGGTGGCGGCGCGGCGGGGCAGGAAGGCGAGGTCCTGGGAGGAGACCGGGTCGAAGGACTTGCTCCACTCGGTCACCAGCATCTCCGGCCGCTTGCCGGGGAAGCCGGCAAGCAAGGCCTTGGCTTTCTCGACGCCGGCGGTGTGGCGGCGGGGGTCGTCGTGATAGAGGTGCCAGGAGACGAAGTCGAGCTGGACGCCGGTCTCGCGGCAGAGCTGCACCAGGCCCGGCAAGGGCTCGTTCTCGACCCAGCAGCTCGCGGGTCCTCCGACCTTGGCGGCGGGGAAGGCCTCGAGGATGGGCTTGATGGTCGTGCGGTAGAACTCGAAGTAGTCCTTCGGGTCGGGGATGAGGAAAGGGCACCCGCCGCCCTCGCCGATGTCGGTCTCGTTTCCCACTTCCCAGTAGCTCACGAGGGGCCTATCAACTGAGTAGCGCTTCACTAGTTGGGAGATGACCTGCTGCCACTCGCTGACACTGGTGGGCCGCCAGATGGCGTGATCAACGGTGGGGAAGAGCACGGGGGGCTTGATGGTGATGCAGGCGACGAGCTTGGCGCCGGTGTCGGCGAGGGCGTCCATGAACGGGTCGAGCCTGGTCCAGTCGAAGCGGCTGCGCTCAGGGTAGATGGCGAAGTGCTCCTGAAGGAAGATGCGGATGAGGCGGGGGCGGAGTTGGGCGATGCCCTCGCGCACGCGGGTGGGCAGAGGTGTCGTGTTGATCCCGCCGTGGGAGAGGGCGCACCGCCATGGCTCGAAGGGGCCGAGGCGATCCTGTGCGTTCACGTGCACGTCCCCGCGGGGAAGGGAGGAGATTGCCGTCATGGCGAGGCCTTTCCCATGGTGATGGTGCGCGCGAGGGATACCACCGCGGTGCGGGGGCCTCCTGCCGAAGAGATGGCAGTACAGCGGCGGGGATGCCGCTGCCTCGCTGCCGCACTTCGCACGGCCGCCCCTGCGCGGCTCGGAGACCTGCGCCACGAAGACAGCGTGAGGTTGACAGGGGGGCGGGCGGGTGCTATCCTCTGCGCACAATGCTGACCAGCAGGTGCTACTTTGGCGCAGTTGACTCGCTCCGGCCGATGGCCGACTGCAATCGCGCGCGCCGAAGGCTTGGCTGCTGGTCTGCTGGAACCGGATAGCACACAACACCGAGAGCCACAGAGACCAAGGGACCGCAGGCAAGCAGCAGCCTGCGGTTCGCTGCTTTCTGTGGGAGAGGAGCCCGCGATGGGCGAGCAACGGGTGAGGCTGAGGCCGGTCACCGAGGCCGACCTGCCGGACTACGTGGCGTGGCTGAACGATCCGGAGGTGACGCAGTTCACCATGCTGGAGGCGGGGAACTGCACACTTGAGGGTGAGAGGGAGTGGTTCGCGCGCATCTCCCATCCAGAGTCGCGCAGCCGGAACTGGGCGATAGAGGTTGACGGCCGACACATAGGCAACTGCGCCCTGCACCTTGATGCGTCGGGCGAGACCGCCGGCTTCGGGATCATCATCGGCGACAAGAGCCGCTGGGGAAAAGGCTGCGGGACGGCGGCCTTGCGAGAGGTGCTGCGGATCGGATTCGAGGAGATGGGTCTGCACCGCATCCATCTTCGGGCCTTTGCTGGGAACGCGCGAGCCATTCGCTGCTACCAGAAGTGCGGCTTCCGCCACGAGGGGCTCCACCGCAAGGCCCAGTTCAAGCGGGGGGAGTGGCTGGATATGGTCTCCATGGCGATCCTGGAGGATGAGTGGAGGGCGCAGGATGCGGCCCCCTCAGAGCGCAGGTGACCGACCGGCAATGCCGGGGGGAGCGCGGCGCGTGGACCTGGCGGCGCTGGCGCTCTCCGGCGCGGCCGTGTGGGTGCTCCTCTGGCTGTTCGCGCATACCGACCGCTCGCTCGCTATGCGAGCAAGGCAGATGGCGCTCTTCTTCGCCGCCTTCGCCGCGTTCGCGGCAGCAGCCTGGGTCACCTGGCGCCTGGGGGCAGGGCTCTCGCGGCGCGCGGTGTGGCTGATCGTCGTGTGGGGCGCGATCCTCCGAGTGACGCTCGCGCCGGCGCTGCCTGTAACCAGCTCCGACATCTACCGCTATCTGTGGGAGGGCCGGGTCATCCACGCGGGCTGTAACCCTTTCCGCGACGCGCCGAACTCCCCGCGGCTGGCGCATCTGCGGGATCGCCTTTGGCCGCTCATCGGATTCAAGGAGGTGCCGGCGGCCTACCCGCCGGTGGCCCAGTATCTCTTCGCCTTCTCCGATCTGCTGCCGACCCATCGGGTGATCACGCTCAAGGCGCTGTTCGCGCTGTGCGACATCGGCACGGTGCTGTTGCTGCCTGGGCTCCTGGCGCGCTTCGGCCGGCCCTCGGCCTGGGCGCTGCTCTATGCCTGGCATCCGCTGGTGGCGGGAGAGGTGGTGGCGCGGGGCCACCTGGACAGCCTCGGGATCTTCCTGTTCGTGCTCACGCTCCGGCTGATGCTGGTGAGATCGCGACTGGGCCGGGCGCTCGCCGGAGTGAGCCTGGGCGCGAGCCTTCTCGCCAAGGGCTACGCGGCGATGGCCGCGGTGTTCCTGGCCCTCGTGGCGCGGCCGCGGCGGCTGTGGTTTGCGGCCGGGCTGATAGGGTTCGTGGTCGCAGCCTATCTCCCGTTCGCCTGGGCTGGCCTGGGCCTGTTCCGGGGCATCAGTCTCTACGGCCGCCATTGGGTCGGGAACTCCTCCGTCTTCCGGGTGCTCAGCATCGCGCTGAGGCCGGCGACCGGGAGCCATGCTCGCATCGCGTGGCATCTCTGCGCGGCCGCCTTCGCGGCCTGGCTGGTGTTCCTTCTGAGACGGCAGAGCAGGGCGCGAGAGGAATCGGCGGTCATCGAGTCATGCTTCCTCTCGCTGGCTGGCTTCTTCCTGCTCAGCCCAGTGCTCTTCCCCTGGTATCTGGCCTGGACCGTTCCGTTTCTCTGCTTCCGGCCCCGGCCGGTGTGGCTCCTGTTCACCGGCAGCATCTTCGGCTTCTATGGCCACGACTTCTACCACCGGGAAGTGTGGTGGATCACCACGATCGAGTACGCGATCCCGCTGCTTGCGGGGATCGGGTTCGCCATGGCGCGGCGACGCGCCGCGCGCAAGGAGGTGCGCGACGATGGCAAGTGAGGTCATCCTCTATCAGGACGAGTTCAGCGCGCAGGTCTACGATTACCACACCCGTGACTGGCAGGCCGACATCCAGTTCTGGCTCGAGTTGGCCCAGCAGAGCGGCGAGCCCGCGCTGGAGCTGGCCTGCGGCACCGGGCGAGTAGTGCTGCCCCTGGCGCGGGCTGGGGTCCAAGTGACCGGGCTCGACGCCTCGCCATATATGCTGGGAGAGCTGAGACGCAAGCTGGCCCAGGAGGAGCGCGGCGTGCGAGGGCGGGTCCGGGTAGTCGAGGCGAGCATGACGGAATTCGCGCTGGAGGAACGGTTTGGGCTGATCTATGTGCCAGCGCGCTCGTTTCAGGCCTTGCTGACCCGCGCCGACCAGCGGCGCTGCCTGGAGTGCTGCGCGCGGCACCTGCGGCCCGAGGGGAGAATGGCGGTGGATGTCTTCAACCCGCGGCTCGACTTCCTGATCCGGCCCGGCGGGCACGACGACGCCCCGGACGAGTTCCCGGGCCCAACCGGACTGACAGTCCGGCACGAGGCGCACGCGGACTACGACCTGGTGAGCCAGACTGTGATCGGTTCCTGGCGCTACCAGTGGCGCGCGCCGAACGCAGAGATGATCGGGCGCGAGTACGCGCTCAGGCTCCACTACTTCTTCCGCTTCGAACTGGAGTGGATGCTAGAGGCCTGCGGGTTCGAGGTAGAGGCGCTGTACGGTTACTTCGACCGGAGCGCGTTCACGGCGGAGAGCCCGGAGATGGTGCTCGTGGCGAGGAAGAAGTCGTGACGGCAGGGAAGGAGGCGAGCCCCAGCCCAACAGGCATTCCCGTCCCGAATCCGAGGCGGCCTGAGCTGTGCGGCGGGCATACCTATCCCGGCCATTACAGGCCTCTGGCGGGGCTGAGCAGCTCCGCCCTACAGACCCCGGGCGCCGCCGTCGGGATCACGCCAATGGCCCAGGTGGCTAAAAGCGGATGGTGAGGGTGCGGCGGCGGGTCATGTGGGAGCGGTCGGCGGAGATCTCGACGCGGTCCAGGCCGACCTGGGGAGTAAGGCCGTAGATGGCCGCGGCGAGGATGTTCTCCTCGCCCTGGGATAGGGGGGGCGAAGGCAGAGGGAGGAGGTAGCTGCCGGGGCCGTCGCAGGTGGCGAGGCGGGCGCCGTTGAGGTAGACGGCGCCGGAACCGTGGAGGTTGAGCCCCAGGTAGTAGGGGATCTGCCAGCCATCCGGTCTGGGCAGGCCGAAGGGGAGGCGATACCAGCCGACTCCCGCGACCTTTGCTGGCTCACGCCCCTGCCGTCTCCAGGGGCCGAAGCGGAGGAAGTGCCAGCGGGAGGCCTCCAGGTCGAACTGTGTCCACCCGGCCGCCTCGCCGGCCAGGCCGACGCACAGTTCCCAGTCACCCGTGGTCGCGGGGCCGCTGCTAGTCAGCACAGTGACCTCAGGGAGACGCTCGGTCTGCCAGATCCCGGGGAAGCCATCGGCGCGCGGCCGGAGGTCGAGGAGGATCTCTATCTCATTGCCGCCGGAGGGCCGACCGCTGATCTCGGCCTCCCGTTCCGACGCAGTACCGGACAGCTCCGGCACGAGGCGGCCGTTGACGAACACCAGCGCCGGGTGGGTCGAGCCGGTGATGCGCAACCGGGCCGGGCCCAGAGCCTCGAAGCTGGCGCGCAGACGCACGAAGCTCCCGGTTGCCAGGCCCAGCTCCTCGGGGGCCCGGGCAATGGCGCCGACGGGCCTGGAGGTTCCTCGCGGGGCGGCGGTGTCGGAGAGGAACCAGGCGCGGTCGAAGGCCGCGGAGAGCTTGGGCGGGCCGCCGAGCAGGGCGCGGCTGAGCCGGTTGAGCACAGTTGGGCGGCGCTCTTCCTCGAACGGCTCCGTGGTGAGCGAGAGGGTGAGCACGCGCGCGGGAGTGGCGAAGCTGAACTCGACCGGCTTGCCCTCCAAGCTCACCGTGACGGGAGGCCTGGGCAGCGCCGCGGTGAGCTGGAGTTCTCCTGCCGGGCAATCGAGCGCTATGTCGAGCGCGTCAGAACTGATCCACGCGCCGGCCACCTCCGCTCCGGCGCTGATGGTGACGGCCCCGGCCTCGCCCGCGATCTGGGCCGCGGAGGCGGCGCGCTCCCGGGAGAGGATGGCGATCTCAAGCTCGTCCACCAGGAGGTACTGGTCTTTCTGAGTGTGATAGTAGTCGAGTATCAGGGTGTTCTTCTCGGGGTCCCAGCGCTGCCGGGTGACCTCGCCCAGGACCAGGGGCGGGCCGGGCCAGCGGAGGGCGATCTCGCCGGGAGTGTCGAGATCGCCGTAGACCACCAGCAGCGTCCGGTCGCCGACCTGGTGGGTGCCGGCCACTTCGGAAGTGGAGTAATGCAGGAGGCCGCGGCCCACAGGCGCGTCCAGGACCAGGACCTTGGCGGAGCCGGCCGGCAGGCTGATCGCACCGGCCTCAGGGATGCTGATGGTGGCGGTGGTGCCCGGCGGGGTATAGGTGAGCCGGACCTGGTGGGAGGCCGCGCCCTTCTCATCCCAGAGGAAGATGAAGCCCGTCTTCTCGGCCAACCGCGCCGCGGCGCGCACCTCGGGGTCGTCAGCCTTCACCACACCTTCAGCCGCGACGGCGCGGGTCAGATCACCCGAGAAGGTTCGCACCAGATGCCCGAGGAGGCGCAGCTCTCCGTAGCCGGGAGTGTGGGCCCCGGCGAGGTCAATGATGGCCCTGCTGGCCGAGCCACCAGGCTCCAGCCTGGCCGTCGACTCGAGGCCGGGGGCAAAGTCAGAGAGCAGGAGAGCGGTTGATCCTGAGGCGAGCGCGGCCTTGGCGGCCCCGGCGCTGCGGCGGGCGGCCTGAGGGGTGGCGTAGTCACCGGGCAGGGCGGATATCATAGCGGGTCCGTTCTCCTGGTCTGAGAGAGCGCGCAGACCAGGCAATATGTCGGCCGCAGAGGCGGGCCCGTAGAAGGCGAGGGTGTCGAGCATATTGGCGAGGCTCTGCTTGCTGTTGTCCCGGGCGGGTGGGGCGTTGGCAGTGAGCATGGGGACCTCGATGCCGCCCCCTCCCACCAGCTCGATCAGGCGCTGGAGGGAGGCGGCGGTGACACTCCCTGCGGCATCGGGGACTGGCCGCGCCAACACCGCAGCGATGGGCCCGCCCGCGGTGAGCTGGCGCGGCCTCACCACCGGGAGCAGGGCCCGGTACCAGGCAGCGGCCGCCTCGTGCAGGGTTTCGGTGGCCGCGCGAGGCAGCACCCAGCCCGGCAGGCCGCCCGCCTCCCAGTGATCCCCGGCATAGGGGCCCAGGTTCAGGACCACTAACAGCTCGGTCTCCTGGCAGAGGTCAAGGAACGCCTCGAGGTCGCGGAAGTCATAGCTGTGCTGGCGCGGCTCGTGGTGAGACCAGGGGACAGCGATGCTGACGACATTCATGCCTACGGCCTTGAGCAGGGCGAGCCGGCCGGGCCAGGTGGGAGCGGGCAGGCGCGCGTAGTCCACCTCACCGCCAAAGAGGAAGGCCGGCTGGTTGCGCAACAGGAAGGCCCTCTTCTCGAAGCGAGCGAGTTCGGGGCGGAGGAACGCGGGGGGCAGAGAGGCAGGGCGAGCGGGGCCGACAAGGATGCCGCCGGCGTCGGGCGCGAACAGGACGCGGACGGTCTGCTCGAGGCAGCCCTCGATGCCGGCCCCGTCATCGTCGCAGGCCGAGACGGTGAGGGCGAAGCCCTGGCCCGGGATGGGGCGGAGGGGAGCCATCTCGGACCAAGGGAAAGCCAGCTCATAGAGCAGTCGCCAGCTTCCCTCCTCTTGCCGCGCGGCGAGGGCGCGATCCACTGTCCTCACTTCGCCGGCCCGCCCGGCCGGCTGGGCGCGATAGACCAGGGAGCCGCCGCGCAGGAGTGCCACCACAAACTGGTTGGCCGCCGCCTCGCCGTCGCCAGCGAAAGAGAGGACGATGCTGTCACCCCGGTCTATCTCCCTGGCGGACTGCACCCGAATCAGGTTGTCGTCGCGGGTCTCCACGGCGAGATAGAGGGCCTGGTTGTCCCAGACGCAGCGGACATCGGTAGAGATGTCCTCGGGACCCCCGTAGGTGGCGAACTCGGCAGCGGCGGGATGCCACTCGGTGGCACCGGCAATGACCACCTGGGGCAAGGGTGGCCAGTCGTCGAGGCGGCCGTCCAGGGTTGGGCTGAAGACGACCTTGGGGCAGATCACCTCCTGCGAGGCGGGGAGTGGTTGTGCGGAGGCAGGAGTGAGGAATAAGGGAAGTAGCAGCCCCACGAGAAGAGGACGGGCGGCGCGTAGCATGTCAGGAGCTCCTTGGAAGCTGAATCCGGCGAGCGGGCCGCAGGCGGACAGAGAAGGCAGGTGGGCGCCGACTGTCCGACTGCTGCGGCAGATGCTGTGATCTCCCTCCGGGTGCCCGAAGTAGCGTGGGTGAGATTCGGCACATGGATTGCGTTTCCTTTGACCCACAGGGCAGTGGACGGTCGCGCCATGGCCAGGATGACAGGCCGCAAGAGGAGGAACCTTCCGGCCAAGGACGAAGTCAAACCCGTTTGGGCGACCGCACTGGCGGGTAGGTGTCGAGGTGTTGGCGCCAGCAGCAGGGCAAGTTCTGTGGGCCGGCCGGAGGTGGGAGCGGGGCCGGTCTTTGCCGTGCCCGGGGCACGGGCCGGGAGCGGGCTGGCGGGCCGCGGGAAGCTGTCCCGAGAAGGCGATTGAGGCGCTGCCAGCAGTGGCGGGAGCTGGCGGCGGGGCCATTTCCTGGCCCAGCACGGGGAGGCTGTGACGAGATGTCGCTGTGTCCGAAGTGCAACACGATCAATGAAGAGGGCATGATTCGGTGCGGCGCCTGCAAGGCGATCCTGCCGGTCAAGATGGGCAGCAAGTCGGCGGTGCGGTGGGAGCGAGTGCGGCGCCGGCCAGAGCTAGTGGGGATGGACTGTCCGGCTTGCGGAGCGGTGAACCCATATACGCGGCTGCGGTGCATCTCGTGTAACGCGGTGTTGTCGAAAGCCCCGCCGAAGGCCGGCCTTGGCAGGATCTGGCTGTACGCGGGCATTGGCGTGGTGATCCTCGCCACCATTCTGGCGGTGGCCTTGCGGATCGCGTAGAGAGAGCGGCCCAACCAGAGTTCGTGGTATTTCCCGAAGAGCGCGGAGACAGAGGTCTCTGCGCCTTTGGTGTTAGTGGGGGCTGGCGGCCTCTCAGGGCAGGCCTGCGCCGCCAAGACCGCCCCGACCAGGAAAGGCTCGCTCTAGCGGGGCCTCTGGAAGATGAGCAGGTACTCGTGGGCTTTGTTGATGCGGAAGACGGCGGGGTAGCCGAGGGGCCGGAAGTTGTTGTACTCGTGGCGGCGGTCCCAGATGATGAGGTCATCGAGGAGGAGGCCGGACCTGCGGAGCGTGTCGGCCAGGTCCGCGTGGAAGGGGTAGAACTCGCTGCGCTTGCGGAGGTCCATCACCACCACAACGCAGTACGCCCCTGGGCGGAGCGCCTCCTTCACCTGTACGAACACCCGGCTCAGCGCGGCGAGGAACTGGTGGTAGTCGGTGAGGCGCCCAAGGTCGCCCTGGCGGTCACCGTAGTGGCGGATGGCCTTCCGGTCGGCGGAGCGGCGGCGAGTGAGGATGTTCCAGTAGGGGGGCGAGGTGACCACCAGGTCCGCCGACCCGGCTGGCACGTGGTGGCCGAGATCGGCGGCGTCGGCGACGATAAGGCGGCAGTCGCACGGGACCAGGGAACCATCCCGCCGGGAGTGATGCATCGCGCCCCTGCGCCTGAGGCGCCGACGAGCGGTTTCGATGTAGCCGGAGCTGATGTCCACGCCGACGCCGAGGCAGCCAAGTTCGTGGGCGGCGAGCACGGTGGCACCCATCCCGCAGAATGGGTCGAGCACGACCTGGCCCTCCGGGGGCAGAAAGCACTCAATCAGGCGGCGGGGCAGCTCGACGGGGAAGAGCGCAGGATGCTTGAGGGCCAGCTCCTCTCTGGACTTGCGGATATCGCTCCAGATGCTGATGGAGTAGCGGGTCCAGGTGCGGCCGTCGAGGGCGTTGCCGCGGCGAGCGGATCTCATCTGGGTTCCCCTGGTTGTGCCATTACCAGCCTGTAGAGCGCGCGGCGAGGGACCGCGCGGCGCCTCGCGACATGGGCGGCCGCGCGGCTGGGGGAGAGGCCCGCAGCAATCAGCTCGCGCGCTTCCCCCAGCGCGTCGGAGAGGTCCGGCGGCGCCGCCCCAGGGGCGGCGCCGCTGATCACGATAGTCAGCTCGCCCCGCGGCTGGCGCGCGGAGAAGTGTCTGGCGAGCTCGGAGAGCCGGCCCCGCAGCACCTCTTCGAAGCGCTTGGTCAGCTCTCGACCGCAGGCCGCCTGGCGATCACCCAGCACGTGGCAGAGGTCGGCCAGGGACTCGCGGAGGCGGTGGGGGGCTTCGAAGCAGACCAGCGCGGCCGGCCAGTCCGCGGCGCGGCGCAAGGCCTGCTGGCGCGCCCTGGCGCGGGTTGGGAGGAACCCAAGGAAGAGGAACTCCCCGGCGGGGATGCCGGAGAGTGCCAGCGCGGCCGAGACCGCGGTGGGACCGGGAACGACGGCGACCGGGATGGCTGCATCCGCGCAGGCCCGCACCAGCCGTGCGCCGGGGTCGCTGATCCCGGGCATGCCGGCGTCAGAGACCAGGGCCACCTGCTTGCCCTGGCGCAGCATGGTGAGCAACTGCTCGACCCGGCGAGGCGGACTGTGCTGGTGATAGCTGAGCAGCGGGGTGGGGATGTGGTAGTGGCGGAGCAGGACCCTCGTGACCCGGGTGTCCTCGGCCGCGATCAGGTCCACCTCGCGCAGTACCCGCAGGGCCCGGAGGGTGATGTCCTCCAGGTTGCCGATGGGAGTGCCGACGAGGTAGAGGAGGCCGGCTCTGCTGGTCATTGTCGCAATGGCGGCTGGCGGCCTGGAGCTCGGGAGCGATCTGCCGGGCTAAGGGGGATCATCGCCCGGGGGATGGCGCTCCTACAGGTTGTGCCTATCTCGAAGCACATGGTCTACAGGAAGAAGCGGGCGATGGCCCCGGCCATGGCCGCGAGCGCGGGGAGGATGAAGTCATCATAGGAGATGGCGAGGATCGCCTGGGCGGCGCTGCGATGGGGCGCCGCGAGGGAGATGACGACCGCGGCCACCAGGATCCCGACGAGGGCCGTGGCGCCGGCGATGCCCTGGATGGTGGCGTCCCGGTGGCGCCTCGATCCAACGAAGGCGGCCGATCCAACCGCGAAGCCCAGAGCCAGCGCTGCCAGGAAGTTAGGCCTTCCCAGCCAGCCGAGCAAGAGCCCTCCTGCCAGGGCGACGAGCAGGGCCAGGCCGGCGGCGCGGAGGATCTGCTCCCGTGTCGCCAGGCCTCTGGCGCGACGAGGGAGGCGGAGGCACTCGGCGCAGCGGACGCCGGTGGCGCCGTGGCGGACGCAGTCCGCACAGAGGGGGCGGCCACAGCGGCCGCAGGTGACCTCGGTCTCCTGGTTCGGGTGATAGAAGCAGCGGGGCGTGCCTTGCCTCCTGCCCAGGGCAGCTAGCTCCAGAGTCTCGTGAATCATGGTGAGAGACCATGATTCACGAGACTCCCCAGGAGAGCGTCTGGCGCCCTTCTGAGGGATTCTCTTGCATCAGGGGTCTTACCCTGATGCAAGAGGACCCGCAGGTGGCGCCGCGTGAGGGCCCCAGAGCCCGGCGCTCGCCCCCGGAGCGCGTCACATCGCCATGCCAGCTCTCACCCTCTCTCTTCGCCCTCCGCCCAGGCGCACTTGCGCTCTCCTGTCTTGCCTTGCCGGTGTCGTCGTGACCGCCTGGCTCCTCCCCATCCGCTTCGGGGTCGTGGTTGGCGAGTCCATGGCCCCGGCCTTCCGGGATGGGCAGGTCTTCCTGATGTGGCGCCTGAGCCCACAGGCGCGCCTGCGGCGGGGCGATGTTGTTGTCTTCCACGTGGACGGGGAGGTCTACCTCAAGCGGGTCCGCGCCCTGGCCGGAGAGCGCCTCTGGGGGCTGGACTGGACCGAGACAGAGGGCCGGCCGGACTACCTGGCCTTCAGCAGCGCAGAGGCGGACTACCTCAGGCGGCTAGTGCGGCGCGCGCCGGCGCTGGGACACGTGGTAGAGCTCAGGGTGCCTGAGGACTCCGTCTTCCTGGTCGGCGACGAGGTCAGCGGCTCCTACGACAGCCGCCACTTCGGGCCCGTGCCCCTGAAGGCGATCAAAGGCCGAGTGGTGGTGGCCTCCGTGCTCAGCCTCCCGGCCGCCTCCAGCTATGGCGGGGCGACGGCGCGCGGCCCGTCTACATCCTGGGCCGATAGCTGGCCTCAGATGGGTCTCAAGTAAAGCACCGCGTCGCCAGCGAAGGGGGCTGTCAGCTCGCGCTTCGCGCCACCTGTCACAGGCGAGGCGGAAGCACCCTCGCCAGTCGTCAGGTTGAACCACTCGACCGCAAGTTCGCCCGAAGCGGCCGAGAGATCCACGCTGACCGATCCGCCCTCGGGCAGATAGACCAGATACTCCCTACCCGGGTTGGCCAGGCAGTAGCCGCTTGAGGCCAGCTCCCCCGCCGGCCTGGTCTTCGCCAGGTCCATGCGGCCGGCGAACCGGCGGCTGTAGCCCAGGCTGTTGCGGATCGGGTCCCACTTCGGGTCCAGCTTGCCGGCGTAGTCGCGATAGAACGTGTCGTGCAGGTAGGGGTCCATGAACAGCGGATTCAGGCCCCGGCAGAAGCTCTTCCACACCCAGGCCTGGTTCCCGCCGATGCCCCACAGGTGGTCGGTGTCGGAGAGGATCACCTTGCCCCCATCGGCCGGCGGCGGATTTTCCTGGTAGCTGTAGCCATCGGGCGCGTCCGGGTTGGGCGAGATCCAGTCCGCTGGGCTGTCGAAAAGCGCCTGGTTGCTCCCGCCTTGGTACTGGAAGGTCATCCCCACCGGGTGCTGCTTTGGCTTCCGGCCCTCGTACTCCTTGATGAACCGGATCATGTGGTACTGCCACTCGGTGGAGTAAGGCCCCGCTTCATTGGAGATCTCGTAGAGCACGTTATCGAGATCGTTCACGGAGTCAATGACCTTGCGGACATAGGCCTCCTGAATCCGCGTGATCGCCGGTATCTCCAGGGTATCCACGGCCAGTCCCTTGCCATCCCCATCCGGATCCCCATCTATGCCGTTGCTGTTGTTGCTGCCATGGAAGGGGTGGCCGTCCCAGCGCCAAGGGGCCGTGGCGAACTGAAGCCCCCAGCCCTCGAAGAGCATGATCGAGACGTAGATGCCGCGCTTGCCGGCCGCCATCGCGCGGGCGCGCAAGCGGTCGAAGTAGCTCTGCTCGAGCTTGCTCAGGTCGAACTTGGGCTTGCCATCGAGGGCCTCGCCCGGGCCGGTGCGGGGCCAGGGGAAAGGCGCGGTATAGAGCATAGAGTCGGTGGTGCCGTCGCCGTACTTGGTCAGCTCCCAGGTCCACAGCCGGATGAAGTTGTGGTGCCGCTGCACGAGGAAGTCGAGATACCCCTGATAGTCGAACTTCGCCGGCGGGTCGCTGGCCCCCATGTCCTTGAAGTTACTCCAGGTGTGCGCCCCGCTGAGGTAGACCACCTTGCCCCCCGGCTCGGCGAAGTAGCGCGGATTGTCGCGGCACACCCGCAGCGGCCCGCGCGCCGGTTCGGCCTCACCGGCCAGGCTGCCAGCGATCAGGATGCTCATGGCCAACGCTCCCAGTAGGCTGATGCGGTGGGTTAGTTGCATCGCTAGGCTAGCGCTTGGGTCCAGAGATCAGTCCCGCTCAACCGTTGTGAGCGGACGGTGGTGATGGGACAAGAGGCGTCGACAAGGCGACCAACTCTGGCGCACTCACGGTGGCCACCTGCCACATGATGTCGTCCTGGATCTCGCCGTACTCATGCGCCAGAACGTTGCGCTGGGCCACGATCTTCTGCCAGGGTATCTCCGGGTGCGCCTTCTGGAAAGCCTCTGAGACGCGCCGCGCCGCCTCGCCGATGATCTCTATGCGTCTCTCTACCGCCAGGCGCAAGTCGTCGTCGCGGAGGTAGTCATTGAACGTGCGTCCCGTGAGGGCTCGCACGACCCCCTGAGCGTGCTCCAGCATGTCCAGCAGGTAGCTGGCATCGCGCGACTCAGGACGCATACACTACCTCAGCCGTCTCTAGGATCTCCGCGCGCCGAAGAGGGTTCTTGAGGCCGCCCTTGCCGACCAGGTGCACTCTACGCGCGAAGATCACCTCAAGCTCCCCAATCATGTCCACCCAGTCATAGAGGGTGAGGCCGTGGTCGGCTTGAAGCTCCACCAGCACATCCACGTCACTCTCTGGGCCGAAATCTGTCCCTAGGGCTGACCCAAAGATGGCGAACTCCTTCACCCGCCACTTCTGGCAGAACTGGGCAATACGCTCTCGATCCACCTTGACGGCCAGCACCACTGCCACTGCCTCCCAGAGTGGGGTCGCCCCAGCCCCGCCCCCCTACCCCGCCTGCTTCATCGCCGCCTTCACGAACTCTCGGAACAGGGGGTGGGCGCGCGTCGGCCGGGACTTGAACTCCGGGTGGAACTGGCTGGCGAGGAAGAACGGATGGTCCGGCAGCTCGATCATCTCCACCAGGTCGCTGTCCGGGTTCACGCCTGAGACCACCAGCCCCCGGTCCTCCAGCTCCGAGCGGAACTTGTTGTTCACCTCATAGCGGTGGCGATGGCGCTCACTGCCGCGAGCGCTGCCATAGACTTTGCGGGCGTGAGTGCCCGGCATGATCCGCATCTGGTACGCGCCGAGCCGCTGGGTGGCCCCCTTGTCCGTCACCCCGGCCTGGCCGGCCATCAGGTCGAGCACGGGATGGTCCGTCTTGGCGTCGAACTCGGTGCTGTTCGCGTCCCTCCACGCGCACACGTGCCGGGAGAACTCGATCACCGCGCACTGCATCCCCAGGCAGAGGCCGAGGAAGGGCAGCTTGCTCTCCCGGGCGTGCTTGATCGCCAGGATCTTCCCCTCCACCCCGCGATCCCCATAGCCCCCCGGGACCAGCACCCCGTGCACGCCCTCCAGCAGCTTCGCCGGCCCCCGCTTCTCGATCTCCTCCGAGTCCACCCGCCGCAGCTCTACCTCCACTCCATTGGCGATGCCCCCGTGTCTGATCGCCTCGGTGACGCTGATATAGGCGTCCTGGAGGGCCATGTACTTGCCGACCATGGCGATCGGCAGCTTCTGGCTCGGGGCCCGCACCCGCGCCACCACCTGCTCCCACTCCGAGTGGTCGGGCTTGCCATCAACCCGCAGGCGATCCGCCACCAGCCTGCCCAGCCCTTGCTCCTCGAAGATGAGCGGCAGCTCGTAGATGGACTCCGTGTCCAGCCCCTCGATCACCGCTTCGGGGGCGACATCGCAGAACAGGCTGAGCTTATCCCGCATCTCCTTGGAGAGCGCCCGCCGGGTGCGGCAGAGCAGGATGTCGGGCTGGATCCCGATGTTGCGCAGCTCCCTCACGCTGTGCTGGGTCGGCTTGGTCTTGCTCTCCCCCGACGGCCCCACATACGGGATCAGGGTGACGTGGACGAACACCGACTTGTCCACCCCCACCTCCCGGCGCATTTGCCGGATCGCCTCCAGGAAAGGCTGCCCCTCGATGTCGCCGACGGTCCCCCCGATCTCTGTGATCACCACCTCGGCCGATGACTCCTTCGCCACCGCGCGAATGCGCGACTTGATCTCATCGGTGAGATGGGGGATCACCTGCACCGTCTGTCCCAGGTACTTGCCGGCTCGCTCGTTCTCGATCACCGCTCCGTATACTTGCCCCGAGGTGACGTTGCTCAGCTTGGTCAGGTTGAGGTCCACGAACCGCTCGTAATGCCCCAGGTCGAGGTCGGTCTCGGCCCCGTCATCGGTGACGAACACCTCCCCGTGCTGAAAGGGGCTCATGGTGCCCGCGTCCACGTTCAGGTAGGGGTCAATCTTCTGGATGGTGACCTTCACGCCCCGGTCCTTCAGCAGCCGCCCCAAGCAAGCGGTTGTTATCCCCTTGCCAACCGATGAGACCACCCCGCCGGTGACGAAGACGAACTTGGTCATGATTGCTGTTCCTTGTCGGCCTCGCGTTCCCGTTGGGCAGGGCCCCCTAAGCCCGCCTTGGCGGGCCGGGGTGTGGCTAGGTCGGCAACGCCGACCGCCATGGCGGCCGAAGGCCTAGCCAGCGGTCCGCCGTCGGCGGACCTAGCCACTTGCCTCCTGCCACCCGGCGAGACCGCTGCGGCATCTCGGTCAGGATTCCTGGCTGCGTTCAGGATGAGCCTCAGGCCCGCCCACCTCCCGGGTGCAGCAGCGCCGAGCCCTTTCCCAGAGGCAGGGCGTTGCTCAGCAGCTTCCGGACAAAGGCCCGGCCGGCGATCACCGCCTCGGGAAGCGAGCTGCCGTGAGCCAGATGGGCGGTGATGGCCGCGGAGAGCGCGCAGCCACTGCCGTGAAAGGGCCCGCCGGGGATTCGGGGTGAGGACAGGGCCTGCGCGCCATCCGGGCCCAGGAGGAGATCGGTGCTCTCGCGGCCGGGCAGGTGTCCGCCTTTGACCAGCACCCACTCACACCCCGAGGCCCGCAGTTTCTCCGCCGCCCGCCGCGCCTCCTCTTCCCTTTCGATCCGCAGGCCGGACAGCTCCTCGGCCTCGTGGAGGTTGGGGGTGACGAGAGTGGCGAGGGGCAGCAATTCGTCGCGCACTGCCGCGAGGCCATCCGGAGAGAGCAGGCGGCTGCCGTCCTTGGCCACGATCACGGGATCAACCACTAGGTGGGGGAGGGCCTCACGTCGCCTCCTGAGTACCTCCGAAACGGCGCGAACCACGGGGCCGGAGGAGAGCATCCCGGTCTTCGCCGCGCCAACCGGGAGATCGTCGAGGATGGCTTCGAGTTGGGCAGCGACCGACTCAGGCGGCGCCTCCCAGGAGCCGCGCACGCCGACGCTGTTCTGAGCGGTGAGGGCGGTGATGGCGCAGGCCCCAAATGCCCCCAGGGCCGCGAACACCTTGAGATCCATTTCCACTCCGGCGCCGCCGCCGGAGTCCGACCCGGCAATGGTCAGCGCTACCGGTGGCAGAGGCCTGCTCATCGCGGTTGGGCCTTCTCAGAGGCAGGAGGCAAGCTCCTGCCCAGCAGGCCCGGCAGGTGGTCAATCCCTGGGATCACCCAGTGCGGCCCCAGCTCCTCCGGCAACTCCTGGACTTCGCTCTCGCGGCTGATGCCGGTCAGCACCAGGCAGGCCCAGATTCCGGCCCGCCGGGCCATCTGGATATCGGTCTCCAGGCGGTCCCCCACCATCAAGGCCTCGTCCGCGGCCGCCCCCGCGTGGTGCAGGATCAGCTCCCCCGCGCGGGGAGATGGCTTCCCGATCAGCACCGGCTTTCGCTCGCAGGCCGTCGCCACCGCCGCCACGATGCTGCCCCCTCCGGGGATCACGTTCCCCTCGACCGGGTAGGTGGCATCACAGTTGGTGGCGATCAGCTCGGCCCCGGCCAGCACCGCCTGCTGGGCCTCGTGGAGCTTGTGGTAGGTGAAGCGGCGATCCATCCCCACCACCACGAAGTCTATCGGCCTCTGCCCTCGCCTTCTCACGATCCTCAGCCCGGCCCGGCGCAGCTCATCCACCAGGCCCCCCTCTCCCACCACCAGCGCGGTGCGCCTCGGCCGGCCCAACACCCCCAGGTCGGCGAAGTAGCGCGCCGTCAGGGAGGCGGAGGTCACCACGTGCTCGGCATCCGCCTCGATCCCGAATCCGGCGAGCAGCTCTACATAGCTCTCCCGGGTGCGGGTGGAGTTGTTGGTGAAGTAGTAGGTCTGATAGCCGTGTGCGCCGAGCCACTCGGTGGTTTCCCTCGCGCCGGGGAGCGCGGTCTTGCCGCGATAGATCACTCCGTCGAGGTCCAGTATCACGACTTTGATGCGCGCCGCGTCCGTGCTCATGACACCCGAGGCCCGGCGATAGGATGCAGACGGACCCGCCGGAGCACACAGCATAGAGCGCATTTCATAATCCTCAATCGGCTGGCTGGCCCGCATCTATGCTGGCATGAAATGCGCCTAGCAAGCCCTGCCGCCGTTGCTCGGCTGTTTCACAACCTCCGAGGGAAATTGTGAAACAGCCTCTAGCAAAAGCGAACGCCCGCCGATCCGGAAGGATCGCGGGCGGCCTCTCACCGGCCCGCTTATGCTAGCATGGCCCGAGAGGGAGTGTCAAGGACAACGGCGACCTCCTGCGTAACCGGTAACTGAAGGCGGGATAGGGACGAAGCAGGCGTGTTTGGGCGAGGTTGGTGGGAGAGACAGTAGCCCCTTGGTCTGGCGTCAGTGGGTGAGCGAGTGGAAGGGTACTCCGGCGAGCACG
>Ga0315307_1000393_pt1 | contig 18686 bp, 11 predicted proteins | sample TDP2_MG_FD_203079 | JGI IMG/M metagenome (GOLD analysis project Ga0315307, IMG submission 203079) | Freshwater sediment microbial communities from Lake Towuti, South Sulawesi, Indonesia - TDP2 | ecosystem: Environmental > Aquatic > Freshwater > Lake > Sediment | place: Indonesia: South Sulawesi...
ATCCTCCCAGTACAGCGAGCGGATCGGGAAGGCGCGGTCAGTCCTGGCAGACGCGCAGCACAAGAGAGGTGACGAAGCGGCCTGTGCGAGGCTGGCTATGGCCTCACTTGCCGAGTCGCTGCATGCGGGGGAGATGCTGGTGGTCGAGCACGCGCGCTCCCGCATCGCGGCCTCTCCCAAGCGGAAGGGATTCCTCTTCGGCTGCAACGGGTTCAAGTACGCCGACCTGGGCACGCGGTACGCTGAGCTTTTTGGGGAGGTGCTGAACTTCGCGACCCTCCCATTCTACCGCGGCTGGACCGAGCGCGACGAAGGCCGACGCGACTTCTCACGGGTGGAGCAGACCCTGGAGTGGACGGTTCGCGCCGGGATCGAGGTCAAGGGGCACCCACTGGTCTGGTTCCACCGCGCAGGAATCCCCAGGTGGCTCGAAGGGAGAAGCTACGAAGAGGTGCGGGCGACGCATCGGGACTACGTGCTCGACGCCGTCGGCCGGTTCCGAGATCGGATCAGGATCTGGGATGTGATCAATGAGGCGCACGACTGGGCAAACGACTTCGCGTACAGCCCAGAACAACTGGTGGAGATGACCCGGCTCGCCGCCGACACCACCAAAGAAGCCGACCGCGAGGCGGTGCGAATCGTCAACTCGTGCTGCACCTGGAGCGAGTACGTGGCCACTGGCAGGAACTACTCGCGGGAGATCGGGCGGCCGGCGCGGAGCGTCTTGGGCTACTTGCGGGATCTCCTCGCGGCGCGCGTGGACTTCGAGGTGATCGGCGTCCAGATGTACTGCCCGGAGCGAGATCTCTTCGAGATAGACCGCCAACTCGACCGCTTCTGCGAGCTGGGGAAGCCTGTCCACATAACCGAGTTGGGGGTCAGCTCATCCGTGGCCCCAGTAGAGCAGCAACCAGCCACCGAGGTGCAGGTCGCGCGCTACTGGCATGGTGTGCCCTGGTCCGAGGCGCAGCAGGCCGACTGGGTTGAGGCCTACTACACGCTGTGCTACGCCAAGCCCGCCATCAAGGCCATCACCTGGTGGGATTTCTGCGATCCCGCCTTCATCCCCCACGGTGGCCTCACCGACGAGAACCTCCGGCCGAAAGAGAGCTACTTCCGGTTGCAGAGATTGGTCGAGTGCTGGCAGTAGCAGAAGCCGCAGGTACCAGGAGAGGTCGGCCGGGTGCCGGCATGGGTGCAAGGCACCATCACTACAGTGTCCTCCACCCAGGTCTACTCTCGTGGAAGACCACCTTGAGGCCCCGAAACTCCTCTGTGAGCGTGGCTGCGAACCGCCGCAATCCCAGGTTCTCGCAGGCCGCATGGCTGGTCTCGATCAGCGCCATGCCCGCATCCCCGGCGAAGCGCATCGCGTACTCATCGGTCTCTCCGCAGATCCCCGCCTCCCCGCCGTTCTCGACCAGCCGCTGCATGAACCCGATATTTACGAACAGGCCCAGCCCTCCCCAGGGCAGCCCCACCCGGGTCACCTCCCGATCCGAGTCGCGGCTCACCCGTACCGTCGCCATGCCAGTGACCTGCTTCGCGCGCTCCGCTAGCACCGCCAGCCGTGTCGGGGGAAGCGAGAACACACGCGCGAATCCTTCACCGGCCTGGACCGCCTCTAGACCCAATGCGGTAGTAAACTCATCAAAGACGCATACGCAATCCGGCTTCCCGTGCGCCCGGTACACGACCATGCCGCCTTGATGCATGAGGTCCATGCAGAGCCGGTTCGTCCGCCAGCATCGCTCTCCGTCCTTTAGGGCCGACTGCGGGAAGAAGCGGGTTTCGTGGCAGATCACAAGGTTGCAGTGCTCCGCGGCCGCTTGTACCGGTCATTTCGCCGTAGAACCACTCTAGCCTTGCTCTGGCGGCATCCTCTGGTGTATCGTCGGCGCTCATTCTCGCTGGAGGATGCACCCACGTGGAAGCGGCTGGGACCTCTGTTTGCCTGGTAATGAAGGCAGTGCTGCTCAGTGCCCGGTGGGCGGGACGGAGTCGGCGGCTGGCCTGTGCGCAGCGGCGCCTGAAGGCCGCCAACACCCGAATGCTTTACTCCCCAGCAGAACGGCTCCATGTCCTGCGGTGCATCCAGTACTTCGGCATCCCCCGACGGCAGATCCTGACGTACTTCGGCGTGGCTCGTTCCACGGGCTGGCGATGGCTCCAACCCTTACAGGATGACATTGGGCTCTGTGGCCGGAAGTGCCGGGCCTCGGTGCGCTGAACCTCGGAGGCACTGGTGGGGCTGGTGTGGGAGCTGGCGTCGGCGAATCCTGACTGGGGACGACGCCGCATCGCCTTGGTGTTGGCGACTCTGGGCATCTTCCTGGCCGCCTCCACGGTACGCAACATGCTGCTCCGGCCCAAAGCGCGAACCAAGAGCAGGCCCGCCACTGTGGCCGGCAAGCCGGAAGAGAAGAAGCCGCGCCAGATCGTCGCCCGCTACTCCAATCACGTCTGGAGTCTGGATCGCACTCGCGTGTGGCGCTGGCTCATCTGGCCCACCTGGGTATTGGTGGCGGATCGATCGCTTCTCGCGCAAGGTCGTCGCCTGCTGTCGCCTGGAAGGGCTCAGTCGTGGCTGGGTGGTGGAGGCGCTGGAGACTGCTTTCTTACGCTACGGGCCGCCCAAGCACATCATCACCGACCAGGAAAGGGTGTTCACCTCTGAGGTGTTTGCTGACTTGGTCTGGCGATGGGACGTGAAGCAGCGCTTCGGCGCGGTGGGAGAGTGCGGCTCGATCGCGGTGACCGAGCGAGTCATCCGCAGGCTGAAGTTCGAGTGGCTCAGACGGGTGCCACTGATCAGAGGCCTGGATCACCTGGAGCAGTTGCTGGCCGACTTCGCCTGCTACTATAGCGGCTGGCGGCCGCACACCGCCCTCAAGGGTGCGGTCCCGGATCTGGTGCATGCCGGCCAGCGATGGTCGGTCCCGCCAAAGACGGCGAAGGCTGTCCCCGCCCACATCGAACGGCGCTTCTTCCCCGACACCCCCGTGACCGGTTTTCGTCTCGCGGCCTAGCGGCACGAACTGGCTCTTCGCGGTTGCCTTCCCTGCTCGGGAGTGGGCTGCACGCGCGCCGCCTGAGACCGTTTGCCAGCGTTGTGCCACCTTCGCGGTCCCATGCGGACAGGATCCAGCGTCATCCCAAGCGGCAAGTGCCGCCATCAGAACGGCTCAGGGCGGTTCCAGCGCCACTTGACCACTTCATGTGGTCCTATGCACGATTGGCACCGGCACTGACTCCCAAAGAAAGGCGCCGCGGTCTGGCTCCCGATGATACCGGAGCAGACGGCTCAGACAACTGCTCACCCCTCTCACGGCGGTTCCACGGGTAGTTGACAAGGGCACGGGGGTCCATTTTCGAGTCGTACTTGTCTGTCGAGCGCGCGGTCTACCTCGTGCGCCAGCGCGCGGCACCAGCCCACTGCCCTCTCTACCTCCCCCGAACAGGTGGGCAAGCAGCGCCCAGGGAGGGTTGCCGCGAGCATGAGATCCCGGCGCGCCGCCCTGCCCCCCCCAACGGACACGGTCATGATGGCACCCCCCTTTGGGCTTGAAGAACTCCTGACGGTTCATCGCGTCACGCCCCGGCCGGGGAGCGGCGCGCGCCCTCCTCACCCTCCCATCATCTTCTTGTAGTCGAGGACCGTGTTCAGGATCCCGAAGAACGCGCTGCACAGAACATCCCCCAGGATCAGCCCCAGGAAGGCCGGCCGGAAGGCCCGGTAGAGCTTTAGCCCGCCATAGCGCTTGAGCTGGGTCGTCAGCAGCCAGGCGATGAGCGCGCTGTGCCACAGGATGTAGTCTTCCGTATAGGTGCTGGCAATGACGAAGCCGATGGGGCTCACCGGCCACCAGATGGTGTAAGTGTGCAGCAGCACCAGCGCGGTCAGCACCACCGCTCCGACGGCCGTCGCCACACGCAGGTAGTTATCAGGTGCCACCGGGTTGCGGAGCGTGCCCGACAGGTCGGAGAAGGCCCAGTCGGCCCAGCTATAGAAGGGCCACCGCTCCAGTTGACTGGCCCCCTTGTGATAGAGCATAGTCAGCAGCCCGCCGATCCCCGCGGTGAGCACCACCACTATCGCCACCACCGCCGCGCCGGTCCATTGCCGCCCCTTGATGCGGGCCGTGTCCGCCAGCTTGAAGCTGTTCATCATCTGCGGCATGGCCACGTTCATGGGGTCCTGCATGTAGATGAAGGCAAAGTAGGTGTAGACCACCAGCGAGGAGGCGGGCATCGCCGTTGAGCCCAACATGTTCAGCAGGAAGGAGTACCCGTAGCGGCCGGTGTCCGGGTAGAGCACGCCCGCCGCCGCGACCAGCCGGCTCGACCCGAGCAGCACCGTGAAGAACACCCCGAAGAGCAGTACGAAGGCCCACCACGCCATCCCGCAGTGCACCCCGAACCAGATCATGCCGCCCCAGCAGAGCAACAGCCCCAGCACCGCCGCGCGGCCCGACAGGGGCGCGCAGGGCCCGGTCTCCTCCTCCCGCTCCCTCCCGAGCAACGCCAGCCACGCCTGCCTGATGAAACGCCGCGACTGCCACAGCAGAATCAGGCTGAGCGCGACATAGGCGCCGGCCTCCTCATAGGAGACGAAGGAGCGAGGATCGACGGCCGAGCGGCCCCCGCCCTGGCTGAGCCCCAGGCTGCCCCATCCGAGCAACTGCACCTTGTAGAGCACATAGAAGAGCCACAGGCTCAACGCCACTTCCGTCGGCAGCAGGCACATCACCCCGATGGCCGACCACAGCAGCGAGAAGTGGGTATCCCGCAGCACGCTCCAGGGCAGCCCCATGGTCGCGAAGGGCATGCCAATGTCCATGCCGTAGAGGTCAGGCGCCGGAAAGCTGGGGTAGAACCTGTGCAGCCACGCCGAGAGGGCGAAAGCGGCAGGGATGGCGAAGCCGGCCCAGAAGATCCGGCTGCGCATCAGGCTGGTGCCAAGCGTCGGATGCCGCGCCTCACCCGTAATCGCCATAGGCACCTCCACCAGCGGGAACGTCAGTCGCTGCTTGTGGATCCAGTCCCGGCTCAGCAGCGCCCCCAGGCAGTACATCGCCCCGAAGAGGGCGAGGGTGAACGCGCCCCAGGCCAGCCACGGTGTCGTCCACGCCCCCCAGGGAGTCGGCGCACCGGAGGGCTTGCCCTCCCACAACCAGTCCATGGACTCCGGGGTGCTGGTGCGGAACCACATCGGGATGTGCGCCCAGATCAGGTCCTGGTACTGGTTCCCCGGCGTAGCCGCGTAGAACGGATAGGTGACGATCGCCACGAGATAGGGCAGCCCGCCCTGCTGGAGTAGCCCCAGGGAGATGGCCATCATCGCGTAGACGACTAGCAGTTCGGTACGCGAGAAGGCCCGGCCAGGCCACACGCGTACCAGTAGCGAGTTAAGCGCCACCAGGAGGAAGAGCACCAGCACCATGCCCGGCATCAGCATCCCGGAGCCAACGTCCCAGGTGTGCATGACCCAGTAGAGGTAGGGGTTGGCGACGCTGAGCACAGCGATGCTCAGCGCGCCGACCAATACCGCGCGCAAGGTCACGCCCGACGGCGGCACCTGCGTCGGTGCGGCTGGCACAGCGGATGCGGGGACATTACCCCCGGCCGTCCTACTCATCCCTTTGCGCTCGAAAGCATGGCCCCGGCTCGTTCTATCCCGGCTGCCCAGTGACCTCCGTTGCCGTTGCCCGACGGCGTGGGTGCGCCTAGGCCGGGAGGGCCGGCTTCCTATGCCTCCATCCGCCGCCTGCCCGCGAGGGGCGGCGCTCAATGGGAGCCGGCCTGGTCACCATCATCGGGCAGGAGGGCAGGCCTGTCACTGAACCGGGTGACCGGGTTCCTGCAGAATCCTCTCGCCGGCTGAGTGAACAGGGGGTGCGGCGACACCGCAGTGCTCTGAGCGGCGCCCGGAGGAGCTCTGATACAGCTTCCTAGGCGAGACTCAGTAGGCCTGGGTGGATACGACCGCAAGGCCCCAGGCCGTTGCACCAATATAGCGCGTGGTATCACTCCTGGGGGCAGCTGAAAGCCAAGTTCCCACACACGCTCTAACTCCGGCGCTGTCTATTCCCTGCGGACGGGAGACGGCCCCGGCACCATCGCCGGGGCCGTCGGTGACGTCAGTGCAGAGAGCCGGTGAGGCGGCCGGCTAACCGCAGCCTTCTGGAACAAGCCCGAACGCGCCCCACATGTGGCAGATGCCCCCCTCGAAGCCGCCCCAAGTGTTCCGCGCGGCCCGCGCCGCGCCCGCCCCCGGGAGGCCGTAGCACTGGTAGCGCCATGCCCCTCCGACGAACTCACCATTGTCCGGCCCATAGTTGTTGAGGATGTCCTCGGAGTGGAACCACTGCGCGTGGCCGTCCGCGAAGCCGACGTTGCTGCCACCCAGGTGCCGCGGGTACGCGTGCTCCTTCCGGACCTGGGGGTCGCTGTAGTTGAGATCGCCGTCGGCGCCGCACTCCTGACTCCAACTACAGTTCGCCCAGTCCACCCAACTGCCGCCGCAGCAGTTCCTGGAGCCAGGGTTGGCGGCGCACATAGCATAGGCATCGGGGTAGGCCAGGTCCAGGGGACCCCAGACGGGCTCACCCATCTGGCTCTCGCCGCAGGCCACGTATCTCGCCGGGTCCTCCATCTGGCTCGTCTTCACCTCGCGCAGCGAGATCACGTTGATGGAGTTGCTGAACGCAGCCGGTCCACCATCGTACATCCTCGGGCCCCCTGACCCCCAGCCCTGCGCGATCGAGTCGGTAACAGATCCGCCCCACCCAGGCGGATAGGGGCCGCCGCCACACTGGCCGATGCCATAGGAGCCCCACACGTCCGGGTCGATGTCGTTGGCGCGCGCCCACCAGTCCCCTCCTAGCGGATTGTTGATGCCCCCGTTGCCGCCCTCGACGCGAGCAGACGGACAAGTCCACACATTGCGGTTTCTGGTGTACTCGTCCAGGATGACCGGGGGCTTCAGGTATGGGTTCATCCTGGTACCGGCCATCAGGGCGCACCGGTTGGTCGCGGTGGGGTTGCTCGGGTGCGCGCCGGCGTTCACCTCCTCCCGGTGCTCGTAGGGCCACAGCCGGTCATAGTCCACCAAGTAGATCTGGACGGCCATGGCGATGTTCTTCACGTTCGAGAGGCACTGGATCTTGCGAGCGGATTCCCGTGCCCGGGCGAACACGGGAAACAACATCGCCGCTAAGATCGCGATAATCGCGATCACCACCAACAACTCGATCAGGGTGAAACCGCGTCGCCGTGACATCGCAGTTGTAGCCTCCTATGAGCTAGAGATAACATTCACGGCACGACAGCCTCGTCATAGACCCTAGACCTTTCTGCTCTCTCCTCACCTCCTTTCCGCCTCACCCCCCAGGCAACTCGTGGGCCCTTGGCAGGGGCATTATAGAGTACATACCACCGGCGCAGGAGGCAAGGTCCTGCGCAACCCGAGGCTGGCAGTGGAGGCCGCCTACGGGCGCATCGTGTTCGTCAGTCGCTCTAGTCGCTCGGCGATCATCCAGCGATAGACATCCATCTCATCCGGCGACCAGAAGCCCTTGTACTGATACTGCGGCAGCACCGGGATCGCTTTCCAGATCGTGTCCAGCGTCTTCCGGCCTTCGGCCGCTTCCGCGCGAACGCGCTTGGACTGCGACTCCTGGGCGAGGGCGATGGCGCGCTCCAGGGTGTAGATGTAGCGCATGTCATCGTAGCCCTCGCGGAAACCCTCCCAGAGGCCGACAGGGATCGGAGTGCCGTCGAAGTCAGGCCGAACGAAGAAGTCCATCGTGCGACCGTCGAGGTAGCTGAGCGGATCGCCGCTGCTCGCCTGGTACATCCACGGTATCAGCCGTTTGAAGCCCGAGCGCCAGAACCCGAAGCCATAGGTTATGCGCGCTCCGGCGACCGGAGTATGATCGTTCTCACCAGAGACATCGTTGGGATAGCACCAATACTCGAGGCCGGACCGCGCCTTCATATCGGCAACCACGGTGTCATGGTCCGGAAGAAAGGTCTGCGTGCACCAGATATCCACGTACGGCTTCATCGGCTGGTAGGCCGGCTTCTCAGGGGAGGCGGTGGTATAGGTTCGGACGCCGGCCGCTTTCACCGCCTTGAAGAGACGGGCGGTGAACTCGACGACCTGTGGCTCCGAGCCCGGTTCATCGTAGGGCTGGTAGACGAACTCCGGCCAGCCGCGGCGTCTGCGCTCCTGCTCGATGGCGGCGACCATCGCGGTGATTTCGTCAAAGAACGCGTCGGGCGGCATCTGTACACCCTTTAGATGGCTCTTGAGCCCCTGCTTCATGTACTTCTGGTAGACCGACTCGGTGGAGATGCTCATCACGTAGGGCCGCTGGAAACCGAACCGCTGCGCCATAGCGAGCTCGGACTCGAGTCGGCGAAACGCCTCGGCCATGTCGAACCTGCCGTTGGCGTCGGCGGCCGGAGACCAACACTCCATGGTCACGTTTCGGGTGCCATGCGCGACCATATCAGCGTGCTCGAGTTCGGACTTGCGCAGCCAGTGGCGGCGAGACGGTTCATCGGGCGCGTCCAGCACCTTATAGATCGGGTCGTCGTAGTAGATCCCATAGGTGTGGTCAGGGTCTTCCTTCAGGCTGACGTTGAGGAGGCGAAGCTGCACCGGCAGCTTGGCTACCTTCCCGTCACCCGCAAAGGCAATGGTGCCGCGGTATACTCCGGCCTTGGCGCCGTCGGGCACGTGCACGGTGAGCCAGAAAGTCGCGTTCTCGTCGGCCGGGAGCGCCCCGCCCTGCCAGCGTTCGAGTACATCCGGGACGATGCGATAGAGGCGGGATCTGTCGCTGTAGTTGGGGCGGGCCGCCATGTAGCGCACCTTGCGGATATCGAAAGCCGATGCGGGCACCGGCCCGAGGTTGCTTACCTTGACATCGGCGCGCTGAATGCGACGCAACGGCCGGACGCAAAATGTGATCGGCTCGTACTCACCCGGCGCCGCAAAGATGCGCAGCGTTGGGTTGATCTCGTCGGCGGTTGGGTGCGTCCACGCGTAGATAGGGGTGGCCCAGTGGCGATGCCAGATGTAGAAGCCGCGAGCGCGATCGGCAGCGCTGATGGCGGGGGCAGGGCCGGCCGGAGGGCGAACGTCCTCCTTCCACTCCGCCAATTCCTCTGTAGGGGCCCATTGCTCGATCCGGTCGATCCGCTCACGGGCTGCCTTTCCGTCCTCGGGCGGCCAAGCGATGATGCCGGCGATCGCCCACTTGCTGCGCGGGGTGAGCCGAACCTCAATCTGTCCGTCTGAGGCGGCGGCGAAGGTGTGGCGCGGGAACCGAATCCCGGAGGTATAGTTGGGGGACTCGAACTGGCAGCGCCAGCTCTCTTTGCCGATGCTGACATCGAAGTCCCAGTATTGAGCCTGCGAGTCCCAACTCGCGCCGACGCCGGCGATCACGTAGACGTACCATTCGCCCGCCGGTGCGGCGAAGCGGATGCCGTTGGGCCCACTGCCGGTGATGCAATCTTCGCTGAGGGCGTTAGTCCAGATCGGATTCCCGGCGGCGGCCGCGTCATGGTCTTTGAGGTCACTCGTGGAGATCCAACCGGGGTCCGTGACCGTCACCTGTCGAGCGCCCGGATAGACCGGAGAAGACGTCGCGCCCATGTCGAAGACGAGCACGCTGGCATTCCCAGGCAGAGCCAGGGCGGCCGAGCTCGACAGCACCAACAGCAGCCCGATTGCTCTCACGACTTCACCTCCCGCCACGGCGACGCAACCAGCGTGACACTGTGTGAGAGAGACCGGCCGCCCGATTTGATCGTGAGGGAATACGCTCCGGGATCTACCGGTTTCGAGAGCGGCAGCGACACCTGGGTCTCCCCTTCAGCCGCCTGGGCGCTGGCGGCGGCGACCATCTTGCCGTCTTTGCTCAACTCGATTCGCACAAGCGCGGTCGCTCCCGCGGCCACGCCGAGCATATCGACCACGGCCGCCAGGGCTTTCGCATCGGCGAAGGCCACGTTCCCAAGCGGATGGAAGGCAATCAGCGTAGGGCGCGTGTAGCGCAGCAACTCAAGGTCGCTGATGTAGAACTCGAGCCCTTCCCCGTCGGAGTATTCGCTCTCCGAGATGAAGACGCCGAGCGATGTGACATTGTCTCGCGCGGGCGCGTCACGAAGATCGAAGACGAACTCCTGCCACGCCCCCGCGCGCAGACCGAAGCAGTCCCTCTCCCAGCTCACGTTCCGCCGCCCACTGCTGATGGTTATGCCCAGCGGCTTGGCCGGGAACGGGGCGCCCGCCTTCTTCCCGTACACTCTGACCCGGACCTGCTCCCACTTGCGCCAGTCGCCCTGGCCGGGGGCCAGCCTGAACTGGATACGCGGCCAGCCAATCGGGTAGTTCGGCTCGCCGCCCTTCCAGTCCACCTGGACGCGGAATAGCAGGGCTTTCGTCCCCTCGACCTCGGCCGGTGTGAGCGTGGACTCCGCGGACTCCCAGCCGGCCGTGGATTCCCCGTCAATGAGAACAAAGCGCTCGACGTCTCCGGCCGCGGCGATGCCGCGAGAGGCGGCAGCGCAGGCCGCAATGAGGATGAGGATCAACGCAGGTCTGGCCATCTCAACTCCCGGGAGGTGTGCCCAACGGGAATTCGCACATGGGGGAGCGAGGTCCTGCCGTGCCGCCAGTCTGAGAGCGATGCTCACGCGGGGAACACGGTGTTAGACCGACTGCCGCGGTTATTTCGCCCTGAAACCATCGTAGGGTTGCCCTAGCGGCGTTTCGCGTGTATCGTGGGCGCTCCATTTCGGTGGCGGGAGAGCCTACGTGGAGGCGGCAGAGACGGCAGTTTGCCTGGTGAGGAAGGCGGTGCTGCTGAGCGCCCGGTGGGCGGCGCGGAGGAGGCGGCGGTGCCGGGCGCAGGCAGCAGGGGCGGCAGGGGACCTGGCCCAGCTTCAGGCCGAGAATCTGATGGTTCGAGACAGCCTGGAGCTGCAGGCCGAGCAGATCGCACATCTCGCCGTCGGTTGCGCCAGGCGAAGGTCAGGCTGCCCTACTGGACGGTTGAGCGCCTGCGCCTGCTCTGCTGCGTGGAGTACTTCGCCATCCGCCGCCGGCGGATTCCGGAGTGCTTCGGGGTCGTCCGTTCCACCGTCTGGGGCTGGCTGTGCCGACTACAGGACGGGGTCAGGCTGTGCGGTCGGAAGTGCCAGGCATCTCTGGCCAAGACCTCGGAGGCGCTGGTGCGGCTGGTCTGGGAGATTGCTTCCGCCAATCCACAGTGGGGCAGGCGACGGATCGCTCTGACCTTGGGAACGGTGGACATCTTCCTCGCTGCCTCCACCGTACGCAACGTCCTCCTCCGTTCTCGTCCGAAGCCCCCTGGCGCTGAGCGGCTGCTCGTGAACCAGTGCCAGAGCAGCAGGCACCCAAGCAGGTCGTCGCCCGCTACCCGAACCATGTGTGGTCGGTAGATCGGACGCGGGTGTGGCGATGGCGCATCTGGCCGACCTGGGTGCTGGTGGCGATCGACCACTTCTCTCGCAAGGTCGTCGCCTGCTGTCCACTGGAGGGTCCCAACGCGGGCTGGGTGGTGGATGTGCTGGAGGGGGCATTCCTACGCCACAGGCCTCCCAGGCATCTGATCAGCGACCAGGAGGGCATCTTCACAGGCGAAGCGTTCGCCGAACTGCTGACGGACTGGCACATCAAGCACCGGTTCGGTGCGGTGGGCAAGCATGGTTCCATCGCGGTCACCGAGCGCGCGATCCTGACACTGAAGCAGGAATGGCTCAGGCACGTTCCGCTCATTCGAGGCCTGGACCACCTGAGCCAAGTCCTCGCTGACTTCTCGGAGTACTACAACCACTGGCGCGGGCACTCGACCATGGGTGGCGCGTTGCCAGCGGTGATTCACCGCGGGGAGGTCTGGCACCGACCTGACCGATCGGCAAAGACCCTCCTGGGCACCGTGGAGCGACGGCTCTTCCCCGATACCCGCGTCACCGCATTCCGGCTGGCGGCGTGATGTCAGCCCGGGTTCATGGGCCCCTGACAGGGACACCGGGCCTCCATGCCACCTACGGCACTTGCGCCCGCTCTGGCCGAGTAGGCTGGACCACGCGGCGGCCTTCAATCCGCGTTGGCGCAGCCAGATCCGTTGCAGTCAAACTTGCACTGCTCCGAATCGGGGCGGGCCCTATCCAATCCAGTGCAGGCGCAACGATAGCCGCCATTTGATCTCGCGTACAGAACAACTCGGGATGGTAGAGACCATCGTCATACCCCCCAATGATATGTCGCTGGCGCAGATACCAAGCATACTTCCAGCACCATGACCATGCGTTCTTCTGCGTAACATCAGGAAATGGGTCCGGGAAAGTGGTCACGTCGGGTACGTTCTCATCTCCGCCGGCCGCCGCTCTGGCGACAAAGACTGCTATCTGTCCTCGGTTAACGAGGGCTTCCGGAAGGAAGCCTCTTGCAGTGCCCTTGATAACACCGTGCGAAGCGCAGTACTCAATGTGATTGTAGGCCCAGTAACTCCTCGGCACATCATCGAAAGTCGGACGGCTCGGGCCCAGGGGGACATTCTCATCTCCGCCGGCCATCGCACGGGCCAGCAGCACGGCCAACTGCGCCCGCGTTATCGGTTCGGAGGGCCGAAATGTTCCGCCTGGATAGCCCGCAACAACGTTGCTTGCCGAAAGCAGCTCAATGCTCGGCTTCGCCCAGAACCACAACGGGATGTCAGCAAACTGCGAAGGCTTCATTTGATAGAGATGGACACGCCCCCTCGAATCGGCGACTGCCAGGCTGCCATCTTCTGCCACGGCCGCGCCGCCGATCCATTGGAACGAGTCATTCTGCGGGCCGCGCACATAGCCGACTTGCGCGCCGTTCGGCGAATACCGGGCAAGGTGGACCATCCCGATGTCGACCAGCCCCCAGTAGTCCTTATCGAAGACGTACACATAGCCCGCAGGGTCAACCGCGCAAACATCCCATCCTCCCACCTCAAAAGAACCCAGGAAGGAGAAGTCGAGGGTATAGCGTTCCACGCTGAGGAGGGGAACACCGAAGCCGGATACGGCGACTCCGCGGATGAGATACAGGCGGTTGTCTCCTCCTACCAAGATTGGTCTCACGTGCCAATCCACGTCCCACTGTGCTACCTGCACTCCCGAGGGGCTTGTCTTCGTGATATGGCCGACCACACCCCAGTCTATGGTCAGCTCATACGTATACCCTTCTCGATCCGCTGCCACCGAATTGGCGGATCGGAGCAGTGTACCGTCGGCACGTAAGGCGAAGTTCCAGTCTGGCGTGTCGGCATGGGTTGAGGAGTCCAGGATGGCATCAAGACTTCCATCAGAGAGATAACGGTGCAGGTAAACATAACGGAATGCAGCGCTTGGGTCAGAGTCCCACACCCCCCCCGATACCAGGACGCGGTGCTGGAGGTCGAACGCCGCTCGCCGCGGCCGGACGATCATCTGCCTCTCCACCGCCCAATCCCACCCGCCCCAGCGTGCCTGGGTCTCACCATCCGCTGCGAGCAGTTGAACCTCTTGGGGACCTTGGCTGGTGGCAACGATAATCGAATCGTCAGTTGCCAATGCGACTGCTTTAGTCCAGTTCGGCAGCATGATCGTGCCGACGCGGTTTCCAGCTTCGTCCAAAGTCAATAGCTGTGTGGGAGAGTCCTGATCCAGGAACAAGCGGCAACGGCCCTCTGAATCGATGGCCATATCCCTGAATAGCCACTGCGACCCATCCTTGACATTGAGGCCGGTGACGTCAATAGGCCAGTTCGCTAGCAATGTCCCTCCAGGCTCGTAGATCAAGAGCCGCTTTCCTTCGACCAGAGGGCGACCTTCTGGTGAAAGGGACGATCCGTAGTAGTTCCAGGCGACCCAGATGCGTCCCGTGCGGTCCACCGCAAGGGCATCTGGCCCCGCAGGGCCTTCCGCGCCAGTAGGCAAGGGAAGTGTAAGCCAGGATTCGAGCAGGCCCAGGTCGTGGCTGAAACGTTGCACACGATTGTTGCCGAAATCGGCCACATAGATCGTCCCGTCGGGCGCCTGGGCCAAATTGGCAGGAAGCTCAAATTGGCCCGGCTGACTCCCTTCACCTCCCACCGCCTGTAAGACTGTCCCATCCCCTGCCACATGAGTTAACGTGCCGAAGGCCGTATCAAGGACATAAACGCCATCGTTTCCGTCGTCGAGCAGAGACACGGCGTTAGGACCCGATGGATGCCAGCGGGGCACTTGGTAGAGACGCGAGATGAGCTGGCCATCCGACGCATATCTCCGAATCTGCTGATAGTCGTCAACTGTAATAAAGCGGCCGTCTCTAGATACGTCCAGACTGACCACATAGAAGAGCGGTCCTTCACCAAAGGAAAGGCGGTGACTGGCGAATTCATAGACAGCGCTGGGTGGCACCCACTGTTGGGCCGCCGCGTCTGGCGCACCAACCAACGAAGCAACAACCACCAGGACAGCGTATCCTACCCACCTGGTCATCTACTATCCCCCGACCACCGATCTTACCAATCAGCCGAAGATGACACAACCGGCCTACACGAAGGCGGAGGGAGACGAGATGCCTCCCTCCGCCAAGACCAGGCGCATACCCTCCTATTCTATACTCCGGCCATTTTGAGGGGCAGAAGAGTGGGAAAGGGTAAAGGGCCGACGGCTGTGCGTGGCAGATGGTGTTTGTTGATAAACAGACACCGCCACCGAGGTCGCCGCGCATGTCCCAGCCCCTCGTTCTGCCCCAAGTTGTAGCTTCGATGCTGACCAGCTTCGCACCTGTCTTTACAAAGCCCAGCTTCGACACGTTCTGCCATTATGTCGGCGCGCTGGTGTTGGGCGAGGGCCGGCGCAGCGGCGCCGCCATTGCGCGCACCACCGCGGAGGCCAAGTCGCAGGGCGTCTATGCTCGCCTGTGCTCCCGCGCCCGCTGGAGCGCGGCGGCACTGTTGAATCAACTCTGGGTGCTGCTCTTGAGCGCTCTGGCCTTCCCCCGCGACGCACAGGGACGAGTTATCCTCTGGGCGGCGATTGATGACAGCGTGATTGCCAAGACCGGCAAGAAGATCCCCGGCCTGGCCTATCACTTTCACCACAACGCCGGCCCCGATGAGCGCGCCTGGCCCTTCCTTTTTGGCCACTGCTGGGTGACGCTGGGGGTGATCTGGCCCACGGTCACCCGCGCCCTGTGCTTCCCACTGCGAGCCGCACTCTATCTGCGCGCCAAGCACTGCGCGCCCGCCCAGTTCCGCAAAAAGACCAGGCTCGCGCTGGATTTGTTGGAGGCGGTGCGCTGGCCCGCCCAGGTCTGCTTGTACGTGCTTGCCGACGGCGCTTATGCCACCGCCGAGTTCTTCCGGGGGGTGCGAGCGCGGGGCTATCACCTGCTCACCCGCCTCAAGTGTAATGCCGATGTGCGCTGGCCCGCGCCACCGAGGCAGCCCGGACAAAAGGGCCGGCCTCGGGTCTACGGAGAGAAGGTTAACCTTGCTCTCTACCATGAGACCTGCCGCCAAGAAGCTCCGGTGGGCATCGGTGCGCAGCACTACCTCGCCAGCCTCAGCGCTCTCGATGCCGTGCCCCGGCGCTTTGGGCAGCTCTGCCGCATCGTCATTGTGCACCTGCCCCGCCACCAGCGGGCGGTGCTGCTGTGCAGCGATCCCGCGCTCTCCCCAGTGGAGATCATCCAGCGCTACGCCCTGCGCTTCTCCCTCGAGATCGTCTACCGGGAGCTGAAGCAGCGCTTCGGCTGGGGACACTATCAGGTCCGCTCCCGCGAAGCCATCAAGCGCCATGTCGCGCTCAGCTTCGTCGCCTGCAGTCTCACCGCACTACTGCTGGTGCAGCGGGATGACCAGCAGACGCTGGGTGAGATGCGCAGGGCGCTACAGAGCGCCGCCCTGCTCGCCTCGCTTTTCCGCATCATGGGCAGAACCGCCCTCCAGCGCAAAAATGCCTTGCTCGCACAACTGCGCCATCCCTTGCTTCAAGGAATGGCCGGAGTATAGACTAGCGGTGTCGGAGGGCCAGATGGTGAACATTGACGCCAATGGCGACGTGCTCTACATGCACGTGAGCGGCCATTGCTTGCCTCCGGGCCCTAACGGCCTCTTGGAGGCCTTCCTCAACTATGAGTATCTCGGTGGCACGGGCCGGTTCGCTGGCGCGCGGGGCAGCGCCTCCTCGACCTCCTGGCACCGCTTCCTGTCGCCGGTCGAGGCCAGCATAGAGCCCGGCGCGCTCGTCACCGGCACGCTCTGGTTGGCAGACCTGCAGCCGAAGATGGTGGCGGCGAGGACATGGGAGGCGGGCGACCCGGTGAGCCTGGTGATGGAGGGGGAGGCGTTCCCCCTGGTCTTCACGGAGAACACGTTCATCGGCTACTCGACCCACTTGGGGAGGTACGTCAGCTACAAACGCGGACTGATCGACTTCAGCGCGTCGCCTGTCCAGGCCTGGGGCTTCGCTACGGTGACGGCCGCCAACGGCGACATCCTCTACTGCTACTGGAAGGTGCAACTCGTTCCCTCGCCCACCGTCCCGGATGCCTTCGACGCTGCCCTGCAGCTCTGGGACGTCGGTGGCACCGGGAACCTCGTGAATGTCAGCGGCTACCTGACTGGCAGCGGCCTCTACTTCGCCGACGGAAGTGAAGACCTGTTCTTCAGCGGGGCGATCTCGTCCGTGGGATCCAGGCAGTAGGGCCGAGCCTTCGCCAACGTTGGCGACCGGCGAATCGCAGATGGCTTCGTAACCACGCCGATCGCCACTCGGAAGCAGTCTCGTGATCTGGTAGACGGCTCAGGGGGCAGGCCAGGCTGGCGGCCTGCCCCATCTTTCTTTTCGGCACCCGCTTCGCGCGCGCCCCTAGCGGCATCCGATTGGCTGCCCCTTCGTGCCTTCGGACTTCGCGCCCGCGTCCCGGCCCCGGACCCGTTCGCACTCCGGCCGCACCTGATCCGGCATGTGACTCTCAAGGGCCGCTGGAGCCGCCGTATCCTGGGCCCAGAGCTGCCCGCACAGTCTCAGTGGGTAGCGGGCTCTGACTCACCGGCGTCGGAACTCGGTTGCGCTACCCCGAACAGGTTGGTCAGCTTTCCCACCGCCGCCTGCTTGGTGCGCGTGTCCGAGTGCAGGTACTTGGCCGTGGTTTCCAGCTCTGAATGGCCGAGGAGCTCCTGCACGGTGCGGATGTCCACGTTGTTACGGATCAGATGCGTGGCGAAGGTGTGGCGCAGCTTGTGAGGCGTGATCCCCTGGCCCTCCAGGCCGGCCTTGCGGATCACGATCTTGAGCATCCGGTTGATGCAGCGACCGTGAATAGGATGGCCCTTCCAGGCGCTCACGAACAGGTGGCGGTCCTGGGTCTTGGTGCGGTGGGGAAGGTAGACTTGGATCGCCTCCAGCGCCTGCTCGGTCAGCGGAACCACCCGCTCTTTGCCTCCCTTGCCCCGGATCAGAAGGTGGCGCTTCTCCAGGTCCAGATCGTCCAGGGTGATGGCGACCGCCTCCGATCGCCGGATGCCCGTAGACAGTAGCAGCACCACCGCACACTTGGTCCAGGGAGAGTCGGCGGCCGCGATCAGCCTCTGCGCCATCTCCTCACTGAGGAAGACGGGCACATACTCCGAGACCCGAGGCAAGGGGAGACGCCGGGCCGGGTTGGCTTGGGCGTAGCCCATGTCTTGCAGGAAGCCGAAGAAGGAGGAGATGCAGGCGTACTTGCGCCGCAAGGTCAGCGGCGCTGCCCCTCTCAGGCTCACTCCGAACTGGACGATCATCTCCCGGGTGATCTCGGTGGGCCGAGGCACCCGGCCCAGCCGCTTCTCCAGGAACTCCCGCAGCATCCTCAGGTCCGTGCCATAGGCCCTGACCGTCCACTTGGAGAAGCTCCGGTACTCCTTCAGGTAGTCCAGGAATCCCCGCACTGCCTCGTCGTAGCTGAGCTCCTGCTCAGCTACACCTGCTGTCTCGCTCATGTCAGCACCTCCTTGGGCTGCATCTCGTCGTCACATACATCCCTTGGAGGGCCCAGAAAGTCCAGAGGAATCTGTGGGCGCGGAATTCTGGTTCTGTCTCCATTTGCAGACAAGGCGCGAGAGCCGGAAAAGGCAGGAAATACCTGGGTCTTTCACACCTCGCGGGGCGCAGAGAGAGGAGTGCGAACGAGCGGTTGCGGGAGGCGCGCGGCGCCTCAGAGCGCGAGATGCGGAGAGCCGGAAAAGCCAGGAATCATCGGGCTTTTCCGGCTCTCGCTCTAGCGGTAACAGAGAGAGTGGAGTGGGCCTGTAAGCCGAGGTCGCGATTGAATGGTGTAGGCCCGGTGTAGGCCGGGTGTAGGATTTCGGCGGTCTGTGGGCGTTTGGCGCCGCCGCTCTCGGGGTGCGCGTGAGCGGGGATCGCCGTCTGCTGTCTTCTGTGAGGCCGTGGAGCGATTCAGGGCAGGGCCGGCGGCGACCGGCGGCGGTGTCAGATCGGTGTAGGCCGAGTGTAGGCCTGGTGTAGACCGGGTGTAGGCCGGACCGCCCCACGGTGTAGGGGGAGTAGCAGAGCGGCGCGGCTGGGGGGTCAGTCAGGCCAGTGACGCAAATCGAGGAAGTCGCGGACGGTGAGGACGCGGATGCCCGCGATGG
>Ga0315307_1000394_pt1 | contig 18639 bp, 25 predicted proteins | sample TDP2_MG_FD_203079 | JGI IMG/M metagenome (GOLD analysis project Ga0315307, IMG submission 203079) | Freshwater sediment microbial communities from Lake Towuti, South Sulawesi, Indonesia - TDP2 | ecosystem: Environmental > Aquatic > Freshwater > Lake > Sediment | place: Indonesia: South Sulawesi...
GTATTAGATCTGAGATCTGGCCGATGGAACCTCCTGAATCTTTGACTCCGACAACTTGGTCATATTCCTCAGCTAGTCTTACAATTACATTTGGATCCATATTGTATCCTGTGAATTTTGGAACATTGTAAAGTACTATTGGAATGTCTGTTGAGCTGATCAAGGTTGAGTAATGTTCGAAGAGCTCTTTGCTGTCAGGCTTGAAGTAGTATGGTGACACGATAAGCACAGCGTCAGCCCCAACATCCTTGGCGTCTCGAGTTAGGAATACGGTTTCACGAGTACTAGGTGCACCTGTACTCGCTATGACAGGCACTTTCCCATTAACCTCTTCGACCACTATCTGCAGGACCCTACGCCGCTCCTCCCTCGTCATATATGGGCCCTCACCGTTGCTAGCGCAAGATACAAGGCCAGCGCATCCGGAATCCAACCAGAAGTGAACTAAGGATCGAAGAGACTCCTCATCGATCTCCTCATTCTTCAGAAACGGCGTTATATGAGGTGGGAAAATTCCCTCTAACCTTAACTGCAATACGACCGATCCCCAAACAGCTCTTATTGAGAACTTGGCGCTTTTTACAGTTTCTTCTTCTGCTGTAAAGCATTATTGGAGGTCTTAACTCTACATGGTGGGGCACATGAAAATTCTATCACTTAGAGCTCAAATTCAATCGGATGCACCAAGGAACGCTCAACCTATTCGCTGGTCATACAAGCCCCCCGTTGAAGCGATATCGGAATGCCTCTTGGAAAAACAAGTTCCTTAACGAAGCCTAACGTCTCCAGTCATCCAGCTCGTGCACCATTAGGCACGTAGCTTTCAGGCATTGCAAGTACAGGCTTGATTCCATCAGCATATCCGATATCGAATAACATGCCTTCGGAGACTTCGCCCATAAATTTCTTGGGTTCGAGATTGACGACAAATAGTGCCTGTTTCCCTTCGATCTCTTTCGGATTTTGACGCTCTTGCTTCATTCCGACCAATATCCTTCTTTTATGATCGCCAAAGTCAACATTCAGTTTCACCAATTTGTCTGAGCCCTTCACATCCTCCACGAGCTCGATTGTTCCTACACGAACATCAATTTTTTCTAGTACATCGAAGGAGATGGTTGGTTTGACAGGCGCGACTTTGATTCTTATCATGATCAACATCCCTCCTACTGAACTGCATACTATGCAAGGATTTCGCTTGGCGGAGTCCTACTCAGAATTCCACAAGAGGTCTAGCTTCATAAAAGTCTAGCTCAAAGGACCGAGCAGGGAAATTTGAACTATAGTTTGCGTCTACTAGACGTGGTGCGGGGATAGATGTCAAATTCAATTTTGAATCCATTTATAAGCATCGTGGTGACGGTAGGATTGATTGCAGCTGAAATTTTGCTGGAAATCGGAGAGGATGACATCCCGTCATGATGATTGGGGTGACGATAGCCTGAGGTCTATGTTGATGAACTTGGATACGAACCACTTCTTTTTTGCTGTACAGTGTACAGCCTAGGTTGAGAGCTCTCGATCAGTGGACCATAGTTCAAGTATTCATCCTCAGGGAACCAAAATAAATTTGGTGAGAGAGTGAGTTGGCGAAGTGTAAAGGAATTTCTGAAAGCTACTAGAGAGAAAATTAAGTTAACGTTATTCATTTAAGTTCCGTGTTGCTATTCATCAGATTATTTGGTTGTTGCTAGGAGGGTAAATATGTGGGCGTGGATGCTCAAATTTGTACGAATATTGGTACTTGTTTTACTCTAGCCTGTCTTCCTAATCATCATGGGCTTTCAACCCACACATCCATTCTCGGGCATAACAATGACCATCATAATTCTCGCTGTATTGTTTTTCTACGATTACTTATTGTCTTGTACTATGCTTTGGGTGACAAGAAAGATAATTCGGATTACCGCTACTAGGGCTCGCATGAGGCACAGAAGGAACTACTTGTTAGCGGTTTGTAGTATTAGTTGAAAGTTATTAAGTTAGGCAAGAAGCCAAGGTTATTGCAATCAAACCAACTAACATCATAGGGACACACATCGGCGTGTCACCATTATTGGCGGCCGCAGGTTTCATGAGTCTATTATTCGGAGTTGCTGTGATTTTGTGGCAAGTTTCTATTTTGGAGACCGATCCTTGATTCTCTTTTTATAAAGCCTGTAGTAATTGAGACCAACATCGCACGCGAGAGGTGATGACCAGCGCATTCAGAGATAGTCCAGCTCTACAGCCACGTCATCAGCGATTGTGAGAAGAGTGTCAAGCAACTGGTTCCTATCAAAAGTTCGACCATTTTCTGGAAGCAACTCTCTCACATACTGAGTCATTAGCTTGATTTCATCAACACCACGTTCCACACAGATTGCAAGCATCTTCCGTAGTTTGTCCACTCCGTAATACCCCGCCAAGTAGCCTAACTCAAAAGTAACTCCGAGCGGTTTGCCTCGCTTAGTGAAGATTGCCACTATAACATTTGGCGAAAAGGCCGATAGTATGTCTCTGAACTTGTCGGTTATGCGAGGGCTTGTCCATTGTGGAAGAGTTTCCATTACAATAGCATTAATACCATACCTGCGAAGTTGCTTCTGAAGCCGCTTCCTTTCTGCGAGCTGTTCCCTAGGGAATCCTGGTCCAAGAAGAAAGACTGTGATCCGGCGTCTTGCTTTTCGCCTGCGCGCTTCAAAAGCTGCCCCCTTTTCAAGCACTTTTTTCAGCCGTTTCTCAAATCTGGCCCTAAACCTAAGCGTCTTCGCAAGCATGGACAGTATGCGTCTGAGAACATTAGGCACAGGCATGATGTTCCACTTCAGAGACGTGCAAAGATTTATGTATTAGTGGAACTAAATTATTGATAAGTTACGCCTGTGTTACTTAAGTAACATGGGCGTAACGCAGGGTGAAGTCGGATGGAAACGATAAACGAGATCTTGGTGCATCTCTTCGAGAACAAGAGAGACCGGCTGATATTTGAGCTGCTTTCAAAGGGCAAGATGTCTTTTTCCGAGCTAAAGGAAAAGATAGGGATAGAGCACAGTCCGACTTTGGCTAGGTCGCTTCACAGGCTCAGCAGATACGGATTAGTATGGAACAGGTACGAGAAGGGCTCAGAGCGTGCTCACTCGTTCTACGAAATGAGTCCCATGGGCTCAAAGGTAATGTCTCTTTACAAGGAGTTCGAGACCGCACTGGAGGAGCAAGCCAAGAAGTACAGGTAACGTGATCAGTCGAAAGCAAGTAATCGTCTCTCGAGGTTAGCTGTAGGCCTATTCTTTTCCGCAAAGACAGGCTAAAAGAACTTCTCTCGGATTTTCACGAGGTCAGAAAGAGCCTTCCTCGTTCAGGTCTTGTGTTGATCTCTACAAGTGGAAACAAACTTCCAGAGCTTATAGGCAACAGGCTTTACTCGAACATCAAGGCCTAAGGTTGTAATACCTTATCATGCGGAGTTCGAAAGAAGGGAGAAGCTGAAGAACATCATTCGTGCCGTCGGGCTAAAAGCTGATTTCGTCAACAAGAGGGATGGCGAAAACTATGTTTGGAAAGAGACGGAGAAATGGGATCTAAATCTTAAGAGTTTTATGCTACCCTCTACTGAAATTAATTATGGATGGAATTGTTTTGGCTGGAAAACGAGGCGGTGGCAGGCGGTTAAGGTGCTATCTTTCTGAGGCAATCACAATTCTAAAAAAACATGAGAGAAGAGACGTAGTTAACAAATTTATCGAAATTTATGAGTACATCGAAAATCATCTTACCAATAACTACAATGTGGAAGTATTCAACCCTATCAAGCATGAGAGTGGTCAAAGTCCAGATGAGATCTACTGGAGAGATATTTCAGCGGTTAGAAAGGCTCACTTTCTCGTAGCTGAGGTTTCCGTTGTCTCATGGGGAGTAGGAGTTGAGTTGATGTATGCAATAATGAAGGGGAAGCCCATTCTTGCGTTATATAACCAAAATTCTCCGTATCACCTATCGGAAATGATATCGGGTTCAGGCGTTAGACTGAGGAAATATTCCGATGAAAATTGGAAGACCGACATTGTGCGACATCTAGCAGAGTACATGACCGAGCTCCAATCTTTCCTAAGACACAGGCGAAGGCTAATTCCTAGGCAGATCTGAGGTGAGACAGTTGGGTAAGTTGCTTCTGAGTGTTCGTGGCAAAAACGAAGCTGTCGAGGCGTTGAAAGGCGGTGCACATATTATCGATGCTGAATATCCAGCTTCAGCCCTAGGCACACAGTATCCGTTGAACATAGTAGCTATCAGGTCTGTTACGTCTCCAAATATCCCCGTAAGCACAAACATAGGGGAAAAGCAGTTTCGATGGGCCACAGCATCCCAGGCCGCATTAGGAGTCGCCTTGGCAGGTGCTGATATAGTAAAGGCGGGACTTGGTGGAATAAGAAAAAAGAAAAATGCTGTCTACGTAATGAAACTCATTGTCCGGAATGTACGATACTGGTTTCCGGCAAAGTCGCTTATCACAACCCTGTTTGCAGACCCAGAATTTGCAGACTCTGTCAATCCTTTTCTCGCGCCAGAGATCGCTCAGGCCGCCGGAGCCCAAGGAGTTCTGATTGACACTTTCAATAAGAAAATCAGAAAGAACCTTCTTGACTACATGTCATTCAAGGAGTTGACGCGTATAACCGAAGACTGCCATAAACGGGAGTTGGAGGCATGGGTAGCCGGGTCGCTTACAAAAGATCATCTGCCGCCTTTATGGAAGATAGATGTCGATGTCATTTGTGTTAGAGGCGCTGCATGTGCTGGGGGCAGAGAAGCAGGGCGAGTCGATCGCGAACTTGTTAAGCAACTCGTAGAGACGATACCAAAATAATTGTATATGCAAATAAAGACAGGTAGGCGGCCCTATGAAACAGCGAGCTCATGCATGGGTTGCCCTTAGAGCGCTCAAAATGATCGATGATTGGGGAATGAGCAAAAAGCTCACAGAAATGCTTTCATTCTACTTGCATGATGTCTGGGACGGCGCGTGGTTACCGGATATCAGGATTAGAGATATGAGTTATGGGCACATATTTAAAATGGATAGTGATCCTAATTTTATTTACAAAAGATTACCCAAAGAAACTTGGTTCACAAGATCAGAAAAAGATCTTAGGAGACTCCTTGTGGGCAAGCGTCTTTGCGTCGATTATGTTGCAGGCTTTGAGGAATTGAATAAAACCTATAGGTCCCATCCATCGGAAGGTGGCCATTTGCCAAATAGAGTCATTGCGCTGAGCCATACGATTGGCGATATGTTAAAGATGAGCGATTTTCCACTTGCTACATATGCTAAGAAGGTTAGACCCAAGGATGCTTCCAATATCCCAACGAAGATTGCAACCCAAAAAATAAAGGATCTATCAAAATCACCAAACTTCTCAGCACGGCAAATAGCCCTAACGTTTTTTCTAATATCACACTACATATGTGATGCGCATATGCCTTTACACTGTGATCTGAGAGATTTTTCCCCTACGTCTAAAAAATTTAAGTGGAGACGCCGCCTGCCCAAAAATTTGCACACTTGGATTGAGGAATATTGGGATGAAAACTTTCCTCTAAGAGAAGATCTTATCCTTAGCGAATATACCAAAGACACGTTAGACGATATAGTTATTAAGAAATTACCTGAAAACTCTATATTAAAAATTGATAAAGAATCAGAGTATCGGCTAAGTGACAAAGTCGAAGGGAAATTAAAAGGTGACGAATGGACTGAGATGATTTATACGACACGGGTATCCTATGCTGTTGCTAGAAAGTGGATTTCTAACAGGATAGATTGGTATTCAGTGCTACCTAAAAGCTATGATGAGTTTAGAAGATCAGTTTGTGAGGAGGGAGATTTTGGTGAGGTTTTCGCCAAAGATTTTGAAGATGTCACAAATCGCATATTCCATGACGCCGTAGAGTCGGTTGCGAGAATCTGGTACAAAGCGTGGAGAAGATTTGTTGAATAATTTTAACTTCAAATAGCATCAAAAATATATAATTCTTTTTCAGTCTTACGCGCACTCATAAAGATCTGATGCGTCCCTCAATTCCAAAAGACTTGATTCGGGAATGAGTTCAGGAATATGTCTCTGCGTCTGCGCTTTCCCTTCCTGTCTACTACCTCGGTACACCAACTATTCTCGCCTACTCTAAAGTCTCCGTGCTCCATCATCTGGTCTATTGCAAACTGGCAGAAGTCCTCGTGAGCCTTGCCCAGCGCAAGCTTGTACGAGCTCTCCTCGCTCTTTCCTGTTCTTGCGAACTCCTCTCCTTCTCGATTTCCTCCGGCGTCAGTATTCCGTCGGTGTAGTAGTAGCTTGAGCCTGCTATCTCCTCTTTTTTCAAATCCGTGTACACACAAGCAGTCTCTTCCAAATAATCAGCCACAGTCTTTGAGTAGATGCCGAGCTCCCTTGCCAGGTTTATCAGCCTTGTGAACTGTCTGTCGATTTCTGTCGTCTTTCTTATCCGCTGGTATATCGCTTGCTTCTGTCCATCCAAGTCATCTCTTTTGTCTATTCTTGTTCTCAACTGCTCCAAGTTAGTGTAGTAAAGAAATCCTCGACCGAACTTCTGCTCTGTCCTTTCCGGCTCGATCTTGGTTGTCAGCCTGAAAAGAATAGATGCAACACGTTTTTCTGATATTCTAGTTTTGTCAGCTATCTCATACGGGAACAGCGCGACCTTGCTCTTCTGCAAAACAGAAATTATTTTTTTGTCCTCGCTTCCGAGCATTACTTTCTTTTTTCTCTTGAGTATGGCTTGAAAACCATGAGTTCAGTCTTATCTACATTCTTTCTGCCTGTCTCATCCCTTTCCAAGTATGAGACTTCTTTGGACAGTGGAGTTTTCTGCTCTTTCTCGGGGAGAAGATACCACCTCTGCTTTCCGTGCGGCCTTTTCCATTTTCCACCACCCTTGTAGCTCATTGCCATTATGAAGTACTTGATGTCCGTGGCCCAGAGCACGCCTTTCTGATACAGATTGTAAATGATGCCTCCGCACCTTGATCCGATTGCTTGCTCTATCTCGCTGGCTGTCCTAGGTTTGCCGTCGCTCATCAGGTTCAGAACTTGGCTATTCTTGTCCAAGTCTTTCCACGAGTGAAAGAAATGGGCGATCGCTTGTATGGTTATGGATCTAAAAAATTTCAGTTATTTGCAACTGGTACCGTGGTGACAGCTATCAGGACGATTGTGGGGACATTATTGCCACGAAAGCGTGATTTTAAGCTATTTGAGGGATGGTGCGGGAGGTGAAACGTAGACTTTAAGTGCAAATTGTCTCAGTTTGGACGACAGATGCTCAGTTATTCAGTTATTCTTAACTTAGACCGCGCTAACACGGTCTATAGGTCATCGGGTGGACCGTTTGGAGGGCCCTCTACTGAAGAACATGATTGTATCGGTAATTGATGAAGAGACCAGAAGACGAAGAGTGGCAAACATCCTTCTCCGATTGCATAGGTATGTTAGAGGCTATCTACCAGACGTCAGGATAGAAACGGATGAGGACTTCTCCAAGAACCCGGCGGAGGTCAGAATCAGGGTATGGTGGAGAGATGAAATAGGAGCGAGGTCCTCAGAAACCTAGCTTGAGAGCTTTGATTTCAACTCTGCAAGAACTCCTTCCAAGCTTCGTTGTACTTGTCGAATTCTTTGGAAACCTGTTCAAAAATACTGTCCCTCATCTCTTTGGTAACGCTTTCCGCCAAATCCTTGTCGATAAGGCACAAGCCTAGCAGATTTTGGATCTGTGGCCGTATGAAGAGCTCGATCAGATCATCTAAGCGTTGATGAGCTTTGCGGCCACTTCTCAAACTGTCGTAGATAAGGGCGGGTATCGACCCTGCTAACAAATTTACATTAACTCGAATCGCTTTCTCCTCGAAATTCCTAGTGTCTTTTTTCTGCCGAAAGACTTTCAGGGCTTCTTCAACAGATTGGGGATGATCGGATAGTGTAGTAGATCTGATCAGCTTGGGGTCAAGGCCCTCGTAAGCTCGTACGAGATTACAGTATTTTCCATCAACTTTCCTGTGGAAGATGTGTTCTCTGTTTTGCAGAATTTGTAGGATGTCAGCAAGGCTTGTTCCGGACAAGTTTGTCTCATGTCGTAGTTCGGTCCAGGTTGCATCTTTCTTCATCAGAATTCGGTATGTGTCAATGGCTTTGGGCCACAACTTCGGGGTCGTTTTTTGGTCCATGAAGTGAGTTAGTAAGCTTACTAGCTTATGTATCCTCCCGTCAATCAGGTAACTCTTGCGCATAAGATGCACATGTGATTTGACTCATGTCGGGACGGAAACAACTGGTTTATTGGAATGTTCCAGTGCCGAAGAGCCTTGACGAAATCGTGGAACATGTAGTCATTTACGACTCGCATGTTTCCAAAAGTGACCTTATTCGTGAAGCTGTTAGAGAGAAGCTCGAGAAAATGGGAGTGAACCTGACGGTTACACGAGTCTTTGAGGGAGACAAACATGAGTGAAGAGCTATACCAGCATTTAGCCAAGTGGCGTCGTGTTCTCCGCGACTTGGCGATCGAAGCTGGCATCAAGAAATTCGTAGGCACTTTAGATGTCCGAAACAACAAATCAGATAGTGATCTCGAGCCGTCGGCTCCTGAAAATGAACCTGACCGCGCAACCGATCCTGTTCAAACTCGGAAGCCAATTCCTAAGTGATGACTGATGGCAAAACACGAGAGTGCGCATCGATCACCTGGCCAGAGATTGAAAGGCAACGTAATGCTTAGCAAGAAGGAGACGCTCAGAAAATTCGAGAATATCACTGTGAACTTGATGATAGAATTCTACCTTGATGAATCCGACCATATCAAAGAGGCAGAAAAGCTGGCGAGTTCAATTGACACGATCGTTCAGATGGCTAGGAAGCGGTGGGGTCAATAATGAAAGCCAGCATTTCCATAACTTTCACTAAACACACGGGCAAGTTCTCGAAAAAGGAAAGATCAGAGGAAGCAAGCTTCGACGACGAGCTGTGTACGTTCATCGGAGCCGCTTTGGCTTTGATCGACGTTCTCGATGATTATGTTAAGGGTGCGAGGCAGAGGAGAAGATAAAGAGAGCCTTGGCAAAACACCCTTTGAATCGCAACTATCTCCCATCTGAGCGGGCGAATCCAAAGAAAATGCCCCCATAGGTGGGAGACATCTGACTTGAGGGATCTTGATTCACTAGTCGACATCATCAAGCTGACGCTTTACACAGCATACATCAAGAACGTTCCCAAACCTAACAGCCTCATCATAGTCGCAAAACCCGAATCCGGCAAAACCGAGGTCATGAGGAAATTTGCAATCAACAAGAATGTCGCGTATCTAAGCGACGTAACAGCGTTCGGAATACAACGCGACTATCTCAGCAAGATTGAAAACGGCGAAGTGCGGCACATAATTATCCCCGATCTACTGAAACCACTATCCCGCAAAGAGTCAACAGTCAATACGTTCATCACCATGATGAACAGTCTTGTCGAAGAAGGCGTTGCCGCTGTCTCCACGTACGCTACTCCTGGATTGCTGTTATTTCGGAAGCCAGTTAGATGCGGATTAATCACAGCAATAACTGGGGATGAGTTTAGAGACCATCGACATAACTGGAAGAAGAAGGGTTTCCTATCACGTACCGTTCCCTTTAGTTACAGTTACGGCATCAGCACCGTAAACAAGGTCTTCGAATCCATCCTCGAACTGGGCTACTTGAAGGAACGAGACATCAAACTGGGCATTCCGAAACAGGATAAAGAGATCAAGCTGTCAAAAAGTTTGCCAGATCCATCCTGCCATCCACCGCAATGATCGCTAAGGCTCAAGACACCTACGGCTTTCGCCTGCAGAAACAGTTTCAGGCGTTGCTGCAAGCATCGGCGTTAGATCACAACCGCAAGTCGGTGAACAAGTCCGACGTTGATCGGGTGCTCCACCTGATGAACTGGGTCAACTTTGACGAGAAACCAATCGCATAACGTTCTACATAACACGGATCGAACGTCTGGGCGGGTTGGCCCTGCTACAGTACCAAGGTCTCTGGTCAGGCAGATTAGTAAGACCACCACTTGAATCTCTTTTCGATCATCTTAAACGCGTAGGCACCAATGAAAGACACAGTTTGTTCGCTGATGAGCAAGTAAGGCAGACTGATCAAGATTGATAGATTGAACAGCAGGTGAAACATCAGGCTAAGGCTTGGGGCTATGATTGCTGCTATGACGGCGCCTGTAACGAAATAGCTATTCTTGAAAGGCTTGGCGGCTAAGTAACCTAGTATGCCTGCAAGAAACGCCATAAAGGGCATGAATCCTAGTTCGAGAGCACCGAAAAACGGGCTGAACAAGTTTCCGATAGCCACTCCCACTGCGTATCCAATTGCTAAGATCCACTTTCTTGCGATGCCAGGTCTGAGTATGCCTGCAATCCTAAATTGGAGAGCATAGAAGGAGATTGGAGAGAAGACGTACACCATTATGGCGTAGAGCGAGGCGTAGGCTGCAGATAGCGCTAGATCTCTGCTAGTTACCCTGATAGCTAAGCCTCGCTTGCTCTTGGATTTTTGGAATAACAACGACAAGTTGGATCGTGACTCTGCCTCTGAGTCAAACGATTAGCCTACGGATATAGCTCTGACCTCTGGCACTAGAGCGTCTCCAGATATTCGCCCATATTCGAATAGCAAGGTGTCTAATTCAATTATTCTCATTTGAGATGCTTGGGAGAGGAGAAGCATGGCGCGGCAGATGTCCACGATTGAGGCATCTTTTTCACGAGTTAACCCTAATCTGGCCAGAGTTCGTCGGACATGTATGTCAGGTTTGAATACGTCAATGCCCAAGTTTTTCAGTAAATGGAAAATTGTAGTACTGCCTATTCCTTTGAATCTGAGTTCTTCTACTAGGAAAGGCGCAAGACAGACCAGGTCATAAGTGTTCTTTCTCGATAATTCTATCAGGTATCCTGCGAGTCCTCCCTGAGTTCTCTTTTCGGAGTCAAGCTCAATTATTCGGCGAGCATTTTGAATGCACCACACTGCTTTCCTCACGTTGTTGAAGCCACAGTCACGACATATGCGCCTCGCCTCACTTTCCACGTTTTCATATAAAGATGCGACTTCTGCGATTTCGAAACTGTGGAAAGCTTGAGAGATAGCATGCCAATACTTCTTGACTACATCATGGCGGAATCCGCTTGAATATACAACCCAGCTAAGCTCCGTTAGGATTTTTGTATTTGTAATTTTCATCGGATTCAGACTATCATAATACTGAAGCATCGCCCTTGCCTCAGGAAGACGTGCCATCACATATTCGAGCATGCACTCAACGGCATCGCGAATCCACACCATGGAATGTGACGTAAGGGCACATTGCGCTTCTTCAACAGCGGAAATTGTCAATCTCTCTCTCATATGAGATGGCTGCAGACTATATCTATAAATTTAATTGACGGGCACCTGATTAATTCAGCGGTTGCACTATGAGCCTTCAAGCTCCGGTAGTTGTGCTTATGAGCGGAGGATTGGATTCTACCGCTTTGATAGACTTCTATTTGCGCCGCAAGGCGACTGTGAAATGTATTCACTTTCAGTATGGTCAATCTAATAGTCAGAGCGAAGCCAAAGCGGCTGAGGAAGTCGCTGAATACTACAAAGTGGAATGTCAGGTGGCAAGGCTGGAGTTCCCACTGATGAAACGAAAGGATGAAATGGTAGGCAGAAATGCAATGTTTGTTATAGCCGCGGGCTGCCTGAGACCTCCTCCAATGCGCATAGCCTTGGGAATTCATTCGGGACCTGCATACTATGATTGCTCCAGCTCGTTTGTTGTCGACTGTCAGAGACTGTTGGACGGATACTTCGGAGGCATGGTCAGAGTGGAAGCACCATTTCTAAGATTTGGAAAGGCCGATATAGCCAATTACTGCAAAGCCAACCATGTGCCAATTCACCTAACGTATAGCTGTCTGAGGCAAAACTATCCTCCGTGTGGCGAGTGCAGTTCATGCCGAGATCGTACGACTTTTGTGGGATGCTGAGTTCATGAATCTTGACGAAGCCTGCAAGCCAAGGCGGATTGGCAAGATAGATGTTCAGACCCCGCTCGTGGTGCCATCTTTCTCATCGGCTGTCATTGACATACCCTTTCGGCCCGACATGTACGCTAAACTGAGCGAACTCGTGACTGACGCATCGCTATTCAGCGCTTATGATTTACACCTTAAAAAAATAGCTCAAGAGGACATTTGGATTTCAGATGTTGTCTTCGTTGACAGTGGTAACTACGAGGTCGCGCATATCAAGGGCGTCGTAGAGCAGTTTCACGAGAGTATGGATGGAAGAACCAAAGAATGGACGTTTGAGATGTATGCAAGAATTATTGACTCTCTCAAACCACCGCCATTTCGGAAGACAGTTTTAGTTAACTACGATCAGAAGAAGGCACTGGACAAACAAATCTCCGACGCACGTGCCTTTTTCGCACAGCATAAACAATTCGCCACCTGCTTCCTAAGCAAACCCTGCGACGAATCTTCACATCAGTTGAACATAGACTCACTTATCGAATACGTGGAATCAATTGATCAATTTGACATCCTAGGTGTCACAGAGAAGGAGTTAGGCAATTCTCTGCTGAATCGGTGCACTAATATTCTTAGACTCAGAGATGCACTGAACTCCCGACGGTCAGATCTTCCCATACATGTGTTCGGCTGTTTGGATCCATTAGGAATCATCTGCTACTTCCTTTGTGGTGCGGATATTTTTGATGGAACGCTTTGGTTGAAATACGGCTTCTATGAAAATGCTGCTCTCTACATCAACAACTATGCCCTGCTCAAGGAAACTTGGCATAGGTCTGATGGCGGGGTCCAAGTAATGTCTTGGATATGGAATCTCTGTGATCTGAATGGGCTCATGCTTCGCATGCGACGGTATGCTCAGAACCATGTAGTCGATCAACTCAGATTCGATACCGTTATAATGAAGAAAATAGAGGATTTAACTAAGACCGCTGCATCAAATGTCAGGTGAGATTCATGGGGTCAAGTGCGGGAATTGAATGGCCCAAGGGCACCGACCTCGACAAACTAGTGAAAGATGCAATTTCGGAAGAAGAGCGAGGCAAATACGAAACCGAATTGAGCTCATACCTCCAAGATCTTCTGGCGGAAGTGAATAGTCGTGACCCAGAAGTTGTGAATTCTCATCTCAGGACCATTCAAGACGCCGTCTCTCAAGAGACGGGAGAAGCCGTTCCGTTACTTCAGGGCGGATCAATAAGAAAACACACCTATGTCGACGGTTTGAGCGATGTAGACGTACTTGCCATAGTGAACAACTCAGCACTTGAAAACGAATCACCGAGTCGAGTCCGAGATTATTTCGCTGATAGATTGCGCGAACGTCTACCGAAAACGACCATAACAGTGGGAAACCTGGCAGTCACCGTGAAATTCTCCGACGGCTACGAAATACAAGTACTGCCAGCACTTACTACGAAAACCGGAATTCGCATTGCAGCAGCTGACGGTAAAGAATGGAGTAACGTGATCAGACCGGAAAAATTCGCCCAAGAGTTAACAAGCGTAAACCAAGCAAACGGCGGCACCGTCGTTCCTGTAATCAAACTCTATAAGATAATCAACTCACAATTACCCGAAGATGTCAGGTTATCAGGCTATCACATCGAATCCCTCGCGATAAACGCCTTCGATGGATATTCTGGTTCAAGAAGCCGCAAGGACATGCTCTTACACCTAGCCGATTACGCTTCAAATGCCGTACTCCACCCGATTGAGGACAGCACTGGACAGTCAATCCATGTCGACGACAATCTGGGTGGAGTAAATAGCCCTGAGAGGGAAAGGACAAGCGCTTCCATCAAGAGAATTGTCGCTCGCATGAAATCTGCAGAATCTGAGGCACAAGTAGACCAATGGAAACATTTGATGGGCGACTGACCCACGCACTAAGGGGCAGACGTGTACACTTTGCAGGAAGCGCAAAACCAACCGTTGAACCGTCTCGCCTCAGATATGCTCACATCCTACTCAAACACTTAGCCAAAATAGTTCTGGAACAGGGCGGCGGGCTGGTCCTTACTGTTGGAAATGACCCGGTACATCCTCGGGACACGAACCTGCCACTGATTTTTGATTGGACCCTGCTGGAAGCAGTTGACGAGTACAAACATTGGCAGGCAATTTCCTGGCCTGAAGCTCAAGGAATGCCCGTTGTGGCCGTAGGTCTGCCAAATTGGAAGGAGAGAATCACCAACAAGCGACAACCCCTATGGGATAAAGTAGTTAAGGCGAAGAACGTGGAACTAATCCAAATCAGGGCAGGGCTATCAGTTGGTGGCGTACTCAGAGAACGACAAGCAATCTACGGAGACATCTTGGTGCCCGTTGGCGGGGGCCCAGGCGTGGTACATCTTACTGAACTTTACAAATCGAAGAGGAAATCAGTGATACCACTTGACATTTCTCTTGGTGATAAAACGCCAAGTGCGGCTGAACAATTGTCAATGCAGGCTATGGAGGATCCTATGGAGTTCTTCGAATATGAGCCACATTCTAGGGCAGTAGTCGCCTACTCCGGATTATCGCTCAAAGATCAGATGCCGAATGTTGAAGAGTTTGGCGGCAGATTCTTAGATTTTGTTACTCACCTGCCAAGACCCACAGCTTTTCTTGTAAGGCTTCTTAACTCCAAGTCACCAGACTTCGTTGAGGTTGAAAGATTCTTCAGGAACGTCGTTGACCCTGTTCTTGCAGACTCAGGCTATAGACGATTCGAAATGGGAACGGATGCATCAACCGAGCCATTCATGAACGTCGAAATATTCCAGAAACTGCACTATAGTTCACTTGTCATCGCAGACCTAACAGGCTTACGAGTTGACTGCTTCATCGAAATGGGATACGCTTTCGGTCAAGCCAAGAAAGTGATAGTAACTGCCAGGGAAGGAACGAAGCTACCCTTTGACTCTAAGTCGATTCCCTGCCATTTCTGGCCCGTTGAACTAGAAGATGAGAAACGGAGAGACGCCTTCCGACAGTTCATGCACAAGAACATAAACCGTAAACCGCTCGTATCGTAGATTTCCGCGGGGTGATTTTGCACTATAACGTCTTCAATGTGACGATACCATGTCAAAACTTGAAATCCCCAAACGTGAATCCCTCTACCTCGCACCGCCGCCTTCGCCGCCGCCTGTTTTGAGCTGGGTAATACCCCATTTCAAATGGGGGCCATATAATCGTGTTACTACTCGCCATTGTATCGGCGATATAGTGGAAATGTTTCTTGTGCTGTTGCTGGTTTCTGTTACTTTACAATTTATAAATTAACGCCATCTGTCTCCGATTCAAAAACAGTCACATTACAAATGGGGACAACATAATCGTCCTAGGCGGCGGCGAGCGGCGGGCGGTCCAAGAATGGGAATTTAAGATGTGGGGTTCATTATGTTAGAAGTGGGAGGACGTAAATTTCTCCATGAAACGTATCGCCCTCACAAACGATAAACTGATAATGTGCCAGCATCACGGACATACTAGACATCGCTGTGGTTTCAGAGACTTGGAAGAGGATATTGCTCTACTACGAGGAGAGCGAATCTCTCAGTAACACCCTAATACAAATTCAACAGTACCTATGAATGAGATGCGAGGGGCGAAACGATGTGATAGCGATAGCCGAAGATCCGAAGGCTAAACTCTTTCTGGGAGCTGGTGCATCTCGTGCATTTGGTTTTCCAACCACAAAAGAATTTTTAGATCATCTCGAAAAGAGCGCTTCCCTAGAACAAAGGGCTTTCCTGACACAGTTCACTAGCATCCCAGGCATCACGGATATCGAGCATGTACTTGAAATCTTAGATCAGATAGCGTCGGGCGACGACCCGCTCGTGAAATATCTAGCATTTCACAAACCCAAGATGGGCCCGTCTTATGCTCCTGTCGAATATAGCAAATTCTTGGAAAACGCCAGCTCATTAAGGGAACACATTCGCGTTGAGCTGTTTAGAGAATACGAATTCGTTGATGAAAGACGCCCGGAAATTCAGAAGCGCCTTGAGACTATACTTGGACGTGTCCGCTCGGAGAATACCAAGGTGATAGATATCTTTACAACAAACTACGATTCCGTCATCGAGAAAGGCCTCGCTCAATCGCAATCGTACGAACTGGTAGATGGATTTCGCGAAGTTCCAGGTGAACCAGCCGAATGGGATCCCGCAATCTTCGATAAGACTTCGTCATCGAAGAAGATTCGCGTGAACTTGTTCAAACTCCACGGCTCTCTGAGCTGGAGAACGGGCAAGAAAACTGGCAAGACGCTGCGCGTTGATACGGAGGAGAAATCCATCGTGGGAAGCAAAAGATTTGGCGAGAATCTTCTCCTCTACCCAGCGAGTAAGGTAGCTCCGATCAAGGAACCTTTCGGCACTCTTTACAGTTACTTTACGCGGAAATTGCTATCCGCTCGGATGTGTATTGTGATAGGTTTCTCTTTCCGCGATCCGTACCTGAATACTGTTTTCGTAGATTTCCTTCGGCACGACCGAAGCAATCAGTTGTTAGTAATTTCTCCTGGCGCAGAGGAAAGTGTTCAGAATTTGTTTGGTAAGCCTACTCCAGCAGAGATTCCGGAAAGCCTAACCAGACGTGTCGTGAAGGTCAAATCCAGATTCGAAGATCCTGACGTCGAGGCAACAGTCTTGGCAGCAATAACTCGCCGATAGGCATGGTTCGCACATCAATTTCTGCGTGCCCCAAACTCAATCCATACCGGCCTCTTGGGCTATGTCGCGCTAGACACACTGTGTGTCACCGAAATTGAATTTGTTTTCTCCATCTGTTTGCTCTTTAATACTATTATTTGGAGAAAGATCCATTTTGGCTGCTTACTCGCAATCCAATTCGCAGGAATATCAGATCGTTCGTCAAGTAGCTAGAAGCATCACGGAGAGTGAATGCCCTCAAGAAGCCATTGCCTTTAGCTTGGATAGCAATAATTTTTTGACCTCTGGATCTTCTAGGAGATCATCCATAACGTTATCAATCTTTGACTCTTCCTCGTGCAGTTGCATCGCCGTTTTCATGTCTAACGGAGAGCCACATCGTGAGCAGAAACTGCTCGTAGGCGAATTCCGCTCTTGACAACGCAAACATGTCCTTATTCTCAGTTTGTGTTCTTCTTTGTTCACTTCATCTTCGGTCTTAATGCCGTTGAGCTTGAGCAATGCATTGTCGATGTTTCTTCCTGAAAGATGCACGTAGGTTGAAGCCATTCTGGAGTCACCCACCCATCCCAAGTATTCCTTCATCTGCGCTTCCGTTAGGACGCTCGCAAGGTTCGAGGCCCTGGCATGCCTGAAAGAGTGAGGGTTCACCCGCTTATCTATGCCTACTCTCCGAGCCGTGACGGATAGCATCTTTCTGAACGCGTAGTATTCGAGTGGCTTAGTTGAATTGGCGGATTCAAGGCTTGTCCACAAAGGCGCCTCGCGGTCGCGTTTTGCTGGATGGTGATTCAACCATTCCGACAACGCCTTAGCCGAGAAGATGATGCGCACTCTTCTTGGTCCAGTCTTGCCTTTCACAACCATGACGGCGCCGTACTGATCGAATTGAATGTCGCCTACTTTCAGGGTTAGTATTTCTCCGACCCTGCAACCTGTCTCATACGTGACGAGTATGAGGGCTCGATCTCTCTGATTCTGGCATGCTTCGGCGAGTTTCTTCACTTCATCTTCGGTCAGAAGATGTTCGGGCAGGATCTTGCGGTTATTCTTCCGGGTAGCTTTGATCCATTTGACTTCGATCGGGTAATCGTCCTCGGCGTTCCTCAGCCACTTGTAAAATCTCTTAACGCATTCCTTCTCAGATCGCTTCGTCTCGTAGGAAGTATCTTGTTTCTCGAGTTTCGATATCAGCTTCACTAAATCATCTTTTGTTGTGCGTCTGAACTCTTTTCGCAAAAGCCTCGAGACTTTCCTGAGTACGTAGACATACCTGACCTGTCTCGGTGTGCTCAATCCTTCGGCTTGTATGTACTCGAGGAATTCCTTGATCTTCTTACGATTGTTCTCGAGTATTCTTTTGTCACGGTCGAGGATGGAGAGGGCTGCAGCGAGCCTTCGATCATAGTGGTGAATATCGGAGACCAGTTGCGGGGTCATGAGTAGAGAATTCTCAAATCGCGGCATACAAATAGTGTATAAATTGAACCTAAGGTTTGGTGCGGGAGGTGGGATTTGAACCCACGAACCCCTACGGGACAGGCGCCTATGGCCAGACTCATCGTCTTCAGGCCTGCGCCTTCAAGTCTCCTTGGACTCTTTGACCTGGCTTGGCAACTCCCGCTTACTACTAAAGATTTCTGAGGTCTACTATTATCTTTATGGTGACTTCACGGCCATCAATGTTGATTGGAACCATCGAGCTTTGGTAGCTCCTGTCACGCTATATCCTCTAGGTTGCTCGATTTAGGCGTTAGAGATGAAAGTTAAACTATGTATAGCGAGCGCTGTCTTCCACTTCTGCCTATTGAACTAGAACTCTTTAGAAAGGTGAAGTAAGACATCTCTGAAGAACTCTCTA